>Ga0179591_1255350_pt1 | contig 17663 bp, 13 predicted proteins | sample CZOMad2_1_08_16f_FD_182891 | JGI IMG/M metagenome (GOLD analysis project Ga0179591, IMG submission 182891) | Vadose zone soil fungal communities from Angelo Coast Range Reserve, California, USA - CZOMad2_1_08_16fungal (PacBio error correction) | ecosystem: Environmental > Terrestrial > Soil >... | reverse complement strand
TCCTTGCGTTTAAGAGAAGAACAGACCCTCCTGCTACCTCTTTTTTTCCCTCTCTCTCTTTTCCCCCCCCCTCCCCCGGTACCCTTCTCTTTTTCCGTAAGAGGGCATCTGGTCCCTTCCCCCTTTTCTTTTGTGAGAAGGTTTTGAGATTTTGTCCCACATCCTCTCCCTGCTCTTTCTTTATTCTTGACGGCAAGTCGTACTCTTCGCCATTCTAAGAGTTTTCCCTTCTCTTCCCGCCATACTGATCGAGATGGTAATCCGCCTTTCTCCTTCCTAGTTTGAATTTTATAGTACAAAGGCGGTCAGGCTCCACCAGGTACGCTCCCCCCTCTGTATCGGTTCTCGGGCATCGGAGTCGTCGTCCATGCTCTCCTTTCCTGGCAATTCCGTTCAGAGACCCGAGCCGCCCTCAGGTAACTATCAGTCACTTCTACGATTTTCTCGACATGTCCATTTCTTAACCCCCCTTCTTGTAGTCAGAAAAGGTCGCCCCCCATGTCGCCCCCCCCCCAGCAGATAGACTAGGGGATCATGTTGGCCCCTATATCGCCCCCTCGAGAGTTTTAGCGCCGTTCATTCGCTATGCTTTCGTTAATCCTCCCTCCTTTAGTCCATTTAACTGAGCTCATCGCGCCCTTCTCTCTCAGAGCTTAAATCCACCTTCCTTCCTCCTGTTATTATAAGAGTCACGCGGTTAGCGTACGTCATTCACTCGTATTCAGACACCTTTCTTTCTTTAGAGTGCCCCCCCTGGACGTGTTCTTATGACGTTGTGGGACATTGCGTGAGGTCCGTACCCCCACCACTCCCCGTTTCACTAATTCCCCCTCGGCCGCTTGTCTTTTATCTTTTTCCCTGAAAGTGAAACATTTAACTGTCGGATTTTCGTTCAGACCAATTTGGCGAGCCTTGACACCCTTTCCTTTCAGCCCCTTTTCCCTCCGATGACCCCTGACTGCTTTTCGAAGATAGAATATAAGACGAACTTTTTCGTGGAACCACAAGCCCATCATCCCCCCCTCTTCTTCCGCGTCTTTAAGGCCCCATTGAGCTGTCTTACACAGCCCTCTGAGTCCCGTGACTCTCCCAACTTAGCCGCGCGTTGTACTGCCTGACCTCTTCCCGTTAGATCTCATATTGCTTTTTCCCCTCTGAACGAGTTCCTCACTTTTAAGAAATTAGTCGCAAGAGGAAGACGGCAAGGTCGCATTACAGTTTCCCTCCCTTTTCCTGGTCGAGCGCCCCGTTATGGATTATGATTCTCTCGTTTTCTGCCCCGATACGCTTTCTTTCTGTATTTAGCTGAGCCTCTTGCGTCTCTAGACCCCGATCCTCTCGCGATTCTTTTTTTCCCTAAGTTTCACTTGATGAGATGCTGATGTACATTCTAAGCTTTCCTTAGCTCCTCCTCGGTCGCCCACGCATTTTTTGTTTTTACGATCCCCTCGTGCGTTTTTTTGTCCCTTTTGTGCGTACCGCGCTCACAAAGCGCTTCCCCCGCTGATGCCCCCTCGCCTGACATCGCCTCGACGCGCCTTGCGCGACTCCTCTGCGACACCCATCGACCCTAATTCGCCGAGAATGATTAAAATTCCTCTCATGACGCTGGAGGCGTCGCACAATCGTTAGCCCCGACCGTTTTCCCCCCTCTTTTGCGATGCCTTGCTCCGTGATGCACTTGACCCACCTGGGTTTCGTCAATTTCGAGAGTTCAAGAGCAGCCCGTCCCCCCCCACCTGCGATTTGGCTTTTTTTTTTTTTTTCCCCACCTTTTTCTTATTGGTTGATTAACCCACGCCTCTTACTCCTCGGCCTGCGGGACGATACTCGAAGGCCGAATCGAGGTGGCTAGCGTCCTTTCTTCCACGTTTTTTCCTCCACTAACGGTTAATCCATAATCCCAGGTACCTAGTCCGCTTTTTGTATTCTGGAATTGTCGTGTGAACGCCTCTCTTTCTCTGATAGTCCTTTGGCTTCTAGATTCGTTTTCTCCCAGAATTATCTCCCCTTTCCTCTCCTTTCTACTAATCGTGTCATGACCCCTGTATCAAGGTGTCCGCGTGCCGTCGCGTTCTTCGGAAGATGCATAGCAGCGCCTCTGACTTCCGATCCTAATTTTCACAACAACCGCGACAGGCGTGCCTTTGTCCTTAGGAACCTAATAGAATTTGTTCCCTTCTTCCGCCCTTTCGGAAGAGGGTACGATCGCCCATCCCCCCCGCTCTTCCACTCCTACAAGAGGGAAGGATTGTCCGTCATCCGTCGTTCTCGTCCTATCTTCTTGCCAGGGTGTTCCCCGGCCCTTCAACTTCGTGGTTAGGCTACCCTTTTTTAACTCAGTCGGCACTCCTCTTTGGAGTCCGAGACCCTAGGGTTCGGCAATTCGAATCCTCATGTTCCTCCCCTAGTTTTTTCTCTGCTATGCACTCCCCCAATATCTGCTCGACGCAGTCTAGTGCCTGAAATGTCTGTAGTTCAAATGCAATGATAGACCCCCTACCAGTTGGAGTTCCAGTCCCCAAACCACCTTGCCCTTCTGCTCTTCCTCTCCCCTATTTTGCCTCTAATGATGATGCGATGTTTCAGCGAGCGGGCACGGGCTTGATGGTTACGTACCCCCGCGCCCTTTTTAGCGACCCTAGGTGCGCTGGGCGTTCCCCCCCGTAGCTCGCTTTCTGATAATTCAGTTCCCCCCGTCAGGCCCGTGTTCGTTCTTTTAATCCCCGAGCGCTCGTGCTTCGAGTGAATGCAGCGCTTCCCTCTCTCCACCTCTAGCCCCCCTTCTTCGAATAAGATCCTTACCCTTTTCTTCTTTAGCGAAGCCGATCGATTTGACACTCCTGCCTGATCTGTGGGCTAAGAATATCAAACGTCTCTCGTCTCACCTCCTTCGGCTCCCTGACTCCCCTTTTTCTTCAAAATGATGGTTACCTTGTTTTTACCCTTGATCTCTGATTCCCTTCGGGGTGTAGCTGCTGCGCTTGTCCCCTTCTCGCCACCGCTTCCTTCTTTTAAGGTGCTATTCCCTCCCTTATCTCCCTTGCCTGAAGCGGTCGGTGAGTATATCGGACAGCACCCCATTTCCCCCTTTCCCCCGATTGTCTATCCTGCTCTAGTCCTCTGTAGAGATGCATCGTCCGAAATTTTCAGTCAAGTTGTTTTTATCGGGCTCCGGCGGTGTCTTGAGTTGCAACCTCTCCAGGAAGTCAAAAGGTCCCCGCGTTTTTACCCCCCTCTTTTTTCCATCGCCTGGCCTGGTTTTTCGATTAACTTATCGCATATGGTCGCATTTTTGCGTCTTTATGGTTTGAAGCAATCGTAATTGTCGCTTCTAGGTACTGGTTTTCAAGCTTCCCTCTGGCCTCTCTCCCCCCGTGGCAAGAGATTTACGGCTTCGAGCCCCTGTCAACTTGAACGTGCTGAGAACAACCCACTTTGCCGAATCCCCCTTCGTTCTGATGAAGACTTTCAGCTCCCATTCGAATCCTTTCTTCCCCGTTCTCCGCTCTATCCCCCGTTTCCTCCCTATTTAGGGAGTCTGGCCGCTGACGCGCGGATCGTAACCCCAGACTTAGGCCGCTCGATTTTTCTCTCCGCTCCGCAGTAACCTAGATTCATGGAACCGCTGGTCCCGCTTTGTCTGGGAGCATAGCTTTTTCTTTTCTTCTTACTTTAATTGCCGTCGCGGCCTTGGAGTTCCTCTGAGAATCTGATTTCGGCCGTTATGTGACCCCTCCCTGGCTGTCCCCCGAAAGTACCTTTCAGCGCCACACCGGCCCTCGATGTCTCTGCTACTTGAGTAAGTTTCCGTGCAACGACTTTCGCGTCTTTGTGGTTTTCAGCTACAGCCTGTTGAGCTAGCATCCTTTTATGCGGGCTGTTGACTTGTGTTTTTCCAGGGCCTTCGGAGGATCCGGCTAAAGCCGTTTCGTGTCTTTTCCTCTCTGCCAAAGTCTTCCTGTTTTTGGCCTGCTCTGGCACGACCTCCTGAGGAACCCCTAGAAAGAGGCCCTTTTCTGATTCTCCTTAGGAGACGAACCAGCTCCTTCTTTTTTTCCCGATGTTTTTGTTCCGCGGCCTTTCAAAACTCAGCAAGGAACAACCATTCCCATGCCTTCTCGGAGACCGGCGTCCTTTTTCCTCCCCTTTCCCATCTTTTATGACCAGCTGACGTAGACTCGACGCGACCCGAGGGTGTCGCGGATGCCCAGAGAGGACAGATTAGCCTGTATGGACCACTCCTTTTACGACGCTGCTTGCTCTCTTACGCCCTCCCCTTCGGTCTAGGGAACCCCTCTTCCCGAGGGCCTTTTCGTCGCCCTGATGGATGAACGGCGCCCCTTAACGCGTACCTCAGACCTCCCTGGGAATTCGGCCAGCCATTTTCATCCCCTTTTAAGTCCCTTCTCGTTGCTGTTGTGGAATTTTCATGGGGGGCTAACCTTTCTGGGTTGTTTATTCAAATATGTCTTTTGGATTTTCGGCATGAGGCGACGATTGATCTCTCGAGCCCGTTTGCCCCAAGCGGCTCTCGGCCCTGACCTTTTCCATATTGATCACGACGTCAAGACGATCACCCCTCCAGTTTCCGAGGCACATTTTCGCATTTCTTTGATTCGACTGAGATCCCCCTTGTATCCTGTCCCTCGATCAGGAAATCTCGCCGAGCAGTGTTCGATACGCAGTCGATAATATTCGGGAGTCAGTCCTTGCCGGTCTCCGTAGCCCCTCCCCCCTGTTCCATACAGCGGTTCTGTTGCAGGCCCCGCGTCAATTTTGCTCCCTTCAATCCACGGTTAGAGTCTCTGTCGTCGTTCGCCCCTAGTCGAGATCTCCCCTAACGACTAGATGATGGTGATCGAACGATCTATTTTCCCTCCTCTGCGAAATTTGTGTTTTCGTAGCATGAAAGTATTTGAATCTCTCCTACCTTGTGTGAGATTACAGCTCGGCTCACGACGCCACGAAATAGCGACGATCGATTTTTAGTTAGATAACCTCCGCGCTCGTTCTCTTCTTCCGGTACTTTTCGCCTTTCTAGAGGGTACCCCCCTCTCAAGAGACCCGTGGCGTGGCTCCCGTCTTGGAGGACGTAGTAGGATCGCGACCCAAAAGTCGCGATCCGAGATCCCCTGTCGACCGGATTCTCCGTCGACATCGTCGCAGGTATTCTATAGCGGCGTTTTTCTTCTTTACCCCCTTGACGTCCCTTCCCTTTCCCCTAGTCCGCCTTCTCCTTTTGACCCCCATTCTTACAGTAACAGCGGCCGCTGGCATTCCCCTCGTCTATGTACTAGAGAGAGTTTTTTAGAGGGTCGGCTCTTCTCCCCTTTCTTTTCCTATAGGACCTCTTTCTTTCTTTCAAAGAAGTGATCAGACATCTTTTGACTGGGACGATATTTGCATAACGTAGCTTTTTCCTTTTTTTCGCCCCCCCTTTCAGTCATACCCACAGCTCACCAGTCTTTTTGACCTTCCTTTCGCCCACCTGTCGCCTGCCCCCCCCAGCACTTCTTCGACGTCTGTTTTCCCCTTCCACATGGATTTCCGCTATCCGCACTTTTTTCTCTACTCCTTTGCGATCCTTATCCCCTCTCTTATGTGTCTTTTCTTCTGTCCTCCTCTAGATCTCCCCCCTTCCTTCTCTTGCTTTAAGCGAGTTCTCAGGTCCGAGCGCCCCTTCAGTATCGAAGAGACCCCTCCCCCCGGTTCGTTTGTACGGCCGTCTCAGTCTTCTCGCTCCCCCCGTTCAGTAATTTTTGCAAAACCGCGTTTCTCTAACCGAAGTGTGGGCGAGTGTCTCTTTGAGGCCCGAAAACACTCAGCGTTTTTTTTTTTCCTACGCTTGATTTTTGTTTCGTCAACTGGTTTAGCAGCCCAAGAATACTGGAACTCTGCCTTCCTCCCTCCTAGTTATTAAATTTACGCCAAACCCCCCCATTTTATACGTGCCATTGATTTATTGCGCCGACCCCTCCGGAGTCCCTCGAGATTTTGGATCCTCGACCCATTTCCATGGTCTCAACCAACACTTGCACCATGACCTAGTCCAACCTTGGTTTCGGCTCCATCCGTTAGCCTTTACACGACCAGCCTTTTTCTTGCCACGGCGACGGTAGAAGACGATACCGTACTATCTCCCCCCTTGCGAAGTCCCAGCACATCTGCCGTTCGATTCCCTTCCAGTGTCCTCCCAGCATAGTGCTACGCCTTCGTCCCCCGTCTCCCTTTCCCCGTCACCTGAACCTTTCCCCCGACACGTCAGTTTTTTCAAGTTCTCATGAAAGGTCTCCTTTCTTTTCGATTTATTTTTGCGCGGGGCACGCTAACCTCTTTTCGAGGAAGGTCAGAAAAGAGTTCCCCGAGGCCTAATCCCTCTCTTATTCTTTCTTAGTTATTTCTCGAGGTCGGCTTCCCTTCCCCTTGGCTCCCTCTTTCCCGCTTTGTTAGACAGGTCGCCAGGCTTTCTTAAGACCCTGGGTTTGTTGGCGCAGGCGCGTGCTGTTTGCTTTCCTCCTGGTTTGTTTGTTACAATCTCTCGCGAGTTCTCCCCTCGACTTAATCAAGCATTCACATCGGACTGTCTCCCCCCTATAACTGGAGTCACTTGACTACTCTGCCAAAGGCTTTCCTAGGACCCTCCGACTCATCTATGCCTCCCAATGACTATCGCTTTAGTTAATCTCAGTTTTCAGGAGCAGTGTATGGCGAATGTCTTTTTCCCGCCACACTAAGGATGTCTCGACAATTGGGGGCCTTCCTCGATTTCGCATCTGGGTATTATCCCCCGAATTACCCGGTCCCCTGAGATTTCGGCTCTCCCCCGTCTTCATGTTTGTGCAGACACCCTTGGCTCCCCCTCAGATCTTTTTAAGTCTCATCATTCATGCTGCGGTCTCACCTTCTCCTCGCTTCCGCTCTAGGTGCCTTTTCATTGACATTCTCGCAGCCCCTCCCTTTTTTACAATAAGCAAGGTTCCCCAATCGTGATTCGGCGCTTCTTCCTCGTGCGACCTCGGCTCATAGCCCCTCTTTCGTATTCGTTCCCATGCAAGGTCGTTGCCAGAAGAGCCCGATAGTCCCCCAGCGCCTTGTCCGGGCCTTCTCTTTCCTTTCTTGGCTTCTGGATATATGAGTTCCCGCGCGCCCAGAGTTTCCTTTTTCCTTTTATACTAGAGATAGTCTGATTACACCCCCCCACGGAGTCGAAGTGACTAAGGCATCACCTTCACTTAGAACTGACCCGCTTTTTCGTCGAAGGTTGACTGTCGGCGATAGCAACCCCCATCCCCCTTTCGACGCTCCCTCCGGCAGGAGGTTCTGCACGTGTTCAGCAGCAGAACTTCAGGCACGGTGAGGCAAATTGAGTGGTCTTTCCTCCTTTCTTTAATTTACACATCTCTGGCGTTCCGAGCCTCTAGACCCCTTTCTTAGCGAGATTCTTTTTTTTTCCCTACGGAATATGTTTTTTAGAGCTCGCTTCATGCCAAAGTGCACGCCCTCCCCCCAACTTCGTTGGTTTCATTCCCTGGTGTTTCTTGCTTTAGACAAAAGACCCAAGTCGGTCGGCAGTTTTAAAAACCCCACCTGCCCCCGGCTCTCCTTAGAACGAGGCTGCGTCCCCGACGTTAGATTGGTAGCGGGGCGTTCGGTCTTTAGACGGATCTCGACACGCTTTTCCTTCTCGCAGTTAAGTGGGCGTGTCCCCTAGATCTTCTTCCCTACTTTCCCCCCCTTTTTCCTTCCCTTTTAATTTGTGTTTTGTCAAGAGACGATCCTCCTCAAGTCGTGATCCTGATTTCGAGAGGGTTTCCCTTAATGATCCTTCGTCAGCAACCGATTTCTCTCACTGGTGAAGTTGGAAGTCACTTTGGCTGTCCTGGAGCGAGATCTCGATCCACGTTATTTCTGGTTAGCCTCGTCTGACAGCGTGATCTTTTGCCAGACAGCTCCTTCCTCCGTCACCAGAGGCCGGCTTGAAGCAACCTTGCAGTTTTCCCCCACTCCCGGATTCCTGCAACTGGAGGAGGATGACCCTCTCTTCTGGTTCCCTTCCTGTGGATGCTAGCAACTATGCTTTCGCCGCTCCCCATGTATCCATGCCTCCTGATGATCGAGGCAGTCAGGCCGTTTCCATTCTCTTCCGGGTTTCCACGTTTTCCAACCCATCCCCCGTTTGACTCTGTGGCATGAGCCAAGGCCAGATCTCCCCTTTTCCTTGGAGGTCGAGTTTCACTAACCAGATGCTCCGCATCTTCCCTACCCTGCCAAACCTTATAAGGGCCCCCCTGCCGGCGCACCTCATTATCCAAGGTTCCTCTGAAAGGCAAACTTCCTCGTCGTCGCATACGATCTTTTATCGACAGCCCCCTCTCCTCGAAGAAGCGGCAACTGGCGTCTCCCCGATTTAGCTAAGACTCCTTTTTGCTCAGGGCGCTTGCTTTGACGGCCAGTCCCCGCAGGTTTCCCTTTCTAAGCAGTTCGAGGCTCTTCTCCACCGTTATTCGGGATGAAGCTCTTTTCCCTTAAGTCTCCCCCTCACCCCCAAGGGTAAGAACCTGACCCTGCATGCGCCCCCCCCCAACCCAAACCTTAGCGCCGCGACCTATATCCGTAAGCCACTATCGACCAGTACGGCCTTCCTCATACGGTTACACGCTTCTCGCTCTCATTTCGAGCTGTGAAGATAGCTGAGGACTGTTTGCCCCCCAGCCACTCTTTGGCCTTCGCTCCTATCTGATCAAAGAGTGAAAGTCAGCAGTCACCCTTTGATCTAAGTAGTGAATCGGACTTGGGACTCTTTCTCAATTTTTTTTTTACTGTTTTGGTCGCATGTTAAGTCAGTCGTTACGGGCGACGACCGATCAGGTTTGACCTCTTTTTTCACCCTGTTGATGAAAGTCCCTGGATCTCGAACAGGGACTCCTACCAACGGCACGCGAGTGGTCGAGACATTCCATGAGGAATCCTTTAATCCCCCCCTCGGTGTGCTTTATCCCCTAATGGAGAATCTCATCCGCCCCTCCCTTTATGGCGAGGCATTTTTTGCTTGTGGTTCAACCCTTCCGGTCTTGAGCTTCGAAGAGTTCTTTTCGTCGCAGTTTCCTTCTGCTCTTTTCTTTCCCCTTCAAAGGAAGGCTCTCCTGCCCTCTCCTCATTCGTAGCTTTTGTTTTTAATTGCGCATCCGGAGTTATTGAGAGAAGAGCAGGTGATTGAGTTGCCCCCCCTCTGGATTTTGTTTCGCGTCTCCACCCCCTCAAAGCCCCACAACTCAGACTTTATCCCTGGACGCTCCCTCTTACGCGTTTATCGAGTAGTCCGTACTTACTCTAACAGTGCCGGTTCCCTTGAACCTTTGATATGAAATCTACCGTTTTTCCCCTGTGATTGGAACTCCCCCGTCTTACGCTCTGAAGAGATGATAGCAGGACTCTTTCTAGGTCAACTGCCAGTCCCCCGGACACGACAGTCCAGCTCTACCCTTCCCCCACGAGTCCCTATCCCTCCCGCGTTTGCGGAGATTTTGCTTCCAGTTCATGTTAGTATCCGGTGAGGCTGACTTTTGGGGGGAAATCATTGGTGGGGTTAACGGCAACCCATGGCGAAATCTGTTCGATTTATTTCGAGAGCGAATTCACACAATCTTTTAGCAGTCCATGGCGAGATAGAGATTGCCTGATTCACATCCTCGACCCAGCCTCTTTATCCCCCTCTCCCCTTCGGCTTTTCTTTCCCCTTTAGAGCAGTCCCTCTGAGTACCTGAGTTCGAGATTCAGAGGCCGCATTCCTCGCTCTTTTTTGGGCCGCTCATTTTCCCCCCCCCTTGCAGTCTCCGATTGGCTACCATGTTGACTCTTCTTATTATTGAATTGATAGGAGCGACGAGAGATCGCCGTCGATAGTTTTGTGGTCTTTCAGAGTTAAATCCTGGATACGTTCAAGGGAGACGCCACCTAACTTTTCCCCTTAGAGTTTTTTAAATCTTCTCCTCTCCTGAGATCTCCCCACACCCCTGGTACCGATTCCCTCGCCCCTCTCTCTCGGTTTTTCCTAAGTCCTGAGGCTCTTCGTCTCTCTTTGGTTCTCTTTCCTTTCCTATATCCATTTCCTCCTTTGTTGTTGTGTCGTCGTCTCTTCCCCCCAGAGTTCCTCGCCGACACTAAATGATAAGTCCCTCGAGTCTCGCTTCGTTCGCTCACCCTCCGCGCTCGTCCCTTTTTTTCCGGCGATATCTTTTCCCGCTGTCTGATTTTCCCTCTCCCCCTTTGGCGGTCTAAAGTAAGGCGAATTTTGACGCGGATTCTTGACAACATTCTGCTTCCACCTCGGCCGGAACTTCGTACTCCGTCGACCTGATCCGATCGTCTTTGAATCTCTCTAAACTGCTCGCTCTCTGCCCCGCATTGAGATTCAGGTAACCGACGACACAGTCGTTACGCGCTCTGCATCAAAGGGATTGTCCTCGGCGGAAAGCTTTCGTGTTCTTTCCCCTTTCGTTTCCTGCGCCGGAATCTCGTCCCTCTGTTCTTCATGGAGAAGCAAGCTCAATCCACTGTTCCCACTTCCATTTCCTTCTTCTAGTAACCCGCAAGGATTTCGCCCCACCATTTTTTCCTCGCCCAACCTCCTACGACCGAGTCCTGAGGGTTTTGCTAATGCCTGGCTAATAGAAACCGGAGTACTGTTTTTGAGATAGTATCCAGCCGAGCTACATTCGCAACCCTTTTGGTTCCCCCCCACCCCCGTTCGCATTTCCCTTTTTCTATCTACTAGTTTTTCGCAGATAGCGATTCAACAAGTAACCGAGAGATTCCAGTGAACCTTACGCCGACCGCGGTTCGCGTCCTTTACGTCTACTTCGGAGAGACTTTAAGAGCCTCGGGGTCCAAGTGTGTAGCATTCAAGTCTGGACGTCTGTGGGCCTTTTACGATGTGGAGGAGGCCGCTTCCCCCAGTCAATTTTTTTCTGACAGACAGCCTGCGTTAGTCTTCGCCTCAGGTCGCATTGCCCCGCCTACTTTGTCCCCCCTCCTCGTTAGTTTGATTTTCCAGACCACCACGGCTCGTGCGGCTTTCGGTCGCCTACAGAACTTCTTCTAGCGAGAAGTTGATCCCCTAACCCACTTTTTTTCACAATCAAACTTGAGACCCGTGTGCTCCTGTCTCCTCCTTGAGCTGAGCTTTCCCCCGCTCTTTTTGACCCTTTTCTCCCTAGCGACGTCGAGCGCCTTTTCTCACGCAAGAGGAACCCGTCTAGAAGAGATGCCGCGAGTTATCTTTCCTCCCTACCTTCCCGTAGTCTTGTCGCGACGCACCTTTTCTTTGCCACGTTTCCACAATCCCCGGATTTTCTTTAACCTTCTAACTTCTGCGCGCGGCTTGTCTTTTATGGCTGAAGACACTTGCCGCAGTTTTCCGAGTTGTATCCGAGTCCGCCTTTTTTTCTCATCGTGATGATCAAACTCCTCCTCTCTTCCTTTACTACGTTCAATTACGGACCTAGATGATGAGGCTGCTGACGTTTTTTTCCGAGTTTCTTTCTCGCCCGAGTGTTGGGGGCGCCTATGTAAGTTGAGAATCCTTGGTGCGTCCTGCTGTACCAGCTCTTCCGACTCTGAGTCCTCGAAGTTCGCCTCAGCCTATTCAGTTCCCGTTCCTACCTGTTTTAGTCACCCCTCGCCTTCTCACCACCTCCCCTTCTGAGATTCTGTTTCCAGTCCTAGTAGAATAAATTGTTCGTCCGAGGTTTTGTTTGCACGCGGGTCGCACGCCTTGGTCGGTTTGGTTAGTTCCCTTGTCATGGCGACTGATGTTCTCGCCGCATGAGGACTTATAACCCCAACTTTTTCAATTCGGTCGCTTTCCTGGTCTTTAGAAAGTACCCCGTCCCCTTCTATGCTTCTTCCCCGTCGACCCTTTTTTCTTTGTTTTACACAACTTTGCCCTGAATCTAGTCCCATGGCCTGCTTTCCCCGCGACTTCCGCTCCTTTGATTTTGGAAGCGTGATGTCCTTCCCCGAGCCATAATAATGTTACCCTACGGTACCTCCCTCCTTTTTACGACCCTCTTGATGGGTCTCCTCGCGGTTGATCCCTTCCTCTGTTCCGTTTCTTGTGAACAGATCGTTCTGAGTTGATCGATTCTTTTCTCGCATCGTCTCCAGTAATGCTTTCCGCGCGCGGCAAGGTCTTAAAGACTTCTCCTCCATCCCGCGCAGCATCGTCCTTGATCGGCTCGTCCTTTCTTTTGTACAACCCCTTAGACAGCGTTGCAGAAGGGACCCTGAAGGCTTCATCGATTCTTTTTCCCCCGACACATTGAAGATAGTCAACGTTCCTTTGCGCACCCGCCGCCCCACAGACAACCTGGATCGACCGCTACCTTCGATTTCTGCTTTCCGCCTCAGTCTTTCCCGAAGAGCCATCTTTGTCAGGTGGGTTTAATTTCTTCCAATTGGTTTCTATCCTCTTTATCTATTTACAGTCTTCAGATGTCGTCCGAGGTTCCGACTCTTGTTCCTTTACATCTTAATACTAATACTTTTTGGTGTTTGAAGATTCTGCTCTTAGTCTATATTCGATCGGCTCGACTCCCTCGCTGTGTAGGACTGACCCCGTTCCGTTCGTCCTTATAAGCCACCCGAATCACCGGTCAAGGAAACCTCATGACTCTCTCAATTGGATTTTCCACTGCCCTCTTCCTCTGGAGGGGGTTCGAGCAGTTTGTTGGTCCCAGATATCAGCAGCTTCCGATCGTTTTTTTCAGGGTTGGACTCGCTTCGCATTATGAGGCAGTGCCGTCCCATTTTCTCTGTCGATGGTGTTTGTAACCCAGCTTGAAGCGCGGCGTGAGGCCTCTTTCTTTTCCCCTTGAGTTCCTGACCCCACTCGAGTCACAAGTCCGCCGCCCGTCTCGACGTGTTTCCCAAACTTCACTCCCCCTCTCCTCGTCAAGTCGCTCTTATCACTCCTGCTACGACCTGGAGGGCGGCTCCCCCTCCGGAGGCGTCCCCCAAAATCTCCAGTCGGCTCCAGATTGGAGGTGAGGTAAAAAGGTGAGGTGTCTCTTCGTTTCGCCCCGTGGAAATAGATTGCCATAAGGCTGCCGTTCGCTGTTTTTTTGTCCCAAGCATGATGTCTTCTATTAAATTTCTCCTGCACAAAGTTTTACCCCTAACATGATTGTCCTTTCGCTTCATTGGGAGCGTTCAACCCCTATCGAATTGGACGGATTCTTAAGTAACAAGGATGCGGACTGACATTGCCAGACCCTCCCCCCTGGTTCTTCAGGGCTCGCGGGAAGGCGATTCCAATCCACCCGCCCCTTTTGACTTGCACTCTCCCTTTTCTTTAATCCCCGATTTTTTCAAGTCCTCGACGGTCGAGTATTCCCTGCATTTCGGCTCTATTCTCTCTTACCCCTTCTGATCCCCACGTCTTCTTTTCTGAGTCGTTCTCTTTTTGTCTACGAGAGGTACGGATATAGACTGTAATCTTAGCGCTTGTCCTCCCAGTCTTCGCGGGCATAGTGACGCGCTCTTTAAGATGACCGCCACAAGGCTCGCCCATGAACGAGCCTCACACACCACATGTTGCTTTCCGAAAGACTCTTTATTTTCTTCTTCGCCTTTCGTCTCACTCGTAATTTCTAGCGTCGGAGCTGGATCTTATCTTCCGTAGCTTGAGGAGGCGCTGGCGCAGCTCGATGTCCTTTGAAGAAGGGGCCTTCCGTGGCACTCCTCAGGAGTCTATCGTTAGATACGTTCCACCTTCGAGAAGTCCGAACAGCCCCCTCGCGTCCTTTCGTTTCTCAGATGGCTCTTTTTTAGTTTTTAACTGTGACCTTCCGACCTTTTAAATTGTGAAGCCCAGAAGTCTGCGAAGATTCCTCTTCGTTTTCCAGCAACGTCTGTATAGACTGTCCGGTTAGTTTTGCGGTCCTGGCACTCTACTTCTTTCTTTTATACTTTCTGTCTCTTCTTAAGCCGCGACGGTCAGAATCTCGTCGGGTGAATAGAATTCAACTCTCTCCTTCAAGCTTCAGTTCTTGGTGTTTTTTTTTTCTGTGAGTTACAAGACCCCCCTCCAGGTTGATGATAAGTTCGCCAGCCGTAGCTCCTCTGCGCATGCCCGTCTTGTGTTGTTTTTGAGAGCTTTGGCACGACGATCGCTCTTTTTTTTTTTTTTGTCCCCAAGAGTTTTTTTTGAAAGTTCTTTCTTTTCACTGAGAATGAGCCGTAGGTATCACAAGTGGAGGCTAACCGGCTGATTTTTTTAGCCGCTCGCCTCGCACCCCCTCTTCCCCCCCCAATTATTGATTCCGGAATGGGTCCTTGCTTACTTGGATCTCCGACCCACGTACGACGTTCCTTACCGCGAAACCGCCCCCCCCTTTTCTTTACTTCCCCCTCGAGTGAAAGCTTCATCGATCGTGGCTTTGATTCCCCCTCCCCTGGCTGTTTCGATAGACTGTTCTCTCGAGGATCTCCATCCTCCCCCCCAGGAATCCCCGAGGTATACGCTCGCAACTCCCTGACAATATCCCTTTGCTTCGTCCTCCATTGCATCCCTAAAGAGGCTGCTGGGGAATTCGTCTAACTCTTTTGGTTTGTCGCCCACAGCTGGTGGGGGAGACTGTTACCCTCCTTTCTAGGCTCCGTATCCCCCCCGGATTCTCATTAAGTTTTCCCACGCGTTCTTAGGTCCGAAGTAATATTGGACTTGACTCCCCTTTACCTCCCTACGCCCTCGTCGAAGCAATCTTCTCCTCCGATTTCACCCGCAGACCTTTTCCTCACCTCCGGAGGCCTAATGGTCCGATCAGATAAAAGTACTCTTGCACGCGGCATGTACTCCTATAAGAAGTTTCCCGCTCGCCGTCGCCTAACCTTGCCTCCCCTGTAAAGGAGACTCTTACGATGCCTGATTGGTACTCTCTCGCTGTTGGTCGACCAGTATAACTCTTCAGGGCTCCGTGACTTGTCTTTTTCTTCATGTTCGAGGACAAGCTTTCTACATAGCATCTTCTAGCCTTTTTCTCCCCCCCGGGTACAGAGCCCCTAGTTCCCGTCTTGCGAGTTCTGATCGCCAACGAAGCTTTTTTTTCTTAGGATCTCTCTTTCTTGTCTGTATTTACCGATCTGGAATTCTCCTATAATACCCCCTTGTGTGGTTGAGTTCAGCCGATTCGGTGCTCCCCCTCCCTTTTTTTTTACTTTTTCTACGTCCGATCCCTCGCTGCTCGGCTCGGCATTTACCGATTCCTTTGATTGTAGTGATTTCCCCTCCCTCCCCCCCTCTCCACTGGCGTTCTCCCTTCCCGCTTTGACTTATTGTAGTTCCCCAGCTCTCGCTCCTCTCTTCTCTCAATTTGCTGAAAGTATTCCCCTAAGTATCCATGTCTCTCTCTCTAGTCGTCGACTCTCTGCTCACCTTTTTCCTTATCTTTATTTATGACCTTTGCTTTTATCTACTTCCATCTCCCTTTCAGATCTTAACCCCAACTCCTCTGATTTCCTCGGTGGCAGACTGGGCTGTTTATTTTGCTCTTGATTTAGTTTCGTCCTGGACGCGATCTTACCATATGACCCTCTTTCCTGTCCCGACTAGCACCCCCTTCTTTTCCACCTTAATCACCCAGAGTCTCTTACAATGGACCCCCAATTCGACTACCAGCAAGGACTTTCCTCCCCCCTTTGCACCCAAGCAGCCTCTCGACGGATGCGGTTCGGTTTTGGATCTTTTTTTCCCTCCCCCGCGCGGGCGTCGATCCATTTCGGGGAGAGATCAACCTCTGCTGCTTCTGGCGTTTATATAGTGTATGAATTTTTTCCTCAGCATCTCCGCTAATTTTCTCTAGTCCTCTTTTTCCGAGTTTCCTCATCCCCCCCCTCAGAGTTCCTTCCGAGACAAGGCTTTTTCCTCGACGGAAGTCTACTTTCTTTTTTTTTTAAGGCTCAGCTGACCACGGCGTTCTTTTATGAAAGTTTTGGGGTCCCGATTTCCTCCTTTGATGAGGCCTATACAAACTCATCTTCCCTCCGAGGCTTTCCTCAGGGTCAAGGTCGCAAATTGCCCCCTCCCTATTTTCTCTACTTTTAGTTTTTTAGCAGAGTCCAACCCTTCCGGCTCGTTTAGGAGATAGGACGAGAATTTCTTCTCACGCTCTACGTCATAATTTCTCTGCTGTGATTTTCCCCCACCCCATCCTCCCTATATATAAGGAAGGGGGACGCTTCATCGCCGTAATACGTGCTTCCAGACATTTAGCGGAGAACCCTTCGATTTTTTTTTTTTTTCCAGGGGCCGTGCAGTCGTCCGATTTTGTTCCTACCTCTTTCTACGTCAATTTTAGATTTGGGTCGTGATTTGTTTCACTGGTCGCATGTTTCCCCAAACTCCAGAAGGCCGAGTTCCAAGCCCGTATTCCGAATTTTTTCTGTTCTTTTTTAAGTTTTCTTCTTTGCAGGAGGTCTGCACCTCCTACGAGCCCGTCTTTGGATTTTTGATCCACGAGCCGTCTCTCATCTCTCTGCCGACATGAATCTAGCTTGCTACGGGTCTGAGTTTCGGACCAGTCCCTTTTAATTTACTCTTTTCTGATGTTCCTCAATTGCCTGCCTTCTTCCTCTTTTTTTTAGACAAGCCAGTGGGTGTGGGCGTCATTTTTTTTTGTGCATCCTTTTTTCTTATAGTTCCTTTTACACCTATACCGCTGGAGAATCCGCTTTCGAAGAACCCCCCTCCTCGGTATCGACTCTCTGCACGAATGGCGCTCACCTACTTCCCCCTCCCCCAGTATTCTTATGGCTATCTGTAAAGCCTATATCCATCAGACCCCATGAAGATTGTAGAGGCTGTTAAATCGAGGAACGTGAATTTTCACAGTTTCTGGCCGATGCCGCTCTTCCAGAACTTCTGCCCCTTATCCCCCCCACTTGTGGTAGGAAACGCTTCGCATCTGGGGCATTGTTCCAGCCCCCTCGGTCCATGCGAGCGTTGCCTGCCGTATCCCTTAAGTTCGCCACCTTTCCCTTTGGTATCACTCCCGCTTCTATGCTGCGCGATTACCGCGTAATACTGCCTTGTCTCTTCGTATGTACTGTCTCCTTTCCTCCACCCTTCTGTTACTCTCCAGTTACCCTCGTAGTCGGTTGACCCTTTCTTGCCGGCTTTTCTATGTCGTGGAAGCCCCGGCTTCCCCGTGGTTACGTATTTCCTTCCCCCCCCCTCTTCCTTGTGCTAAGTCCAGGCTAGAGCCCGCCGGCCCTTTCCATGACAGTTCTTCCTTTTTTCGGGCACTTGGAGTTCTACGCCTGCCCTTTCTTTCATTTACAGCCCTCTCCACTGCATTATTGCCTCACGTGGGGGCCCCGGTCCGATGCCTGTTGATTACACCCCACCCTCGAACACTTGCCTTGGAGCGTGCGACTTACCGTTAAGATGATGTTTAATCCCCTTCACCACGCCTTTCTCCTGAGGTCCCTGAGATGTAGACTAACCATCACCCACGATCCCCATCCCCAGCGATCTTGCATTAGGGCCCAATCTTTCTCTACGTGAGCTTTTTTCATTCAGTGGTTACTCCCGTGCCCTTCTTTTTTCTATCTGCGGGTACTAACCCAGAAAACCTTTAGGCGTCGCTTCCTCCTCGGTCGCT
>Ga0179591_1326632_pt1 | contig 17667 bp, 15 predicted proteins | sample CZOMad2_1_08_16f_FD_182891 | JGI IMG/M metagenome (GOLD analysis project Ga0179591, IMG submission 182891) | Vadose zone soil fungal communities from Angelo Coast Range Reserve, California, USA - CZOMad2_1_08_16fungal (PacBio error correction) | ecosystem: Environmental > Terrestrial > Soil >... | reverse complement strand
TCTTCCGCATATCTCGGAGGGCAGTTTTCTCTCCCCCCGTTTCAACTTCCTACTTTAATCCCGCACGCCCTGGATGATTGTTGCTCGTGGTCAGGGTTGCCTTTATCCCGTGCCAACGCCCTAACCGGCACGTCGCCGATTTCCCTCCCTTCGGTAGTTAGGCCTCATACACTCGTTTTAGGGCTGCCGTTATTCCTGCTTCCGTCGCGGAACTTCTGCCCAGTTGGATTTACATTTCCCCGTACATCGAACTGGTCATCGTCGTGCTACTCCCACTCCGTCGTCCTTTGCAAGCGCTTGTCGTTTATTTTTCCCAGTAGTTGATCGGGACGACACCTGCCTTAGATTGCCCCCTCCTTAGCCCCATTTGAGTATCAGTCTTTCCCACCTATTGGTTGCTATTCTTTTTCCCCACAAATGGTTTTTGTTCGTGACCCACCATTCCTCCCGACCTGCGCCGACTTCGGCTCGGACCGTTTTGACCACATTTCTTATGCGGCCACGTCAGTTTTTTTTCCCTGGTACCCCCTCCCTTCAATGCTACGAGTTATCCGGGAGTTTCTTCTCTATATGGATTTTCCCGGCTGGCGCGTTTCTACGGTCCCTTGTCTTTGGTGTGACCCGGCGAAAACCCCCCATTTGCACTTGAGATGAGTCTCCCTCTCACGACCACTACTTAATATTTTCGCTTTCTTTTTTTCAACAAATGGCGCACTTAACCATAAGTCCCTCTCCTGCTTAATTGAGGAGTTCTGATCTGACCCGGTGTGTCGGGCAGTGATTTCTGTCCTTTCTTGATGGGAACTGCCCCCCCCCCCCCTTTTCTTCATAAGGCAGTCAAAAGCTCTAGAGTTCTTAATTTTGCCCCTCTGTCGATCAAAACAACCGGACTTCAGTTTTGACTCCCCCCGAAAAGTACCTCCTCCTCCTTGGTCCTTTTTGTTCACGCCCCACGTTTCTGTCCGCGGAGGGTCCTTCTTGAGACCCTCGATGCGAATCGCTCCCGCTTCGCCGCTTCCAATCTCACGTCAATCGTTGCGCGTCCGGCTTTGGGCATTCCCTCTTTCCGCAAACTTCTATTGCCCGTTAGAGGTTGCACGCCGGTTCTTTGTCTTTCTTTTCCGTAAGTGATTCTGATAGTCGTTACGGTGTGGTAATTCAGTCCTCTCTTGGAGTTAGACTGGAAAGAAATTGGTCTTCCCCCCCCCCCTCTGTTAGGGGGCTGGCGGTAGTGGACCCTCGGTTTGCTTTATTTCCCTTGGCGGATTCGCGTTTACCTCCGTTACTCTGTGGGGGCATCGATCCTCAGACAGCCCCCCATCCTTAGTTGGTTTCAGGTCATTTTGCGTCCAGCAACGTGACTTTCAGTTCCTGCTTGAATCAATTTTTGCCGTTTTTTTTCTTTTTTTTCACAAGTAGGACCCGCATAGTTTGTGTTGGGAGAATCCGGACGCTGCCTCTTTACCTCCAAACCTCACCTTCCTTCTGTGCTGCCACCCCGCATTTACCCCGGTGAGGTTCGTTTATTACGGTAGAAGTGAACTTTTACCAAGGGCTTGTCTCAAATGGGGGTTACTTGCTCTTTTCCTCCCCCGAGCGGACTCTTTCGGAAACTTTTTTCCGACCCGAATTTTGTTTTTACTCTTATAACGTCTCCTTGTCTCTTCGGCAATGCGTCTCCTCCTTCGGCGTCTTCAGAGAATGGTCCCCCCCCGGCCCCGGGACCTACTATTGCTCTCCCCATTCTCCCCCCCCCGTTGACCCCCACTTTCCCACTTTGTCGTCGCTACTTTCCCCTCTTGACACGATCTGCTCGACTTCAAGCCTGTTCAAGCCGCCGACTCTCAGAGCCGTCCCGAACCGTCGTGTGAGAAGACGTACCACCCCCCCCCCTTTTTCCTAACTTCCCGTTGGCCCCCCTGCACGTCCCCCTCGCTGATTCACCGCCTTACCCCTTCCTGCACGACTAGAAGGACCGGATCGGCCCGTGTTTTCGGCCTCACGGGCAAACACCCTCCCCTGGATTCAAGGGGCGCGTTGTTTGTAGGGCGTACGATCCCCTCTGCGTGTTATGTGCCTATGATTTTGAACACGGCCATCGCTCCCCCGACACATTACCTTATCCCCCTCTTTGTTGGATCCCCTTCATGTTTCCCATCTGCTGGATATCAGCTGCCCAGTGGTTCTTTCTTCTCTCGATAGACCTGGAACGTTCTCTTTATGGCCCCGCGTACTGCGTCACCGGACCTGACGGTTTTTCATTCCGCGTACCTTAACCTTTCTTCCCCGTCCCATTAAATTTCGTTTGGTTGTTTCTCCGTTTCTCCTGGATCCCCCGCTCTTAAGACCTGAATTCCTTTGTTTCTACATATGTTGCCTCTTTTTCCTGACGGCAGAAAGCTCTTTTTTTCGGCAATCTCTTTATCTACTCACGTTGTTGTTTCTCTATTGCGTTCACACATATAGGTGATCGGCGTCTCCCCCCCCCCTCTTACCGCCTCCGACCCCGTATTTCCGTTGGTGTCAGTTTAATACTTCTATCTTCCTTCGGCGACCTTGTCACCGACGTTGAACGCCACGGACTCTCCAGCCCAGTATCCCTTCCGTCATGCTCTCCCCTTGGAGTCTGCTAAGAGTTATTAATTTCTCGCCTCTCTCCGGACCGTTTCTTATGGATCGTCGCCCTTCTTGTGTCTGCTGAACATAGCCTTATTTGGTCATTTTTTCGCTTTCCTGTCCATAAATTCGTTTTGCCCCCTTCGTCCCAGATTGAGTCTCTCCGCTACTCCTCCGTGTGACCTTTTTTTCCCCCTTTTTTTCGCGCTGCCGGGAGGCGTCCATTTCAAGCGTATATCCTTTTCGAGCAATTTTTACTGCCCCGACTGCTTTTTCTCGTTAGATGCCTTGCTTTAAAACGGCGTCTTTTTTGGTCTTGCCAAAATTTTTTGCATGGCTCCCTTCACCCGCCTGTTTCTGGGATATCCGTCCTTGATCTCGGCTTGCCCGTTCTCTTTCCCCCCGGCCCCCAACGTTCTTTTTTCCTTGATCTGACGACTTCAGATTTTTTTGGCCGGGTGTCCCGGTTTCTTTTTCAGTTGAAATCGTAATACAAACGTTCTCCGTTTCTTGTCCCAGGCGGATTTCCGGTCTCCTTCCTTTGAGAGAATCTTTGCTCCGCCCAGCGGTCAAGGCCCCTTTTACACCCTCCCCGGCGAGAAAAATCTATGCCTTTTCTCTGATGTTGTTCCCTCCTTTGGCTATGTTTTACGGGTCCCTCCTTTGCCTCTCACCGGGATGCGATGTTTTCTCTCAATTTACCGTTTCTTGAGTGTATAGGCAAGTCCTGTCTCCTCGCCCCCTTTTACGGCCCGGGACAGCTTCGGTAGATCCACCGGCTTGTCGACCCCCGATGAGAGTTTTTATCCCCGGTCACGTTCTTCTCGATCTTTTGTCCGCGCACCCGACTTATTGTTTTGCCCTTTCTCCTAGGACAATGTATGATGCTTTTCTCGAACGCGCTCTTTCCAATATGCTCCCTCTTCGCTTTTTCCCCAACTTTGATTTTCCCTGGTTTGACACACCTCCACCATTTCCCCTCCTCCTCCTCATCCTGAATTTTAACCTCCGACGATATCCCCCCCCTCCTTCACAATCACTTCCGTTCACTTTGCATTGAACGCGAATTTCGGTTTCATGACCCAATCCCCGGATTCAGCGCCTCCGTTGCGTTTCTTGTGAGGGATCGCTGCTATGATTTCTCGTGTGTTCCCTTTCGGACCCTCCAGTCCGGACATTGGCGTTGCCCCCTCCCCGTCGGCTTCCTTTTCCGTTTCTGCGTCTCGCGGAATCGAGTTTTTCTTAGGGTTCCAAAACCTTTATGACACTCACTGACTTCTTTTTTGTGATGACTCCTAGGCTAAAGCTGCAGTTTAAGTTCCTCCAAGCTATCCTTCCTTTTAGGACGCTCTCCTTTTTCTCTTCATTATCAAACTTTTTTTCTCCCCCCAGGTTAAGAAAACTCGCCCTGGATGACTTCTTCCTCCCGTGTCGGGTCCCCTCTATCAGGGGCATTGTTTTTTGTTCGCGGGTCACCCAAACCCCCCCCCCCCCGCACACCAAGTCGACGCCTCTTCTTTTTCCTTTTTACCCTCGGATTGAAAGTCCCTTTTTGGAGTGGACCTCTCCCGCTCTTTGCCCTTTCTTCCATGTGACCCACTTTTCCCGGGCGGAAGCGTCTTCCTGTCGCGATTTTCTATGGAGCTTTTCTTTTCATTTCACCCCCCTGTTGCATCCAAATGTCTGTCAGCCTTTGGAGCCCCTTTTCCCTTTTTTCTCCATATGGCGAGTGGCTTCCCCATCACTCCTTCCACATGGGTTGAGCACTCTCTCTGGTTCAAGCCTTTCCCCCCCCCCCCCCTTACGCTCCTTTGAGAGTGTCACGTTTTCCGACCTCCTTCTTTCGCTTCGCTTGGTTTGTTTTTGTCGAACGGTGAAGGGAGCATTTCTCCCCCGCGCAGCGACCCGGACTCGAGGCAATTCAATCTTTTGTTATTTCAACCTTTTTTTCATCGGCCGCGCGGGCCGGTAGAGAGTTTTTGAGGGATTTGCCACTGTCACTGCAACGCTCCCATCAAAGGGTTCCCTCGCAGTATGGTCTTGATTGTCACCCCCCCCGTTATGTTGTGATTTTCCTCAAAATGACCTTTCTCGTCGGCCTACTCGCAGGGTAACCTCAGAAAAGTTCTGCCATCAATTTTCTCTTTTTTTGGCGTCTTTCCCAACGCCAATCAATCCCTACACTTCCGCTTTCCATTCCTTGACCTTCCCCACCGCTTCTTCTGTCGAATTACAAATTGGTAGCGTTGTTTTCTCGCCCCCTATGCTCTTCTGTGATTCGCTTTAGCTTTAGCGTTCCATCGTAATCCCCGTCCCTTCCATCAGATACGCGGAACGCTTCCCCCTCCACCACTATCGTCCCGCCCTTAGGGTGCCTCCGGTGGGTACTCCTCCCCGATGTAGTATTCGAAGACGTTCGAATTGTATTTTTCGCAAAGTTCCTCCCTTCCTTTTCGGTGGGTTGTTGTTTTGTTCCTATCATGGCCAGATCCCCGTTATCGCCCGTGAAAGACTCACCACAGGTTACGGAGCCCCCGAGTGATAGTTCTTCTCTTTGGCCCCCCCACATTGTCCCTCGCCCATTTTCTTTGCAAATTTTCCGTGTCATTTCCCCTTGAGACAACAACACATTCAAGGAGTTGAACTACTATTCCTGCAAAGCATGCCCCCCCCCCCCCCCCCCCCCCCCCCCCCCCCCCCCCCCCCCCACCCCCCCCCCCCCCCCCCCCCCCCCCCCCCCCCCCCCCCCCCCCCCCCCACCCCCCCCCCCCCCCCCCCCCCCCTCCGGAAACCAAGGCGACCCTGAGTTTTTTCGCCGGATACCCCTGAGCATGCCGGAGCTTCCCCGAGGTCTATCTTTAGTTTGGTTATCTTTTCAGATCTTGTGTCGACAGCCGCCGGTCATCCTTCTATTTTTGTAACCCACCTCTTGCCCCCAGCGTTTCCCTTCGATTTTGCAATTTTTCCGATGCCCAGTGATGTTGCCCCCCCTTTACCACAGACTCTTCTCTCAGTCGGAAGCTTTCCCCCGAATTCTCGGAACGGGCGCGACTACTCTCCCCCCTTTATGCTCCCCCGACTTTCTGCAAAGTTTCCGATTGCTGCCGCCGGTCTCCGACTCGGACCACGCCCCCAGCCCGTTTAAGAAAGTGCTTGCCCTCTGATGCTTAAGATCCGCGTCGATTTTTGCTTAGAAAGCGATTTGACCGAAGACACCACCCCAATTCTGCCGCGGCCTCGTTTACACCAACTTCCAATGCGCGATGGAAGAGGTCCCCCCCCCCCTTCCACCTATTTTTGATTCACGACAGTGCTCCCATTTCTTTTTGGTTCAGAGATTGTCCGTGAGTGTTCGCGTTATGCTTTTACGTCCAGTTGTACTGATTTTTCTTGCGGTGGGGTTACCCCACCCACAAGCGAGGTTTGCTTTCGTTTCCCTTTGATAAATGACCCCAGTTTTTTAACGGCCATCGGTCGATCAGTCTTTCCTTCAAAGTATTTCCAACCCGGCACTTTGTCCGCTTGTATCCAGTTTTTTTTTTTTCCCCCTTCCGTTTCATCGCCTTGTGACCAGGTCTACTTTGGGAGAGTGGGAAAAAATTTTTGTACGCCAATATCGTGTAGTTCTGTCTTTTTTTGTGAGCTTTCGTGAGCCCCCCCCTCCTCTCTTTTCCTAGTTTGGTGCTTTTTTTTTTGCCCCTTTCGGGTTGAACGCAAGAGCAATTTCTTCCCTTGATACGTTTTTCTTTTTTCGGCACAAATGTAATCGCTCCCCCACTCTATATGCCCACTTTAGACCTCTTTTTGACCCTCACCCCCCCCTTTTCTTCCAAAGATTAAAGTGGACGTGGTCCCTCGTTTTTTTTTTTGGCTTTCCTCTTTCTTCGTCCCTTCTTGCATTCATTGATTCAACTCTGCAGGCTTTTGGGTCCCTTGACACGACACTTCAATTCCTTTTGGGTTCTTAGTGTCCCCCTCCTCGCCTATACCTTTTCCCCCCTACATTCATACGAGAGGGGGGAGTCCTCATGACTTCACCCTCTTCAGAGTGAAATAACTGCTCCCTTTAGGTCCCCCGAGGTTATACTGCTCTTGCCACTCTGCGCTTTTCTGACAGGTTTGCCCTGTCCGTGTGAAGGCGGTTCGCCCTCCTTTCACTTCTCTCTCCCTGCGTATATGTGCTCCTTTTTTGGGTGCCTGCGTCAATTTCACTCCTTTTTTTCTGTCCACTTTGTTTTTCTTTGAGCCCTCTCCCCTGCTTCCTCCGATGGTGGTGAAGTAAGAGTCCATTGAGATACGTGCTGTCTTCTGCTTACTTATTAATCCGACCTTCTCGACTTTTGATCGTGTCCCGGTGGTTTTTTCACCGTGACAATTTTCATCGATGCCGGGCCATTTTCCCCTTTCATCAAGAACCCATTTTCCTTTTTCGGACCCAATCGTTTTTACTTCCCTCCGGCGTGGTCGCCCCACCTTCCCGTATTACGGCAATAACCTCCCCTCCCCACCCCACTTTCCTCCCGCCCTTGAATTGGGCGATGATATCTCCCTTCGCGTCTCGAGTGATCGCTCATAACGGTGTACTTTTGCAGGTTATTCTAACTACTTTTTAAGTCTGTTTTTTGTCTCTCCTTTTGACCTCCCCACCCTTTGGGCAAGACGTATAGAATGAACGTCCCCCTGGTCTCTTCCTCGAATCCGTCGTTTCTGCCGTCCTTTCATGTGACTGACTTTTGACTTTCAACTCCCTCATCCCCCTTGTTTTTTGATGGCATGATAGACAGGTCCCACCACTACAGGTCCATTCCCCTGCAGGTCCCTTTCCCCGCAAACTGACCCTTTTCGCCGCTCCCCTTGCTCATGTTTGCTGCCCTCCCACTAGAACCGCCTCGCCCCAAAGCTTTTTTTTCCTTCCCTCCTGCTCTGACTCTTCTTCTTTTCTCCTTCCCCCTCTGTCATTCCCCAACCGACTTGGGCCCCGACTCGAAACGGGTGTTCGCTCTCAAGTGGAAACACCCCCCAATGATAATCATTTTCGTTCTTGTATGCGCTGTTTGCGGGGCCCCTTGACGTTGACAGGATTCATGACGTTAGGTTTCTTCTGCGCGTAAGCGTTTTGCTTCCCCACAGTCCCTGAATCGTCCTTGTGATTGAGGATTCTTGTTCTGAGGGGCCCTGACCTAGCTTTCTACATAGTCGCGCGGCTTTTCCTCTTGTCCAAACCGGAACCATCCCTCCCGAATGCGAACCCTTTTTATGTGGTGGGCTATGTTCCAGGGGTACCGCACCGTCTACTCTTCGTTAATTTCTGATTGCAAGGTAGTGAATATTCCCTCTACTCGGGTTTTGCAGTCTTACCGTCGCCGACGTTTCTCACTTAGGTCGTGCCCGGTCCGAAAGCAATCCTGCAAGCCTATCACCCTTTTTCTCGTTGGCGCGACCTTTTCCTTTTTTGTTCAGGTGCATTCCGTCACAGCCTTCGTTTCGAGATGTTGACTCTGGTGGTCTCAGGAACTGCCCCTTCACCCAGTTCGGCCATCAGGCGTCTTTTTCTTCCCCCTTTCGGTACCATTTGCAATTTACCTTCGACCCCTTCCTCCCCTCCCGAAAACTCTCGAGGCCTGCTTTCTCTTCCTCACCAATTTATGTTTCTCCTCAGTTCGGTCCGGGGTTTTTCACTGGTCCGCCACACTCCCAAGGCCATTCTCGCTTCCATTCTCTAGATCTGCTCCGCGGCCCTCATCGGCTTCGATTCCGATTTCGTTTTCTGGGCCCCCCCCCGGGACCAACACGCTTAATGCTCTGAGCGCATCGAGCACACCTAGTCTCCTTAACATAATTTCTTGGTTTCTCTTTCCCCCCTGGTCGTCACCATTTTCCTCACCGCCTTCCCCCCCTTGTCTGAGAGAGGCGTCTTTCTGGCTCTTCTTTCCTTCATTTACTGGCTCAAACTCCTGGCACAGTCACTCTCTTTAGCTGTTTAACTTTTTTCCATCGGCGAACGCAAAACCCTACGGATATTTCCGCGCTCAAAACTTCCAATCAGCCGCCTGTCGGCCGGTTCGGTCGGCCCCCGCCGAGCGCATTCTTTGAGACAGTCCCCCTGACTAATTTGTCCCGCTTCTCCCCCCACCTCACAACCCCTTTGCGCTGAAAGGTTCCCTTTTTGTCATCATTACGGCTCCCTTTTTCCAAAATTCTCTTTTTTGGTCGACTCGCGTGCTTTTGGATGTAGGGGTGTGATTTTTATCTGCGTCTCCGGATTATTCTTCTCTCGAGGCGTCGTATGTTGTTCCCCTCCTGAGTTTTTCCCATTTTTGCCCCCCCTCGTTGGGGAATATCATCTGGGGATTCCCCTATTGACGTGAGGATCCTTTTGGTCGAGTCTCCTCCCCATCAAGCCTACTCCCGGTGTTCGATCCAGGCAAACCCCCCCCCCAATATCTTCGGGAGACTGATCCTTTCTTGCTACGTACCGGGGGCAGTGCTCATAACTTTTCGCCCCGCGGCGACTTCTGCTGATTGTTCCGTGCTTTCCTTTCCCGGGCGGTCCTTTCTCCCTTCATACCCCTCCCCAACCGTGTCCTTCAAATGGATCTTCCCACAACATCCGCCTCCCTGTTTTAGGCCACGATAGCTTTTTGCCTGGGAACTGTTTTCTCCAACTGCTGGTTCCCCTCGATGAAAAGCGCTTGGTTTTTTTTTCCTTGTAGCCGAAGTGACTGGTGGCCTTCTTTCTGGTCCTATTCAGGTCACTGTCTCTCAAAGCCTGGTCTGAGCGCCTGGAATTTTTTTTCCCCCTGGTCACGTTTTTTCTATTCTGATCTCCGTTCTTTCCCGTCCCCCTCTCGGACCCACGATGTCGTCTCCTCCTAAGACCGGTTGGGTTCTTTTTTCTTTCCCGGAGCTTTTCCAGCCGTATTCCTTCCTCCTAGTTCCCCCTCTTCCCCGGCCGTAACCTCCACCCATTCTGGTGCTCATATTACCCCACCAAAACGTTTCGTTTTCCTTAGTTCCTGCCCCCCCCCTTATTCTCACCGAACCTTTTGCCTCCTCGCAAAGCTATCGAGGGACCTTATATGCTAGGTTTTGATTTTTTTTTTCCTTCCCCGGCACGCGAACCCCTCCTAGGATTTCCACTTTTTGGTCTGATCGAGCTTCTAACGCGTATTTATCCTATTCCCCGAGTCCTGACCGACTGACTACTCACTTCCAAACGGCTATCGCTACGTTACTTTTTCCCCCCATTTGTCTTTTCTTTTTTTGATTCCGATACTTCCCTTGGGCTTCTCTCCGACCCGACGAAATGACCCGCCAGATTGTCTGGGCAGACTTCTTCAGACTTCTTCTTCTGCGTGCGGTCCCCCATATTGTTTGTCACCCCCTCATTCAGTTGCCCAGGTTGGTCCACTTTTTTTGTTGTTTCTTAGCCTGGCTCTCTTTTCGTGCTCCTTTTTCCCTCCCAAACTTTTCCTGCTCCTTTGGGGCGCATCTCTTTCGGTGATTCAGCTCAACTATAATTTTTTTTTTTCTCTCCTCTCACCTCTTTTTGTTGTTGGCGAGCTTGTGACCCTCCTGTTCTTCGGCCCAGATATGTCTCCCCGATTTCCCTTTTTTTTTCCTCGTCCGCGCGTGCTCTCCGTGCCGGCGCCGAAAACTCTTTCTGAAGTTTCTAGGATCTATTTCTGTAAGCGACCCTTCTTTTTACTCCTCATCGCCTCTTCGGCAATCCTGGTTTTCTTAAGGTCTCGACTCTCTCCCCCCGGCGGCGGCCGGTGGTTGATACTAGTTTATTGTTTCCGCTGAAACCGTGTCCTCCTTCTTTGTTTCTTGCGCCCTGGTACCATTGAAATCTCCTGTTGATTTTTCACTCTTGATCCCCCGATGAGGATCAGCTCATCCACCCCTGTCCCTCCGTGAACGTCATGTTAGCTGCTTGCATTTTTTCTTTTTTGTCAACTTCCTCGAGAAATCCTTTTACGTCTTCCTAGGCGTTTTTTTTCGATTAATATCTGAGGGTGATGTTGCTTTTCGACAAACGGAGGAGGGGATCTTCCCCTTTTTTTCGGGTTGTTTTATACCCTAGTTAGGTTTGTTTTCTCTCGAGGCTTTTCTTGATAGTTCTTCGTTTTTTTTCCTGTATCGTTCGGCAGATTAACCCTTTCTTCTTCTTCGTGACGATTGAGTTTCTTGCTTTGGGGTCCTTGTCACGCTCTGGTCGAGTGTCCCTTTTCATCCAAAAGATTATTATTTTTTGCCCCCTTTCACTTTTTTGCGCGCTCGCACTGGTTTGAGAATTAGTTCCGCCGTGGTCCCCCGCTTTCTCTTCTGTAGACACAACATTCCTTGCGAATTTTCCGGCGATCCGCGCTTTTTTAATCGATGTCCTTTCCCTCCCCAGAAGTGGATCCTTTCGTTCCTTGTGTCCGCGCTCCCATCTTTAACTCAAGGGCTTGGATGTGAGACTTCTGTCATTTTTTCTCTTGGCAGTATTTTTGAGGGTTTCCGGACCGGCCTTGGCTTTACTTTTGCGAGGTCGCGCGTCCTTCGTTTGGTCGACCACGACTGTTTTCTGAAGCGACTTTCCTTTTTTTCTTTCTCTAGATCTTACTTCAGCTTTTTTTGTTTGATCTTTTCTGATCGATTCCCACATTCTTATTCTGGATGGGACTTTTTTTCCCGCTCCCAATTGACCAGGTGACGAACCTCTTTTTTCCCCCCCCAAACCTTCGGTCAGGAGAACCTAACCTGGTGCAAAATAAACCTTTCTTGCGTACTCGTTCCCCCTTCCCCGGCCTCTATATTCACCCACCACCCTCATGGCACTCTACGAACTTTCTACGCGAATTTCGGGGAATTTTCTTACACCCAGGCCGTTCTCTTTTGCCCCCCCCTGTCTTTTTATTGGTGCCGTGGCTTTCATCCGGCTCGTTTCATTCCGGCGTTTTTTCCCAATTCCTCCTTCCCCCCCTGCGGCTTTTTTCGGAAAAACCCATTTTGCTTTTCTTTGAGAAGGTTCTGTTCGTTCTCTTGGAGTTTTTCTTCTACTTGGGGTCCACCCCCCGCTTACTATTGTATTTGTGCGTTCGATATTTTTTTAGCCAATAACATCTTTTGCATTGACTAAGCTACCCCGCTTCCCTCTCCCCCTGGTCTACCGCTCGGACGCCTTTTTTTTTCGGTTAAACTTTTTTTGTATTCGTTGAAATCATCTCCCTCCGGGCAACGAGTCAGTAGTCCTTACCCCCTTGTCTGCGCGAGGCTATATTTTCTTGTCCCTTGTGTTCGCCTTGTCACCCCAAAACGTGCACCCCCTCTTCACAAAGATAGCCCGGGTTTTTTCAAGATTTACTCCGGATTGTCTGTTTTCAATGTCCCTTTTGGTTCGTTGTCGCGTCCCCGTAAAGACGTTTCGCCATTCTTAACCTGTGTGCCAAATTTGTTCGACGGAGGTTTCCCTGTCTCTCTTCTAGGAGTTTATGATCTAGGCCCCCCGGGGTCCGTTTCCCCCCCATGTTGAGAGGACCATGACCTGGCGGTTTACTATGTTTCCCGTCTGTGTGGCTCTGTTCACTCCATTTTTCTGAACACTTTGAGATCCTCCCCCTTAGCCCAGCCTTGATTATCAGCAGGTATCTGAAGCTTACCGGATTCGCTCCTTTCCTGCTCCTGTACGAATCTCCTGGGCTTTTTTCTTCCTCGGACTCACTTCGTGGCCCCCGAGTTAAGACCCCATCCCCCTTGCGCAGCGTCCAATTTTGCGAGACTTGACGTAGTTAGTTGCCTTTTCCATGCTCCCGATCCCCCCCCCTCTTCCCCATACCCAACGTTTTCGTTCTTTTTTTGGTTCCCCGATAGGGCTGGTCAAAAAAAACGTATTTTCTCCAACGACCGCGAGCTCCGTGCCCGGGCTCCCTTCCTTTCAGAACCAGAACCCATCGGATTCCCTACCGTCCTCATCTGGCGCTCTTTTCTCCCTCTTCCTTTATCAATCCTATGGTTCCCTTGTTTTCACCTCCCTTTGAATCCCCCCCTACCCTTCGTTCTAGTCCCAGCCCGCCAATTGGCTTCCTTGTTTGAATTTCCCAACCCCTAGCTTGTTGGCAAGATTCTTTTCTTTTATTGTGACCTGTGTCTCTCCCCCCGTCCTCCCAGTTCTCGCCGTAACGCGGCTTCCACAGAGCGTTCGTCCTTTCCCCTCTGGCGCGGTGGGCTAAGCGACATGAGTATTTACTGACGTTCCCCTCCCCAGGGTCTGTTTTTTCCTCCTTGCCCCCTTGTTTAAGGTTTTTACTTTCTTTCTTCTCAGATAGGGACCATTCCCTCCTTTAGTTATAGCGCGTCCTTTTTGAACTCAAGCAGTCCTTTCCCCCTTCTCAGACGGGTTTCGGCTCTTCCTGCCCCATTCCCCCTAGCCTGAACCTACCGTTTATTAAACTACACAACCACTGCCTTCTTTTTGAACTAACCATCCCTGTCCCCCCTTTGCATTATGTTCCCCGCGAGCTGATATCTGGGAGTCTACATTTCCCCCCCATGCACGGCTTATTAACCTTTGCGTTACGTTTGTTTTCGATTTTTTTGCTCCGCCGAGCTATGCTCTTGGGTCAGTCCCCCCCCCTTTTCCCACTAGTTGTCTGCCTTCGGACCTCCTCCTCTTTGCAAGGATGTGGAGGCCCAAAACCTTTCCCTCAAAGGCTCTCAGAAGTCCTTTAAAATTTCCGAGTTCTACTCCTATCCTAGTTTGGCGCATCCTGTAAGAAACTTCTAGATGCCTTTGCCCCTACGAAGAACCGCACCAACGTCCTGCGTTCCTCCCGTCTCTTCCCTTAGGCCTTTTCAGCTTTCTCATATCGTTCAACGAGTCTGTGAACCTGCTGTTTTGGGTGCTCCACAACTGTCCCCTCTTTGGAAGCGTGTGTTCAATGGACCTTTTATTTTTTTGGTGAAGAACCGAACAATGCTGGCTCCCTATTTTTTCTGATTCATACCTTTTTTTAGTATTCTAAGGTTATTTCGCGTTTAGAGCTGATGGCCCTTTATAAACGCCTCTCCTAGCTGTAGTCCCCCCTTGGTACAATGACCGGAGAAAGACTGTTGATGAGTTCACGGCCTTCCTCCTGTCATTTTGAGCTCCCTCTTCCCAACTTCAAGGTTTTGGATACCCTTTGGGCGTCAAATCGTCAACTTCCCATTTTTATTCTATGGTCGATTTGCCGAAAACGGGGAAATAACCTCCCCACATATAGTTAGTATGACTTTTTAAACCTTTTCGTATGTTCTTAGCCCCTCCTTTATATTTTAATCCTATACGTTGTTTTTCAGCTTAGGGATTTTTCCAAATTCTTCATATCCTTACGGACTCGATGATGGTTTTTTCGTTTCCCACCCGTTTTCCCTTCGTCAAATGTTCCCACTTCAGGTTTGAAAGTTCCGTTTTTCCTCCCCCTTCCTCCAAAGTTTCGTTACGTTTTTTAAATCCTGCTCTCTCAATGCTTTCATTTTTTTTCAGTTTTCCTTCCTCTTTTGGGCTGATGCACTGGGTCCATGGCCACCTTTCAAGAACTATCACTTCTGCTGTGGTATTTTTTGTACCCCTGCTCCATATGCCTCCCCTGGTCCACTATCTTCACACGAGATGGAGGACCTTCTACATCGGCGATCCCCTCCTGTGAGCCCCTTTTCAATATAAGAGTTCTCAAGCTGTCCTCTCGTTGCTTTGGCGGACGCCAGAGTTCGGTTATCGCGTCCTTCTTTACGTTCCGCGAGCGCTGCTTTTTCTTGTAATCCTTCAAAGACCACTTTGCCCTTTTGCTTTGTCTTCGTTCGGCAGGCCTTGGCTTTTTTCGTCAGTATTCCCTTCTCGAAGTTTAAAGAGTGACCGTATTCGCCACTTCTTCTTTTACTGGACTTCTAACTTTGTCGTTATATTGTGTCACCGTACCTCATTTTTCCTGGGCCGCTATGGTACTTCCGGCTTGCCGGTTCCAGATGAAATCCCCCTCTCTCATTTTTTCCCCCTTCTGTTAGCGCCCCACATTCTCTTTTTTTTCATAGTTCCGGCCCTGAACTCCTCCTCCCCCCGGTCATCCGCAGGTTCCATGCAAAAGTGCTACGAAGCTATTTTGCTCCTTTCCAATCACTTTCATGCTTTGCTATAGGTTTTTTTTTTTTTTTTTAAGCTTTCAAGTCGTGTTTGTGGCTCTAATTTTTTTCCATTTGGACTTTTCCCTTCTTTCGCACGCATTTTTTTTGAAAATCTACTAGTCAGCGTTTGCTCTATTTATACTGGCCTTGACTTTTCACCATCGAGCACTGAGTTCGGCTTTCTCCTCTTGAGCACTCCCGCATCCAAAATTACCTAGATTCCAAGGCTTGAGACAAAAATTTCCTTTTAGCCCCATACAGATTGCATTGCCCACCTCAATCCCAATCCTTGTGGTTTGTGCGTCTTTTAGGAGATCCTTCTCCCACCCTCTTTTCTCCGCCCAATAATTCCGAACCCCCCTTGCATAGCGGTTTTTTTTCTCTCCCGGGCCCCAAAAACATACCGCCCACTTTGGCTGATCAGGAGGGTCGGTTGTGGCCATCCTCTCTCTTTTTTGCCTCGATCCCTGCTTTTTCTTCCCTGCTTTGTTTTTCTCCGTCAGCTCCAGCGCTCTGGCTTTTTTTTAATTTATGCTGTTTCTTGGATCCGGCGCTACCGATATGACGTACAGCTCCCGGATTTTTACCCCTCATATTTTTGTCCACGTCCTAGCACGCCCCACCGACCTCCTGGTTAGGCGCTTTTTGAAAGGGTGCCCCTGTCCGAGTACCTGCACCGCTTTACGGAGTTGCCCTATGGGGAGTTTATCCATTTCTGTTTCTCTTCAATCGAAATTTTGCGGAACTCCGTTAGTTCTCGGACTCACCCGTTCGGGATTCATGCCGCCTACGTCCCCTCCGCGCCGTGGTTTAAGCGTTCTCTTTCCCACGTCTATAAATCTTTATTTGTGCATCGCTTTCCCGTGAATCCTTCGCCCCGCTTAATTGTGAGCGGGATCACCTGACATTCTAGCCCCGCAAATTCTAGCCTCCCTTCTCGGGTATTACACTGTACCCCTTGAGCGCTCTTCGTTTATGCAATTCCAATCCCGAATACTTCTGTACAGGTGCTGAAGGCCTCCGACATTGTGTTTCCCAGTCCTTCAGGGTTCAGTTTCCGCCCATAATCATTTTCCTAGAGTCAATCCTGTAGCTCTCGATGGCGGACTCATCCGGCTCTGTTGACGTTTCCCCCGGGGCCCTTTGACACGTTACCCCCTTTGCCCTCAATCGAGTCCCTGCCTATGCGACCCTTAGTACCACTTCTCGGGCTCTTTCTCACCTTCACCTTTCACTTCCGAGAAACCTTGGTCCCTGGGTGCTTTTTTTTGGGGTTTTTGTTGTTTTTGTGGTGTTCGCGTCATTTGGTCCTGAGAGTTAGATGAGCTTTTGACCCCGGCTTTCCCTTAACATTCTTCCTCCTACAGAATACTGTAGTCCAGTGGTTCCTCGAATCAAATAACGAATCGTCGCTCTTTCAGTCCGCAGAACCACCCGTCTACGCTGTTTGCTCCGCACGTTTCGCCGGTGTTCCGCAGGCTGGACTCTGGAGCTTCGAATAGTCCCTTCCGATCTCCCCTGAACCGCAATTTTTCTCGGCCGTGGTGAAATTTTCCCTTTCTCTTTAGATTCTTTCGATGGCCCTCGGTGATTTTGCGTCTTCCCTAGTCGCGTTCCATTCCTGATTTCTTTTGTACCGGAAAGCCCCCTTTTAGTTTTTAACCTTTGATTTGCTCTTTTTTTTTTTTTTTGAACGATCGTCAGACTTTTTACAGGGTCTGGTTTTGCGTTTCTAGTACATCCATTAAGATGTTTTTGCCTAGCCGCTCTTGCAAACCATCCAGTAGTTCTTTTTTCTCAATCGTCCTTGCCCTTGAATTTCCTGTTTCAACGTGTCGCCCCGCAGGGGTTTGCTCTACCGGCCTGTTTCCAGCCGGACCGCGAAGGACGGTTTCGGATCTGTCCGCTTACACACTTTTTGAAAACGCCTGACCCACACCATATCCCCCTTTATTTCGGCCCTCCTGGTTGACGGGGAACCTGGCTGAACACGGGCGGGCCTTTTTGCGGTCTGAGCCTCGCTCCAAGGCTGTTCCCTTCTTCTCCCGTTTCCCTCAGACTGTTCTTCGTCTTGCTTGTCCCGCGTCGTCGTGTCATCTTCGGCCCTGCTCTCCCCAAGCCGATCTTCGCGAGCCTGGCAATCGTTGCCCCTACTTCGTTTCCTCTAACCTGCCTGCCTTTCTCCGTGCCCCAACACAAACAGAACGGCTCTTACGTCTTAGTTCTCTCTTTTTTTTTTCCCTGACCGAAGAATTGCCTCCCGCCTTGAATAGTCTCCTGCAACCCTCCTGCCGGGTGCGAATCCCCAAAAACGTTTCCGTTTTCCCTCGACTTCAAATGTCCCCCCGGTGACCCCCTTCCTCACGGCCATCTTGCCTCACATCTGCAGCATCATGGCCCCCCTGAGAAGAAGTTCCTTTCTTCCGGTTCTTTACCGTCCCTGCCCCGCCACTTGACGTTCCAGCCCGGTTTCTTTTGGGGGTTTTGGGGGCCGTGAAGAGAGTTCGATCATCCCTCTTGGCTTGTGTGATCCCCCCCCTTCTTATCTCCTCCTTTCCCTGCTTCTTGCCCCAACGTCTATTCGATTACGGTTTTGGATACCTGTCGACCAGCAGGATATCCTTCACCCGTTGCGACGTGGGGCCTTCTCCCTCCCCCTTGAGCTCCTCCCGTCAAAGTTTTCTGTTCCTCTCCCCACGGTCCGCTTAAAGTGACTGCCCTTTAGGATAAGTCTCCCTTCCTATATCCGTTGGCTTCCTTTTCCATTCGCGTGTTTTTTTTACCTCGACAGTATGTCTTCCTCCCCCTGACCCCAAAGTTAATCTCATTTGGGAGACATATGGGGTTCCCTTTGAGCAACCTGGTCGAAGGAATCTCTTTTGCTACTCCTCCCGTTGAGCTCTC
>Ga0179591_1279284_pt1 | contig 17670 bp, 17 predicted proteins | sample CZOMad2_1_08_16f_FD_182891 | JGI IMG/M metagenome (GOLD analysis project Ga0179591, IMG submission 182891) | Vadose zone soil fungal communities from Angelo Coast Range Reserve, California, USA - CZOMad2_1_08_16fungal (PacBio error correction) | ecosystem: Environmental > Terrestrial > Soil >... | reverse complement strand
ACCCGGTTTCACCCCCCCGGCACCTTAAGAGGACTATCCTTTCGTTTGAGTGGTCTCCCTTTCGACTGACCCCTGGCGGTTTTTGATTTTCTCCTTTGTTCAGTTCTCTTCAGGTAGGGCCCTTTTAGGAGGTTGCAGAATAACCTATTTCTCTTTTTCCTCCCTTTCTTTTTTTTTGAGATCGGCACTTCATAGGAAATCCTTTCCCCTTGCGCCCGAGGGCTTTTTCGTTCCAAGAAAAAGGTACCTGTCCGGTTATGAGACTGTTTCCACTCCCAGTCCCCGCACTTCCTCCCTTTCCCTTCTAAGAGTTTCACGCCTTCCCAGTTAGTTTTATTGCTTTTTCCCCGCGTGGCCTAAGTGTCCCCCAGAAGTGTATTACCCTTTTCCGCAGGGTCCCGCCGTATCCCACATAAGCATGAGCCCGTTTACCTATCCTGACTTTTTAAACTTGGCATATGTTTCCCTCCCGTTGGTTTCTCCCGGTTTACCGAGCACGTCGCCCTTCCTGGATGCGATCCCCCTCGGTTTCCGTCCCTTTTCCCCCACCCCAAGCGTTTTTGTGGTATAGAAACCCTGGGCTGTTTTTTCCCCCCCTCGCCTGTTCTTTTCTTCGTTGAGGAAGACGCCCCCCTTTTCTCCTCCCCTGGAAAGAGTTCCTGGGCCGGTTGTTTTTGCCGCGGCTTTTTCCTTCCGTTGGAGACCGCGCTTTTGCCGCCTCCCTCGGGTGTACCTTTGAGTGTGTCCAGGGATGGTTCTAGGGTCTCTCTTGGTGCTTTTCTGATTCGATGTTTGTTAAGCGGCTAAGATGGGACTCGTTCTGAACTTCCGTCCCGTTCCCCCTCGTCCTGGTCAACAATAGTTTTTTCAACATCTCTTTTCCACAGAAGGATCCGTGACTCCCAATGTTCTTCTTCGCTCTAAAATTGATATCCCCCCCGGAGCCACCCGATCCTTGGGCACGCCCGCGTGAGACTGATTTCTGCACCCTCCAAGATGTTTTTTCCCCTTTTCAGCCTGACAAGTTTTCTTCCGTCTCCCTTCGATACCACCGCGTTTTCCCTCTGCACAATCGGAGACCGCTGTTCGTGTTTGCTTTGGACTTGCGTGCACTTTTATGTGGGACCTTTTTTTTCAACTTTTTCCGTCGGCACTAGTGTCAACCTTTTTTTTTTTCGGTCGGATCGTAAACGTCAAACCACCACCGCTCGGGTGCACCTCGCTTTACTTTTGGTCTCTTTTTTCGAAGGTTTTTCCCCCGTCGGCAGTGCAGCAGAGTGATGTGATCTCCCTCTTTTCCCCCCCCTTTTTGCGTTGTTGACTTTTTTTTTTCCGCCGACTTTTTCACATTGCCTTCAGAGCGTTTTTTTCTCTCACCTCGCCGTCGACTCGTTTGAGTTCCCCCCCTCCCCCTCCCCTTTGCCATGATTCTCATGCGAAGTGTTTTTGATTTGCGCCTTTTCAATGGTACCTATCTGCTTCCGAAAACGTCGCTTTTTTTTTTTTTTTCCGCTCATAATTCCGGGTCGAGACTTTTATCCTCATGGGAGAGACCGAACCTTTAGGGGGTCTGGAGAGCCGCTTTTTTTCTCAGTTTTTCCTGGTACCCGTTTCAAGACCCGAGACTTGACGTCTCCCTGTGTTCGAGGCCCAGATCATTCTTGCTAGTGGTGATTTTGCGCCCCTGATGGAGGCCTTGACGGGGCTCGGTCGTTCTTATCCAGCTGACTTATCATCCTCACGGAGAGTTTCTTTTTTGCAGTTCGCCTCAAGAGGCTGGTCTTATGGGGTATTTCCCTTAGCTCCAATGCTGTTGAGTTCGACTTGCCTCTGGACCACACCCTCCGTCGTGTGTTCCTAAAAGGCTTCCCCGTTGACTTTTTCCTGTTTCTCTCTTCTTTGGTGGTCGGGGTTCGATAGTGTTGTCCCTCTTCCCCCCCCCATGCCGGACGTCCTGCATTTAACTCAGATGGTTGTTGTACTCCATGTACTTTCCCTTTTGCCCCAAAGGCGACCTCATTCGATGAATCTTGTTAACAAGCTTCAGTCCGTTCTTTTCCCTTTGCCCCGGATTCCCGTGGCTTTAAGGGACGCTGTTTTTAGGTAGCGCGCCTCTTCTTCTTTTTCCAGACCATCTTGCATTCCACGGCTAGGCCCGTCCGAAAGGTAGGTTTCCATTCTACACCGGCAGGTTTGTTTTCCAAGCATTCCCTACTCTCTTTTCATAAGTACCCCCTCGTTGTTTTTTACTTCCTCGTGATCCTCCGATCTGTAAAGCCACCTATGAGGCCGGTTTTTCGACTTCCCCCGTGACTTCCCCGAGCCCGTTGTTGTCCTTCCGTGGAGGCAAAGGATTTTTCCGTGTGAGCCAGCACCTTGTTTGGTTTTCCCCCCAGTTAGAACCCCCTTCACTTCTTGATTGCCCTGGAGTGACCCGGTGCCACTTTAAAAAGTTTCGGTGTTTATCCGGTACCTTTTGTCTTTCGATGTTCATCCGCGCAGTCCCTGCCGGTGGCACTCCCAAGAGGCCTTTGTCTTCCTACCCTTCCAAACATTAGTCTAAAGTAGTTTTCTTTTCCAATTGATTATTTTCCTTCCAACGCGCACCCCCCCCACGATGAACCCGAAGGGCCTTGAGAGCCTTTTTTTGACCCCCCCCCGATCCCGCGTCTTCGCTGCCAGGAATGTTTGCAGTCCTCACCAACGGTCTTTCGGGGTCGAACCAGCTTTCCCTTATGTTGCTCAGGTGGTACCTTCACAGCCCCTTTTGCCGCGGTCTCCGCGCCCCTCCAAGGTTGCGATGCGTCACTTGTCGGTAGCGCCGTGCGCTTCTCAGAAGGGAACCTGGCGTTTTTTTGTCCGTGACAATTCCCCAGTAGCTTCGCTGAGGAGCCCCCCCTCTCAGTATGTCTTTACCCCGTTTTCATGCCCTCCCTTTTTCAGGGGGCGTCCTGCTCGTCTGCTCTGGCGCCCACTGGTCTTTGCAAACATTTCCTTGGAAACAGTTTTTCCGTTTCAAGGAGGTACTCCCGATTTAATTTCTTCCCCGTTTGACCCGTTGGGCCCCCCCCGTTCCTGCATTCTTGGTCACCCTTGTTACACGATTCCATCCATTTTTTTTACTTATTTACCCGGTGTGCGCTGTCTCCCCCTCCGTTAGCAGGTTGTCCTCCGCTTCGCAAAGGAACTTTTCCTTGCACTCCCCAGTGCGTAGGCGCCCCCCCGGCCCGTCCTTGAAAAGACTATTTTTTTTTTTTTTTCTTTCACCCCCTTTTTCTTTTTTTTTTTTTTACGGTTTTCTCCCCGGCCTTCTCCCTCTCCGGTGATTCCCGGCCTCTTCCCTTCCCGACTCCGTTGTTGGGCGTTTCTGGCTCCGGTTATTCGTGGACTTCGTGACTCAGTGCGAGAAAGTCGGCCTTGGTCCCCTTTTTCATCTTCGACACCCAGCCCTTTTTTGCGTTGTTTTTTTTAATAAACCCCGTCCCCCGACACCCCGCGCCCGTTTCAACCCGCGGGGAGTACTTGAAGATCAAGTCTTGTAATCGCACTCCCCCCTCCCGACCTGACGTTCAAAAGGTTTCGTCTTTTAAGGTGTACCTTGCGGTATGCATCGAGAGCCCTCCCCAGGGGTCTGAAGACTGTGGTGAGAGCCCGTTGTCGCGTAGAACGGCCGCGTCATAGTAGAGGATGGACCTTTCTTTTCGATTTTGAGATGGTCTGTAGCGGGTTTTGGGGTTCCCCCCCACTTTCCGACCCGAAGTTTGTTTTTTAATCGCCGCTTTAACCTCCTAAACGTTAGCGCACCCGCCAAAGGTGACCCTCCCTTCCCTCGCAGATAATTCTGGAAACCCAACTATTCCCTTGGTTAAATTGGCCAGAAAATGCCTTTGATCTGTTCGGCTAGCGTTTCCCCCCCCCTTCGTAGTCTAGAGCTCCGAGAAGTTCGGTTTCCGGTCTCCCGCCCCCTACAGTTCCGTAGGGAAGTCCCCCTTTTTTCCTCGGGAGACCAGCCCTAGGGTTTTACGTTTCTGTTTTGGGACCACTGCCCTTTGTGCCTTTGTCGGTCCACACCCGATTTCGATCGTTTTTTTTATTCGCAGTTGCACTTGTTTTCACTTTGACCCATGATGTCCCCCCCCCCACCCTCTCGGCACGTTTTTTGTTTCCGCCCCCCGTCTTTCGTGTTTTTGACCTCCTTCAGCCTCTTGGTTTTTTAGAAACTAGTTCTCTTGGGTTCTTTCCGATTTTATTTTGTCCTGGGGAATCCCCGTGCGGTTTTTGTCGTGGCAAAGTCCTTTCAACTGCCCCTACCCCCCGTGATACCAAGTGGACGCCCGTTGGCTTGTCGCCCGTGATTCAAAGTTTCCGTCTCCTCTCTTTGCGCAGTCCCTCCCCCCCAGTCCTCCCGACAGGGGCCGTGTTTTCTTGATTATTTTTTTTTTTCTTTGTGCGAGTCTCTTTTTCTGCGGTCTACCGAAAACCCTTTTCCTCTCCCTAAGGGTGTTTGTTGTTTTTTCTAGTCTTTTCCCCTCCTTTTTGTCTCGCTCCCCTAACATCGGCCTGCACCCCTCTTGCTTGCGGCCAGTGCTCAAACCCTCGGATCTTTCATTTGGCGTTCCCATCCCGACGGGTGCTCCACCCCTGTGTTTCCCTTCGTGGTGGAGGGTTCTTCGCCCTTGTTTTTTTTTTTGTTGGGTTTGGTGAGTACCCCTCCCAAAGAAGGGTTTCTCTGTTTTTATTAACTTCTTGACGCCCCCCTCCCCCCCCCGCGTGAGTTGCGCAAAGGTCTCCTTCGTCTCCCGTTTCCATTCTCTTTTTCATTTAGCACCCCAGGTGGGGTTTGTAAATCATCGTTGGCTCTGTTGGACGCGCCCGTCGTCCCCGTTGCTGGATGCACGTTTTGGGTTCCCCTCACACCTGCGTTGCCCAGCTTGTTGTCTTTTTTCCTTTACCCAACCCAACAGCTTGTCGGGCTCTCCCCCCCCCCCTTGCACCATCGTGCTGGTCAGATCCCGGCTGACCCGAGACCTCTCGTTCGATTGAGCTACTCTTCCTCCGTGATTTGCATTTTTTGTGCGTGCCCCTCCCTTTTTTTGGGGTGTACTTTTTGCGAAGTTCGTCTTCCACATTCTTTTGGTTTGCGGTTGAGCTCTCCCGGGCGTTTTCGGGCGGTGAGAGTCTTTTCTTTTTGGTTTAAACGGAGACGACCTCTAGTTAGTAGTTTGATGTTTTACCCTCCCCCGCGCCGGATCACCCTTTTTTCTCCAACCTTATACGTCTTTTAACGCGTTGATTTTCCCATTGCTCTGTTCGTTCAGGTTCCCCTTTTTTTTTTTTTTCATTCAGGGACCGAGGGTTGAAAGGTGGGACCGACGCAATGTTTTCCCCCCCTACTCCCCCGTCCTGTAAACTTGTCTTCCAGGAGTCGATCCCCCCATTCGTTGCCTGCCCCCCCCTTTCACTCGAACGTTATGCCTTTGCTTGGTTTTTTTTGGGGTCCTTCACCCGGGATTTTTTCGTGCGTGCGTCCGGGTCACTTTTAGGAAATTTTTCCCGCCGTCCCCCTCCCCGTATTTTTTTGTTCGACTGCCCCCAAAACTCCGCGGAACTCCCCTGAATCGGGTCAAGGTCGATTTTCCGTAGCCGAGCAGGTCCTTCCCTCCGAGAGTTGTTTGATTAATCCGGGGACATTTCCCTTTGGAATTTTTCTTTTTCGTTCCCCCGTGCGCAGTTTTTCAACGGAGTCTTTTTTCCCTTTGGCTTCCTCTTTCGACTCGGGCGCTTTGAGAAACTTTGGGTTCACCCCCCTCCCCCTCTATCCGGGGAGTTTGAAGCTTTTTTTTTTTTTCACTGTTGCCCTAGGCGTGCCGGGCTTGCGTTTTTCCGAACCACCAAATGTTTTCGGTTATACCGAGCATAACTAGAAGCCTATTTTCCAGCGGCGAACGTCGCGTTTACGACACTGACTTTTGTCCGCGATTTTGGTCGTTTTTGGTTTTTGCCGTAAGGTTCTGCCGACCCCCGTTGAGAGCCATGTTGCTGAACGATTCTGTTTTTCGTCGAACCCAAGCTGAGTTCTGGATTTCGACGAGGTCGTCGTCGGAATTCTGATGTCTTGCATGAACGCCCTGCCTGCTCGCTTGTTGGTTGAGTCTGAGTAAGAGCTTTTGGTTGCTTGCACTTTTTTTTTTCTCGTCCACCCCCCTAGCTTTTTCGCCCTTCCTTCGATGACACAACCCTCCCTTTTTTCTGCGTGAGTTTGCAAAAAGGATGGGTGGATATCTTCTCTTTGTTTTCGGGTTTCATATTTGGTTGACGCGCCTGTGCCGTTTGTGACTTTAATGAATTTACCCACCTCCCTTTTGTTTTTTTTTTTTTCCTTGGTGGGGTGCCCGTTGAAGAACCTAGTGGGCAGTTTATTCTTGCCTTGCACTTGAGGGACTTCACATCCGATTTACCCCCCCGGTCCACGGCCTGAAGGTCCGCTTCCCCCCGGGTTCACGTTTACGGCTTCAGGGAAGTTCTAGGGGTCGTCTCGCCGCCCGTTCTTTGCTTTTTAATCCTTTTTTGCCCCCCCGCATACCCACGGCCTTTTTTTTTTTTTTCTTTCGCCGTTCAGTATCCCCAGGCTTCGGAAGGTTTTTGACACAATCTCTTTTCTTCCTTTCCCTTTTCCGGTTTTTTGTTTGTTTTTGAGGAGTCGCTTCCCAACCCTATTTTTTTTCGTTTCTCCAAAATGACCGGAGCCTGCCGGCAGTTGCGGTTTATTTGCGTTGTTTCCCCCCCCTTTTGGCCCAGGCAGAGGAACAGTTCTTTCGTCTTCACCCCCCCCCTGTTCCCAGGATATTTGAATCGTTCTTCCCCCTCTTGGTTTGTTTTAGCGTCCTTTGTTGGAAGTAGTCTTTCGATCCCCGTGACGTTTTAAGCCAGAGGTGGAAATTTTACCGAGTTTTTTCATGCGTCATTTACCCCCACCGAGTCGATGGGTGTACTCCAACCGATCACACCACGTGAAAAACCCGACTTGATCTCGTAGATCCCATAGTTGTTGGACTTGGACGAGACCCCTTTTTTTTGGCCCCGTGTCAGTACCGGTGCTTTTTGACTTTTTACGTCTTGTTTCCCTTAAGGCCCTGCGAGTAGTGAGAATTTTTCTGACAACTTTTTTGCTAGCTTAATGTCGTTCGACTTCCCTAGCCGTTTTCCAGGACCGCTGCAGTCTTTTGTCATTTTACCCCGCTTTTCGCTGAGAAACCCCACTTCCCGCATGAGTTAAATCCACCGCCATTCAATTTGGCTGTTTTGCTGTGCCCGCTCTTTTTTCTTTCCTAATAGCTAAATCTTCCCGTGTTGTACCATTCTCGCGGACTGTCGTCTCGTCTTTTTTTCCTTTCTATCCTGCTCCCCCCCCTTCGGCAATTCTGCCCCTCTTTTTTTTTCCCGGGAAACTTGACCCCCTTATTTCCATCTTATTTTTACGGCCCCTTGTAGGAGTCTCCGTTCACGTTCGTTGCACTTCCCGCCACGACCAGTTTCCTTCAGTGAAGAGGCTTTCTTCTTTCTTTGGAGGGTCCCCTTACATCCGACGTCAACCCGTGAGTGTGTTTCGTGAGTCTTTAGACAATCCTTTTTCCTTTGACGTCTTGATTTAGCACGGGATCCTCCTCCACTCTGTTACTCTGCGTGAAAATGCCATCCTTCAGTTCTGTCCGTAGTTAGAATCTTCTGTTTTGTCCGCGGGAGGCTCTAGTGAAGGGCCCTAGAAAGTTAGCCGAACGCACGTCCACCCTCCCTGTGAGAAGCCCCCGCCTAAAACCCCCAACCTGTTATTTGAAGGTGCTTGTTTTGTGAGGACCGCCCCTTTCTTTCGAATTGGTTTCCCCTTTTTTTACGGTTCCGGATTGCCACACCCCCCTTATGGGAGTTTGGGGAAATCCATGCCGCCCCCTGCGTGACGTTGCTCCGGTTTCGTGGTCTCGGAATTTTCGCCACTTTTCCTGCGTTGGAATGAAGCCTCGAGGCAGTCTTTTTTACTTTTTGTCTCTTCTTTTCTCCTCTTCTGGTTGAAGGTTTTTTAAACCCCCTGAGCTTTTGGGCGGGCCATGAAGAATAGTTGTGGCGTTTCGCGGGCGTGATCACCTTTTTTTTTTTACCTCCCTTCTGTTGGCACGCCACATGTTAAGACTTGCCCATGGCCTCCCCGCCCCCCCCTCTTTGTCCCCTGCAAACCCCCGGCCCTTTCCCCGCTTCCAAAGTGAGTTCCTTGCCGGTCAGCAAGGTTCATTTCACTTGTCCATCGCCTCTCAGAGATGTTCTTTTGCATAGGATTCTCTGCCCTTTGGAACTTTTTTTTTTTGCAAGCCTTTGAGGGTGCCCCTCCCATCAAGCTTTTGTCCTGGTAGGTCGTTATTTCACCCCCCCCTTTCCCTCCCGTTGTGTGGGTGTGAGACCCCCTGAGGTTCTCCTCATCCAGGCGGCGGAAGTGATCCGTCACATCGCCCACTGAGTGCGTCCCACACTTTCGTTGCTCGGTCCCTCCCCTGGAAATCTTAACCGTTTTCACCTCCCCCTTCTTGTTGTTTCGTTGATTCGGGCGACCTTCGTTTCGGGAGAGGAATTATCTTGTGTTTTTAGGGCTCAACCTGGGTTTTTTCCCCTGAATTCCCCGACGGGCCTGAGTGGTGCCATTCGTTTACTCCGGTAAAGTGACTACAGTGTCTCCTTCCCCTCTCCGTTGAGTTTGCACATTTTTTGCGCAATTGTTTTTCCTTTTATTTCCCCCATTGTTTTCTTCGTCTCTTGAGGGGACGTTTGTACTTTTGCCCTCCCGAGTTCTTTTGAAGTCCCTAATAAGGGTTGTTTTTTGCGAGATCTTTCGGTCACCGCCTCTTTCGCCGCACGAGCCATCCCCTTGTTTTTTCACGGTCCGTTCCCTGCGGTTTTGCTGAATTGCCTCACTAGCTATCGTAACAACATCGCCCGGCGCGGTCGTCCCCGCGTTTTTTTCCCTGCTTTCTTCTGGTGATTCCGGTCCCGTTTCGCGGTGCCGCTTTGTTACCATCAGGGATGTTTTTTTTTTTTAGTTTATCGAGAGCCCCCACGTATCGGCCGAGTTTGCGACAAGACGCGGCTTTCCCTGGTTTCCACCCCTCTTTCTTTTCCCCCCTGGAGTCCCAACCCGTGAGTCTGTTTTTTGAAAGACCCGTTTTTGCGTGTTCCTCGAAAGGTTTCTTTCGAGTAAACTCTTTCGGTTAACCCGCCGCCGAGGATTGTTTCATTATTAACCAAAAGGCTGTGCACCCTGAGGACAATAGAAAATTTCTTTTTTTCTTCGTGAGGTGCCGATCCCCGAGTTCGTGTCACCATTTGGCCTGAGTTGCGCGATGTCCCTCGGATTCGGTCGTCCGCCTCCCCTGGGAGAGACTGTTAGGGGAATAGGGGGTTGCCTGGTGGGGCCAGTTTTCTGGCGTCGCACGGTGATTTCGGGTTTCTGTTTGTTGCTCGATTCTGTTTTTTTTCTTTGAAGGCCGCTCGTCGGGTGGGCCCATGGACACCTCCCCGCGCCCACCCCATTTGCCCACACATCTTCTGTCGAAGCCTTCCGCCGACGTGTAATGGTCGTCTTCAGTAAACCCCCCTTCCTTTTTTTTCCCTCGGCGCGCCCACCACCCCAAAAAAACCCCAACGAGAGCATTTTTTTTTTTTTTTTTTTTGTTCGGGCTGGTAAGGTGTCCCGACCCCGCCACCTTCTTATGTCACGCCTTTTTTTTTTCCTTCGCATTTTTACCTTCAGGGCCCTCGCTTACCCTGAGAACTGTCTAGACCTGCGCTGTTTTTTCTGGGGTTTTTATGCGGCACTTTTATTTTGTTGGCCGTCTGGCGTTCGTTCGACCCGGGCGGATTCGTGACACTCCGTGCCCGGTTCCACACCTTGGAATTCGAAGCCACCACCTTCCTCCTGGGCCGTGACTGAGAGTCCCGCCGGTGTTTATGTTAACCCCCGTCGGGCGCTTCCAGGACACACCCGTGTAGGTCCCTACCTCAGACATCCTCAGGGGTTGGCTTCCGTTCCGCCCCCCTCGAAGTGCGCCGCACTTTTTCATCGGGAGTCGGGCCGGCGTCGCCCCTTTTTCTCCCGTTCTTTACTTGGTCGATCTCCACCACGCTTGGGTGCCCGATCTCGCCAGTGGTTCCCCCCCGGTTGACAACCGAGCGTCCCGCCGTGACGCTACCCCAGCCCCCCCCGCCCCCCAGACCTTTTCAGCCCCCCCGTTAAGCCGATAAGTCTTCGCTCCGGTGCGCGACCGTGTTTTACGACCTGATGGTTTCGGACTTTTTTTCCGCTTTGCTCTCGTCCGCACCGTGCAGTCCCTTTGCTTTGAAAGTCTCTTTTCCCTATGGCTTCGCGAGCTACCGTTCTGTCCTTTCGAGTTTTGGGGCCGTCTTTTTAAGCGGTTGTCGGGCCATTGACCTTCTTCGTCTTTGCAGGCCATGGAGTTCTTGAAGGTCTTTTTTCAACCCTCTGCTGCTGCTGGTTTTAGTGAACGGCTTCTTTTCCAACCTTTCCCTCATATGGTCCCCCTTTTTCTAACCACCCCTAGGGGGGCTCTCGCTCGGCTTTTTTTTTTCATTTAGTTGTTGTAGAAGCCTTTTTTTACGTCACTGCCTTTTTTTTCCATCGACTGATGTTTGTTTTTCCTGAAAATAGGTTTTGAGTTCCCCCCCCAGGAGTTTTTTTAAGTGGTATGATCTCCGTACATTTCCCGGTCAAAACTTCGGAGTGCACCGGTTCCCTTCCAGCTTCCCCATTAATTTCCCTGTGTTTTCGACTGACTCCGTTCCGTCGCTGTCCCCCGAAATCTTTTCCTTCCCGCTCACCCTTACTTTCCCCGGTGTCCGTCTGGCTTCTTGCAATTTTTTTTTTCCCCCCACCGGTGGCATTACTTTTTCGTGGGGTACCTCGACGATTTTTTCTTCCAATTCCGTGTTTTTGTGCGACGATTTCCTTTGTCCCTTCCCTGGTTGGAGTTTAGGAATGGTGCCACCCCCGGGACCGTCTTTTTTTGTCACCGAAAACGTCTTGTTTTTTCCCTAGGTAGTCCAAAAGGATGATTGTAGGGACCCATATTTAACGGGGCTCGCTGTTTTCTCCCAATACTTGTCCCCCTTCTCCCCCCTGGCAAGTCCTCCAAAAGTTTAACCCATTTAGTCCCGTGAAACCTTTGCTCACGCCTTTTTCTGGGACTGATCTTCCTAATGAGGGTGCCGGGTACGTCCCTGTTTGATTTATGGTACACTGTTTTTTTAACCCCCTCTCGTTCTATGGAAATGGGCTTTCAGTTACCAACGGCTTTTCCCTGAGTCCAACACCGATGCAGCCCCTCCCCCCTGAGATTCCCTTCAGCGTTTTTTTTTCCTCCCACCGCGACGAGGCGTGTTTTGCAAACTTTATGGCTCGGAACTGCTTGGTCCTATTGGGATCCCCCAGGGTTTCCCTTCTCTCTGCGACTCCACCCCCTTCGCCCCGTGGTCTTCCCCCCGATTGTCACTTTTGTGCTCCGGCCGTCCGTTCTCGCGTCGCCTACCCCCTCGCTGTTCGCTTCCACCACATGAGGATGACTTTTTTTCTTTTTTTGGCCCCATTGCGGGGTTTTGCTCTGGCCTCCTTCCGCCCTTACTAGAGCCCACTGTTGGACCCCGCTGCAGATGTTTTTGACGAGCGCTGGCTTTTTGCCTCTCTGCTCCTTCGCGCCAGGTTTTTTCGGTCCCGGCGGCTCGGGTTAAAAACTGTTTAAGGTCTCACTTGCGCTTCTGATCTTTCACCCCGCGGTGGGCCACGGTGTTTTCCTACTCCCCTCCGTTTCGAATGGCTAGGTTGTCGGGCCGTCCAAGGTCTTTATCACTCTCTTATTTTTATTCTGCCTGCGGTTAGGATGTTTTTTTTTTTTTTCTTAGTTTTTTTCACCCATCGATGATGCTGTTCTATACGACAATTCCTCTTTCGACGTTGCTTTTGACGGTTCCCTCCCCATTCTCCGGGGAGTTGTTCCCAAGTTTTTCGTCCAAACGTGCCAGAACGCGTGGTGCGGGTCTATCCGGACCCTGCGTTGTGGGAGTCGTGTTAAGTTGTTTTTCCTTGCCCCCCTTCACACGTTTCGCCGCATCTCCCAACATTCCTGGTGGTATTTCCCCCCCTTCCCCCCCCCCCTCAATCCCCCAAACCCCTGTCCAGGTTCGCCGATGTGCTTATTTGCTTTTTTGACTGATGTTTTTTTTTTCTTTTTTTAAACCCAACACTTTCCCCGCGCGTTCCGAAAACGTGGAGTTCTTTTCCAGTGACACTCATTGCGTTCTTGTTTACTTGCTAATCCCTTGCCTTTTTTTCTTCGAGGAGGTTTCAGGACTCATGGAGAGAATTAGGTTCTCAGACTCCTACCTGCCTTCTTTCCAGCCGGTTCGGACGAGAGGTGATCTTGGTGATTGTTTTTTTAACGGGGGTCTGATTTTCTTTTGGGAACTTTCCCCGATCTCTCTGGTCGCGCTCCCTTCCCGAACACCTTTTTCGCGCCCCCCCCCACCGTCCCCAATTCCTCCGGCTTCCGTTTCTTTTTTTTGCACCTCCCCCTATTTCCAGCCCCCGTCCGTTCCCTAACGCAGGGGATTTCGCATCGCGTCCCTGTCCTTCACAGTCTTCCGCGGCTCGCCGCGTTGTTCAGGGTGATTTCGTTTCCCCTGTCCCGTCAAAGAAAGAAGTTACATGTTTGTCTCCCTCCATGGTTCCCGATGAAAAGAGCTTTTCTGAGTGTCCCATCCACCCCCTCTCTTGCCGATCCCTAGGCGGTTGCGTCCCGTCTCGTAAACCTCATCTAAAACGGAGTTCTTTTCTCCCACATAAGACCTGCCAATTTCTTGTGGCGTTCGATTCTTGTCACCTCTTTTTTTTTTTTGCGGTTTTTTCTTTGTTGTTGCAATCTTTCTATTTGTGTGATCTCAATTTTCCCAAGTCTCTTTGTGGTTGCTCCCTCCAAGCGCAAAAAGTCATCCCCCCCCCCCCTGACGTTTACTGAGGAGTTTTGAGAGTCGGACGGTGTAATTCTTCCCGACTCCTGATGTTCCGCCAGACAGGCGCAGGAAGAAACGGGTTTTTTTCTTTTCCCCGTGACTGAGTCTCAGTGAGATATCGAGTCCCTATTTCGGTGCAGTGTCCCCTTTTAACCTCCTTCCCTTGTTTTTTTGAAAGACTATGCCCCCTGACCCCCTTCCTATCGCCCCTGAAAATAGGTATGACCCTGACACTGCTCTCATTTCTTCTCCCTTTTTTTTTCGTCCTTCAGCACCCCTTGGATTCCCCCTTTGACGTAAACTTTTAACTCTTTCGGGGCCCTTTCTTCTGTCTGTTCGGGTTTGTCGGTTCAAGAACCCCGCCGGTGATTCCTTACTTTCTCTGCAGACTTGATCGCCCTGAGTTCGTAAACACCCTCCGAGGCCCCCCCTGTCCACCTCTTTCCCCCACTGAGCCCCTGCAGGAGGTTCCTGTTGAAGCCTTTCCTTTTCTATTCGTCTTTCCCTGAATACTTTTTTTTTCCCTTTGTTATGGATTTCGCTCTGTCCCATCCGGTACTGAAGGTCCTAACACCCGTCCCCCCATCCCCCGTTGTCTAACTACGTAAAACCAAAAGCTGTCGATCACCACTAAACTGTTTCTTTCTTCTTCAATATCTGAGATAAAGCCCAGTTTTCTTTCCCGATTTCCCCGCTGATTCTCCTGCATTTGCTCCCCCGTCGTCTTGTACTCACAGGAGGGCCTGCCCCCTTCACCCGTTCAGGTGGTAGGTTTTTTCTTTTTGTAAGGTTAGTCCCTCTCTTCTTTGTCGTTTCTAGAATTTTCGGTCGCTTTCTAAGCTGCCTCCCTCCTAGATAGTTGGGCACTTTCTTTTTCCCCCTGTGCAGGGGCCGGTTTTCTTCCCCCCTACGTCCATCTTACTTTTTTGACTGTTTATCAGAAAATTCCTTTTAGGGATCCCTGTCTTTCCCCCGGACCCCTCATAAATTCGTAGAAAACCTTCACCCGTCCGCACTGTCTTGATTTGCCATCTTCTTTTCTTTCCCTGTTCCCTGATTTCAGAAGACCCCCCCTCCCCCGTTTGAGATCGCTTTTTTTTTGTAGCTCTTACCGAATTTCGACGCTCTTAAAAGAGAACCTCGTTTTTTCCCCTGAGGTGGTAGGTTTTTGAGGGCTTGTTCTCCGGGTATTTTGGCTTTTTTCTTGAGTTCACTTCTTCCGTCGGTCAACCGCCCCCGTACCCCCCGCCTTCTCGTTCCACCACGTTCTTCGGAGATTTAAACCTCCCTATTTCCGACCCTCGTCTTTGAGAAGACCTCCTGAGGTTTCTCGATATCTAAATCGCGGGCCGTTTCGTCTGGCCGAGCCGTTCTCATCCCGTTGACGTGTATTTGGCGGCGTTTCCGCCCTCTCCGTCCGGTACTTTTTTGAGGTTGCGTCCGAGCCCACTGTTCGTTCCGTCCCCTTCTCCCCAGAAGTGTATGACCTTTTGCAGTTCAATTTTGGAAAAGATTCCCTTCCCTCCCCCTTTCCCAGCGCTCCCCGTATCATTTTTCCTTCGCTCTCTCCGTCCCGCAAGGTTGTCCCCAAGTGGTCCCCCTCCCCCATTGTTTTCGTGGAGAGGTGAGGTTTCGTTTTTTCTTTCAGCCAGACCCCTTGCATGAGCATGTTGCTTAAGATCCTTCTCTTTGGTGCCCCCTTCAGTTTGATTTATAGACGTTTTCCAGTTTTGCGCTAGAGGTCTATTCTCTTTGTCATCGTCTTTTTTTTTTTTTTTGTTCTCTTCGTTCTATCTCTTGGGAGGGGCTTTTGGTACTTTTCCTCTTTTCCCACTTTTCGATTTCTAGATCCCCCCAGTCAATTTGCTTTGCACAAACTTTCCTTCCTTGCGTTTCCTAACTGTGCTCGGGTTCTCTCTTCTTTCTCTTTGTGTTTTACCCCCGTCTACTCCCTTCCCTCCCTGCCCTTTTTTTTTCCCACGATCTCTTGGTGTGCGCTTTTCTTCAGAACTTAAAATACGTGGAGTTCCCCTGCAGCTTCCCCTTCCTCTGATGCCTATCCGTCCGGCTTGCGTCACAGACTAAATTTCCCCTGGGTAGAGATTCCCTTATTTCCTTTTGCACCGGTTGCTAAAATGACTAAGCCCCTCTTTCTATGCCGACAATCCCCCTGGGTACCCCCCCCCTATTCACCTCACTTTCTTTTCCCAGAGAACTGGCCTCTTTTTTGACTTTTCTTCCCCCGTCCCTAGTTTTGGGTTCCCCCCCCAAAGCGCTATCATCTTTCCTCCCCTTTGGTTGTTTTTTGTCCTACGAGTCTCGCTTGGGAAAAAGACCCGAGGCCTTGACGTTTACCTGGTTTTTTTGAAATGTTTTGTTGTTTTCATTTTTTGAAGGTTGCTTTTCTTGTGCGGCCCCCCCCCCCCGTTTGGACACTCCTCTTTTTTCCCCTTGCTCTTTTTTTCCCCATTTTTTTTTTCCCCCCTCACTCACCGTTTTGGTTCTCTCACTGGAATCTCCGAACCCCAACGTTCCCTCCCCGTGCTCTCCGGTTACCGTGGTTGTTCCTTTACTTGAGATGCATCTTTTTTCCGTTGTCCTTTTTTTTCCCTCCGGGGCAAGCACCTCCTCGTTCATGGGTCGCATACCCCCCATTCCCCGGTTCGATGGGTGAAAACCCTTTTAAGTTACAGTAAAAGGCTTTCTTTTTTTTCGGGCGTTCCACAATCTGGAAAACCCAACGGCCGCGCGCGACGCCTCCCTCCTTTGGCTCGACTCCTGACGTTACAAGGTTGTCCGTCCCCGCACAGAAGTAGTGAGCCTGCCCAATTGTTTCGTTAGAGTGTTGGTTTTTCTGGTATATTCACACCCTTCATCCGATATTCAGTCACTTCCCCCCCCCCCCCGCTTGCTACAGTCCGTTTTGTTGACTGCCTCTTCTACCCTGAATTCCCCGTAACTGTAATACCCGAACTGACTTGCTGGATGCGCCAACCAACTCTCCGTATGTTTCTCTTTCCCTCCACACTCTTTTAAAGGGGTAGGCGCCTTCTTCCCTATTCATCATCCCGATCCAACATCCTTTCGTGTACCAACGGTTTGTTTCTCTGGTTCATCGTCTTTTTTTTTCTTCCTCGGGCGTCCACTCCTGACCCCTTTCCCCCTTCTCTCCCTCCACTCGGTTTAAGTGACCTTTCCCAATCCCAGAGTATTTCTCTCCGGACCCCTTTGTCCCCCAGCGTCCCCTCCCCCTTCGAGGGTTCTACTTCTCCCCCCCTACTGAGGCCCCTCTTCTCTCCGCTGTCCGTCGGGCCCGTCGCCCCCTTTCTTGTATGCCCTTCATGTATTGTCCCCTCGTCGTTTTTGCGTGACTGTACGCTTCTGACCCACCTCAAAAGCGTCTTTACTATTCACCATTGAAAGCGCGTTGGTGATTTAGTTTTTTTTTTTTTTTTCTGCGTATTCCTTCTGTCCCTCTTTTCTCCTTGCCTCCCTTTCCTGTGACCTGGGGCCTCGACCAAACCAACAGTTTCCCAACTTGTTCCCCCCTCCCCCCCGCCCCCATCCCCGCAGAGTTTTTTTGACCTCTTTTCTAGGGACTCAGTCTGATTTTCTCCCGCCCCTCTGCGCCATTTCAAGGTTAGTCTTCCCATTTAATATTGCGATTATTTCATTCTGAGACGCGTTTCTTCGTGTTCGAAGGACCTTTCAGGCTTTTTCGTCCTCTCCCCATCGACCTCGGCAATTTTCTTTTTCTCCCTTATTTACTACAGCGATGTTTGCCTCTTTTGTTCCCGTTGCGGGGAGTGGTCGTTTTTTATCGGAACGACCCTCCGCCCCTTTTTTCCCCTAGGGGTCGCCACAAGACCCCTAACTTTTGTTACTCTGCAATGAAATCGCGTTTTGGAAGCTAGGAACGCCCCCCCCCTCCCCCCTCTTGTTGCCCGGGACATTTTGTTAGTGCGTAAAGAAGTGTTTGAGTAGTGCGCTTTTCCCTTCCAGTCCTGTATTCCCCCCCTTTTACTGCATTCCCCCGGCGTTTTTTCTCTCCTGTTGAGATAGTCTTCTGGCCCGGAAGAGAAGGTTTTGACTCGTTTCCCTCCCATGCGTGTTTTTTTTCTTCCTGTATCCACCATAATTCCCCCCAGGATGGCCTGTGTTCGTGGTTCCAGGACTATTCCCTGCTAGTTCATCCCTGAAGGTTTGGCCTTTTTTTTCGTCAACGGAAATATACCGACCCCCCCCCCCCCCCCCCCCCCTTAGGGAGGTTTGAACCACCCTCCTGCTGTTTTCTGATCTCTTGGATAGTTTACCCCGCGGGAAGTTGGCGGTTCTGTTTTTTTTTTACGATTTTTCTATTTTTCCTCCGCAGATACTTTTGTACTTCCCCTGCTCCAGTGGTTTTGCGAACGCCTCCCCCCCCGCGTTTTGACTCACCTACCTCCGAGTCCTGTTCTGCGGTTTTTGCCTTTGAAGCCCGCCCCCCTTCGACAATGTTCCGATTTCATTCTTTTGTTTTTTCGAGTGAGTCAAGTGGCGCCTGACCCCGAAGTCCTTTATTGTCCCCTTTGTTCGTCCTTTGGGAGACGGCCTTCTGGTAGGTTCCAA
>Ga0179591_1337414_pt1 | contig 17674 bp, 24 predicted proteins | sample CZOMad2_1_08_16f_FD_182891 | JGI IMG/M metagenome (GOLD analysis project Ga0179591, IMG submission 182891) | Vadose zone soil fungal communities from Angelo Coast Range Reserve, California, USA - CZOMad2_1_08_16fungal (PacBio error correction) | ecosystem: Environmental > Terrestrial > Soil >... | reverse complement strand
CGGCTTATGGTCGTTTCTAGGATGAATCGTTTTCTCCCTCCCCTTGGGTGGTCAAGGCAACCACACTCTCCTCGCCCGGGTCACTTACAAGCCGCCTTGCCTCCTCGACCGAAAAACCGTTTCGAGTCCGTCCCCACGCCGACACGTCACGGAACGTAGACGATTTCAAATGGCAAAAACCCCGCCTTACCCTCAAAGATAGTTTTTGTTGCACGGCAAAGGGTTTTCCAACAGATTCGATCGGTTTCTGTTCTTTCCCCCCTTACGAGTTTGGATGATTTTTTTTTTTTTTTTTTTCCTTCTCTGTCGTATTCGACTTTGACCCCTGTTCTCCGTTAGTATTACCCTTTCCAAAGGCTGGTCCCTCCTGGGGTGAAGCTATAATCCCCAATTCCTTTTGAGTCGGGCACAGCGACTGGAGTCGGGTTTTGCTCTTTCTCTGTAGAGCAGTGCCCCTCATTTGCATGGCTTGGGGAGTCCTTTTTTTCCCCCCACAGGCTGTGGTATGCGTCAGAGTTCTGGGTGTGGAAGACCAACACCGGTTCGATTTTTTGTCTAGCGTTTTTTGTTAGTGACTTTTTTTTAGGTCCCTTTTCTCCCGGTCTCGAATTTTTTGTCGATCTTTGATGGGCCTTGGTATTTTCTCCACGACTTTTCCCCCCCCCCCCTTCGTATCGACTCGCACACTGCCGATCACGCACAAAATCCCTCGGTTTGTGACCCGAATATTTTTCTTGGATCCGAAGGGACCCCATCCCGATGATAGGCGTCTTCCCCCCCCTTCTTGTGTTACCCGCGAGTGACGTTCAGGACTTTCTTTATCTCAACGATCTGTTCCCGGTTTTTCTGCTGACCCCCATCAGGAGTTGCTATCTTCATGCTCTTTTCCTTCCTTTTGTTTTTTTTTCCTGTCGCGTCTAGCCCCTCTGCTGGGTCGCGGTCAACCCAAGGTCCCAGATCCCTTTTTCGTCCCTCTCAGTGTGCGCGGTACCACTGAGGTTCCACTCCTGGTTTGAACCGATCCTTTGGGAGGAGTTTTATTTTTTTCTTTCCCCCCCCCTTTTTGCCATCTCTTTTCATTCAAAAACAAAAATAGTTTTTTTTGGGTCTCGTGTATTGTCGTTTTGCGAGTATCGGGCCCCAGCTGGGCGAGTTGTTTATAAAGCCTTGTGTGAGTCCACCTTCCCCCCCAACCCCCTCATTAGTGCCATCTCGTTTTTGCCGCGATTAGAAGACTTCTCTCCAACAGCCGTCTTTTCGGTCTTTCCACCATGCGAATCAAACAACTCCCTGTTTTAAGGACCCCACAAGGCATTGAAAGGCGCTTTTCCCCCAGCGGGTTGGCTTACAACTTTAATTCCCCCCTTTCCACACTTTGATCTTTCTTGAGGGTTTTTCTTTAATCTCTTGTCCAACCTTTGACAGCACTGTTTCCCGGGTTTTTTCCGATGTTTACTCTCCCCCTTTGACACCCAAATGTGATGGCCCCTTCCTTGCAGGTTCTAGTTGAGATGAAGCCAATAAAGGCCTGTTTACCACCTGGTGCTCAATAGATCCTCTTAGCCCAGGCCTTCTTAGAGTGGACCCCCGAACCCAGTCTTGTTTGCCTTTCCTTTGCATCCCGTATTAATTTTTGACCTCGGTTGGGTTTGACCCTTGGGCTTCACTCTGCGTCGTTTGACGTTTTTTGTTCCTAACCCCCCTCGTTTTCTTTCGCCGGTTTGGTTGGGGCTCCAGGATTGTTTTTTACGTTGGACCCCCCCCCCCCTCAAGGCCGTGTAAATGAGAATCCTAATGGTAGGTATAAACCGTTTCCCTCTTCCCTCTTCCTGCTCTCGAGTAAAGTCCAACAATTTGCCGTTTTTTATTTTCCTTTTTTCGTCCTTTCTCCTGGCCCGTTGTTGCATAGTCTGTTTCTGGTCCTAGAGTTTTAAGACGGTCAGAACACCCCCCCTCGATCCGGTTTTTTGCTAGCTAAAGAAAAGTGTAACCAAGGGGTTTCCTCGGGGCTTCCTTTTGTCATTCCAGGGTGATCAGTTTGCTGATTCCCCTTTCCCATTTGTCGAGCTGATTTTTTTGGAGGGCTTACGGTCCGTTTTTTTGGACCCCCCCCCCCATGGGTTCCCCGCTGCATCCTGAAAGAGTCTCCTCGGATTAGAAAGCGCTTCTTAACCCCGCCTTCGGTTTCAATTATGAGTGCCCTTGTTCGGAGTAGACCCCCTTCCCCCTCCGTTCCGGTCAGGCCCCCCACCTTTTTGGGGCATCGTCGAATCCCTGGAGGAGGGTTTTTATGTTTTGTGAGGGCCCTTTCCTTGCACTTGGCTTATTTACGTTCTGACCCCTTCCCCAACGTCGCGTTCAGTTCCAACGAGTTCTTCCAAGATTTTCCCTGTTTGTGAGACTTGCCCTTACGATTTCCCGGTTCTCTCTGGGTGATCGCTCTTCCGCTTGCACCCCCGTTTTTAGCCCCCGACCGGTTTTTAGTGCGATTGTTCCCCCGTTCAGCACCTTCAAGGGTTCGCAAGTAAGGACGTGTCACAGTCCGGTGGTGGTTTGTGTTCATTGTGTAGTCCCCCCTCCCCGGCATTAGGCCAAGTTGTGTTTCCTTCCTTGGCCACTGATAACACCGTGAGTAGTTTCCCTCCCACGGTGACCGATTCTTTTCTTGTGGTTCATCGGTCCTGTTGAAGGGTTTTCCTTTCCCCCCTGTTCGGGAGCCTTAGCCTGGAGTTATCTGTTAAGCTTAAGGTTTTTTTTCCCTCGCCCCCAACCCCCCCCCCCCTTCCTAAATTGGGAGTTTTTTGCATGTTAGCAGTATTTCCTCGTGTTTTTTGGCCCAAGCACGTGACCCAGTTGTGTTTTAAACCTTTCCCCCCCCCTGCGGTGCCCCTGAGTCTCCCTGGTTCCGTTGACATCAAAAGAGGTGCCTTTGGTTGTGAATTCCCACATCCGACACGGTACCCCCCCCCGTTTCCCGAGGTGATAGATTGTTGCCTTTTGTTTTTTTCGGCGGGGGTGTTGTCCCCCCCCGTGTCGATTTTTCGTTCGTTTCACGCGAAAGTCGCTTCTCGAGGATTTCTTGTGGGGGTTTTTCGGGAGGGGTGCAGGAGACCAAGTTGGTATCGCCCACCTTTCGTCATGACGACGTTCCTCTTTCCCCAACAGATTTCCGCCCCCCCCCCTTTTTCCCCTGATAATCAATTTGGCCCATTCCTCTTTTTTTTGGGAGGTTTTGCCTGGACAACCATCCCCTGTGACAGTTCTTTTTTTTTTTTCCCATGATCTTTCTGCACGGTTTCCTTCGACCCTATCCCTTCACCTACCCTGTCGTTTGAACTGTTTGTTTTGATTTGTCATACTCCCGGCTATTCGTCCTTGATTTTCCCCCGCGGTCGTGGTTGCAACTACGTGCGGCTGGTGTCCCCCCCAATTCTCCCCCTAAGAGAACCACCTCTCATTCCCCAACCAGAACACCTTTTTTTCTTTACCCCCTCTCGAGTGATGTTCCCATGTTCGGGCGTTTTTTTCCTTTCCCCTGGAGTCCTCAAAACCCAAAAAACAAACTCCCATTTGTGCCCCTTTCCCCCCCCCCCTTTTTGGCGTAGACAATGGTTTAACTACGATAGTTTTCGACAACCCTCCGAGGAACCCCTGTCCCCTCCTCTTTTTGTGAGAGATTTGACCAGGAGATTCCCCCTTTCCCCAAGTCGGATCTAGAACAATTGGTTGCCCCCCCCCTGAGAGTAACGTCGGTGAGATACCTATCTCCCCCCCTTACTTGAGATGAGGAACCCTGACGTGGCTCTGGGCGGTCTCTGCGAGGGCAGCGTACCTTGATTAGAATCCACCCCAGTTCTTGGTTATTTTGTTCATTGCCCCTTTTTGCTGACTTCGTTTACTGTTCGTTTCATTTTTTTTTTGTGCTGTTTTCTCCAAGTATGGGACCACAACTCATCCCAAAGAAGTTGTACGTTTCTTCCCCTTCCCCCCCATGGCACCCTTTGTCTTTCTCCACAAATCCGGACCCAGAGATGGTGGGATTTCTGAACTCAAGTTGGTATACCCCTCTCCCCCTGCATGTGGACGGTTCCATACACCAGTTGTTCCCTTTGTGTGCAACCCCCCATTCTCAACGTTTGGTAGTATCCCTCCTATTTTTTTTTTTTTTTTTTTTTTTTTCCCCCCCCGACTGGATTCCGTAGTGACCCATTCCGGTGGCCCGGTTTTTTTTTTCGTTTTCTACTTTTATCGGCTATTTTCGTCCTCTTGCTGGTTCTTCAGGCAAGCTTCTTACTTTCCCTCGTATCTCTTTCTCTTTTTTCTCTTCATTTGTTTTTTTCTTTTTTTTCCCCGAGGATCCCCTATTCCCCCCTTCCCAATATATGCCACGCTTCAACCCTTACAGTTCCCTAGCGTATACAGTTTTGTTAGACCCGACCACCTGTCCTCTTATTTCCGTCGATCCATTCATTTTCTTCAGGTTTTTTGACGACCCTCCCACCCTTTTGCAATGGGTTTGTTTTGCCAAACCTGGGACGCTCCCCACTTTTGTAGGTTCCCCCCGTTCCCATTTCTTTACCTCACTCACTAACACTTTTCCCGTCCCCCACCGGCGTACTTGTTGCCGGGTTTTTTTTTCCTCCCTACTGGGGCGCTTGCCGACCCAATGACGTCGGAGCGTTCCATCCTTTTTCTCCAGTCGAACCACCTCACGGTACCCGACAAAACCTTTTGGCCCAGCTTCCCCTCTACTCCCTGGAACCTCTACTCCTGGGACCCTGCGCGGCGTCGTCCTCCCCCGTCCCCCACCGCGGGGCCCTCTTTTTTACCGAGCTTCTTGCTTTGTCCCTTTTTTTTCTTAAGAGACTTGAACTTCCCCCATTACTGTCCTCTAGTCTCCGCTTCCCTCTGCTTCTTCCTTGTTTCAGACACCTATCTTTTTATTGCATCTCCTCCACCCCCCTTTCCTCTCCCTTTCCTTGCCCCTATGGATTTGTCGTCTCCTATTCCTTTCATGGAAATCTTCGATCTTTTTTTCCCTCGGTGGTGGTTGATGTGGTGCTTCTTTTCTCTTCTTGGGGCCCCCCCCTTCTCCCAGTACTTTATGGCCCCGGACCAGCACCTCCTTCCTCCCCCTGTCCCTTCCCGATTGCCCCTCCTTTCGTACACAACGTGTTCCATTGTAGGTCTAGGTTTTGGTGAACCAGTATTGAGCCGGTGCGACAAGCTTCATGTTGGCCAAAAATCCTTTCTCCTGCGTAGTAAAGCCCTCACCCCAGAGGGTTCACTGGTTGCCCTTTCCCCCGGATTCCCGTGTTAGTGTTCGGGGGCAATCCGTTTTTTTTCCAGGTATGTCCCTTCGGACAGTTCCGTAGAAACCAGCTATTTGCGCGCCCCCCCTCCTTTCCCCCCCCGAACCCAACCGCCCCATTTTACGCGTACCGTTCCTTCACCGGACGTCCCTTTTTCGACCCGGGGGAACCAACATCCTCCCTTCCCCTTCTCCCCCCCTCTGGGACCGAGTTGCGAGTACCACCAAAATGTTCCGTCTCCCCTCTTTCCGTGAACTTCTTGGTTGCGACTGGTTTGCACCTCCTGTGACTCCCGTTTTTTTTCCCTGCTTTTTTTTCGGATAGCTGTTTAAAAGGCAATTTGTTTTTTTCTCAAAGTGCACCACGTCCCCACCCTGTTTTCTTCCCTTGGCCCCACTTCTGCCTCGATTCCTCCCCTCACCCTCGTACACCATACCCAGACACTCCGACTATACCACCCACACATGGAAGAATCCTCCCTGGACACCTCGGGATCTTTTCCCGTTTTCGACCCCCCCCTTTTCCCCTCTTCCTGTTTTGCAGTGACCCACTAACAAGGCACAATCCCGTTCCCGGCTGTCCTCTTATTCCGGGTGAGTGTTGAAAATTGCCCCCCTCGGACTTTTTCTTTGTTTACCGCGTTGGGCCAGCGGGTCCGGCCTCGCCCAATTTTTCCAGATACAGCGCTTTTTTTTCATCCATGAAACGGCCCGGGCTTCTTGCGTAGCCCCAAATTTATCTACTCCCGCGTTTGTTCCTTTTACCCCCGCCAATCAGAAAAGAAATGGATTGAAAACCATTAAACCAGCAGAACAACCCCAGGGAAAGTTCCTACTTCTTTCCCTGAACCCTTGTTTTCGTACATAGATTTCGGTACGCAATAGCCCCTTTCCCCCCTCATACTCCGGTTCTGTTTGAGGTTTGTCCCCTTTTTAGTCTATAGGGGACTGATCCTTTTCCCCACTTTTTTTTCTTCTCCCCCACGGAAAGAGAATTGGCCCCCATCCCTCAAAACCCCCTTCCTCCCTTCCTCCTTTGCCCCCGTTATCAAGTCTTTTTTGCGCTGACAACCCGTTTTGCTGTGGACCCCCTGGGGGATCAATGTGATCTACCCCCCCAGCAATGACTTATTCGGGTTTCGTCTTTTTTCCCCTTGGGCCCGTCTGGACCTCAGCCCACTTCCCCCCCCCTTTTTTTTTGTTTGAGCGCACCCTCAACCCTATACCAGTGTAACCCAATTATTTACTCGCCCGGTTTTCATTTTTTTGTTCGGTTTGGATATTTGGAACCAGTATGTTTCGGTTTTCATGCAAACCCCCCCCAAAGGTGAAAAGGTCCCACCCTGTACCAGGACGCCCTTCACCCCTCCCCCCGTCTTTGAATGTTCCAAATTCTGCTTAGGCCCCACCTGCCCCCGTAAACTGCTTCGACTCTTAACCCAATGGCCCCCCCCTTCAGTTTTCCCTGGCCAGCTCTTGTTTTTTTGTCAAGGATGGGCACCCCTATTTTCGTGTTCGGTGACGTACGAGCAGGCTTGTCTGCCCTCGTGTCTACCTTCTTTTTTTCGTTGAAAGGCTTCTCTTCCCCCCCGTTGCGTTCTTTTATAAAAGTCTTGGTCCCAAAGCAGGGTGTTCTCCGCGTCACCCCAGTACCGCTCGGTCCCAATTACTGATGGATTGCTCTCCTAGAGCTTTGGACGACGGTCATGTTTCGGGCTTTTTTCACCCAATTTTGATGTAGTCGCGTCCCCTCTTTGACCTGGGGTTTGGATTGAAACCGTCGTGGTGTTTTTGATGACGTGGCTGAGCTTACTTTATAGGACGTTGGTCCTCGTTTGCCTGCTAGTTTCCGTGTTTGAATGCAGACTTGCTGGTCTTTTTTCCTCCCTATTGTTACCCCAAGCCCCCCGTCTTTCCTCAATCCGGGCACCCGACGATCCCTTCACGCAAAAGGCCTAGTTTTTTTGCCCTATGGCCATTTGGTCAAAGATGTGTCCCGGGCCTCTTTCCCCCCCCCGATGTTTCATCTGTTTTTGAAGGATTCAGGCTTCTTTTTTTACAACAACCTCGATGGCCGACTATCTCCCTTGCCCGTTTGATTGTTCGCAGATATTGGGAAAGTTTGGGTTATCTACATCATGCGGTCTATCTATTCTAACTTACCCATTCCTGTTGTTTCGGGATTAGATTATTTTCTTAACATCTTATGAGTTTAGCTCCCCACCGGGTCAAGATTTGAGATTGTCCCTGCCGCCGTTAAGGCGTCTTCGTTCCATCTCGGGTAAAACACTATACCCCACTGTGTGTTTTTTTTTGACACCTCTTTCTGATCACTCTTCGTTTCCGCCCCCCTTGCTTGCCCAAACCAACGTGACCTACCTCTCCCTTTCAAACCCCCACAACTCGCAGGTTTTTGGCGGTGATTCGTCGTGAGAGTCCCGCATTCTGGCTTGCTGGTAAAAACTATTTCTTCCCAATTTGCCCATATCCGTCCTTCCGGACTCTGCTGAAGACAACTCGCCACAATGGACGATCGGTTTTTCTTTTCCCCGCGACTAAAAACCTCTACTTTTTGGCAGGCCACCCCCTTCACTCGGTGTCACCTCAGTAATGGGGATCCCCCCCTCCCGTTCATGGGTTCTGCCAATCTATAAGGGAAGAGGCTAAACACCGCCCCGACCCCAGTCTGTTTTTTCTCTTGATCGGCCGACGATTCGCCCTGTGATTGTCTTTGCCCCTTTGCAGAGACACCGAAAGCCGTTTCCCCCCCCGGTAGAATAATCCTAGGTCCACGCCCACGCCTTTTCTTTTTTAGCTTCAGGCCGTCACGAGACGTCGGTTTTTGTTCCCGCCTTTTTCCCGATTGGTCTTTCGTGCTTTTTGGGGGACTGCTGGGGATGACCGCGTAATGTTAGGTTAGCGGTCTCCTCCCCCTCGTTGCGTTTACCGGCCCCGTTTTCCTTGCGTCCAGTCGGCTTTTTTTCCCTGTGTGTTTTAACCATTTTCTCAGTCTTTTGGGTGCAATTCTTGCCCCCCCCCCCCCCCCCCCCCCCCCCTAACGTGGTCCTGTCCACGATTTCCCCCCCTACGATCCTGTGCTAGAGTCTGGTCCAAATAATTCGGTATCTTTTTTCACCTTTTTCCCACTCCCCTTTTCCTTTTTCTTTGCCAGTGAGGCATTTGACCGGACGGCCCTTGCGAAACCGACGGCGATGTTCTAGGTTCGGATCACTCCAGTTGCTTCCAAAGGTACCCTTTTTGCACGGGTGTTTTTTTCAACCGCCGCTTTGAAGGCCGTGATACGTGTCCAGTTCTTCCCCGCCGATTTTTTGTATTTTTGTGTGTGGAGGGATTTCCTTTGGTTCCTCGTTCTTGGTGGAAGATTACAAACTTTACCTGCATCCGTTTTAACCCCCCCGAGGAAGTAGAGAAGAGGAGCTGAATGAGACCCGGCCCAGTATCCCCAGAAGTTTCGCTCCGCGGGCCCCCGAGTCACGGGCGATGTTGTGGTCGACCCAGCCTGTAGCCACAAGGGGAATTGCCCCCGTTTCTTGATACCTGGGTGGACGTTCTTTGATGGCTTTTTTTTTTTGGGGACCGTTAAGTCGGTTCCCCCTGGCTTCTCCCGGCTGGAAAACACTTCGGCTTCCTTCCCCCCCCATGGCGTGATTATTTTCGTTAGGTGTTTTTTCCAGATGCCCCTCCGACTTCAGTTCGTTTCTCCACGACTATTGGGCGCCTGTTTTTTTACGGTGGAAGCTGCCGCTGTAGAACAACGCCGGTCCCGACGATTTTACCTGTGGGGCCCCACGACCCCGTGCTGCATCCCCCGCCTCCTCTGCCGGGACCATGTTGTTTTTGTTTTGGATTTTCTACATGGCACACTCTTCCTTTTTTTTTTGTCCACGGCAACCTACCCCTTTTCAGCCATGCAAGGGGATTGCTCCTTCCGTTGCGGCCTTTCTTTGCTGATTGTAACGTTTCGTTCGCATTCGAGGCTTTTATGTTATTGGCCTCCACGTCCCCCCCACGCATGACAAGTTTTGACATTTCTTGGAATTGGGGATTTCCCACCAATGAACATTCTCTGGAATCAGGCCGACCGTTGAACGATTGGACAAAGGGGACCCAGACACCAAGCCGTACCCCCACGGTACGTGTGTCTACTGAGCTTGGTTTTTCAAAGTTTTTTCACGGACCAGGCTTTTATTCGTGACGAGAACTTGTTGTAATACCCCTACCTCGTTCCCTTCGTGGTTGATACAGTTTTGCATTTTTGAGGTTTTCTGTTCAAAGTTCGCGGAGGTCGTTTTTTACTTGGGCATGAGGAAGTCTATCTTGCTGTGGGTCGTTTTTTTTTTGTTTTTTTTTCGGGCTGGGGCCGGGCCCACCCCCCATAGCGTGTTCTCCCGCAACTTTTCTGCCTGTGAAGGTTTCAATTTCCCCGCGCACACGTGAAATCCCTGGATCCCTCGCGGGCAACGTTCTGAGTTTGGCCTTTGCCCCCCCTTCTTTTCAACCCTAGTCGCCTTTGCGAGACTCGATTTTGTTGGCCCCCCCGGACATCCGGACAGTAGGTTCGTTTTACCACTCCCTCCCTTCCTTGCCTCCCCCCCCAACTTTTTTCTTTTTTCTCCCCGAGGCCAATTTTTCCCCCAGATTCTAGGAGATGTCTTCCTGTTTCGATAATCCCCCTTTGGCGTGGCCCGTTTTTTTTCCCCCCTCTGCCCCGAGGGACCAGGAAGCTTTTCAACAAATAGTCTAACCCCCCAGAAAATCCCAAGTTACCTCTCCGAGATTCCACTTGTTGTGTGAGCTTGTCTCTCCGCCCCCAGTTTGTCCCTTAGTTTTTCATATGCGCCTTTCCCCCTGTTGCGTTACCTATGGGTTAAATCCCGATTTTAGTTTTTGTTACCAGGCACGGATTAACAACCTCGTACGTCCCCGGTGACCGCGTTGCCAGTTTTTTTTTTCACCTTTCTTCTTCTGCCCGTCCACCCCTTGCCATTTGCGGTGGCCATTTTTCGCCCTCGAGTTCGACCACGAATGGCGCTTATTTCCCCCCCCCGGCCTTTCCTTCGTGTGTGCTCGGTCGTGAATGTGATGGTTCTAGTAGAGTTTAAGTTCTTTTTTCCCCACGTGTGGCGTTTTTGGTGCGTCCGGCGGTTTTGTTTTTCTCTTTTTTCTCACCTTGACCGCGCAGAGCGAAGTATGAGTTTACCCCCCCAGATGTTGAGGTGCTTTGACACCCTTCCCCCAACCCCCATGTAAGCTCTGTTGCGGCCGTCCCAGCGAGTTGTTTTTTGATGTTTACCTATGGTGCCCTTTGACAATTACACCCTGTACTGTCCCCCGTTGTCAAAAACCCCATGGTCGGAAGGTGTTGGTGGTAGATCTTCCGATCCCTAGCTTGACATCGCGTGGTCCACCCCTTTCCTGTTGTTGGTCGCTCTTTTACTGTATCCTCGATGTTTAGTTGGTGCTTCCAGTGGAGCCCCCCCGTCATGTTTACCGTTTTTTCTCAGGGATCTCGAGTTTTCCTCTTTTTTCTTTTTTCCCCCCGTTGTTTGTGTTTGAGATTTTGCGACTATTACGTCCCTATCTTGCCCCCAGTTCCGGAACCGATACCCCGAACATCTCTTCACCCCCCGTTTTATTAGAACTTTCTACCACTTACCGCGTGTGAATTGGGTCCTCGATCCGTTCGTCCCTTTGGAATCCTTCAGATCTCCACCCTTTGGCAGGGTTTTTGCACCGGTGCCCCTCACCGGTGTTAGGGTCCCCGTTTTTCCCGACGGTGGCATAACCAATACAACTTCCTGGGGCCCCCCTCCCCCCCCCCCCCCCATTCTTTACTTTGTTGCTTTTTTTCGCTGTGGCTTTTTCCCGGACCCTCATCCCGTGGGCGTCCTTTTCTTTCCTTTCCATACTGATAAACCGTTGTTTCCCAAGAGTTACATAACCCCCCCTGTTTTTTGCTTCCTCTATGACCATCTTTGAAATGACCGTAGGGACTTCTTCTTCCAAGCAGTCCCACAGTATCTTGGGACTCTCCTTCTCGCATTATCGTCACATGGTCCGTTTGTTTTACTCCTTCCTTTGACTTTTCAACCTAGGGCCGATGAGTTTCTTGTTTCTGCCGGTAGGTTTTTTTTCGGTGTCCCCCTCCACCATATTTTTATTGAAAAGCAGTTCTATCCCCCCCCTGGGCTGGTTGTGCATCCAACCCTCTTTTTTCTGAGTCTCCTTACCTCCCCCTTTTACAGGCCACCTTCTTCGAGAGGTGATTACCCCCTACTGGCATTTATGGTTTTTCTCCTTCCGGGTGGTGACTTTTCTTCTCCCTTCGTTATTTTTTGTCCCCCCCACTTAGCCCGTTTATTGGTCCCCTGCATCCTTGCGACGAGTAACCTTGCTATGCCCCGGTCGAAGTGCGCCCCACGGTGATATGGCTGGGTGCCCAGTTCTTGGAGGCAGCAATGAACTTGGGCCACACCCCTGCATATCTCTGTTTCCCCTTTGTTCCCAGGGACCCCCCCCCCTCACAGAGGGAGTACATTTCCCCCTTCTCCTTCTCAGTGCTGTTTAGTTTTCTTTGTTTGGGTTCTCCCATCTATCGGGCATCCCTTTCAAGGTGCGACCGGCTCTTTGTTTTCGCCTCAAGCCCTGTCCCACCCCCCCCCCCAAGCCCTCGAGCCCTTCCTTTCCGACCCTCCTTTCGCACGGGAACCCCCTCCCCTCCTCCCCCCCGGCAACATCTTTTTTGATACCCCCTCCCCCCTTTACCGTCGGTGACCAGTGTTTTACATTACAACAAACATGTTGTCTTAGTGCCCTTTTTTCCTTTTGACTTTCACGAGCTCTGGAGAAGTTGGGGAATTTCATTCGTTTCCTGTGCTTTCTTCGGCTCATGGTGGGCATTGCCCCAGTGTCCCCCAGCCCCGTGGCCACTTTCTGATTTTTTTTTTTTTGGAGATTCCACCACAACCTCTTTCATAGAATGACAACCGAACCCAGTACCCTCCTCCCCTTTTTCCACGCCGATAACCCCCCCTTCCCCTCATCCGCCCCTTTGGACCCCTGCGTTGTGACTTGGGGTCCATTGTTGACGACAAAACCATTTCTCTTCCCGCATTTTTCCCACGCCAAAGACCCAACCCTTCCCCCCTCCGTCGGTTCATGTTATCCTTTTCCCCCTTTCCGGTTGCTTGTACCTACTAGGACTTTCCGGGCGTTGTTTCACCGTCTTTGGACGTCGCGTCCGGTTAAGCCCAACCCCCCTCAAGAGGCCCTCTTGACTTAGTTTGTCGCCAACGGTCCCGTCCGTTACGTCTGGGAAGGACGCCGGGGGTTCCGCCGCTTGTTACGCAGCCGCGACTACATCCCTTGTCATGAACCGATGTACCCCCCCCCCCCTTCCGAGGACTAGCCCCTGGAAAGTCCTCCCTGGATGGTCCCCCCCGCCTTGTTTTTGACCAGCCGCCTGAATTTCGTGTCCTCCGGAACCCCCCCTCCCGACTGAACCCGTTTACGGCTGTCATACTTGGTTTCCTCTAAAGCCTTTTAGTTCCCGTCTGTCTTTTTTTCTTTTTACCTGGTGGATACTAAACTGCAAGATTCAAATTGGTGCCTCCCCACAAGACGCTCGGCTGACTTTGTCCCGTTGGATTACAGCTCGCTTTTGGCCTTTCTTAACCCAGCCCGCCTTTCTGAGGCTCCCCAAGGGGGAGTGTCCAACTTTTTACCCCCGAACCGTGTGATTTTCCCCTGTATTTTGGTAAGGTGGCCTTCGTTGTGCCCCTCCGTTTTTGCCGCCCTGCCCCTGCACACGGTGCCTTCCTGCGTCACAGGCAATATTTACCCCTTCCCCAAAAATTTTACTTACTCTATAAGCCCTCCTTCTGTCTCGGGAGCAGGGCTTTTTTCACGCCCAGTGGTGGGATTTCTTGCCTTCCAAACACCCCAAAAGCCCGTTTTTCTCAACGTCACCAACCGGTAACCTCCTCTTTTCCCCCCCTGTCCCGGCGAAGAAACCAACCTCTGCCCCTTTACTTTGGGCCCCGGCGAACCCCGACAACTTTGCCCTTGTCCTTCTAGTCATTCCCAATTGAACCAGAAGTCACGCCATATCGGGTTTTAGGAATTTTGCGGGCACCCCCTTCTTTCCGTTCGTTTTGCCTGACGGAATCTCAGGCTTTGGGTGAGTGCTCGTTTTTTTTCTCCTTTTTTTTTAGTCCTGTTGCCAGGCTTTTGGGCGAAGGCCCCCCACATTGCGTTTCGCTTTTTTTTTTTTTTCCCCTCCCTCAACCCTTGACTGCGTCGGGCCTTAGTTAGTGGCCCTAATAGATTCTGCTGGCCCCGAAGCATTGAGGGATGTCCATGTTCCTCCCCACTTTTTTTTTTTGGATCCTCAACGTACCTAGGGCCTTGGGTTTTTTCTACCCGTGTCCTTTCGGTTTTTGGTTAGCCTTCTTTGTGCGGACCCTCTATTCTTTGTCGGATTGTCCATGATCGTTTTCTTAATTTTCCGATTAGGGGCCTTGTGATCACCTTTCCCCTCCTCCCCTCCCACGATCGACGCCCAACGTCCTCTCCAGCCAACCACATGGCCTCTGTTTTTCCCTAAATATTGTGCCCATTCGGATACCAAGATTCCCCCCTTTCACTCCTCAGATTATGCCTCGTAACTTGGGATTGGGGATTAACGTCCTTCTTTCCTGAATCGAGACTTTTGTTTCGCCGGACCCCCGCCCCTGAACTTACCCGCTGAACTTTCCCCCGCTGTTCTATTCTTCCTAATCCAAACTCAGTTTTCTGTTCGTGTTGACTCGTTAGTCTCTGCCAGATTTTAGTTTGTCCGTTCCGGGACAAAACTAAACCCACGGTCCTTTCCCCCCGATACGTTTTGCTTTCAAGACCCCCTTGCGTTTTGATTCGTACCCCCCCCATCGCGGTTTCCAAAAACCTCCCCTTTCGTGAATTTCGATCCATCCCCCTTAGTTTCCGTTCCGCCTGTTTTTGATTCCCACACACCAAGGTTTTTGGCCATCGTTCCCCATTTCAAACACCACCTTATCTCCTTTTGTGGATGATGGAGTCGTGTTTTTTTTCGTTTCGATAGGGCTCTGTTTCCCCTGACGTGAGATTTTTTCCCCCCCCACTTTCTCTATCGGTGCACCATTCCGGACAATACGTAACTCCCCTTCACCCCCCACCGCCCCCCCCCCACCCCCCCCCCCCCCCCCAAGCACCGATAGGTCTCCCCCCCGCTCTTTTACAACCCATCGTTGTAACCGTTTCCCCCTCCCCAGTCCTCTTTCGTGGCGTCCAACTCCCAGCATTGGGGATGCCCCCTCCCCCCCCGGCCACATTCCCCCCCCAAGCGGCTCCTTTTCGCGACCGGCTCCATCTTCCCCCTACCAGCCGGTAAGGGTTCTTTACTCGGCCTCTGCCTTTTCCCCCCTCCCTTTTCTGTGCTTCTCAAGAGGATAAGCATTACATTGCCCCTAACAATAGTCCTTTTTCTTTTCCCGTCAAAAAGTTTCAGGACGTTACGTCTTCCCCATGACCCCCTGATACGAATAGGTTGCCCCGGTCACTGTGCCCTTCCCCGCCTTTAGTTTTATGCGTGGGTTTCCCTTTTCTGCCGAATAGTTTCCTACGTCCGTTACTTCTCGTTTGGTTGGCCTCATGTTTTCTTCTCGTGTTGGCTTTGGCCCCCCCCCGTCGGCTGTCTTACCTTGCCATTTTTTCCCGAAGCTTTTTTTGTTTGTTTTGTTGCCATGCGGAACCTCCTCCCCTTTTGTCTCCCCTTTTAATCCTAAGTCCCAGGCATCGGTCTTATGATTGTTTTCTTTGTGTGTTACGCCCAACCATTTTCCCGTAATTTTGGTCTCTGTGTTTCTCCAGCCTTGTGACCCTTCGGGGGGAAGGATGTTGTTCAGATTTCATTTTTTTGACGGGAACTCCCGTTCCCCCCCCTTTGATTTTTTTCGATCCCTGGTGGGTTCCTGCTCCGACGTGCTCCCCGGGGTTCCGGGACCCGGGTCCCCCCGTGCCGTGGGCTCCCCCGAGGAGCCCGTCTTCAAGGGGCCCGTCTTTTTTTTCCTTGCGCTTAGCTTTTGGATTTCTTCCATTGGGCCCTCTTTTGGAGTGGGGTCATGCCACCAGTTGTTCCCCCGAAGCCCCTCCCCGTTTTTCCCCTTTTCGAGAGATTCCCGCGGTATGATCCCCTTTTCTCGTCCTCACCTCCCCCATCCGTAGTTATTGTCTTTTTTCGTGACCACGGGTCCTGTTGTAGAGGTTCTACCCTAAACTTTTTTAAAACCTTCGCCGGGTCTCATCACCCCCCGGGTGCAGGGACCCCCAGGTTTTCCTCCCTTCTGTTTTTTTAGTTTTTCTGATCTCTCTTTCCTCCTTTACGTGCGTGGCTTCTTTTCTCCATCGTGCGTGGCGTCATTACAACCCAAGTTTGAGTCACTTCACCCCCAAGGAGGTCGTCACACTAGTCCGCTTTTCCCGTTTGCTTGTTTACTTTACGATGCCTCTCTAAAGTTCCTTAGGGATAGGCATCTGCACTCAACGCTTTTCCACCCTACTGTAGATGCGACAAAAAGCCAAAGCTTCGGCCAGCAGTGTACAATGGGAAAATCCCCCGCCCTGAGTTTCCTCTGTCCAAGAAGGTCCAGTGAATTGGAATTTCGGGCGGTTTTTTCTGGGTTTTTTTGGTCTGCTGCATCCTTGACCTTGTTGGGGGGGTTCGTCCACCCCTTAACGAATCCCACCCCTTGCATCCAAAGGAGTATTTCGTTTTGTTTTTTCCCTCTTTTTGAGGATTGTTTTTTCTCAGGCGGCCTTGATTTGTTCCGAGCGGTGAGGACTTCATAAAGGACTTGAGTTGTTTTACTCGTTTTCCTTTTTTCCTCGCCAATTTCCCCATACGAAGTTTGGGCCCGTTTTTGGATTGACGGGATTAACCCCCCCCACATGCACTTGAGGGACAAGTTCCTTTTTTTGCCCCGGTCAGTCTTTCCAAAGGTAAGTTGGCTCCAGAAGTCTTTGATGTCCCAGTTTCCCTAAAACCGGTTGAGACGACCATTCTTTTTTTCCTTTCCCCCCACCTAGTTACTAGGTGCGGGGTTTGATCAATTTTTATGCGGTGGGCGCCCTCTTGCGCGATGTTGTTTTCCCCAACGGCCGCGTTTTTGTTCCCAAGCGTATAAGTTTTTTTCTTTTCCTTGCTTGGGGTGGGTAGGCTCCTGCAAAAACGCTTGTTTTCTTCCCCGCCAATTTCCCGATGTACGCCTTGTAGATTTTCAACCCCTATAAGGCCCTTGAACTTCCCGTCTAACTTACATCCCGGAATCTCAATTAGATGTGAGTTTTCCTTGACATCTCCTGTTAGCAGTTAGCTGTAGAGATATTTTTTTCACCCGGCTTTGTCCCACCGTCTGTTGCAGAATGGTTCACAATAATATCTGACCTCACCCCAGTACTTTCGCACACCGAGTATTTTAGGCTCCCTGGGTGACGTTCTGAGGACCCGGGGGAGATGGTCCGTTTTTTCCTCTTCCGTTTCAGTGTGTTTGTGGTCCGCCGTCTGAAACTGAACCATGAAAACCTTGCACCCTCCACTAGTCTCCTTTTATCCCCCCGCCAAATTCCACCTTTTCTTTTATCCCCCCTCTTTCCCCTCTTCTCCTGACTTTCAGTTTGAGAACGACATATTTGCCATTGCCCCCATTCGACTGTTCCATTTTTTTTGCGTAGTCTCACTCAGACCTTTTTCTTTTCACGCTCTTTCTGACAGGCTATCCCCCGTTGCCGCGGTTGCGATTCTCCGGTCGTTCCCCCAATTTTCCAAATTTTGGCTGTTACTCCACCCCGGACGTAGATTGGGTTTTCTTGCTCGATCTGTCGGGCCATCTCTCTTGAGTCTTCTGACGCGGCCACTAGCTTTCGATTTCTTTTTTCTGTTGTTTCTCCTCGTTTAAGCTCCCAGTTTCGGGTGTTCTTCCTTTTTTTTCCGTGTGTTTTTTTTTTTTTGCTCAGTTCGTTGACGCTCGTCCTGTAGTACTTTGCCTGCCTCCCCCCCCCCGCTTTTTCACCCCACTGGCACCCCAAGTAGGTCTGATGGGTTGGGCCTACAGTTCGGTAGCTTATCCCTGGTTGACCTTTCCCCACCCTTATTGTGCACTTGGCCCCAACCAAACCCAATGGTACACGTTGTTTTTCTTCAGCCCCTCTCTTGTCCCTGGTCTCTTTGGACCCTCCGGCGGTTCCGTTTTGCTAGTTCTACTTTATTTTCCCCTCTTTCGTTTTCTTATTTGTGTTCGTGGCCAACGTCTATACGTGTCCCTGTGG
>Ga0179591_1369496_pt1 | contig 17677 bp, 19 predicted proteins | sample CZOMad2_1_08_16f_FD_182891 | JGI IMG/M metagenome (GOLD analysis project Ga0179591, IMG submission 182891) | Vadose zone soil fungal communities from Angelo Coast Range Reserve, California, USA - CZOMad2_1_08_16fungal (PacBio error correction) | ecosystem: Environmental > Terrestrial > Soil >... | reverse complement strand
TGTTCTCTTCATTCTTCCCTTGTAACTCTTTCCGCCATTTAATCCTGGTCAATGGAGGTTGGTTTTTTCCACTACCCCTACTAGCCATGGGATGTTTCCCGTCCCTTTTTCCCCACCTTCTTCCTCGATACCATTTTCGCTAATTCCTTTTTATCTACCCATCCAGAGACAGTAGCTGCCGACTTCCCTAAAACCAATTTTTTCCTTACCCCCTCCCCTTTTTGCACAGTGTTATACGTCCCCCCACTTTTCTCCAAACATCAGTGAAATAACCATCAATTCTTCCAATGTCTGGAGTTGCACATCCTTGCTACTAATGACAAAGTAGGGCTCGTTTTTTTAGTTTTTTTTTTTTAGGGGCATCACCGTCTCAGAACCCGTGTCAGGATAGACTTCTCTGTTCTAGTCAGTTTTCCGGTTACTTTAGGTGAGTTCTCTCCAGTTTAGTTTTTTTCCCTCCCTTGTCAGCCTTTCCCAGTAAAGTATGATCACTGTCATTGTCTCCCTAGGAGGGTAAGACGGAGAAACCTTTCTTTTTCGTCGCAGATACCGCCTGTGGAGATTTAGTAAGACCTGCCAAACTGGCTTTTTAAATTTCTAATCTCTTCATCCTTTCTCTGCTCATATCTGCCACAACGTTTTTTATTTTTTTTTCTTAGTTACCCTTCCCCCCACTTACTCCCAACCTTTTTTTCACACCCATCTTTTTCAGTCCCTTTAGCGACTGGACACCCTTTTGTTTCCCTTTAACTTTTCCTATCCTGCGCCAATAGGATGATTTCATCTTTCATTAGGCGTGCAGCCGTCGGTTTACTCTGGCAGTCTTCCCGGCTTGCTGAGTGGATTAACTTTTTTCTTAGCCCTTTATTTCCTTGCACAATCTTCAGAGAGTCGTTTTCCCACTTTTATCGTCCAGCCCTGACGTTACCTGTATATCCCTATGTTAATCCGTTTCTCCGTCATTACACGGTTTATTCTCCACGTTTTCACGTGATAGACTCGTAAGTACTAAAACCGCTGCGTAAATGGTCGCACCTTTCTCTGAAAGTCTTACAGTTTGGCCCCATTTCCCCTTCTTTCCCGCTCACTTCCCTTTTTCCATTTGTTCGGAAAAGCATCTATTCCTAATTCCCCTCCTGCTCCGCCCTTTTTCTTCGTCATACTTCCTCTTTCCATATAGTTCTAACTTTCTATTTCTTTCTTCTATCTTCATCCACATGTGCTTCAGGTTTCCCCAGACTATCCCCCCCTGAATTCATTGGGCTGTTCACTTTTCCTTTCTCCCCTCGTGTCATTTGTCTTGAGGACCCTTCCCAACCACTCATTATTATGACCGATCCCCCAGTCCCCATTCGTTCACTGGACCTTTCATCCCCCCCCAATTTCCGTCGTCTCCGAACTTTTCTTTAAGAGTGACCTTCGAGCATTTGCTGGGCCATCACCCCTACCTAGATCTTTTGTGAAATTTTCGTTCCCCCCCTCTTCTTTCCTCCTCGCACCCCCCCCGTTTGTCTATTATGAAACGGCAAGGCGAGCAATCTTTTGATTTGCCGTGGCCGTCTTTTTTTCACCCTTTCCCTCTCCCCTCTCTTTATACGCCGTTCCCATGGCGTTGGTATTTTTCTTTTTAACCCACACTTCCACCGTCTGAGATTCTCAGCAACCGTCCGTCCCCTGCAACCCTTCCTACCCCAGATATTCAAATTACCAGCGGTAGCCCACCCCAGCCTTATTTTTTGACCCTTAATAATTAGTTTGTTGGTGATCTCTTTCCTCAACACCCGCTTTGTTCTACCCCAAAGATGTTCGAGGTTTTCTGAGTCTTTCGAGGTTTGCATCCTCGGTTTTGTGTATGGTACACCATCGACCTGTCCTTTGGAAAAACTTCCCCCGTGAAACAAGAGTCCGATTTTTCCCTTTACCGCAGACTAAGTTTTGGTTCTCTGGCCTCTTGCCACCTTCGTCCCACCGGCACCGCCCCCCCCCCCTTGCCCGCATCTGGTGTATGACAAGTAGTGAGGCATAATATTCTTGTGGGGTTTGAGCTGGGTCGTTTGACATTTTGGCCAGGTTGTTTTCTGACGTCTTCACCCCCCCCACTAGTTCACTTTCCTCCCCGTGTGCGGTGTGTTTACCCCCCTTGCTCCCGCCCCCTATTCAGTTTCTCTGAAGCCCTATTGCGACGATTGCCTTTTTTTTTTCTTTCTCCTACCATTGACCTCTTGCCGTTCTGGACTCGCAGACCTTTTCAGCATCTTTGCTGGGCCCCATTTTTTCTGGCTCCCCCCTTCACACTTCAGTGCCTTCCCTCTTTCCCTTCACTTCAACTGACCCTTTCCCAATGCTCTGCCCGAGGATCTGTCTACCGACTTTTCTGCGTAAGATTTCCGAACACCGAAGGGACACTTAACTCTGTGACTTCTTACGAACTCTGCTTCCTTGCCCGGCGTACTTTTCGCACCGCGTGGTGATCAGTGCTGGGTCAAACCTTTCCGCTAATGGGCCATTGATTGCTTGCCCTCCCCGTGAGTTCACCTGTGTGTTCCACACCGTATTTTCCCCCTCCTTCCCCCCCCTGCCGCCGACGATGAATGCTAAGTGATGTATTAAGGAACACGTCTCCCTTGAATTACTGTCCTACCCGTGGAATGCCGGAGATATCCCTAGGACATAGCTTTAGGGATGGAGGAGTCCCTTCTGCCGATGCTCTTGCATTGACCTTCACTTTTCCCCCTATTGTCCCCACCCTCCGCGCATCTTTTTACCCCTTATGCTTTCATCGTCACCATAGAACCGTTACCTTTTCCTTCTATAACGTTGTGCAGGATGACAAACTTGCCTTAACGCAAAGGGTGGTCCCCCCCAGTTCTCTACGTTCGGCCAAATCGTTTTACCCCCATGGCTCTTCCCACTTTAGATTTCGTGCCCTCCTTCGACACCAACTCACAAGTTTTGCCCATTTAGATGGCCTCTATGACCTTTATTCTTTCCAGGCACCCCAAGCCCCCCCCTTACGGCTGAAAGAATTCCTAGTCAAAGTCATCCCCCCAATTCAAATCTTTGCTCGCAGCGTTGGAATTAACTGATCCCCTCCCCCTTCGTACTACACTACATATTTTCCCCCCTTTTCTGTATCCGGTTGCGTCCAAGTGGCTGCACCCCCGGATGACCTTCCAGATCACCCCCAACCCCGATGACCCCCTGGCCCTCCCCCTCTTATCCACGATTTACGGAAGATTCTCCCCTGCAACGGTGCCTTTGAATTGTGGCATTTTAACCAACCCCAAGCCGACTTTCTTTCGAAGCCGCTGCTTTCGATCCCACGCTACCGGAAACCCTGAAAGAACTTTCGCCTCTATCGAGGGCCATTTATTGTGATTGTTTTAGTTAGTTATACCCTCGTCCATTCATCTATTTTCGGTTGTGTCAACCACTTCTATGGTTTGCTTTGAGCAGAAGATGTTTTCACGATGTCCAGATCTTTCAGGGCGTTTATTTGATCTTCTAGAACACAAGTTAATTTTATATACTTTCCAATGTTAGGGACCCTCCTTTCACCCCATCCCAAATGCTTCTTATCCCGTTTTACCACCCCAACCATTGAACTCTCACTTGCGCACCTCTTTGAGTGGCATACGCCACTGCCCGGATGTGAGGAGCCATCACTTTTCTCCTTGTGCATTCTCCACCCCCCCTTTTCTTCCCCGGTTGAAACCCCGTAACTGCCTTTAACGCCTGCGTACCTTTGGAGGGAGGTCCACACCCTTTTTCTCCCCGCGCAGTTGATCTCACTCCTCTATTGTGTCCCAGATGGGTGAATCCTCACCTGGCACACTCTTTGACTATTAAGTAGTCGATCTACGATCTTCCCTTCTTTCGCCCCTGGAACACCACACCAGTCCCCCTCTAATTCGTCTTACATTTTATTTTCAGCGCTGCTTGGTATCCTGAAATAATACCCCTCGCCGGACCCTTCCATATGGTGAACTGTCAGACTTCTGAGGCTCTGGAAGTGGAAACCATCCCTGGGTTAACCCTACGCCATTATTTTTCCCCTTACGTCTTCCATCTTGCCCACCTCTGCATAGAAGAACTTCCGGGATGAACACCTCACTTCACTTCTTCTCTTTTTCATCAACTTCCGGATAGGGCCCCTCAGATCCTGTCTTCTCGATACTTTTTCTCTCTGATCATAGCTAACTCATGTCTCTTTCTCCCATATGGTGACTTTCTTCCCTACCCAGTTGTTCCCCCTGAAAAACTTCAATTCCCTCTTTCCATTCCGTTCCAGGATTAGTATAATCCTGTTTGGGCTTAGTCTAACAATCCGCGATCCTTTTTCCTTCCCTTAGGGTTATTGCTGGTTTTGTTTTTAAGACTTTATAACCCCACACCCCAACCTTCAATCCCCCTCCTGCCCTTTCTCTTCCAACTGATGGGCTTGGAAAGCTCTTTATCACCTCTTTGTTAACCTCTCGTCTATTAGTAACCACTTTCGTCGTGTTTCCCAGTTCGTGTACCACCCGTTCTCGCTTTCCTTTCCGTTTCCCAGTTCCTCCGTCTTCCTTTCTGCGATTCTGATGCTCCTGGCCAGCTTTCCGCTGCTCTCCCCTTCATGAGATAATGATATGGTAAACTCAGACTTATTTGCGTAGAAGAGAGTCCTTTCCTTGGTGGTTCACCCCCCCCCCCCCCCCCCCCCCCCCCCCCCCCACGCTCCTCCTAGCCTGGGATGGTGAACGGCTCTTGTTCCTGCACCGTGGATATAACGTTCGTCTATAGGACCGCACCCCGCAAAGAGCCACTTTTCCCGATTTCGCTCCTCCCCCCCCCATTTAGTCAGGTTTTTCTACCCAATCCTGATGACATTTCTCCGCCCCTCACAAAATATGCCCCCTTTTCAGTCTCCAACTTCGTTAATCCTGTCCCTTTGCCCTTCGTTGTTTTTCCCCCTCCATTCCTTCCTCGCATCGTAGGTCATGGCGGTTTTTTGTTTTCCGGGGCATACGGGGTACAAATTTCCGAGGATATTCGTGACTACGGATTTGACATCCTCCTTTTGGCATCTAGTTGGTTATCTTCTATTTTTTATCTACTTCCTTGGTTAAAGCACCTTGTATCTTACCACTAACCGCCTTTGCTTCCCTCACTCTGTTTCGTAAGACTCGTTTCATGTTGATCCCACCCACAGTCTGACAAGAAGTCCCCCCTTCTTTATACGTTCTCGTTCTTTTAATTCCATCCATCGGTTGAACCTGCCCCCGCGTCAAATCCTATGCATCTTTCTGACCAAGTTGTTTCAGTGTTTTATTTCCGCTTTCTTAACGCCCACAGTTCCCTCCCTTGATTCGTCCCCCCTTTTTTTGTTCAACAGATTTAAGAACGTTTCGAACAAATTTGATAGACTTTCCTTACTTTTTTTGTGCAGATCCTGCTCCCGGTCTTATCCTTTTCAGTCGCGTGCAGCACGTTTTTGTTTGGGACGATTGCCTATGAATGTCAACGACAGCGGAGGTGGGTTCATCACTGACGCCTTCATGTACTTCCCCTCTTCCCTTTCCGTCGTTAATCCTCCAGTAGAACTCCGTGCCCCCCGTCTAGCATCCCTCCTTACTTGGACCTCTATAAATTGTTTTTTCCGGCCCTTCTCAAAGTGATGCATCTCTCTTCCAAACATACACGGATGCTCCCTGGGTCGCATGGCCTTCGGACTTTAAGTTCCTCTTCAAAGTGTGCCCATTTCCCTGGCTTGAAAGAAAGGCCCAACTTCCTTCTCTCGGTCCTTTGCCACCGGTAGACAACTTCCTCGCGACAGAGTTGCGACACCCTCCCTTCCGCCGCACCTCTCTAATGGACATTTTTCACTCACCTGTCATTTTCCTTATTTTTCTTCTTCCCCTTCAGCGGTTCGTTCCCTTACGCACGGGCTCACCTTCCCTGCTTCGAGGTCTGCATGCAGATCTTCTGCTTGTATTTTGCAGGCCATTCTACCCCTTTGTTCCCCTTTTTCGGGTCCACTGGTTTGTTCTCTCCCCCCCCTTCATCCCCCTGTCGATCTTTGTTCAATGTCTTTACCTGTTTCGCCATCTTTTCAGCTCTCCCATAGAGCTTTCGTCTTTAGTTCTCTCACAAGTCAGGCCACTTACCCCTGGTCTTTTGTACACCCGCGCCGTTCTGAGTCTTATCGGCACGAATACGTTGCTTCCGTAGTGGTCCTTCTCGTGCCCTTCCTCTCGCTCACTTTTTCCCCCGTAGACCCGGGTGAGTACGTCTCATGAACACGAAGCTGCTCGCTGATTCCACAAAATCGTTGACATTGTTTTATGCCAATATCTAGCTTGGCAACTACCCACTCGCTGGTGCAAGGGTCTACTTCTTTTTAGTGGTTCCGATTTTCTGTCCCTGGTATAACGTATCCGCTAAAGCTGTGTTTTAGCGGTGATCTGGTTTTGTGTACATACCCTTATATTGTCCGAGGACAACATCTCATGCCTCAGTTTCTCTACCTTTGATCAGCCTACCCCTGCCACCCCCTGGCTGCTCCACCAGCTATCAGCTCAGACCACCCCCTCCTCATCCCTTCTCTCATTTGTTCATCTTCCTTTCACCTTCACTCCTATTCGCATGTCTTTTTATTATTTTTCACTATCTATTTTCTGATGTATCATTTTTTACCCTGTCCCCTGCTCCCGTATGGTGCGTATAGCTTTGTTTCCCTTCCCTTCCTTCCCTGAGTGTTTATTCTACACCCCCCACCTTCTAGAGTGATTCGTAAACGACCCCCTCAGACCTTTTCTCTCTTCCCGCTTATGATTTTGCTTCGTTACGCTCCCTTTAGTCCGTCCACCTTCCTTTGTTTTGTTTTTACCTTCCATCCCTCTTTCTTGTTTTGTTATCTTTTTTTTTTTGCTGTTTGCCCCTTCCTTTATTTCCTTTCAATGTCCCACCCCCCATGTGGCTTTTTTTTTCTTTGATCCCCCGCTCTTATACAATCTTGGTTTGCAGTCGCTTTCCCCCGCCTTTTTTTGCCGGCCTTATGCAACCCCCTCCTGGCACCACACGTCCCCCTTTACCCTATGGCACGCATGTCGGGATTTCTTTAGTGGCCCAACTGAGCTTTTTTTTTTTTCTTAGTGCGCCTCTCATTGGGAATACTTTTCACCCAACAAAAATCTTGTCAACCAACAAGTTCCCGCGTTCTTTCCCGCCACTGCTCTGCTATTTTTCGGTCTCCGCCAGACCTCTTTCGGAACATCTGACGGAATTGGGTTGAGCTATTTAGCGGTTTGAACTTTCCTTATGATTCGTCATACTAAGCTCCTGGGATCTGTTTGACAAGTGGCTCCGGTCCAAGCCCATTGCCTCCCCGGCAGTTGACCCCCGAGGAAACCATTGCCCGGCCCTAAGAAGCTGTCCGGAGAGATACATTCCGACCGTTCTCGTGATGCGCTCCGAAATCTCACGATCTTTCCCTCGGAAATGATTACGACTTCTTTCTTGCGGAGGATGCAGCACCTCTTTGCGCAGCAAGGGATTCCCCCAATATGACGTGCAGAAGGTCATTGTCCGTTTTTCCTTTTTCAAGCCGTGTTCAAGCTCCCGGGGCAATCACAGCCTATTAACTTGACGCGGCCTCGACGCCTTTAAGCCTCCCCCCCGTTCTTTATTCATTTTGGCCCTCTTGGATGATCACCTTCCTGTAGCATCCCCCCCATTTAGCCGGATTACGACAATTGCCTCTCGCGGATCTCCCTGGACGTCGGCTGAGATTAGTTGATCCCCTTCCTTCGCGCTTCATTGGACATGTCCTGTCCTATTTGATCCACTGTTCTTTCCTACTTTTTACCTATTGGCCACTCGTTAAACCCTAGGAACTAACGGGGCTCGCCTCCCTCCCTCTGATTCATTTTCCGTGCGACGGAGCAGGATTGAAAAAGTCCACCCGAACAGGGTTGGGACGTGCCAGACGTTCTTGCCCCTCTGTTTTTGTCACCAAAGGGACTTCCTGGACCGTCGGGCACTGTCTTGACGCACCCAAACCCCTTCTCAACACCCCCGTTTTGCAGATTTCGCATTTTCCTCCTTGATGCCGCGCTACTTAAAGACCCAAGACATTGAATGTCTCTACCTCGACCCCCCCCCCCCCCCAATTCCAAGCAGGTATCTTGCTTGTCTTTTTTTTGGCATACCCTGATGACGCTCAAATCTAGTCATATAGAAGTGGGTACGCGGGATCCGAGGAACGGCTTAACCCGGGGATACTACGTCCCCCTCTCTCCCACGCTCAATGACCAATTTAACCGCCCCCTTCGGATCCATCTTATATCGTTCCCCCGTGCCGCTCCCCTTTTCTGTCCCCCCGACCCCCCCCCCCTCACTTTGGCCTCCTTTCCTGCGAATCCTGATTTTTTAGCGCCAAGGCGAGTATGCCCACTTACCCTCTTTCTCTTGAACTATTGCCCTGATTGTTTTAGGACCTTTGTCTTTACCTGTTCCCAGCGGAGGTTCTGAAAAACTAAGTTTGCGTCGGTAAAGAAATTTCGCCTTTCTTGTCGCAGAGTGCCTAGTCGACACTTGTAGCGGCCTCCCACTGTTCGTCTCCCCCCTCTTGGCTCACCATCTTTTCGTATGGTGTCCCTGACCTCAGTCGGACAGACCCTATGTGCTCGTCGAATTTGTTTTTTCTTTATCTTTTCTGAACTATATTTTCTTCGAGCGAAGAGGGCCTCGAGCAGAGAATCAGCCACCTGTCGTCGGGTTCACTTCCGTTTGGTTTTTGGCTCCAAAGCTAATATAATGATTTTTCTGACCACTCTTTCTTCCCACTTTTTTCGTTGCCTTTATCCCCTGAGTCTTTACAAGTGTTTGACGAATCTTTCCCCACCATCGTGATCACTTTTTGAGAGCGACCAAGATGTTCACGAGGGTCTGGGAACACCACCCCCCCTCCCCATTCCTGTCCGACCGTATCATTTGTGTTCGACGAATCTCCCTTCCGCACCAGGTGACATTTAACCCGTCCAGAAATTCATTCTTCCTCGGCTTTCCCCTTGGGTCCCTTCCTAACGCGCCAGTATTTCGCTACGGCATCTCGTGCCCCACAACCTTTGTCGTTCCCACGTAAAAGTCCTTCTTCACTCTTTTTTCCTATCCCTTGATTTTTTTGTCTTGTAGAGATAGGCAGAAGAACTTCGTTTTTTCCTTTACTTTGCCCCCTCCTCAGCTGTGTGACAGAGATTCCGATTTTTCTCTCACCCCATCTTCTTATTTCCTACAACACTGTGTCCAACCTTCCTGATGGTCGATGACAGGCTTATCCTCTGGTTTTTTTGTTGGCCTTATTGCCTTTCTTCCTGAACACGTCTTGTGATCCCTAACATCTATTTGCTGTTTGATTTTTACGTGTGTTGTGCGCAAGACTTTATTGCCCCATTCATTGTTGAACGCTTCCAGTTTTCCCACTCACACCCGTATGGGCTTCTTAATCCCTCTTTTAACTCGTTCTCTTGTCTCCCCCTTTTTTACACCCCGTGCTTTCTCCCCCCGTCTAGTCAACGTTCTCGGCTATAATTCCGACACCACCTTTTCACCCCCTCACCCTTCCTACATGGGTTTTTCCTTCAGCCGCTGTTTAGCATGCCTTCGACCCCTCGCATTCCCAGATTTTCATTCTGTCGTCCCATTTTTCTCCACTCGTCCTCTCTTCCTTTTCCGTTACTCTTCCCTCCTTTTTTTTGGTCATGTTTCCACCAGCCCCCTTCCTCGCATTGTGTGCTTCTTCCCATGTGTGGTTCCTTGCACCCGACCCCCCCAGATTTGAATTTTCGATACGGAACTCCTCCACTCCCTTACTACACTCACCCTGCTTCACCCTTTTTTTACAGTACGTCCGTTTGACATCTCCAGGTATTTTCCCCCCCTCCCCCACCGCTGCTCCACCCAGGGATACGATTACCCCCCCGATGTTAAAACCCCTAGTTCAGTCTTCAATTTATACGTCCGTATTGTATATTCGTTTCTCTGTCGTATCTAGGGAGGCAGCCCCCCCCCCCCTATTTGTCATGCGACTTCCGCAGTCGTTCTTCACTCCTATTGTTGTTTTTTTTTTCTTTGGACTTTGCAGTAGACATTTATTGTCCAGTGACATCCTGTTCGATTCTTCGTTTTTTATCCCTCACTCATTCAGTCACCGGTTCTCTTCCCAATTTCTCTGTAGTTTGATGGTGATTCTCTTCGTTCCTTTATTTCTTCTTTCACCTCCCCTTTTTCCCCCTTTACCCCTTCTCACACTCCGATCCGACTGTCACACACACTATGTTTCGGGTCAGGAACCCTTCAAGTGAGTTCCCTCCAACCGTATCTGGGGTGGCCTTTCCCTATTTTTCGATTCCCTCAGTTTCCTCCCGCCTTTCCCCCCCTTTTTCCTCTCTCCTCTTGTTTCTCCGCCGCCCATTGGCCCTTCGTTACTTTCCCCGAGCTCTTCCCCGGTCATACTTCGTTTGCACCTTTGTGCCGGAGATCCTAATTCGCTATGCATCCCTTAATTTCACCTTGCAATATCCTTGCCATCCCCCCTTACGTCGCTTGTCCATTGTTTTTTGTAATGTGTCGCCTCTGCTGTCGACACTTGCAATGACAATTTGTGACGTGCTTGGTGGTTACCATGTTAGATGCCCCGTCGCACACCGTAGCCGTCTTTCATCCCCTTTCTCCCTCTTCTCTTCCCACTTTTTTCCCGATCATCTCCCCTTCCCGCAGGATCCCTTGTGGGTGTGTGCAGCATTTCTAGTGCGAGTGCCTCACTATAGCAGGGACACGTCCGCTTACGTTTCCCCCGGCTCTGATTTGCTTTCTGCCCCCATTCCTCCTCCTCCTTGCACTCCCCCTCTCAGTGGTTATTGATCACATATAACTTTTACAGCCGTTCTGCCTTGTAAGTTCAGTTCGTCAAGTGTCTTTTTTTGACAGACGTTCGTTTCACACTTGTCATCTGGCTTCCAGTGTTTGATTCTGCGGATGACAGCAGAATCGTTTCTCATCATCTGACGCATACTCAGTCATTACTTCTCCCTTTTTTGTCCCTTCGTTCCCAGGGCTTGCTTCGCTCAATAATTTCCCCCCTCATTTGTATAAGCTCCTCTGCACGCCCCCTCCATTCGTTCCAATGACTTTCCCTCGCACGGTTGGCACGCGCACCTCTTCCTTTCTACTGCACCACTTGTTTTTTTCCTTTCCCCCCTCCCGTTCCCTTTTCTTCTTAAGGGTCTGTCTTAGTTTTAATTCTCCTTCTCTCCCTGGAGCCCTGTTCTATCCCCGCCGTCCCATCCTCCCCGGCTCAGTTAATTTTTACGAGCCCCTGTCGAAAGCCTTTGATTCGTCGTACACTCTGAGCCTTCCCTTTTTTCGAAGTCTTTTGCTGCCGTCAGCGCACTTTACATTTTTTTCTCGGTCGAGCTTTTCCTTCCCCACTACCCCCATCTGTAGTATGTTCTGTATCCTCCACTCGCCCCCCCTCCTCATTTCCCCGTTCGATCTGTTTGTACTAATCTCACGGTTCCCTTCTTTGCGTCCATCATCCCTCATTGAGTCCCGACTTTGGTCCTGTGATAGACCAGGCTCACCCTAAGGTTCCCAATTGATATTTCGTGCGTCAAATGTTTTCGCCCTACCACCTCGGATTCTGTGGCTATACACCTTTTCATCCACCAACTCCGCAGCTACTATTGCCTCACTCCATCAACCACAGATTGCGCGTGGTCGATTTTTTGTCTCGTTGATCACATAGTCTGTAGTTCTTCGTTTTCTATTTGTCTAGTGACCCTGCCCTCAGTTTCGTGGGCATGTTACTTGTCCTATTCTTCCGTCCTAACTTTCGTCTACTTTTTATCTTGAGTTGTATAGACCCCCAAAGCGATTCATACTGTGTTATTGCACCGTTCTACGCTCCACAGCCACCCCATGTTAGAAGTCTCTTTTCGTCAACCTCGCATGTTTGCCCACCGCCTCTATACCGTGTTCTTTTTTTCCTGCCCCCCCCCTCTTTTTTCCCTCAACACCCTTCCCTTCCTGCCATACACGTCCCATTTCCCCGTTCCTTTACTGACTTGTCATACCTGTGTTTGCTTCTGACTGTTACGTCTCGGACGTTTTTTTTGAGAGACTGTGTGCCCAGTCTGGTTGCCCCGTTTCAGTGAGAATGCCTTTTTCCTTCCTACACCCTGCTTATCTTCCCTATCTTTGTCTTTTTTGGGTTCTTTTAGTACCCATCACAGTACCGGGACCGCATTTCTTAAACTAGCTTTTGAGATGCTATAAAGTCTGAAGAGTGTGGGAGATGTAATGATGATAAAAGAAAAGAAGAAAAAGGGACAGAGGAAGATGTCTCCTGGAGATTTGGTGTTGTCGGATTATGGCATATCTTTTCTGTGTTTAACTGAGTATTGCCCCAAGACGGTTTACTAAAATGTTGAATTTTAATCGTGAAATGAGCTCTTTCTCCCCTCTCCTCCTCTCCTCTTCTCCTCCCTTCCCTTCCTCTCTCTCCACCTTCCCCTCCTTCCGTCCCTCCCCCCCCCCCTCCTCTCTCCCCTCCTAGCCCCTTCCCTCTCTCCCCACCATCCTCTCCCCTCTCTCACTTCTTTCCTCCCCCATTGCGTTCTCCCTCTCGCTCAAATCGCCACCTTCCTGTAATGATTCCTCCTTCCTCTCACTTCTTCCTCCCCTCTTGTTCTTCCCCTCCCCCCCCCCTCGATCTCTCCCTTTCTCTCAGTACTCTACTCACTGGCTCCTTCACCCTTCCGTACCCCCCCGCTCGTCCCCCCCACCTCTCCCACCCATCCTTTCTTCCTTCTTTGTTCCTCTCCTCCGTTTCCCCCCGCCCCTCACTCGCCTCTCCCCACCTTCTCCTTGCTCCCCTCTCTCCCCCCCACACCTGCACCTCCATCTCCCCCTCCTCTCCCCTTTTCCAACCCCCTCCTCCCCTCCCCTCCTCCTCTTCACAATTTTTTCTCTACTCCTTCTCTCCCCCCCATCCTCCTTTCGCCCTTATTGTTCCTCCCTCTTCCGGATCCTCCTCACTTCCCCTCCTCTTTTCTCTTCACACCATTCATTATCTTTCCTCTCTTCATTCTTTTAGCGGTCTTTCCACTCCCTTCCCCGCCCCCTTCTGATTAATTGAATCTGCTCTCTTTCCGCGAGTCCCATTTTCTCCGGCTTCTTCCTTCCCCGCCCCCCCTCTCCATCCCCCTCCCTCGTGTTCCTTTCTCCCCCGTCCCATGTACCACTTGGTCCGCCCGCCCTTTCGTCATCTCTCCCCCTTTCATCCTGCCCCCCACCTCTTTTCCTCCTCTCTTCCTTTATCTCTTTCACCCCCCGAAACAGCACCCGATGACCCATTATACGCCGAGCTTGGATTTCTTAAAACAATCGCCCACGTTCACCGCACCCGATGACTTGCCATTTGTTTCGAATGAGTGCGGCTAAAAAGAGTTCGGAGGTTTTCGCTTTTTTCCGTTTCCTTTGATCATTTTCAGTCAGAACCTTACCCCCCAACTATATGCCAACTTGATTTTTCCCCCCCACTTTTTCGACGACGTTCCTTCTCCCTTTCCTGAACCTACGTCGAAATGACGGTAATTTGGTGGGTGTGAGTTCCATCTTGTTCTTGGAGAGCCTGCAGAATATTTTCTTCGGGTTGTACAAGTTTCTTTTTAGGCCCCTTTTTCAAACTTTTTCCCGTAACTTGCGACACACGGCACCCATAACGCTCAATGCCTGGCGGAGGATCTGTCCCGACTGATTTTCTCTCGGTTCAAGATCGCCCGACACGAAAATTGGAGTGTTTTCCTACTTCTGAACTTTTACCATCTTTTTTGAATGAAGGCCCTTAAAAATCCGGTCGGGTTTTATTTTCTGACGGCGTTTTTTGAGCAAGGGCTTGCGTAACACCCCCGCAAACTGACTGCCGACATTTAACATTGTGAGCGTTGCAAGCTTGCTAAGTTAACCCGTGGGACAGCCTATTTCCCCCGCACTCGCCCTGCGACGTCCTCAGAGGCGCTAAAGATTTCTATCAATTGACGCTCCTCACCACGTGTTTACGTGGCAGAAGACTTTCCGAGGACCAGGGTGTACCCTCTCTGTACCCTTGACTTTTTCGGCTGTATAGGGCTACTCTGTTCGTGTGCAGTGACATTCCTCTCCGCTGATCCCCAAAATGCGTGTCGCCGTCGGTTACATCTCTGGCCCCCCGGTAACCTGCCCCGGGCCTCCAACGCCTACTGACTTGCTATCTCCCTTCGTTTCCTTTTCCACCAGTTTCAGAAAAGTGTTTCAAGTTTCGCGACTGTGCGTGACCCAATTGGGTTACCACAATGGCGACGTCCGGGGCACTGTAGTGAAACGACGTCATTTTTTTGACAAAACCACGAAACACTTTTTTTCGATCTTGAGCAGAGATGACTTTCTCTCCTACCTCATCCTGCAACCAAGCACTGTGCTGAGCTCATTGACTGTCGCCCCCCCATTTAGGCCGGATCTTCGCGCAGAGTGGGGCCATGATTCTTACGATTCGCCTACATTACAGGTGTTTTTTTTATTTGAGCAGTGGCTTGGACTTGTGTTTTGATGGAAGGATGACTACGACATTCCTTGATCACCAACGTGCTCCCGGCCCCCCCGTCATGTCAGCCACCTCATAAAGGGGATTTCGAAGATCACATTTGCCTTCGATCTTCCCGAAAACACCACCGACAATGACTTCCCTTCTTTTCCCGCATGATGGCGCCCACGACCGACTTGCATATTTTTTTTTTTTGAGTACGAAATTGGAGGAAATCTAAGATTGTTTGCATTCATTACCTGAGTTCCATTCAGGAGTGGTCTTCCACACCCTATGGTTTTCGGTTGCTTTGCAGAATCGCATCGGGGAGTTATTTTATTTATGTGCTATAGCCGCCACAGGTCTAGCCCTTTTTCGCACGGTTAGTCAGAAATATGCGGTTAACCATCCCCTGCCGGAATCTTTTTTCCCCCAACCCCCCAGTTACCGCCGGAACCACTTTTAGCAGCGTGAGGTTCCTTTATCATTTTTTTTTCCCTATGTTACAAGCTTTCCTTGAGGTAGAAAGACCGATTGAAGAGTTTAGTAGACCGCCACCCAGGCCTTGGAAAGTTAAGTGGTGTCTAACGGCCCTCCAAGATACTTGACTCGCGGTTGAGGACCCCCAAACCTTGATTCCTCGCACGTGACGGTTCAATAGAGTATACGTTTGACAAAGATGTCCCTTGAATCTAAGATCCACCCCGATTTGATCCCCATTTTTCCAGCGTTTTTCTGCTTCTTTTTTCCAGGCCCACCAACTACAAGTACAGCTTTCTGAATGTATAGTGTTTTGAATACCTACTCCCCCAACCCATGTCTACCCTCCTAATCCGTTTCCTGGATCCCCTCTTTCCGCGTCTCGGCGCGGGAACACCTAACGGTTTCCTAATAAACGCCTATTGTACCCTAAAGCTGTGCACCCCTGAATTTATCTGTACTGTTCCCACGTCAAACCTTATTCTTCTTCACCTCTCTCTCCTTTTTTTTCCTCTTGTTTGGATTCTACTTTCTAGTAGGGTTTTCTCTCGACTTTCCTTCTTCGATAATTTGCGGTGTGCAAGGTTAGGGAACCATATGGCCGGTCACAAACCGGCCCGATACGGGTCCGTGCTTACAGTTGCAAAGATAGGTCTTCATCCTTGTTGGCGTCCTTTCGGCTTTTCCACTCCGCTCGCTACATGTCCCCAGCTATTGATGGTCCGCTGGGTTCCTGCCCTCAGTGCCAAAAGGTCAAATCGCGACGCTTAATTGTCAAACTGATGGTTTTTGTCCATGGCTTCCCTTGTCCCTCTCGTCCCGCGATCCCTTCAACTGCTTGGAATATTTTTTCTTTGAATGAGTCCCGTACTGTCTGTTTTTAATCAGATTTAAACATCTTTCACCGCCCCCCTCAAATGGTGGAGCAGATGTCATAGTCCAGTTTCGTCTGCGCATCAATTTCTTATCTTGCGCTCATGCCGTCCCACCCTCGACGTCTTTTGCGGTCCGTGGGGGGGGACGCGGTAAAGGAATTGGTTGTTGGTCCCGCCTTTATATCATGGTTTTTTCTCCCCCGCTGGGTGCAGAACATTTCTGTCCGCCCCGGTTCTGATCTTTTCATCGGTTTTTCCCCACCGCGACCTTCTTTACAGCGGCGCTACACTGCACAAACATAGCCGGGTTCGACCGCGATGAACAGTAGAAAAAGCAACTCACCTTGACTTCCAATTAGAATGCTCCACTGGCCGTTCTCGTGTTTTCGCATAATGCCGCCTGTGACGTCGGGCATTTGGGGTGTGGTCTCCTTCCTTGGTGAAGTTTATCTTTCTCATATTTTGCCTCCGGTTGGTAATTGTCCATCGTTGGTGCTCTCCCCTCTGTGTTCTTTGTTCCCCTCACTTGTCGCATCAAAGCCGATTGCATAAAATTCCGCATATTAGACGATCGTGATTAAATGAACCAACTGTCTTCATCTATCTCCCTCTCTTGATTGATCTGACGTCCCTATGTCATGCTTCATCCTTTCACTTTTTCTTTTAATACTCGCGAATCAATTAACCTCTGTAATCAGCTCAAAGTTTCATTTGATTATTTCACGTCCTGCAAAGTTGACGTCGCCCTGTTTTTTCCCCCCCCCCCTCATTTGCACTTTCCGCGAATTACACCATTTATTTTTCGTAAGTAAATTGTCAGATCATCCCGATGTTTGGCAGTAGGCGTGCCCAGCCGTTTCCCCTTTGAGATGGCCTGCAATGAATGCCCCCACGGCGGGTGTAGGTGGTTCATCGGAATATTCATGAAATGACACCTCAGTCCGCGTCTAATTATCCATACCGAATCCGTAAGTGCTATCATCTTAGTTCCATTCTGGCTATTCGGCCACCACGGTGTTTTTGTCGCCAAGGCTCTTTATATACATCTTTAAGTATAAATAAGTATGCTCAGGCGTAGTGCAGGTTTTCATCCAGGTCCACGGTGTAATCCTGGTTTTTGCGTGCCATGCCCCCGATGATTTTTTAGTCTGAGTTTTTCGCCCTTTGAGGGATCCCGCGGGGCGCCCCCTCCCCGCACGCCAGCAATACTCGTGTCAAGGTATATCGCCTGTCTATTTTTCAGCATTTTCCCGATCCTTGCTCAGGTCTGGTGACGATCCTCACTCATTGAGTGAATGTGTTCAATTTGCCGGTTTGACCAACTGAGAGTAAATTTTGCTTTTTCGCCACTGGTCCACCTTATCATTTTCTTTTTCTTCGCATACGTGTCGAGTCTCAAAGGAAGCGTTCCGAAATTATGCTGAGACCCTGAAATGTCGGGCATTTTGGAACCCCTCCACTTTTTTGCCGACCCGTTTTTAATTCGGTCCCAATGCTCGGCGCCTACTTGACCGAATATGCGAACTCCTGGAAGACTCCTGGTCCTTTGTGTGGCCTTTGCTTTCTTTTAATAAATGTCGCGACACTCTTTGATTTATATCTCGGCTCTATTTTTTGAGTTGTTAAGCACCAACCCCATGAACATTCGGTCCCATTTTATCCAGGTCTCCTCAAATTCAACTTTCCCCAATCTACCCCGATTTTTTAGCACATCCTTTTTTTT
>Ga0179591_1335781_pt1 | contig 17677 bp, 23 predicted proteins | sample CZOMad2_1_08_16f_FD_182891 | JGI IMG/M metagenome (GOLD analysis project Ga0179591, IMG submission 182891) | Vadose zone soil fungal communities from Angelo Coast Range Reserve, California, USA - CZOMad2_1_08_16fungal (PacBio error correction) | ecosystem: Environmental > Terrestrial > Soil >... | reverse complement strand
ACGCAACGCATCGATTTTTTCTTTTTAAGCTCCTATCCTCCACGTCCTCTTTTGACAAGACGATTATTTCAACACCCCCCCGCTGGTTCTCGTCTTTCTTCAGATTGAGGACCCGGTGAGGTTACTTTTTCGCGGTTTTTCCCCTCAACCTAGTACTGGGGAGCGTTGGTGATGACACCTTCCAGCCCCTTGGTTGCTGTTTCCCTTGTTAATGGCCTCATTTCTTCTCTGGCCATGCCCGTTCGCTCGAAAGGGGACTCCTCCCCATACGTGACAGTGAAATTTTTTATTCCCCCCCCCCATCCCCACCCGGGCGGCTAGCAGGCCCCTTCCGCGCCAGTCCGAGTGGTTTCCCCAGCCACCGAGGGTCGTAATTCAGAAAAGTAAGTGCCAGGCGCTTTGGAAATTTGTCTGTCATATGTTTCATCGTGTCCCCTTTCCCACAGTCTTATTCTTGTGCCGTCAAACTCCACTCACGACGTACATGAGCGGCGACTTTTGCCCGCACCTCGCGCCCACCCGTACTTGATTTCCTCATTTTTTTTTCCTTATATTATTTGGTGCCGCGTTCTAGTCCTACGGGGCAACGGTAGTTGCGCCCTCACGCAGACGACAACGTCTCGGCCCCGCCCGCCTTTTCCCATCACCCCCCCAATCTGCATGATTGTTTTACCTGAATTTTGTGACCCCTGCTCCTCGTCCCTTGAAGACCTCCCCGGCGCGTTCCCCCTTCTTTTAGTCACTGGCGATCTATTTTTTTGCAAGAACAAAATAATTCGTTATGTGACTCACCCCCGGATTTTCTCCGTTTTTTTTGCGCCTGATCTACTCCGAAAACGATAGCCCTCTTTTTTTATCTCTTTGTCAATCGCGTGCGGTGGTGTCCCGACGCAGACGCGGTTCGATATGGCTCCACGGTTGGCCCGACACCTTTCCGGCAGATTTTTTTTTTTTCCCTGTGCGGATCTGAAGCGTCATTCCGGTTCATTCTCCAACACCGGAACGATCTCCAATCCTGGCTCCGAGCCGGGTCGGCGGTTTTTAGCTTCGTTCGTTTTATCCGTGGCTGCGACGACGACACCTAGTCACCACCGGCCCCTCAAACCCTATTTCCTACTAGCCTCCCTAACGTTTACGTCCCGTCCCTTTTTTTAGTCGTACTTTTACCCCGATTCTCATTGTTTTTACTCTCCCTCCCCATCTGACCCCTCTCCGCACCCCCCCTTTTTGCGACCCGCCGCTACTTCCGTCGATTTCACGAGCTTTTTCCCTGAATGACATCTGATTTAGATGTTGCCCGCTGGAGCCGCCTATGTTAGCCCAGCCTGCCTCCCATGTCATGACCGAGAGACTACCCACCCCCCGCGTTTCCTGCCCGATTTTTTTTCTCGCGTTGACCTGTCAGGTTTATTTCTCTGAGAACCATTTACCCTATCTTTCGCTACCTTCAACATAGCATTTTTCCGACCAAGTGCTCGGTTTCGGCCTTTGATCTGAGTCGGCTTTTCCCAGTGCCATCATCCGAGAATCATTTTGAATTGTGCACCGTCGCGTCCTAGCAAAACCTACTACGTGCCCAACCCCCCCGCGATGTCGTGCACGGTTCCACGACCTTGGTTCCCCCGAAATCGTGTTCATCAAGCTGACGAGATCGACACCCCTTAGAAGCATTTCACTCCCGCAACCAGTCGACTTCCCCTTTAGATATGTTTTTTTTTTTTTTTTTTTTTTTTACCCCCCCCCTGCTGTGATCGCCGACTCCCCCTTTTTTGTTTTCACGGGTTTTCGCCGCTTCAGACTCCCGTTTCGACGGCTCTTTTTCACGCTTACGGAGCCCGGCTGGAAGTTGTGCGTCCCCACAGTCGCTTTGTTTTTTCCTTACCCTCAATGCCTACCTCGACAGTCCAGCCAGTGATCCCCCGCCGGACGCTTCTCCCGAACATTCAAGTAATGGCCTGAGATTTCCGTTTTTCGGTCTGCGCATTCGGTTTCTTTTTCCCTGCGTCGAACCTTTGTCACTCCCTTCCAATTGGACGACCGTCTCACCAAGAGCGTTCTCGACCCCTTTGCCGTCGCTGTGCTCAAAGCGTGGTGCAACCCTCTCGTTGGCCGACCCGCGCGATAATCTACTTCAAACAGGCTTGTCAGTGATTCGGTTTCCTGCCGTTTTGGATTCCCGGTTTTTGCCGGCGGGCGGCCTTCCCCTCCCTACTTATTTTGCTCTGCTCCATCGGACTTTTTAGAGTGTCAATCAAAGAGCACCCTTTTTCTGCCTTCATCACGTCCTTTCCAAGTGTATTTGGAGCAGAACTTTGCATCTGTCCTTGTATGAGGCTGCCTGCCTGAACTCATAGTCTTCCCCCCCCCGTCCTCTATTACGTGTACCTGGGAATCCCTGCATGTCATGCACGTCCCCTACCCCTTCCATCCCACGGCACTGGCCCCTTACCCATCCACGGTCGTCAATAACCGAACCTCTCTACGATGAAGTTCCACGCCCCCGGTGCCAGCATTTCTTTTTTTTTTTCTTTCGTAATCTCCTGTGTTTTCCGAGTTTTGCATTTCGAAATCGCACTGACCTGGGTTTGTAGGTCTGTACGTGCGAGTCTCCTCGCCCGGGTGATTTTCCGGCTCTCTCATTATTGGACTGTCAGCCCATCCCACCGTTTGAGCACATTTTTGAGGCAACCTTTTTCTTTGACCCCGCCGATGCTGGTGAGCTTACTTTGGATGCGCGCCCTCAGCCATCAATTTTTCGCTCGATTGGGATACATCCCCCGTTGCAGATGCCCCGAAGATTGCCAGAGTCATTTTCCCGCGCCTTATTCCGAACTTAGACTTTTTCGGCCCCCCCGTTCCCCTTTCCCCACCTACATGCTTTAAATTTAAGTCTGTTTTTCATTGACCCAATTTCCGCCTTTTTTTGTTCGTGGAGTGAAGCGTTAAACGCCATCGCATTTTTGATTAATCTTCTTCCAAAAGCCACCTCCCTGAACTTCCTGGGGTGACCGTGTCCCTGATCGTTCCCGAGTGGCCGCTGGAGATTAATAATCATTCCCCCGCGACGTTTCGTCGTCTCAATCACGCACTTCGAGCGCGGATTCCGTCCACCCAATTTTCTACCGATTTCCGTTTCCTTCCCCTCAAGCGAACTGATCTGTTAAAACCCCCCATGTCCCCCACCTTTTTTTATCTCACTGGTTTTTTTCGATGTTTTTCCCTCCCTTCTCTGCCAGTGACGCCTTTGCCTTCCATTTACGATTAGCGGCCTGTCAGTCCTAGTTTCCCTGCTGACTTTTTGATGTTTTCCGCGGAAAGTACCAAGCGCGCATCCACCACCCTGCTCGCGGTTCTGCGACACTTTCATCCCCCCCAATATCTTTCCTGGCTCCCCCCCCCTTGAAATTTGTCTCTCACTGACCCTGTACCCTTACCCCCTATTGAGAAGAAACCCCCTTGGCCTCGACCCAAAACTGTCCGCCTTTGCGAAGTCTTTACTTATCCCCTTTGGCCCCAACCCTTCGGAGATGGGGGAAAAGTATGCTCTTCTTTTGATTCCCATTCAGCGGCACCTCCTCTCCCTTAATACTTCCTGTTGTCTTGTTCGTTTGCTCTGTCCGTGCCCTGCAGACCCGCAGATGCCATTCCCCGAGGACGTGGCATTCTTAATTTTGTTACACCGTAGATGGATGAGCCCTTTCTTTGACCGTCCGCCGTTTTTTCTTTGTCCCCCCAGTTATTTAGTCAGTTGCCTGTTTTTCCTTTAACACCCCGACGGGGCCGATTGTTATTGTGCATTCTGTAACGCGATGATTCGTTAAATTCTGGCAGCTCTAATCACCAGGGATATTTTCTGATTTTTTTTGTGCCAACGGCCTTTTCTTCTTTTTTTTGGATACCGATTTTGTCCTGTGAACGTTTATATTTGAGACACCACCTTTTATCTGCAGTTATCCCGACTACCCGTGATCTTGATCTTGCCGCGCTCCCGCGTACTCGTAGCCTAAGCTACCCCCCCGACCAAACACAGCGTTCCTTTTCGAGTTTTGGGGGTAACTTTTTGGTGTTTTTTTCTCCCTTTTTCCCCCTTCGTGCACCCTAGTTGTACCCCCGCCGTATTTTCAACTTTTTCTTTTTGTTTTCTTTATATGTTTCCAAATGATTTCGGGCTCAGGTTATCTGTTTCTTCCTTAATACGAACTTCGCCCTGCTTTTCACAGTGATGTTTTTCACGAGTTCTTCGAGTTTCCATGTCGGCAGAGCGACTTTTTTTTTCTTGTCTAAGGTTCCCCGCCGGCCCCTGCTCTTTGCCCTCACACCAATGAAAAAACCCCTCTTTTTTTTGTCGATCAGGACTTCTCTAATGACCCATGTCTCTTTTTTTCGGAGAACCTTAGACACTTTGGGTTGCCGCCCCCAACAGCTACCTTTTTCAGGCAGGCTTTGCCGCGTTACGCCACGGACACCCTTCTGCGGCCCTTCTCGGTGTTGTTTGTACTTTTTCCCCCAACCCCTTTTCTGGTTTTTAGTATTTTTTGCTGCACCTCCCTTTTCATCAGACCCGATCTCATATCGTTTTCCAGCGTGTTGCTGCTGGGGGCTCATTTAGCCCCTCTCCACTTTTGGTGCGTCCACCAACCGATTTTTTAGAGACATGATGCGCCGGCTCCCCCAAGTTCGTATGATGAATTTTTACACAGCACTTTCTTTTCCCCCCCTCGTTTTTTTTCGATGACTTCTTCCTCCCGTGCATACTCCAGCCTTAAACTCCTCCTTACCTGCGCTGTTCTGCCCCCCCTTCTTCCTCTTCCCCCCCCTAAAGGCCTCTCTTCCTTTGTTTTGTCCCGTCCCATTTCCGCCTGGCGGTGATTTTCAACTCCGCATTTTTTTTTCTTTCCAACGTCTCTCGCGGCTTCAATAAGCCTGTCCTTTCTTAATTGATTCTGGTTTCTTTCGTGCACCCCTGAAAAAACTCGCTGCTTCTTTACGGCCCCACACGGCCTCATTGTGCAAGACTTGACCCACCGGCTCTTTTTTTCCCCTGTCCTTTGCGGGATTCCCAATCTAGTGTTGAATTTCGCCATTGAGTTTTTCCCCAGTTTTTATGCCCTCTCTTAAACCCCGTTTTCGGCGGCTATAGTCCCTCCCGTCGTTTTTCCCCACCCGGCCCCCCCCGTCTCCTTTTTCCACTGTACGCATCTCGCGATTAAGTACTACTGTTAGTCCCCCCCTTCCCCGCCCCCGCGATTGATGTAGCCCACCTTGCGTTTTTTTTCCCCCTCCTGTTTTCCCATGTCCTTTTGTCTCATGTCTATCACATTTTTTCGTGTGGACTGCTCACTGGCCGTTGGCAGCGTTGCATCCCCTTTTTCCGTGCCTTCGATTTTCCACGGCGTTCCCCGGTCGCTTGCATACGCACACCGTTCTGGCGCGATTCCCCTCCGGTTCCCTGAGTGGCTCGTCCCAGCTTTAGGATGTCTTTGCGGATGTGGTCCTAGAATCGACAACAAATGTATGCCGACCCCCACAGTTTTTGATGCCCTTACACGACTTTTGTTTTTTGTTTTTTTTTGTGGGATTACTTGCCCCCCCCCTCCGCCCCCCCTTTTTTTGCCGTCCGACCCGGCACCCGTTTGACACCTCCTTTTTTCTGCTATGCCACCAAACCGGCCGCCATAGAAAGTTCTCTGTTCTTCCCCGGGCCTCGTCTTTCCTAATGTTTCGGGGGCGTGTTCCGGAAATAGCGACAGCTTTCCCAAGAAAAATGGGCCTTCGCGAGCTTTTGGGTGCTTTGTTGAACCCAAGTATATTGCTGTTCCTTTACCATTTCCTCCTGTCTATAGTTCTCTTTTCGTCCGGAGTTTCTCTGCAGGTGGATTCTGTTTTCCCAACTTGATCCCATTGACTACGTTCTTATCACTTTCTCTGTTTTCCCATTTGCGCCGCCCTTTGACGCCTCCGGCTCTGTTCTTCACCCCTTTGGAAATATTTTTTTGCCAGTGTACAACGACCACCTGATATTTTTGACATTGAAATCATTTTCTCTTTCCCCCCTTGTCGCCTGCCCCCCCACGCTTTGTCCCACCATCTTTCAACCTGCGTAGGTATCTTCTTCCTGGCCTTTCTCATTCAGTCCTTTGGTTTGGGCCCCGGGTTAGCGGATCTTCGTGAGAATTTCATCCAACTTTGACGCCGTTTCCGGAGTTTCTTCCCTTTTTTTGTAGGGATTAGGGTAAAACGCGTGGGCGGTTGGACGCGAGGTGATCGGGGGGAATATAGGGGGCGGGGGTTATGGGAGGAGGGCGAAGAAGGAATGGTGGAGTTGGAGTGTCCATGTTACGGCCTTAGTTTTTGTTTTTTTTTAGTGGTCGTTTTTCTCTAGAATGGCGAGCTTGGTCCCCCCCCACGAGGAAAGTTTGTTCCGTTACCTTTCACACATACCTGGTACACGGGCACACCTCCTTATTCATTCTTATTTGCTTCCCTGTGAATGTCGGTGTCTCTACTTTTTCGTCCGTTCCCTCCCTAACGTACCTTTCCTTTTCGGTCCCTCACCGCCCCAACTCTGTACCCTTTTTTTTTTTTTCGTCGTTTCCCCCCGTGTGGCTCGCGCTAGTCGGCATTGTCTACAAGCGCTCAGTATCGGGGGTACCGTTTTTCCCAATTGTATCCCACCCTACTCACCGCGTCGCAAGAGGAAGCCACCCCTTTGTGCCGGAGATTCAACCCACTGCCGCCGTCTCCGCACCTTTTTTCTTTTTTTGACCCACTTTTCTTGCCCTAGCACGTTTTTGCGCTCCCGTTCTCTCGCTGTTTGTCTTTTATTGATTTTCTGGAATTTCTTGACCCCCCCCTCGTCATTCTTTACTGGGCGACAGATCGTTGACCCTTTTTTTCTGACGGCAGCCCTCCTTTTTGGTCCCCATTCCTCTTTTTTTCCCCTTTCAGGCATTTTTTACCCCCCCCTCGAGAAGGACTGATTTCCTAGGTCGAGTTGCGGTTTCCCATCTTTTCACATTTGCGTCCGTCCTCCCCTCTTTTTTTGCCCACCTATCCCCCTAGCCAGCAGTACTCGCCTGCTGATGTTACGATCCAGCCGGTGCCCCGGTTAGACCATTCCCGTTATTTTCTGCTCCCAGGCTGAATACTGAGTCAGAGCGCAAGATTCGTGCGGAATGTCCGCGCGCCTTTTTTCCCCCGCCCTCTTGTCACCCACAACCTTCAACCCCACTGAATGCGCTCCTTTTTTTTCCGTCGCCTCTTTCAATTACGCAGCTCTGAATTCAACGCTTTAGTCGCCCGCAGAATTACAGCCTTCTTTTTCGCCGCTTTCCTGCAAGTGGTTTTTTTGTTTTTCCCCCCAGAAAGATAAAGATCGTTCTTTTTTAACGTTTTCCTTGGTTCGAGGCCGTATTTCGCAGCCGAGAGGAAACTTTCTTCCCCTTTGTGACCGCCGTCAACCATTTTTTCCCCTCTTCAAATTGGTCCCGCAGTGTTTGTCCTCCCCCCCTCCTCCCCGCCGCGAGGCTGTCGTTGGCTTTCCTTAGGCGGCATTTCTCCCTTTTCCCCCCACAACCCCCAGCACCACTTCCGGCCGAGTTTGCTCCGAGTCGAGACCCCCCTACTAATCTGATTTTATTTTCCGTTTCCGTTGTTTTGAGCGTTGACGAATGAAGTCTGAATTTCCTGTCTCGCGAGGCTTGTTTTTCCCCACTCTAAGAAAACGTTTTTTTCCTGCGGCTGCCTTTCGACATTTCTCTGCGCATATATAGAGCGGATTTATTTCCATTAAGTCGTCCCTTTTTTTCTCCCCCCTCGCGTTTAAAGGTTCCCGCGCGTCCTCCGTCTTTTTTTTTTTTTTTGAGCCCGTCTATCCCACCTCTATACCCTTTGGGTGGGGTTTCTCAGAAACGTGGTTTTAGTTTGTTTTTCCCTGGGGCCTTGGCGCTCCGGCTCGCTCGCCCCGCTGACGGGCGAGTCCCTCTCTCCTCCGTACGCGCAACTGGTTTTTTTTTTCTTCTGCCGCTTGAGGACGCTACTCTTTAGCGCCTTCTGATGCTTTTTTCCCTCTCTGTGCACCGTCTCGCCCCTTGACGCCGCAACCCCCAAACGCGCGTCCCGCTCGGCCGGGCGCCGGGAGTTTTTGTTAGCATTTTTTCCTTTTTTCAGTCTCCCAAACCCACGCCTCTCTTCCTCACGGGGAGTGATTCCAACACTTTTTGCCAATGGTTGAATTGGCAGCATTGGCACCCACTGCCCGACACCTCCCTTTAGATCTTAGTCCCTCTCTCCTTCCGTGAAACAACATTTTTTTTTTTTCGATCTGAACCCATCCTTTTCCACAATTCCCCCAGCGCATCCACACTCGATTTCGTAGCATTTCCTTTTTTTGCGTTCATGTTTTAAAACGTTTAGCGCTTACTTAAGCACCGTCGCCCGTGAGTCGGGATTTTTGTCCCCTTCTTCATCAGGTGTCCCAGTTTTTTCCCCCCCACCGATGCGTCTTTTTCCTGCTTTCCCCCCCCTTGCGCGTCGCCGACTCCTTACTTCGTGCTGATGTCTTATTCCCGGCTCCGCCACCGCTTGTCATCCAAGGGCGCTTTTTGAATGCTAGCGATCTTATTTGGCATCGGCCGGCCATGCGCCCCCTCATTGCCCCGACCAATTCATCGCTCACTTCTTCTTTTGCTGGAAGATCGTGATTTTTTTTAACAGGCCGTCACATCTGCTATGGTCCCAGAATTAGCGTCGGCTCGCAATGTTCCCCCCTGAAGACAGCCTGTTCCCTAGCCATTCAGTCATTTTTTTGACCAACAACCCCTCATTTCCCCCCCCCCCCCCTCCCGGAGATAGATCGGCGTCCCGTTTTTTTTCGCTTCCCGTTGTGACAGTGTGTTATGATGATTTGTTTTTTTTCCCCCCAATCCGGCGCTGTTTTTTGCCCCTTCATGTCCCCTTGAGGCGTTGCGCTCTGGTGTTTCACATTTTTTTAGACCCGGTACGTCTTTCCCGGTGTTCCACGAGCTTGGTTACCCTCCCGCATGCTCCTTTTTTCTCCTCACCACCACACAGTTGAAATGCGCATCAGTCGTGGTTTCCGAATTTTTACGCGGCGGTCGTTCTCTTTCCAGGCGTACTGAGAGTCCACCCCGGTTTTTTCAAGCAATATAGTTCAAGTGCCGCAGTCTGCGTCTCCTTTTAATTCTACTCAACATACGTTTTGTTGAACGTCTCCCCTACCCTGCCGAACATTCCTTGCACGATCCCCAACTCCGAAACCACTTGGCCGTACGCTCCTTTTTCAAACCCCGGCGTCCGTTGAACCCCTTATACTTCCCATCTTTTCTTTTTCTTCTTTTTTTTATTTTTTTTTTTTTTTTTTTTTTTTTTTTTTTTTTTTTTTTTTTTTTTTTTTTTTTTTTTTTTTTTTTTTTTTTTTTTTTTTTTTTTTTTTTTTTTCTTTTTTTTTTTTTTTTTTTTTTTTTTTTTTTTTTTTTCCGTTTTTTTTTTTTTTTTTTTTGCGAGCGATATTTTTTTTTGACGCATCACGATGTCCTCCCCCGATGTTCCACTCTCGCCTACCCCCCCCAGCGAGATGACTTCCTCCCTTTAAATCAGACCACGTCGTGTTCATCTCAGGTAGAATTTTTTTTTTTTAATGCTCACAATCCCGGTTCGAAACCCGGCCAAAATATATTAAATCCCTTACGATCCTCGTTTCTTTGCGCGTCACATCTCGAGACACTCCTTTGTCTCGTTCTTAATCTAACGTCGATCTTCCTCCTCGAACTCTGTTCGCCCCCTTCCACACCGAATTTTCGACCCCACGCCTTTGAGTTCACTCAAGCAAACTCCCTAGCGCACGTCACATTTTCCCTTTTTCCTGTACTCTCCCCAAGTTTCCCCTCAAAGCCTTGATCTTTCTCCCTTGTTTTCCCGTTATTGAGGGCACTCCGTTTTCCTACCCCCCCCTTTTCCAAGTGTTTGTCCCAGCTCCCCGGCCCCAAGCGGTTCCCTCGTTTTCACCCTCGACCCAAGGTCCTAAAGGCGGTGTTTCCCTTCCCAAAGTACTGGTGTCTTGACCCTCCACTTTCCCCATCCCGCGCGTTCCCGAGTCTCTGAAACACTCCGTTTTTTTCCCGCTTTCTGCAACCAAATTTTTGCTCCCGTTTGCGCCTAGTTGAATACGGCATTCTCTTACTCGTTTTCCCTTTCCGCGTTTTCTGTTTTTCCCCCCCCCCCCCTGCCACGGTTGTCGCGATTTCCTATTGACTTGAATCCCTAATCCACCGGCCTCCGTGCTTTTTTCCTGTCCTGACTTCCGCACTCCCCTTCCTGGCCCCAACTTTCGTGCCTTGACTCGTTCGACCCGATCTCTGGAACCAGTGTTTTTTATTCCCCTGCCCTGGATGCTTGTTTGTCCCCCCTTGGTATCTCTGATACGTTCCGCCCTCTTCTTCCGTCAAAGGCTCGACTTGCTGTCCCACTGCGAAATCCCAGAAGAGTCACCCCCTTTAAGGGGATGAAAAAAAAAGCTCCCCCAAACACCTAACCGACAAAGATCCGACGCACCCAACCAGAGAACGGAACGACATGATGAAGTAAAAGAAATCTCTGAGACTCCACATCCCGCAATCATATGGGAAAACCCGACCACCAAATAAACTCCGCCCACAACTTACGCCCCGCACCGCATTCAAGTGAGTACACACCGCACCCACCAAAACTAAAGCCCACCAAGTACAGCACAGACAAACAATGTACCTAGCCCAGATACAGCCTCACAGACGATACCCCCCAGTCTCTGCAGAGTCCCAAAGCATTGTCGCCTGTGCACGAAACGGTGGGGCCGGTATGGCGGAGGGCAAGCCCAAGACTACACATCTACCCTAATCTAGAAAACGGCCCTGAGCGGACACCATCCCAACCGCAGGATTGTGATCCAATGACCGCCGATCGAGTAGCAGTAGAGGTGGGCGAAGACCTGACCTTTACGGAAGTCAAGGAAGAACGAGCCAAGAAGCCGGCAGTTTTTTCGACGGAGATACAGCTGTTAGGATCTCGGCATGAGAAGCCACACACGATAAAAAATAGAGAGGAATCTCTGCAGAGAACGGTCATCGAAGACGGATAGAGAGAGGGGGGGTGTAAGGGGTCTGAGAAAGGCGAGAACGAGGCAGAAGAGAGCCACAAACAAGCCGGGTCAGGCCAATCAAGTCTGAAACGACGATCCCAACCAACGTCTCACACCAATCCAAGGACAGACAACACAACATGCGCACTACCACCAACGCACAATGTGAATAAGCGAGTTACAGTTCTCTGACCCCTTTCCATCGCATTAGTGGATTCGACTCCTGCTGACTGCACGTCGTTGCGGTTTTTTTGCCTATTCCATAATCTCCTGCGGGCCGTCCCTGCATGCTCGCCTATGACATTCTCCTGCGAATACACTCCTTTCGGAGCGTTCCGGTTTTTTTTGTTGTTTTTCCATCATCTTTTTGACCGTTAATAATTGGATCTAGATAGTATCCCCTCCCCCTGAGACACCGGCAAACTGCTCTATTGCAAAGGGTCTCCCCCCGAAGTTTTACGTGCGCGTTACCCCCCCTTTTTTACAGAAGAGCTTTGCTCAGCTATGACGGTAGGCAGCCCCCCGGTTTGTATTAAGTTATCCCCTGGTTTTTTAACGCCTGTTCCCCCCCCTCTGTTTTCCTTAGCACTGAACGCCCCCTTTTGTAACACGACCTGACTTCCTCATATGCGCTTTCTTGACCCGTGGTTTTGAATAAGCCCCAGGCCTTCACACCTTCCCCGACTTTCTGTAACATTTTTTTGCTCCCCTTGAAGTCACACCCCCCCCCTCCGGCGTAATTTCCCCCCCGTCTGTTAGAAGTACCCAGAGCAACTTCCTTATCCCTAGAGCCTTGCTCATCGTGCCTTTTATGTCCTTGTTCCCACTTGCTGTCTGCGTGCAAGCCCCCCCTCTTCCCTCAGGTTTTTTCTTTTGCCAGTTATCTGCTCAACCCCACTTGGACCTTTTCCCTGAGGCTTTTTACATAAACCGCCCACTACTTGATGCAGCTTTAACCTTCTGTCATCTGCCCACGTGCGTGGCAACACTAAGGCCCTCGAGACGGCCAGGGCATTTTTTTTTTTTCTAGCTTAGGCTTCCCCCCCCCCTCCAAGTCTCTTCGCGGAATTCTGTTTTTTCCCCCGTGAGAGCTCCTACTGGTGAGTCCTTGAGGTTCGCTTTATGAAAGAAGCCGACAGGTCCTCCAAAAACCCCCTTTTCCCACCAACCCGTCCCCCCCTTTTTTTGCTGAACTGATTATCATGGCTTTTTGTTCTTTTTTTCGCTTCCCTCCCCCCGTCTCGGAACGCCCTCCCACCCTCGCGAGGCAGCGGCCCCCCTGTCCCTCGTCTTTTTCGCCCGTATCCCATGTTTCCTTCCCGTATGACAAAAGCCCCCTACCCCTCATGTCCCCCCCCCCACTCCGCAGTCTGCTCCGAGGCTTCGCATCCCCATCTCCCTTGTGTCATTTGCCAGATTGCTCGTAGTGCACGCTGAGCTCCCTTTTCCACACCCCTACCGCCTGTCCGGAAGAACCCCTTTTTTTTCCCACAACCCCACTCCCCCTGATCATCTGAGATTGGCCCCCTAGCGTCAAATGCTTGGTCTTTTTTCCCCACGATCATTCTTTTAAAGTTTGTCCGTCCGTCTCGCATGCCTTCTCTCTTTTTCCCAATAAAGACCTGTTTTTTTTTTTTTTATTACGAGTTTCGCACCCTTTTTTGACCGTACCTTCCGACGCTACCCTCCGACCAGTGGATCTGGCCCCTCGCCCCCCCCCCCTTGTGGTTTTCCCTGTTGCTGGCGGCATCTTCCCCGCACGCGTTTGTCTCTTATTTGTCGGCTTGTCCCACATAGTTTAGTTTTTTCTTTCGAGACGCTTTGGAGATAGTTTCAGTTCCCCCCCAATTCGTGCCAGGTTCTGTTTTTTTTTTTCCAATTTATTTTTTCCTCCGGGATCCCCCTGCGTCCGATTATTGGATGATAGTCCTCAGTGCGCGACGTCACCCTGCAGTTTGATGCTGCTTTACCGAGGCTTTTCCTTACTTCTTCCCAAATTGTGCCTCCCCTGGTTCCCTGATCACCCTCCCGGGCCGGTCTCGTCATGGATTTTAGCGCTCCACGCGCTAACTAAGCTTTCCTCTGAATACACCAAGGCCAGAGAACAACCCCACCCCTTCTCTTTTTTACAAAGAGACGAGGACTCAAAGTAGGCTGGGGACCACCCTTTGAGAGTGTTTTTTTCTGCTATTTATTTTTTTTTTTTGTTTAAGGTCCGTTCCACACAGTACGTGAAGCTCCCTCCCTCCCCCCCGCATCTTTCCCCCCCCCCTTCGTATGAGATTCTCATTGTTAAGAATCGTTTTCTCGCGAACAGTTCTTTCTTTCCGCCTCACTACTCATCCCCTTAGTCTTTCCCTTTTTTTTCTTAGACACCTGTGATTTTTCCCGTATCTTTTTACGGTCTTCTCTTTTTTTGCCACCCATAGTTTTTTTTATGGCCCTCTTCACCTGCTTCTATACGTTGAACTAAAGATACCTCACCAAAACTTCCCTCGGTTCATTACGATTTTTGAAGCTCCCAGTCTTCAGCCCCCCCTTTTCGGTACTGGTTCCCTCAGTCCCCCGAACCGGTAGATGCCACTTCTGAACCTCTTACTGAAGTGAAGGGCTCCTCGTACCCCCCCCCCCCCCTCTTTTTACACCTAGGAACTGCCTCTTTTCGTTTTTATATGTATAATCTGACGCTTTTACCAATTCCTCCGTGGAATTAGATTTTTTTTTATCCAAGTCAGCCACTTCCCTTCTAACCGCCGGTCTTTCCTCCCTTCGAAGGCGGCCTTACATGGATTTTTTCTTCAGATTTCTGGTCAACTGTGAATTGGTCCCCCCCCTGAGAGAAATCCCTTTTGAGTGAAAACTTTTTTTGAGGATGGATCCCCCTAGGTTTCGTCCACCCCCCCCTAACGATATCCTCATTACCCACCCCCAGCACGACCCCGAAATTTTTTCCCCATCCCCCCTAACTATTTCGCTTTTCCGGTCCAAGCCCCCTTCGAAGAATTTCCTTGGTGCCCAGAACTCCTGACTTTTTTTCACAAGGAAAAATTTTCCTGTGTACAAAGCCCCTCTCCTAGTTGTCACCTTCTTTTCAGCCGAACCCGGCTATTTGCCTTTCTGCAGTTCCCCCCCTTCCCCCCCCCATTGCCTCGATCCCTAGTTAGTTTTCAGGCGCGTGTTCCTTTTCCTCTGTCTCGCTTCGTGCAATAGTCCTTCCACAGGCATCATAGTTTCTCTTCCGTTTTGACCCTCCCCCACCGTTATGAATGTTCCCTGTTGCTCCCTCCGTCCCCACACGTCCTTTCCATGTGTCCTACCACTGTTTGATGTCCTTCCTTTTGCAAGAGACGGCATTTTGATCGTTTTTTTTTTTTCCTTCCCTCGTTATCAACTCTGCTCAGCTTCACCCGTTAGATAGCAGGCTTAGCAGCTCTTCCCCCCCCTGTCGGCCCCACACCCTTTGAAACTCAATCTTCTGGATTTTTTTTTTTTTCCCCTGCATCCCTAGGCATCTCGTTGAGTTTTTATCTTTAAGAGACCCCTTTCTCCCACTGCCCCCAAAGTATTGGTTCACCCCCCCCCCGCTGTTTTTTTTTTTGTTTTGTTCACTCGACGGCGCTTATGCCAGTCTTCTTTTTGATTATTTTTTTTTTTTTTTTTTTTTTCGTCCATTTTCGAGAGCCGTCCATACGCTTTCCCGGTTTTCATTTACCAGGATTGCCTCATGGGCCCCTTCATTCCCTCCGCCGTTCTCTTTATCCAGGTGACCTTCCCCTTTTCACTTTTGTCCCCCAATGTCCGAGCAACCCCCCCTCTGATGTTTGTCCTCATCCTCCGCTTGCCGTCCCTTTCTTTTACTTTTTTTCTTTAATTTGGCGGTATATAAAACCGCGTCGCGGTTTTCCCCTCCCCCCCCCCCCCACGCACGACTTTCCTGCTTTCCCCGACTATACGTTTTTTCCACAGAGCGCGCGACCTTTTTCAGTGAGCGCCGTCACATTTGTGTTTCCCTTTTTCCCCCCCAGTTTTCTTGGCCTTTCGCATTACCGCCCGGGCTGCGTCCCATTATTTTTTATAGAGTCCGGGCTTCTCCTTTCGCGGCGTCAAAATTCTTAACCTAAACTACTTTTTTACGCTGCAGATTGTCTTCCATTTTCGTACCCCCTTTGGCCGGTAGACAAATCGCTTGTTGGATATTTTTCGCCCCGTTTTTTCTCGAGGGACCTCCAGTTTCCCCCCTCCCCCCCCCCCCAGTCATTGATTCGATATGTGAATCTGTTCCTCCCCTCTCTCTTAGTCCAAACGCGCAAGTTTGGGGACCCTTCCGCGAGTTGCTTGTTTGGTCCCATTGATGAAACCTTCCTTGGTTGGTGCAGGTCTTCGAGTTACTTGACGGGTTTTCCCTGACCGTTCTCTGACACCATGTGCCGATTCTCTGGGTCCAGCATTTCTCACTTACCAACCGGTGTAGGGTCCTCCTTCCTTGCCGAGGTTTCCCCCCATTTCCCTGTCGATGACGGCCTGGTGTGGGACCCCCATCGCTCGCCCGTCCCACATTCCGATTTCGTGAGAAATATTCATCAACTTGTCTTTCCGTTTGACCCCGTCCTTGGGGTCCCGTGGTTTGCTTGGGCGGTGCTTTGGGTGTTTCTCTTCTTTCTTGAGGAGTTGCGTGGTCTTTTGCAGTCAACCCCCCGCCCGGAAAGGGTTTTTTTCCCCCCAAGGCAAAAATTCCCCTTTGAAAAGGGTCTTGCTGCTCCCAATTGTTTTCTCTTGTTCTTGGGCCACTGTGGTGAACGTGTTCCCGACTTCAGGAGGATTCACGAAGACCTTCGCTTACCTGTTGGCCCCCGGCCGCGATCTCGTTGACCCCTTGTTGTGGTCGCTTTTACTAGCTGCTCGTCGCGGTTAACAGTATTTCCGCTACCCCCCCGAAAGGAAGGACTTCTTGCCCCCGTGATCCCCCCCCCCCAAGTTATCGCCGTCTGCTATTTGCCGTCAAGCCAGGCCAGCGGGCTTGATTGGACCCCCCCCAGCGTCTCATCGAAAAGTGTCTTTTTGCGCGTCCCCCACCTTTGTAATTCCTTACTGCGGATCGATTCGCTCCACAACTCATGATCCCGAATTTGTCTTGGCCACTCGACCTCTTGTTGGCCTTGGCCTTTTCCCTTTGATTTTCCTTCCCTGCGGGCACCCAGAATGTGTCTTAAGATTTTTGCGCCTTCGGGTCTTTTGAAATCCCGTGCTATTTGCCCCCAATTGCTGTCGTTTCTGATTTTGCCGTCCGGACACTCAGCCTCAGTTTGGACGTTTATCCCGATGCCCCAAATTGATATACTGCATTGCCCTTCAATTTCCGTTCGTTTTTGGCCAGCGCTGGTGCGTCGCATTCTCCTTCCCTCATCGATAAGTGGACACTTACGTAGTTTTCGGCGTCGCCCTCCCACTCATTAACCTCCCTACCAAAAATTGGACGCAACCCCATTGAACCTTGCATTCCTTTCCAATCAGCTCCCCTGTGTTAACCTTTTCTTCATTGTCGCAAGTTTATTAAATTTTGAAACGCCACCGTTTTCCATTCGCCTCTTCTGACGCTTGGCTTTCCCAACAATGGTGATGTGTGAATAATTAACCTTCTTAAATTTTCGTTTTGGCCTCTGAGTTTGAAGGTTGACTTTCGCGATCGTGACCCCCTTTCCCCTGTCCACAAATTTTATACCTCCAACTTTGAGAAGTTTGTTTTTGTTCATCCAAGCTCCCCTCCCCCCCTTGGATGTTTTTGGTTTCCAGATCTTGGTGACCCAAGGGATTTTTTATGGGATACCATCCCTTTCCCAGGAGTAACGTTACTATCTTTTTTCTTTTTCCGAAACTTCTTTTTTTGTGTGTTTTGATTTTTGCGTTCTGGTTTTTTTCCCCCCCCTTTTTTCTTCGAGGAGGTTTTCCGCTCCCCGCTGAGGCGATGTAATCTTCCTTGCGGTTTGGGCTTTTTCCCCCTGACGAGCAGAAAGAACACCTGGGGGATTTCCGTTGGGAGTGGGAATCTGCCTCTCATTCAGCGTCGTGAGGTCCCCGATTTCTTCTTGACCTTCTCCTTAAGCAGTAAAGACCCAGTTATGGAGTGAGTGTTGATTTTAAGAGTTTGATTTTTTTTGACGTCCTCCTCCTCCCATACCCACTACGTTCGTTTTTAATCCCTTTTTGTCCATTTGTGTGTTTTTCAGCGCGCATACACTCTTTGTACGCTTTTCCCTTCCCCGTCCAGTTTGCGTTACGCTCTTCAGTTGACGCTCCTTTGCCCGCAGCTTTTCTTTCCTCCGAGATGACCGGTCAGTCCCCCGTAGGAGGAGATTACTACCCCTTCCACTCCAAACTCTTTTCTTTTCGGTCGCCTACACGCGGAACGACGGTCTTCCCATGCTTTTTTTTTTTTTATCCTTCTGTTTTACCCTTCCTCAAGGTTTTTCCTCATTCCAAACCCCATTGTTCTCCTTTCCTTTACGCCTAGCATTAAACCCTGTTGCTTTGTTAATATCCATGCGG
>Ga0179591_1273557_pt1 | contig 17677 bp, 15 predicted proteins | sample CZOMad2_1_08_16f_FD_182891 | JGI IMG/M metagenome (GOLD analysis project Ga0179591, IMG submission 182891) | Vadose zone soil fungal communities from Angelo Coast Range Reserve, California, USA - CZOMad2_1_08_16fungal (PacBio error correction) | ecosystem: Environmental > Terrestrial > Soil >... | reverse complement strand
CCGTCTTTTTTCTGTTCAAAGCACGTTTTCTTCTGCTTCCTTCCCGCCGTTTTTCTTTTGTCCCCAGAGGAGGCAATTCCCCTTTTTCCTTTCAATTTTATACCCCCCCCCCCCCTTCACCACACCTGTTTCTTTTCCTTTTGCCCCAGCGAACACGCCTTGTTGAGGCGGTCTTTTGGGAGCAGATTCGTTTTTTAATTGTGTTGAGAGATTTCGTCCGGCCCCCTCCCCCACCTGGCATTTCTGGATTCCCTTTTTTGGATTTTTCGTTTTAAACGGTTGTCCCCATATCTGAATGACACTCTCCCCCATTTCCCCAATCTTGTGTTCAGATGTCGTGACCCTTCCATCTCCCCTTTCCATCTTCTGGCTTCCACGCCCCACCTTCATTTTTCCTCCTTTTCCGGCCCACGCCCGTCTTTCCTGTTTTCAACTTGATTGTGAAAATTCAGATTTTTTGTTTTCAAACCTTTCGTGATGGGCTTTCAAGGTTTAGTTTCTCCCCCCCCCCCCGTGCATTGTTATGGGACTTTCAAGAACAAGTCCTGAAAATAGTGCCCCCAGTCTCTTATCTTCCATTTGGCTTAGGGGATTCTCTTTCACTTCTCTTTCTTTTTAGGCGGATTCCATTTTATTTTATGGTTCTCACTTGGAGTTCTCAGAACCCCACCCCCCAAGGTTCGACAGCCCCGGGTGTTCTTGACCCGGCAGTTAAATTGCCCCAGACTGATTCGTCTGTTAGGCAATTCTCGTCGACCCCTAACTACTTCTTTTCCTGTTGCTCAAATTTTGCCCCCTCTTTCGTAAAAAACCCCCCATCCCCCAACTTCAAATTTTTTCCCCCCCGCAGGCAGGAGTTCGCCCGACCCCTTTCTTCATAGTATCGATGTCGGGGGAATGTGAGCACACTGCGGTTGACTTAGTCTTCTCTCACCTAGAGAGTTTTGATTTCAAGTGAGTCACTTTTAAGGGCCTGTCCAGTTGGCTCAGGTCGTTTACTCCCCCCCATAGCTCCAGCACTGGTGAGGCCTTTTCAAGACGGAGCTCTCGATCCCCCCTCTTCGTTTCCCTGTTTTCTTAGTTTCGGACACTTTTGGTCCTAGCTTCCCTTGTTTCTTGGGGACTAAAACACGAAACACCCCCTTTTGCCTCCTTAGACCCACGCCCCGAGTATGCCCAGGTAAGGATGAGCTTTTCTCTTTTGATCCATTTTCTTTAAAGTTTTTTTTTTTCTTTGTGCACGAACCCCCCCCCACAATTCATTGAGTTGTGCTGCGGTACGGACATCCGCCCCTCAGTGCCCAGGGTCCCCTATCCGTCTTTTTTTTTTCTCCGTCTTTAATCTTATGTCCCAAACCTGACTTATTGAGCTCCCGGTCAGACACAGACTCATCGTGTACTTTTCCCATTTTATGGGAGTGCCCAATATGAGTTCTATCTGAATTCTCCATATCCCCCGATTGCTCGCCACCCTTTTCCCTGGGCGATGCGTTTGGCCATCGAGCTGTGACGAGTTTTCCTTATTCCCACGCAGAGCCAATTCGTTTAGGCAACCTTTCCTTCGCCCGCCTTTTTCTCCTTTGCTTTTTTCCATTTTGACCTCGTCTTTCGAGAGGAGGAAAACGGATCAGCCCAAATTTGCTGATTAGATAAGGTTTTTTTTTTTTTCCCTCGTTTAATAGTAAGCAATCATTTTGGGATCCTGTCTTCTTCTGGTGAACGAACTATTGTCGTGGGTTTCAGTTTCTGCCCCAACCCGTTTTTGTCAGGGGTAGTGTCCCACCCCAGTTGACTGCAGCCCCTCCCGAGGTACCCATGGCAGGGTTTAGCCAGTCGTCTTTTATGGTTGTTTCAACGTTTTCCGCTTTTTTTGGCTCTTGGTGACCCCCCTAGCGCTTTTTTCTAAATTAATTTTTCTCCCACCATTCCTTAATTTAGTGAGGCTCTCGTCTTCTAAAAGGCCTGGACAACAAGCAGAGTTCCCCCCCTACTCTTCCAGTTATTTTTCGGGTTGTTGGGTTGTGTCTAGCAAAAAATCTTTCAGCCCGATTTGTAGCCGCGGACTTTTTTTTTTTTATGCTGATTTCCCCCCCCCGTCTGAGGACCAGTAACCCTCAGACCGTTCAATCGGCCATTCCGAAAACCTTTCTTCCTGTTACGTTCCGTTACCCGTAGTCTCTACCTTTTCTCAAAGGAACCCCCTCGAGCCTGGGTCCCCTTCCCTTGCTCAGTTGTTGCCAGGCCCCCTCCCCGGCCTGGGTGGCTTTTTTTTCGTTCCCCTCCTCGTGACCAATTACAGGCGCGCTCGCATTTTTTACCCCCAAGACCGCAGGTCCCTCCCCTTTCTTCCCCCAAAGCCCTTTCCCTTCCCCTTCAATCCTATATTTCCCTTTTTTGTTGTTTGCCTCAGAGATTTCTTTTTGGATTTTTCTTCCTTTCCCTGACCCGGAGCTAGTTTGATTACCTATCTTTTTCAGCTAAAATCTGGAGGCTCCTTTGCTTTTTGCGAGGAGGTGTCTTTTCTGATTTTTCTCTGCCCGCCTGGCGTGGTTCCTGAGATTATTTTTCCGGCCCCACCTGGATGTTTTTTCCCCCCTGGTTCTGTCCCCTTTCTTTCGTCAACCCGCTTTTTTGTTTCGTCTGCCCTCGGGTTGGGAAGTGTTTCTACGTCCCTTTGGGTTCAGCTGGACCATTTTCCTGTATGGTGCTGTTCCTGGTTCTGTTCTCCTGGCGAGCCGCTTCGCCATCGACGCGGTTTGCCCCTCGCGTGAAGGCACTTTTCTTCGAACTCCGCATTTTTTGCTCCTCAATTTGGGGCGTTTTTTCTATAGGAAGATTAAGTATTACCTCCTTCCAAAGGTTTTTTCCTATGCCTCCTCTTTCCTCTTTTGTTTTTTTCTCGAGTTCTCCCCGTGTTTAAACAACTCAACTTGTCCCTCTGTAAAAGAGGCTTAGTGCCCCCTTTTTTTTTTCCCCCCCTCCCAAGGACCCTTTGGTCATCCTTTCGACATGACAGGGAGTTCCACAGCAATACCCCCTCGTGCTTTTCAGTCCTTGGTTCCTTTACTCCCCTGGCCTTTTTTCCGATAGACCTTCTCCATGGCTGGGGCTTATAAGTCTAGTTTTCCCTTAGTGGCACGCAGCCCGGTTTTTCCGCGGAAGTGCTGTGCAGACCTTTTTTTTTTTTTTTTGATCATCTCTCTTTTTATATAAAGCAGGCCTGGGCGAGATCCTGTGCAACGTGAGTATTTCTTTCTTGCCTCAGCTATAGAGGATATCTAGTTTTTTTCTTCTCCATGTTCGCGGTTTGGAAGACATTTTCTCACATTCTCTTGGCCTCTCAGTCTTTTTTCCCAATGGCTTCACCCTTTTTCGAGTTTGGAGACCCTATGATTTTAGGAATTATTGATTTGTGGACATAGTTTCTGGTTTATGTGATAGTGAGTCCCCCGCACGGCTTGAAAGCCTGGGATTTTTCTTTTTTTGTTCCTTAACCCATTCCTACAAACAACAAGTGATAACCTTACAGCCCGTTCTGTTGGAGCTTTGGAGGATTCTTTTATTATCGCTAATTTGTTTTTCCCGTCAAATTCCTTTTTGGCACTCATTTGTTTCTTTAGATACACTTCCCAACCCCTGGAAAACGGCCCTTCTTAGGGATAGTTATTTTTCCACCCCGTGGGAGGGTTGCTTAAACTTTGCTAGGTCCAGTTTTTTCAGGTCCGGCCCCTTACCGACCTGGGAAGTTGCCGTTTTGCAGCTTTCCTTAGGGGCAGATAGGTTCTCCTACATAAAGTTTTCAATCGCATTTAGGACAAATTCCTATAGAATAAAGGAGTGCTGCTGCAGTCATCAACCTTCCCCGTTTTTTTTGCTTTTTTTTGGCTTTTTGTTGTGTCCACGACCAAGGTAGACAATTTTGTCTTCGCAATTTGTCTTTTCTCTAAATTTATGTTCCTAGACTTCCGTGTGTCCCCGGGTGAACGACGTGACCGCCTAGTGTCTCTGAGGTTCTAGTGCTTTCTGTTGGGCTTATATTGAAGTCGGACGAAATGCCACGCCTGTCCGAATGGAGAGAATGGACGTTCTCTTCCCGCCAGCTTTTCCCCTTTTCCGCTTTGCGGTTCCTTCTTTGTATGGGGACCCCCCAGCCGTTCTTTTCCCTTTACAGCACCTCTAAAATATTTCCAATTTTCCCCATTAAACCTTCCTTTATTTTTTCGCAGGTGATAGGGAGTTGGGTTGCTTAGTCCTGTCTAGTTACTACCACACACTTTCCCTTCAAAGAGTACACTGCCGTGCCATTTGGTCCTTCGGTATGTCTCTTGTTTAGATATTGATTTTTTTTCACCCGTAATTTCCTCTGTTCCCCCTCCATCATTTTTTCCGGCCGAGTTTTTTCGCAGCCCATCCCCTTTTCCCCCTACGAGATGCGCCTTACACGCTCCCCATCTTGGTTGGGTCTTTTTTGCCCGCCGTTCTTTTTTTTTTTCGCCCCCAGCCCGGGTTCTGAAGGGATTTCCCTCTCGTGTACCACGAAAGTAGGGCTGGCTGAATTTTTGCGTCCGAGACGCTGTCTTTGAAGAAATCTTTTCCTTCCTCCCCCTCCCTCTCTTGTTGGCCGATATCATTTCGTTTACTCATCGCTTTTTTCTACTCCCAAGCCGCTACTTCGGTGGTGACCCTTTCCTTGTTTTTTGTGTCTTCTTTCCTACTGACCCTCAAAAGGTAACAGGCCCGGCAGGAGTCCCTTTGAAATCTTTTTCTTTTCCCTATTGGAAGTTTTCCGCCGAAATTCAGTGCTCAGATGGTTCCGGATCGTCTCTTTCGTATTGTTGAATTCCTGGGACTGTAACACTTCGAAACTATATTAGGCCCATGCCGTTCTTCTTCCGGACAGGTTTTTTTTTAAAGGCCGGTAGTCAGATCGTTTTTTTCTATATAGTCCCTTCGTGTTGGGGGTTGATCCCTCCCTCCAGTAAACCGAGTAAATCCCCATCCAGAGGCCCTCCAGTGTGTGTTTTTCTTAAAGATTTTAGGGCGGTTTGCCACCCACATTCCTGGCCCCTTTTCCAAATCCTGACCCCTTTGATTGATTGATTTCCCCCCACCCGTTTGGAGAAAACCCAGAATGGTTGTCAATGATTTTCCGTCCCCTCACAAAGGACGACCCGTTTTTGAACCCCTCAGGTTCCGCACTGCTTCGTATTCCCACTCAAAGGTAGTTTTTTTATTGATTTAGTTTTATTAATTAAACCTTCATTTGTTCAAACTCCTGATCAGAAACGGAGCCCTTCGCTCTTTTTCCCCCCTTACTTTTTTTTATTTGTCCCACACCCCGATTGCACTGAGTCAATTATCCGTCATTCTCTCCCCCCCTATTCCATGTGCTTCCCTGTCGAACCTTTTTTCGTCACCAACCACCCCCCTCCGTCCCCAATCCAACCTCCATGCTTCGTCTTTCATCCCCAGCTATTTTTTTTGTCTTGTCTTTAACGGATCCCCGGTTTAGCCTTGCACCTTTCCCTCTTTTGGGAAATTTAATCTGGCCCCCCCAAGTTTTTGATTAAGGGAATTGACTCTTCCCCCAGCCTACAATCACCTTTTCCCATTGAATCCCCCTTTTTTGTTAGGTCCGAAGTAATGGGAGTACTTCTTTACCTCCTAGAGTTTTCCCCAATCTTCAAGGCGCTGATGAAGAGGAAACTTCCTTCCCCCTTTCCTGAGCAGGGAAGCCGTGTTTCAGAAGAACAATAACACACTTCCCCCCTTTTCTAGACCTAACGAGACCCCCCCTTGAGGACACTGTTTAGCGTGAAATTCCCGAGGGGTGGTTTCAATATTTAACAGCTTTTTTTACCCACACCATATGTGATGGCCTGCTCCCCCACGTTTTTCCTTACATCCCCTCTCAGAGGAGCCTAATGTTTCTTTCTCTGTTATGAACTTTTTTCTTTTTTTGGGTTTTTGAGGTTTTTCTGACGAACTCTTGACTGGGATACACTTGCAAGATAAACTGACTGTAGTTTCCGCGGTGACCCTCCTCTTTTCTGCCGCCATATCCCATCTTGCGTCAAATTTTCACTTCCCTTGCCATGGGGGGATCTGAAGCTCGTCGTACTTCCACGGCTTCTCCTTCCTCCAGAGTCGAAAGGCGATTTGGTCTTTTTCCTTTTCCTATTCTTCACCCCCCTCTGAGGGTTAACCTTTATCCTCCCCTTTCATTCATGGTCCTCTCTGGAGAAGGTGGACCGCTCCCGCACCTCCCCCGTCCAAGATTTTTTCTGGAGATATTCTTTTGGAAGACATCGTGTGTCGTTTCCCCTTCTGACACTTCTGACCTTTTCCCCCCTTTTTAAATCCCTGATCACTGTGATCTTTCTCATTGAAAGAGGTTTCGCGTGCCTGTTTTGGATCTGCAACTGTTCTGTCCTTCTCGGGGGCTTTTTGGCTCTTTTTTTTGAACCAGCACTCCATTGCCCATCCCCCTTATTCTCCAGTTGTTTTCATTGTCCCCCTCGATCTGATGAGTTTTCACTCGGATCCAGCTCCAGTGAGGAGCTGGCTTTTTAGCTTTTTTTCCAGCTACTTTGTTCGCTCTTTCCTCCCCCCTTCGTGGTGAAAGTCCCCAGTTTTGCAATTTGCCGGCCTCATTGGCCCGCGGTATCCTCTTCAAAGAAGGTATTGCAAAACCTTTTTCTGCAGCACTCCCCCCCTCCCACCTTCAGGCCACCCACGTCCCCTCCTTTTCTTTTTCGACTGAGACATTTTTTTTTCGTTTCTTATCCCAGTCCCGGTGCGATTCCACTTTGTTGGCGATCCTTATTCGGACTTGGAGTTCCCTTTTTTTTCTGGCCGTCTCTGCAGAGTAACCAGACTCGCGACCAGCCTTCCCCCCTGGTAGCGAATCTTTTTAAATCTCCTCCCTAGAGTTCCACATATTTTTTATAGACAATTTTCCCCTAATCTCTCTTTCTTATCAAATTTTTTGGAGAGGCTGGCTCTAATCCCTGGTTGTTGTGTCCCCCCTTTTCCCCTCCCCCGCTCGTATGTGTTTCCCTGCCATCTTTATGACGAGCTGTAGGTGTTTGAGATTTTTCCTTTTTTTGTTTGTTGAGTCTCCTTTAGCCGGTCCCCACTGGTTTCTTTCTGCGCGTTCCCCCTGTCTTGTTGAATTTACAGCAACCTCTCCTTTAGTACTCTACCCTTTTTGTTATAGATGTGGACCGGTCCCTTTAGGTTTTGAAGTGGTCGTTTTAAGTTTTTTCATGTTGGCTGCGACCAGTGGCCCGTGTGCTGGACGGGCTGTTGGATATTCATGTCCCCTCGTTCCTTTTTTTATTCTCAGAGAAATAGAGAATTGCACGGAGTGTCATAGAAACTCAGCACTTTTTTTTTTTTACTCACGGGCGTCCCCTGGAGGCCCCTTGTCCGATACAGCCCTCCTCCCCTACGATAATCGTCAAAAACCGGAGGGATTTTCGAGAGGGATCTTTTTTTTTGTATAGGAGAAGGAAGTTTCAAAATCCTTTGGCGCCACCAAACAGTTCACCGGGGTTTTTCCCCGAGATTCCTATGGTTTTTTGTTTCCCCTTTCCTTACCATTCAGTGTTTTCCCTGTCCACTTACCCAAAGGAGTCCCCCCCAATCCACCCCACCTTATACCCTTGAGGGATGAATTTTGGCACATTTTTTTCCTCCGCCTCATATCTTTCTTGATCTTTCTCATGTACCCCAAAACGAGGGCTGACACTCGAAGGTCTTTCTATTTCCGTTTCCCTTTCTTCAGGGACCCCAATATATCTTTCGTGGTGTTATGTTGGGCGGGCCCCATACTCTTTGTACTCTATCTACGAGGGGCTGAGAAGAGGATAACCGAAGTTGAATATGTCCCTTCTTCTCTATTTTCCATTAGGACATTGCGATCCAGGCGAAGTGATTCCATCCAGTCTATTAATACCCTTCCCTAAGAATAGAGGGTCCAAGCTTCTGTCTTGTTAGCTTTGTCCTCCAGGTATGCCCGCCCTTCCCAACGGTTGGTCCATTAATGTCGTGAAAAAACCCCGATCACACCTTTTCTCCCCCCTCTGCTCCCTTTGAGAGGTGGGGATGGTTTATTTTCCCCCTCCCGCCGTACCTTTCCGGAAAGTCAAGGTTCGCGCGTCAGCTCTTCCGATGTTCTGTCTCGCAGGAAACGTGGCCCCCCCCACTCTTCGGCTTTTATCGGGCGGGACGTTTCCGGTTCTCTTAAAATTTTTGTCGGTCTGTTGGGTGTTGTTGGTCTTGAACCGTCCCCCCCTGGCAGGAACACTCGGAAGGACTTGGCTCCTTTTCACTTTTTGCCGCCGGTTGGGACTCCCGGCCTTAGTTGTTTTTTACCAACTCCTTGACGACGAAAGACTTGGCTCTTTTTGGACCAGAGGGATGGTTAGGGATGTTTGTCTTGTTTCCCCCCCCCTGTCTCCCCCTTTTACTTGATTATTCCCTTTTCTCATATCGCATCGTGCCCCTTTCCTTGCAGGCATCCGTTCGCGTTTATTTTTTTTGGGTTATCTTTTCGCAGCTAGTTTGACGACATATTCCTTCCGTAAGCCTTTTTAAGACTTTCCTGTCCCCGCCTACCCTTAGTGATAGATTAGCTGTTTCTGACCGATGCTCACAACTTGCTTTTCTGTGGCGTTCTCTTCTTAAATTTCAAGGTGGTCTTGCGTCCCTTGAATTCATTTTATTTTTACCCCACGATTTTTTCCTTTCTATCCCCTCATTAAATTAACGAACGCCGCTTTACCCGGAGGCCTAGTCTTCTTTTTTCGCATCTTCCGCGAAAGGAACCCCGGTGCCCCTGTTTTTAAACACCGTGGCCGTTAGGCGAGTCGGTAATTCTTCTAGTTGGGGCCAACTTTAATCCACGATTTCACCCCTCTTTTTCCCTTGAGAACGCCGAGGTCAGGCACGACCTTCCCCGTCAGGATGTGAGAACACGTTACCTTCCAATCTGCACCCCTTTTTTTGTTCGTTTCACTTTCCCCCCCTTTCACCACCACGGTTCCTGGGAAGGTGAGAAAAGGAGATTTCCTTTGCCAGAACCAATTCTCCTTCAAGGTTTTTGTTTTTCCAGTCCCCCAACACCGCTCCTGTCGTTTCTCCAAATTTCCTCCCCTTGATCCTTCACTCTAAGGCTTTAACCAATTAAAGAAAATTATATAAACCCTGCAAACGTAGTTTGCGATTAGTTTCCCCTCCCCTTAGGTTTCAGTGTAATTTTCAGTTCAGGGTGGGTCTTTCGTGCTAGTTCTCAGAGACTCCAAAAGAAGATGGTCGGTCCCCCCCAGGTGCCATTTCACACGGTTCTAACATTCTACTCGAGAATGTCCACGCAAACTCACTACTTCTTGTGTAGGATTGGTTCTGTGACCTTTTTTCCTTGTAAAAATACAGGTTTATTCACGCCACACTCCCTAGGGCCGCATTGAGGTCTTTTGTCATTTTGAAATCGCGTTTCTAACCTTTTTTTCCCCTCACCTCTTTCAAATTGTCTCCCCCCGTGGGTCCTTGGTCACGCCGGACAGACCCAATCCTTCTTTGAAATCGTTTCGTTTCCCCCTCTTAGTCATCCTGTGCGGCGAATGTAGGCGGGACTTTCTACTTCTCCTTTCCCGTATTTTCCAAACCACCTTGATGCAGTAAAACCGTTTTTTTACGGTCACCAGTAACAACTTATGAGGAACCGGGTTTCTAACCCAGAATTCGATTCAGAATCATTCATCTGGATAAAGGCGGCTCCATCGACCCTTGTATTTTCCCCACCCCCCCCAACCATTCCCGAAACAAGCAATGAGGAGTTTTTTTCCTCCTCCTCCCTCAGGTTCTCTGGACTAACCATGAGAACTCAGATTACGCCCTAATTCGGTCCCGTTCCATATGCCCGCGGAGCCCCGTCCTTGGAACTTGCCCACAGGTCTTTACAAATAAAAGACATTCTCCACCGGTGACTTGCCGAGGCGCCGTACCTATTTTCTTTCACAGTTGCTTGACTGGAGCTGTTTAACGTTAATCTTGTAAAAAGCGTTGAACGCTGTGCACTCATATGACCAAAGAAAAGCACGTCAGACAATTATCCCATTTTCCGGAACCTTTCATTGTTTGTCTCATCCCCCGCCGTTCTTATGAAAAGTGGTTCCTACTCCTACCAAGAGGGTTCACTTTTTGTTGGAAGACCAGCCTGCACCTCCGTGCGTCAATAGAGAGGTCTCATTATTCTAAGTCCTAAGTGCTTTAGGTGAACAGCGCCTTCAGTTTCAATTTAAAAACCTTTCCTTCGCTATTAGACGGCCATCCTATGCTGCCCCTATTTTTTTCCTTAGAGCCTTCAGAGTTCTCGAGAGTCCCAAGTCAGTTTTCCGTCGTGAAAGTCCTTCTACCGCTTTTCCCTTCCCCAAATCGCTTTCGGCCCCACTCTCTGTAGAACATGCCTTAGATTTCTTCGTAATGCCCTTATGATTGACGAAAATTTTTCTTCCTCCCCTAGAATGTTCCGGAGACGGATTCATTTGTTTTTTTGATTTTCCTCGTCCAACTTGACCGGTTTTTTTTCTTGTTGCCCGATTCTTTGGTCTTTTTTAAAGTTGTAAAATTGCTATTCTTTAGAAACCAAACTTTCAGACCCCTGACAGGTAGGCCTTGACTTTCATTCAAGATTTGGATGTGCTTCTCTGCTTCCGTATGGGTCCGGCGCTGGGACCCATCCCAGACCCCCCCCCTCCGGGTGATAGAAGATTTGAGATTTTCAATTCGATTCCCTTTAACACGCCTAAGCCTGCTTGGTTGTCGACCGTGATTAGATGTCTGATGGGATCTCTTTTCTAAAATGTCGTGATCTCTCTGTAGCCCCTATTCTTGCGCTTGTTTCGAGCGTTCGAAGTCATGCCCCCCAAGATAAAAGAAGGACATTCCCCCATTGTCAGTGCCTCAAGAACGTAAGAGACCCACCCAGTCCCCCGCTTTCTTTTTATCAGACTATACAACATTTTTTCGTCTGGAATACATTACTTCGCTGAAACACCTAGTGCAGTCTCGCCCCCGTCCTCAGGTTGGAAGAAGGGAGTCCTGGAGGATGAACAAAGACTCCCCCCCCAACAAAGGACCGCTCAAGATTCATATTTTTAAAATCTTATTCCTTCACTGAGTCTCGTTCGTAAGTCTTTTTTCTTTCTGTCCATTTTTCCTTTTACTTATTCCTACTAACGTTGTGTGTGTTTCGTGATGGAGAGTCATAACGACCCCTCTCTTTAGTTTACTATTGAGCCGTGACCTATCCGCGGTCTTTTCCGTTTTTTGGTCTTGGTTCTCTGTTTGGAGAGGAACATTACTCTCCCCCCCCGGCCACTTAGGCGGCGTTGCCGAATTGAGAATTCTGCTGCGATAGCGGCTTTGTTTTCTGTTCTCGTAAACATGTGGTCGAACTGGACCCCCCCTTCTGTTCAAGTTTGGAGGAGTCCTTTTTTCCTTTTTTGTGACTTGTTGTATGGAAAGTTGATGGTGCTTTTGATTTTGCTACTTTTTAAGTTCGATGCTTTCTTCCTCTGACCAGTTTGTTTTTGGGCTCGCCAGTCCCCAGACGCATCACCGTGATCGGTTGCGTGGGTCGAACGACGATATTCTTCAGCCCATCCCACGGTGCGGCCTATTTGCCGGAATTTCCTGAGTTGCTCTTTCTATTCGGCCGGAAACCTTGATTTTCTGACCCCCCTCCGGCTTTTTCGTTGACGGGAGGAGGTTTGGGGTTTATTTCCCCTTGCTTTGTGAAGACTTTCCACGACTCAATGGAACCAGTGGAATACATAGCCTTTCAATGGTTCCTATTTCTTAGGGGAACACTCTTCCCTGATCATTGCATGGGGGAGATCAGTTGACATTGGAATGACCCCTTCCAGGAGTGTGGAAGTTTACGTCACAATTATCTGTCTTTTTGGCCCCTTATAAGCACGGCTTCGACTGGTCCACGGAGACGCTTGACCGGTTGGACCTCCGAGCTCGCTACTCTCTCATTCATATTCTTCAGCGTGCCTCTGGGACCCTTTCTACCTTTGATCCTTCTGACCTTTCTCCCCTCACATAGAGACCCCCGATGGAAGAGGTTTTTGGAACTCGAGGCGAAAGGACGTTTTTGGAGCTTTTCAGCAGATGCCCTGCCATACCACGGTCTTTTCTGGCTCCCCACTTTTCTTTTGAACCAACCCCCGTCGTTCTAACCCTAGCCAGAGTGCCTTGGCTGCTACAACATGGGGCTGGGGCTGTCTTTCTCATTTCTCTTCTGGCACTTCATTCAGTAGGCTCTTTAAGCTCATCATCGCCGGAACTTTCACCGCGATTTCTTTTATTAGAGTTTGCGTGTGTTAGGCTCCCTTGGTGGATTGGACGGGATACGTCATTTCTTCAATGCCTGAGCAGTGTTTTTCTTCAGAGTGCAATCTCGTTGTTAGGAGATTCGTTGCCTTTCTTCTATCGCAGTTCGACCCCCCGTGCGCTCGGACTGTCTTTGTGCGACCTCCGAAATCTTGGTTCCTTTCTGGTCGTGGTTTTTAACACCTTTTGGGACTCTTGCTCCCCATTGCTTGACTTTTATGAGAATTCGAATTTTTCTCGTCACCGTTTTGTGGAAGGGTCCTGCACCCGCGGCGGTTTTCCCCCTCGATAGTGGACCCTATACAGGGTACTAAACTTTCCCTCGTCTCAGAAGGACCTTTTCTTTTTGGTGATGAGCTGTTTCCCTACACGATTTTCAAGGTCGGTGCTTGTTATCGGTCTTCCTTTGCACACAACATTCCCTGTGCCCAGTCTTCCTTTTCCTCATTTTTCTTTCCTGTGAACTTTTTGAGAACTTCCGACGTTAATTTCATTTTTCCAAGCCCGCCTCGCTCTTCTCTTATGGATTTTCTTATACAGATATTTCCCCTTTCTCAGCACTATCCCTCACTAGGACACGGCCTTTTTTCATTCGGCTAGTCTTTCTGTCCAGAATCGGTCGTCCCCCCTTACATCCCACGAGGCACACTTCCCCTCATTGCGTTTTCTTTGTGAGGATTTCGTCTTCCCCCCTCCACGGCTTTCTGTTCGCAACGGGCAAAAGTTGGAGTAGGGATTTCTGCCTCTTGTGTGCCTGTGGATACAGTCTTCAGTTCTTCTTCCCCAAGCTTACCCCCCCTCTGCGGTTCTTCTGGAATTGTTTTCTCACGAATTATCTATGGGAGTGATAATCCTTTTTCTCACTCCTTTGTTCTTGTCTGTTTCGCATCTTCCCCTTTCCAACAAAAGCATCTCTTTATGTCTCCAAAAATTTTACCAATTTCTATCCGGTGTTACTCGGGGTTAAATCCTAAACTTAAATTCTTAAAAAAGGGCCCTTCTGCAAGGAGCTCAGAACTAACTCTATCGATGTCTGGAGTCTCTTTTGCGCTTTTTTGGTGTCTCGGGGCTGAGGACTTCACAATGCATATGGTCTTTTCCCTCGGTGGACTGTAAACTTTGTGGAGCAATTCTCATGTGTTTTTTCACTACGCGATGAATGGCATGTCCCTTTGTAGTCTGATTATTCCCTTTTTCTCTCATATAGGTGGTTCTTCACTCCCTACATCACTTAAGGAAGACGCTTCGGTACCCAATTTTCATTGTGAATAGCTTTATTTTACCCCCCCCCAGTTGTCCTGGGTTTTACCATTCTTTTTTTACCCTTGATTTTTCCCCCAACAGGGGCCTTTTTCTGGGGCTCTACTTGAAAAACGAACTTTGAAACATCGGTAGACAGAGGCTGATGTCAAAAAATCCAGGTCGGCTTGGACAATGAGTCTTTCCGGTAGTCCATCTCTTCTTTTTCTTTTTTTTATGTTTCTTGTGTTCAAAACTAGGACAACCTGAGCGGAAAACCCTAGTCAAAGGTTCGTGCACCCCAGTTTTATGCTTGTTGACCCCCGCATCCATTCTCTTTACACACCGGGCGCAATGTTCATCGGTCGAGTCGTTCTTTTCTGTCCCCAAAACCAACCCAAACGGGGGTTGGACGCCCCAGGGAAAAGACCTCTTTAGTAGATTGAAAGAGTCGTTAGTTCCTGTTGAACGAGATTAAGGGTTTCACAGATGCACCGAGGACATCCTATTTTTAACTGATGGCGACCAAGTCAATCCTTTGATGAATTTCCCTTGGGATTTTCGCCCTCGCACGTCCCTTTTTGGGTAATCAAACTCCCGCTCTAAGTTGAGGTTTTTCCCTTTGGAGTTGTCCATCTTAAAATCGCAGGGGCCGGGCGCTCATTTGGCCATTTCAATCTATCGTCGATTATCAAGACGGCAGTTTTTTACCCAAGGATCTTCCCAGATGGGGCGAGGGTTGGTCGAACCGTTGTTAACGGAAATTGGGATGTCCACCGACACCACCTTCCCTGCTGGGGGCCCATTGGGAGTGTTACTCAAGCCTACCCTTTTTCCCTCTTTGCTTTCCCCCTTTCGTGGGTAGAGACATTTCTTTTTGATGTCTTACAGTATTTTAGGCCGGCCCCGTGTAGAGCCTCCCCCTGATTTTAGAAGTATGCTGGCCCCTTTTCTCTCCTCGCAGATTACATGACCCCCCTTCCTCCTATCATCAGGATCGCGCTCCCAGATTGCGTTGTTCATTCTGGCGTTCTGCCGTTCTCTTCCCCAACCGAAGAGTAGCTGTAGTCCTGCGTTTTTTTTTTTCACCGGCCCTCCCGGAACGTCTCTAGTATGCTTTGGAGCGAAAACTTGATTTCTCCCTTTCCCTTATTCAATTTTTGATTGACCCGTTTTTCCGTTTGGTCCGTGCCCTCGGTCCCTTCATTTCAGGTAGATTTATTTCTTGTGACTTTTGGCTGTTCTTTCTCCCCCCCTTTCTTTAACAACGCCCGCGTCCCGCTTTTTTGCTTTTGCAGGGCCGTTGTTCTTTTGGGTGAGAACTGATTGGACCCCCCTTTCTGATGAAACCCCTTCGCCGGCCACCCCCATCTTTTAGCCCGATTTGGGACGATGTAATCTTTATCTCGCCGATCTCCCCACTGTTTTCGCTGTTCTTCTCTTTTCTTCTGTCTTTTTTTTGCGAGCCATTCTTTTTTTTTCTCTTTCTCTCGCTAGGGAGGTGGTAGGGAATGTGGGCATCAGACTGAAGCCCAGGTCCAGGACAGACCATGCTGTCAAAAAGGTGCCCATGCATCCCCCACCGGAACGTATTTTTGTGCCCCTTACTCGCGGGGTTTTTAGTCAATCCTTGTTTCTAGTTAACATTTCGTCCCCCGGTGGAAGCCCTTTGGTTTTCCTCCTGTGATACTTCGCGGGTGCTCTGGTCTTTTTTCGGGCGGACCTTGCATCCTTCTCCCCCCCCTCCACAGGGAACAGAGACATTTCCCTCCTCTAGCATATAGTTTCCCCATGATCGTTCTTTCAAACTGGCCGCGTCGTTCCATTTCTCTCTCGCTTCCCACTCTTCCCCTCCTAACTCGTTTTGTTTTTTTTTGACCTCTCGTCTATGACTGGCTTTTGTCTCGAAATGATGGAAACGGGACTCTGTCCTTCCTATATTTGTAACTTTTTTTCCCAAGGATGATTCTCATTCTTCCTCTTTTGTTCTTGCGTAGGTGGGTGATGTGCTCCCCCTTCTGCACACTCGGCGCCAATTTCATCTCTAAGAATTCTTTTCGGCTTTTTTATTAGGATAGGTCTGGTCCTGTTTCTGACCCTTGGTCTTGGTAATCGATCTTCCTGCTCGGTTCCTTTTCAGAGTACGGTCCCTTCTTCCCCTCCTTTTGTCCCGTTGTCTTGTCCGCTGTTCTCCAGGAGAGCGCTTCGCTTGTTTCTCGGTACAATTGTCTTGGTCGAAGGCAACATCTGGCTCCTCCCCCTGGCGTCTGCCCCCTGTGGCGCGGGCTTTTCTGGGAATCCGAGCCGTCTTACCTCTCCATCTTGGTACTTGAGGTTTTCTCCTATGCCGATTGACCTTTCTGTGGAGCCTTTGGCCGACCCGTGAGCAACAATCCCCTACTGCTGGTCCTGCGCTTCAAGTTTTTGCTCGGCTTTCCGTCCCGATCATTTTGCAGGACGTTCCCCCCCTACCCAGCCGGCGTGCACAGTGGCAAAATCCCTCTCCTTCCAATTGAGCTATGGCGCCTTCGTAAATTATACTTGCCTTTTCTGTGGGATGGCGGATCCGTTATTTGCCGCATCGTTGCGGGCCCCTTTTCCACTTTTTCCCCGCCGATAGAGGAGTGCGACGTCGACTCTATTCTTTTCGGGGAATTCCCGCACCTCGGCGGAGTTTCCCCCCGTGGGCACCCGGCGCGGATGTGACTTTGTGTTTCTCTACTTTTTTTTTGGATATCTCGGTTGAAGGAATCTTGACTTTCTCTCGTTTTATCCTCCTCGACATTTATGAGGTGGCTGATTTATTTGCCTACCGATCCCTCTTAGTCCCCTCGTCTGCTCTAGAATTTTTCGGTGCCGCCGAAGGCTGATTTTTCTCGGCCGATGTTGCACCGGCCATTACATGGTCTTTTTCTGTCATCCCAAGGGTTTAACAAAAAACTTTATCACCACATCGTGTACCGCTGAACCTTTTGAGTTCCTCTTCCTTTTTCGTTCAATAGGAAAACTGCCATTTCGGAGCCACCTCTTCCGCTTTTTACTTATTCATTCCCCCGTTAACCAAACCCTGTTTTGTATTTGCGTGCGAGGCGTTTCTACTCACCGGTTCGGGAGCTCAGTTTTCCTTTTTTTTCTACGGGCGTTTCTGAACTGCCCCTGTTTCCCCCCTGCCGTTTTTTGGTAGAGTCAACTTTATATTCGTGGGCTTGCCGTCTTTCGGGCCATTTATACCCTTGATCGCCCCGTTGTTCTCCTTGCCTTTTTGAACCCTCTTCCGTTGGGGAGGATCCCCCTCCCTCTGTTTTTTTTTTCGCTTTTTTTTTTTTTTGAAGAACGTTTCTAATGCTCACCTTGGTTTTTTTTTTCCTTTCGCTCCTTTGCGCCTCGATTCTTGTGTAAATGTTCCGCCGTAAGCTAGGCGTTACTCTCTTTTCTGTGGTTGTGCCTCTTGTTTCTTTTTTATTTGAAGGTTACTTTTAACCTGACAGGATCCCCTCCGCAATTGACTTTTGCTTCGACAGCTGTGCCGCACCCACTCTTCAAACGGCCTAGCTGTCTTTTTCGAGTTCCTTGGAACATAACGGTTGTTTCCCTGCCCCTTGGACGCTTTTGAATTTCCTTCACAGCTTTTTTTTTGAGCCCAGTTTCGCTCCCCCCTAATCCTTTCTTCTAGGATGGGGGGGTGGTTTGTGGCCGAGCCCAAACCCCCGGCTACCGTGTGCTTGAATCCCCCTTTGTAGTACCCTTTTGGACTATTTTTACACGTCCCTAAAAGGCTGTCATGGCGCCTATTCATTCTCTCTATAATTGCTCACCGTTACCTTCGCCCCAATCATCATGTGAGGCATGCTTCCTCGCGCAGCCACGACCTTATCGCCACCCCCTTCCAAGGTTTTTCCTACCGCGTGTGTTCTTTTTTTGTGATGGAAGGTCGGGTCACGTTTTCCCCCCCCCCCCTCCTCGTTACGAAGTGTCGGTGCGGGGAATGAAGTTTTCGACCCGGAAGTTTTGTCGCGATTGCGTTTTTTCCTAA
>Ga0179591_1350865_pt1 | contig 17680 bp, 16 predicted proteins | sample CZOMad2_1_08_16f_FD_182891 | JGI IMG/M metagenome (GOLD analysis project Ga0179591, IMG submission 182891) | Vadose zone soil fungal communities from Angelo Coast Range Reserve, California, USA - CZOMad2_1_08_16fungal (PacBio error correction) | ecosystem: Environmental > Terrestrial > Soil >... | reverse complement strand
TCACGGGCTGTACTGTCGGTTTCCCGCCCCTGCACCCCTCGACATTTTTTGACCGTTCTTTCCCTGCACACGTTTCTCCGTGCTCTGCGGGGACGGAGGCTGGTTTTGGTCCCCAGATGAGGGATAGACCTCCATACCCCCCCCAAATTGTCCGTTCCAAACATTGATTCTAAGAGCCCCCCCCTGCGGCCCCACGGAAGTATCTTCTTTTGAAGGGGTGATGATGACTCTTTGCCCCTCCTGTTTTCTTCCAGGATCTTTTCCCGATGAGACAGACCTTTTCGATCTCCGCGGGGATTAGTCTCATGGGTCGTGCCCGCCTGTTTTTCCGGGTCCGTCTGGTCGCGCTTCCCATGCCCCGCTTCCCAAAAAGCAATACGCCATCGTTCAAACCCTTTGGCTCCACCTCTTTTTCATTCCTCCCCTCACGTTATATTGGCCGCTGAATCAGCAACCCCCCTTCCCCCGCCGCGCCTCGACAGTGCCTCCAGTTCCCAGAAACTGATGCTCACTTCGCGCGTTCGACTGGGTACGTCCTCCTCTTCAAACCCCCCTAAAATGGCCCTTACTAACTGTCTAGAAGCACGCCCAACCTTTCTCGACGGGCTGACGACTGGTGGCCGTTTATAGTCTAGGTCCTTCCCTTTACTCGCCTCTTGCCGTCACGTCTTCACTCTCTCTCGCCTCCCCTTCCCCAGACAGAGCCCCCAATAGGTATCCTTTGCTCCGACGTACCGAACGCGCTGTTCCTTCAGGCTCAAGTCCTTCTCCTTCCCTCTCCCCGGTCAGTCGAAAAGGAAACCCCGAGATCCGCGACCTTCCCACCTTCGGTGGCCCCCCAGCATTCGACCCCAGATGATCCCTTCAACTCGTCCGTCGGAACTCCCTTTTTTCTGAGCACACGGCGGACTGATAGATGTCCTATGCTCGTCCAGACCGCAAACACTCCTCATATGGGTGGAAAGGCCCAATCCTGGATACCGTTCAAGCTCATCCCGGAGCCTATGTCCTTCGGAAGATTCTCTCTCCTTGATCGTGATGAAACCTTCATTTGTTTTGTACTGGCTTGAGTTCGTCTCCTCCTCCCCCCCTCTGGCCAGCCACCGTTCCCCCCCTTCTTTTTCACTTGCCCCCCCTTCCTCCGGAAGGCCCTCCGCGATCGACTTTCGAAAAACAACCCGTACTTTCGTAGTGGACGCCCGCCACCCTGTTCATTCTTGATTGTCAGCCCCCCCGAACCCTTGGTACCCTTCCCCCACAACCAATCTGGACCTTTTAAAGTGTCAGTCCTCAGCTTAGGAAACCTTTCTTTCTCCCCGTCCCGATCCTACACCAAACCTAGTTCCTGTTCCCTTTACCGAGAAGACTTTCCAAGATTAACTCCCCAGCTTCCTTTGTGCACCGATTCCCGGGCCCCCGATGGCTGTCCTTCAATCCTCATGGCGAGATTGAGCTTATCCCCACAAGTCTCCCAATGCTTCTCCTTCACGGTTTTCGCCCAACGACTACCGTTACCGCTCCTTTCCTACCGCTCCCCCAGGAATCTCGCGGGGTCATCGTGACCTTTTTTGTGTTACATCCGTTTCCCATCCTCAGTCGTTTTCACCCGAAGCAGAATGAACAGCCACACATTTCGCCGCTTTTTTTTCGTTTTTTCCACCCTGCCGTCACCCCTCTGCTAGAATCTATACTCTTCCCCTTTTAGCAGATAAACGCCCACTCGTGAACCTGCCCTTTTATAATAATTCGCGTTTTTTCCCCTCAGACTTCCTCTCACAGCCTTTGAAGTTTTCTTTCTTCCCCATGAGGAAAAAGGTATTCCTACTCCACCAATGACGTTCCCTTTGCTGGAGTCTCCCCCTTCTGCCCCCAAATCCTCATCCCTGAAAGGGAGGGAATGGCTCAAGAGCGCCAGAGTCGGCCACACCCAACCGGTCCATCCTTTCACCCGCTCGTCTAAAACTGCCGAAGTCCTCAATGACGCACTCTTACAGCGGTCGCCCCCCACCGCCAGGGGCCGCCGTGCTGGTGTTGTCCTCATCCTTTTTGCTTAAACACCTCCCCACCTCAGTTGTTCCGATCTGCCTTCTCACCCCCCCCAAACTAGAGTTTTCTACTTCGGCTCATCTTCGCCCCTCCCCCCCCCAAACAGGCCCCCAGGCAAATACTTCGTGCCTCGCGCGCTTCCTTCCGATCAACGTACCCTTCTCCCGCCCTCTTAGATGACTGAAAAAAGTCCGCGGTTTTCTTGTTCTGTCTTTTCCCCCTAACGCTGTTGAGAGTCTCATGAAGGGTGCGCTCGGATTACTTGGAGTTTTCAATTACCTTTGAGCTCTTTCAGGGCACCCTTTCCCCCTCTAGTGGAGATATCCCCTCTCTCTTCCCCCCTCCTCCCTCCGTCTGAAGAGACCCATGTCCTCCCCAGCGTTCCCAGTTCCCCCTTTCTAGTCAGATCCCCCTCGTCCTTGAACTCCCGATCCATCTGCTTTTTCTTGCAAGGGCCGGACGACCTCCCCCCCCCCCCCCCCCCGCCGAAACGACTTCCCAAACCAGACAAGAGCTGGCATTTAAGCAGGCTCTTGGGGGATCCGGGTTCCCCGTTTTTTTATCCCTCCGGTCGCCTCTCCACCAGAATGTGACTTTCTTCTTCCGGGTGCTTGCGTTCGGCCTTTGAGCCAGCGCTCCCGTGGCCCCCCTTTTGATAAATGTCGCTTTTCTTTCCCACCCTGTTTCGGTTTTTGCCGCAGAGGCCGCTTATTGCTAACCATCACTTCGGCCAGTCCTTTGTTTCTTTTGAGAAGATGTCGGCGATGGCACCCCGTGCGGCGACCCCCTTCCGTCTCACCTCCTTCCCAGGTTTGGTTTGACGTTCCCTTTCTTGCTTCCTGTAGACCGCAGCGCGGGCGGCTTTTTTCCTCAGGAGGGTTTTGGACAGACTGGCACTTCTAAACGGCCTTTTGATGTGATCTGGGCATCCCTTGGATCTTTCAGGTAAGCACGTGGTTTGAATTTTCCCCCATGTTGACGGCGGCGACGAGTCCCCCGTCTGACCAGAGTTCCCTTTCACAGGGGGCGGGGATCACTGCCGGTAGTCAGGCGCTTAGAGACTGCTCTTCTGCGTCTTTTTCCCCCGGAAAGGGTGGTTTACGAACGCGGTCCTGGTGGGCTTGGTCTCCGTCTTTGACTCTTGACCTCTTAGCTGGACCGGCTGTGGAACCTCCCTCCCCACCACCCCCCCCCAAAAGAGGACGGCGTATGTCCCCCAATACGTATCTCATTGGTTGCTCCCCCCTTCTCCCGTCGGAGAAGGATCTTGTTTGGCCCCGTTGCCGTCCCGAGTGTCAATCCCCTAATTTTCTCCGCCTTGCCCGATCGAAGGCAGGTCGGCTGACTACTGGTACCTCCCTACGTCTGGGGACCTCGCCCAACCCCCCGGTTTGAGAGACGGTTACCGATTCTCTCATTTCTAAAGTGACAACAGCACCCGCAGGTAGTTCGGCGCCTTGTAGCACGTCTTTGCCAGTCCTCCCTGCCTCCTCACGTGAAAACCGGCTCGCGTTTGTGTTGTTCCATCCTGTTTTTTGGACTCACAGTCCGCTGACGTCGAAGGGTCTCCTTCCCCTCCCCGTTCTAGGGGTGTTTTTTGGCGACTTCGCTTTCGGTCGCTTTTGCTTTCAGTCGGCCTTGGCCATTTTCCCTTGGTCCAAGAGGTGGACAGTCCCCGTTCCCCCTTCTCCATGGACGACGGATCCCCCCCCCATGCCGGCGGTATTTGACGCCTTATCGGCCGAGCATCTTCCCCCGTTCCTTCCCCCCGGCCCTTGTGCGGGATAGGATTTGAATTCGTATCAGGACAAGTGACCCCCCAGCATTCTTATTTTGCTTCAGTTCAAGACTTCAACCCGCTGAGCCCCCTCTTGCCCCGCGGCGTAGTCCCCGCGTCGATGTCTCCACTCCTTTCTTTGGTCCGTCCCCTCTTCTGGTTTTTGCCGGGAAGACCGGGTATTCCCGTTCTTTTAAGTCCCGTGTTAGAGAAGAGTTCAACCCTTTGGCTGTGCATTCATATGCCGACTCACCTGCACTCCCCCGGTCTCGGTCTTTCGGAGCTCCTTTCCTCCTTTGTAAAAACTCGGAGAGACGGCCATGGCTTTTGATTCTCAGAGAAGACCTAGGCCCCTCCCGATTTCCTCCCCTGGTTGTCCCGACCTTTGTTGGTACTCCTTTTTTCGGAAAATGGTTTGGCCCGGAAGTCACCCCCGGAAAGCCAGGAAACCCTTTAGCGGTAGCAGGCGCTGTGCCCCGACCCTTTCCCCCCCCCTTCGCCATTTTTTTAGCGGTAATGGGTGTTGGACCCCGTTCCGGTTTGTCGCCGCCGGCTGTCGCCTTTGTTTTGAACGATTTGTTCATCCCGTGCCTTTTCCTGTAAGAGAGAATACCCCCGTCCCGCCCTCACCCGATGAAGCCCCGCCTGACATCGGTCGATGCGCGTCTCCCCATCTTTAATCCCCCCTAGATCGGACTCCCCCTCTGTCCCCTACCAACAACTCATTCATGGCCGACCTTCCTTCGTTGGACCCCTCGGTGGGCGCCTGGTTGCGGCAGCCGTGGTAACAAGTCACGGTGTGGTTCTTGTACCGGTCGCGACCTCCCATAAGCACGCCGCCGTAAACGCCTTTGAACTTCGAGCTGGTTTTCCTTCTCCGCTTTCCCATGTAGAAGGGTGCTTCTGTCAAACTCCAGTTATTTTTTTTCCCCCCCCCTGATGAAAAAGCGAGCACTCCAGGTTCACCGCGATCACGTTCGTTTTTTCTCTAAGAAATTCACGCCGCTCCGGTGCCACTCGCAGTGCCAACACCCTTCGAGCAGAAACCTTCCTCATGTCTAAGAAACTAAAAATTGGACAAGCGCTTTGACCAAAGTGCCCCACCCGACCGTTAGGAACAGTAAATCACATCTCTCTTGCCCCCCATGGTTTACTCTAATTAGTCGTACCTCGTTAACTCCTTCCCAGTCACTGCGTTAATCTTACTCCACGTCCTTTCCAGCAGGAGGATCTTATATTTGTGGAAATCCTCAGTGATTCCCCCCTCAGGGTCTGGGCCGATTCCCAAGTTGATTAATTGGTCTCTTTTAAACGCTGCGAGGTAGAACCCTGGTTGGAGAAGTTCCCATTTTCCATTCTTCAGACCTGTTGTCTTGTCTGAAATAACCTTTTTTCTTTTTTGTTATTTTGTTTCTAAATAGTCGAATTAATTAGTCATATTTTTGGTGGGGTTCCGGCCTCGGGACTTCCTTTTTTTCCCGGGATGAAAGTTAACTTTCAACGGCTTTTCCTGATCTTTTGCCTTTTCCCTTTTCTTTTTAAGACCCTCACCTTAGATCTGTCTTTTCCCCCCACAAAGATAGGGATCGGTCTGTCCCTGCTGGCTTTTTGATGCTGGCTTTCCTCTACGGGCTACTCCCCTTCCCCCCGACCACCCCCCCGTATTTTTTTCACCACAAGTTGCTTCAGGCCACCTCGGCCCCCCTCACTACTGATCGGCCCATCTTGCCTTTTTGCGCTTTCCTATTTTCACATAAGGGTACGTTTTCTCTCGTGCCCCCGAGTGCCCCGGAAGTGCGCTCTCCGACCCCCGATGTTGCCCGTTTTAATCGGTGGTAGGTAAGATGTACGTCGTGGGCGAGATTTAAAATGAAAGCGAAAAGGTGTCTCGTCGACATAAAGTGTCCTCCCCCCCCCACCCAATTTTGCGCATTCGAAGAAGGGAGGGCCGGCAGCAGCCAAGTGCCCCCAAGGCCTCGTCAACGGTGAAGGAACCCCCCAGCTTTTTCAGCAAAAGACTGCTCACCGGCGCGCCCTGTTTCTCTTACTCCCAAAAAAGATTTCCCCCCCTTTTTACGGACCCACTTCTTAACGAGTTGGGAAGATTTACGGCTTTCTTCTACCTGGTCCATGTCCCAGGGTTCATCAGCGAGTTCCCCCCCTCTTCTTTTCAGGAATCCCCCTCTCCCCCCCCTTCCCCTCCAGACCGGTTGTCGGTGATTTCCCTTCAAGAGTGTCGCTTCTGACTTCAAAGTGTATCCTTCCCCCCCGGCACTCCCTTTTCTCCGGAGGCCTTGCCCACCCCTCGTTCCCCTCTACTTTCCCAAACCCCCGCCCTCTTGTCCCAGCCTGAGCCCTCTTCCCCCGTTGCCATCGTTTGGACGACCCCGCGGTTAATTCCTCTCGTATAACCTTCCGCCAGTCACCTTCACATTACGAGGGGAAAGGTTCCTTGAATTCTCCACATCCCTTCTGGCCAATTTCCCCGAGCGATCGATGGAACTCCATTTCTTGTATCTTAGCGGTACTGGCTGCCAGCCGTACCTTGGTCGGCCCTCCCCGGCCAGCCTCTTGATCGCTTTTCCCCCGCCAAGCTCTTAACCTCCACTGGCCAGACGGCCGAAGCACCATCTACTAAGTCTCCCCCCCCACTGTCCTCCGTAGTAGATAGCCCACCCTGATCTCTCTGTGCCCACGAACGTACCCTCACACCCCCCACATCTCTTCTAGTTCCTTTCTTCTCCTGCCTTGATAGGAAACACTTTTTTCTCCCGGAGATTCTGTGATGTTTCGCTTCTCCTGCTCTCCCTCTTTTTGCTTCCCCGCTTACTCGCCTTTCTTGGTTCCCGTCCCACCCAGTCTCCAAGGGAGATCCGCTCAGAATCAATAATGTGCGAGCTGGCCCTGCGTAGTTATGCACCGGCTGACCTCTGTATTAACCAGCTCCTCCCCCCCCACACTTCCCACCCAGAGAAGGAAGGTCCTCGGCGTCGCTCCCCAGCGCTGTGATTTGTCGCCCGGGGACCCGCTTTTTATTTCACATCCGTTCCCTTCCCCTAGTACCCAAGCCGCCCCCTCCCGTTCCCCCCAGGGAGATCCCTTCACACCGTGCCAAATATCGCCTCGCCGCTCTCTCTGTTCCACCGTTTCCTCTCCTCCCCACGTCTGGGCCCCCCCAGCATGATACTCCTCCCCCCCTTTCCCCCCGCCCCCTCCATAATAAATGAAACCACCTCTGTTTCTTCCTTCTTCCCCCCCCACTTTCTGACCCGGTCCCTCCTCACCATCGCGCCAGGTTTTTTCCCGTTTCTGTGCCGTCGCCGTAGAAAAAAGTAACCCCCGCGCCCCTTACTGATGTTTTCCATCTCCTCACACTCCGACCCCACAATGGTCCTTTTAGTTTCTCCCCCTTTCTCCGGACGCACCCAGTCCTCACTATTTTTCACCCGCCAAAAAAGGATTCCGTGATGGGTGGTGAGATACTAGGATTTCCTTCCCCGTAAAACCGCCACCGCATTCCTCGCCAATATGAAGGTTCCAATGGAGTTTCTTCCTTCTTCCCTCCCCCCGTCCCGAAGAAAAGTAGACCTCCCCTCTTCTACGCCCCCCCCTTTGATAAATGTTCCTGCCCTTCCCCTAGGAACCTTCCCAGCCGCAGGTCGCCTGCTGCCCTGGCCTTTTATGGCGTGTTCGTCGAGATGAGGATCTCCTTTTTCTCATGCATTTTTTTCTGAGATGAGCCAATGAAGCTCTGATATTTGAACAACACTGGTAGGATGTGGGATGTTACCATTCCATACCTCGTTTTTTTTGTGAGAGAGCCTTCGGAGCCAGCCGGGACCAATGGTGCCCAAGGACAGCACTTCCCTCTAGTTTCCCAACTCGTCCCTAGAAGATAAACCCTGTTTCTCCTTCTTTATTACCCAGTTAATCCCCTCCCTTGCCCACCCCCCAGAAGCACTGCCTTTTCCCTTGGTGTTCTCTTGTTTTGCCTTTTGTCCCCTGCGGGGCCTTCGGAAACCCTCGTCATGCCGCCCACCGCAGTCTTGACGCTTCAAGGTGTTTCTTCCCCTATTTCGGAGAACAGTTGACTCTTAGATGCCCGTGTTAACGTCCCATATTTTTGATTAACACTGTTGGAGTGGGGTCTTCCCCACAGCCCCTCCTTCAAAGGCCTTGGCGGGCGGTGGTTTTATCTTTCCCTCTTTTTGCGGCGTGAGTAGTTGATTCGCAGACTGAGCCCGCTTCCCTGGCTTTCGTCCCTGCCTTGTTAGAACCCCGACGCTGACCTTCCGTCCGTTGCATGGGTTTTTCTTCTCCGGGTAGACGGAAATCCGTCCATGCCCCTTCGGTATTTTGGTTAGTCTCCTCCCTTTTCTTGTTCCATGGAAGAAAGTCCTAGTTCCCCAGGGTAATTGGGAGAGGCTGGCGTCGGCGCTGATTGATCCCCCAACTTACTACCTCCTTTTTGCTTTGGGTCGGTCGCCTCGGTGCGAAGGCGTGTGATTTTCTCGCTCTTTAGTCGTTGTTCTCCCTCTGTCGGAAATTGTCGTTTTGCTTTCAGAGTAGGGTCCCCTCATTGCGCGGTGAAAACAGCTTGCCCCCTTTGCCCCTTGCGGTTAGATGAACTCCCAGGAGAGTTTTTCTCGGGCCGTATCGTGTCAGGAGCTTCTTTTGTTCGAAGAATGCCTTTACAGCGTTCCCTCGTGTTCGGTCAGACTACCACTCCGATCAACGAGGTTACTGAGGTCCCCCTCCCCTGTGCGTTCATCGGCTAACCTGCTTGCGAAGCTTTACCCGATGCGCAGTTAGCCTGCTCCCCGCCAGCAGCCAGACTTTCCCCCGCTCCGTCTGAGGGCTGAGCATTTCCCCAAGTTCGAAATCGGTATAGCCTTGTGTTGTACATTTTTGTGCGGCCCTGGCTATGACGTCTTTTTCCCTTCCCGCCCCAAGACGGTGAATGTGGTGTTTTTTACTCTCTCGCTTTAGGCCCTCATAGGCCTTCTTTTTCCCCCCCTTTTCGGAGGGGGGAAGCGGGAGTCCAGCGCCGGAAAGCCATGTGCCGCTTCCCTCATCCGCTTTTCACAGGCTTTGGCGTGTCAACGTCTTTCCTGCTAGAACCTGTCCAAATGCGTTGACCCCAGCTTTGCTTTCTTGCTGAGCTTGCCCCCGAGAAAGTGCTTTGTCCCCCATCGTGATGCTTGGGGTAGTCCCCCCCCGCTTGACCATCTCTCAGGACACCGGTTGTCCCTAAGTCCCCCGGAAGGTGATCATAGGCTTCTGCCACCTCGGCCCTTTGTGCCACTTTCTTGAATGGTTTTAAGGGGATTTTTGTATGCAGAGGTCAGTCCCCACCTGCAGCTCATTCAGGAACATCGATTCTTCTACTGGAGCCTAGCCCTCAACGTGTCATTCGTGCTGCGGTCCCGACGGCTGCCTTTGACCGCTTTCTCTTTACAACCGGAATTCCCAGAGCCTCTTCCTCCCGGACGCTTATCCCGGCTCTCCTTTTTTCGGCCGGGAGACCCTTGTATCTTGGCCCGAGGGGACGCCGTTGACCGTAGAAACTCGTACCCATAAAGGGAAAATGAAAGCAGCACAGACCCGCACCCGCCTGTGGCGATATATGACTGTCGGTCCAACCCCACCTTGTTTGGCAGAGGAACCCCCCCCCCCCCCCGGACCCTCACACGGGAAGTGTACGTCACTGCCTAGGAACCGCGGATTGAGGGTTGCCATCATTCCTGACCCCACACCTCCCTTAAACTTTTCCGGCCTCAGTACTGACTTGAAATGCTGCACACCCAGAGGCGGATGTAGCAAGCTTGGTCTGACAGTGTGTAGGCTATTCTGGACTCTTGATGCCCCCAGCAATACAAGCTCGTAAACTCCACAGTTTTACCCCCCCCCGTATGACCAATTTTAATACCCTGCGCTTCCCTGGACCCTTTCTTGCATGCATGACCTCGAGATCCGGCCCTCCCCCTGTTTTTGCCCATCTTCTGAAGAAACCCTCCAGGCTTCCTATACTTGGAGGACGGGACATTAGGATCAGCAGTGGAGGAAGACCTGGTGGAACACCGTTTCCTGGGGGGGATGCTAGAGGAGTGCCCTTCTGCCGAGTCCGTCCGTCACACGCAAGATCAAAGCCCCTTCCCGAATTTTAGTCCGGCAACTTCGTTTTTTGTTGTCCGGGATCCGTTACCCCAGTAGACTTTTTGCTTTCTTATCACCCCTATTCCCCCTAAGGCAATTTCCCATCGCCATGTAGTTACTTGGTCTGAGTCCTCCCTCCAAATTCCTGCAGAGTTGGTCCCCCTAGGTCCCCCACCCCGGATGAAGCATCTGAAGACTCTGGTCAGCACTCACACTTCAGTCCCAGATTCCAGTATTTCGCCTCAAAAGTCTACCTTTTCCTGTGGTCAACAGTTGAACTAGTTTCTGACACGGGCGGGTCTCCCCGCCTCCTTCTTCTAACGCGCCCATCTTGACAGCAGGCGGTCACGTCCCTCATCCGGAAGGAACTCTCTCATTTCCTTCCTCCCCCCAGTTGATCGATTGCTGTCTGCCTCTAGTTACAGCCTTGCTTAATGATGGTCTCATGTCTTTCGATTCTCTAGCCTTTTGGTCCCCCCAATCTTCCTTGTGGACATGGTCCTGTCGACTATTTTTTGTGTTTCCTTTTCTTTTTTCGATTCCCGCTTTCCCGATCGTTCTTGACCTTTTTCGGAAGTAGCCCTCCGTGTGGTTGAACTGCTCAATTCCTTCCCCCTCTTCACATTGCTGAAGTTCTCCCTAAACGTGAACAGCCCCGCTTGTTCCTTCTTGCTCGGGTTCATCGGGCTTGGATATCCCCTCCCCCACCATTAGAATGTATGACTTCTTCCGGAACAACCTCGCATGGTTTCCGTTTTGTACTGTTCGGGTGCTTCGGTTTTTTAGAGAAGTTCCCTTAAGGTCACGCCCCCAACCGTTGTCAAATTGATGAAGAAACTCCTCACCCTCTCCCCCTATTCGGCCATCCTGGCCGGGTTTGCTTCTGTACCCGATTTTATTCCGTCTAGAGATGCTATGTGTTTCCCTCCCCTTTCCGCTACGCTCTGTCTCGTCGTCATCGGTGTCGGTATGAGTTTTTTTTTTTTCCGCTGTAAAACGGCCAGCTTCAACTGATATCTCCCCCTATGGCAAACAAATTTGCTCCTTCCTTGGCGCAGTCCTAAGGATCTTCAATCAGAGCACCTTCCCTCCCTCCGACAGGTCAGTGCCCTTTTCACTATGTAAGGACATTGCATTCCACGTGTCGAGATTACTTATGGTACTCGTTTGAGCCCCATTCGACCAACCACCTCCTACATGGAGACTAATTCCATTTGCTTTCAAGAACCCGTAAGGTATTGACCACCCCCTGTTTCCCAAGCTTTGGAGGATATGATCACTGAAATTTCCGGGGTTACTATTGTAAGATTTTACTCAAGTGAAGCCCGAACAGACCACGTTTTTCCGCCCCTTCCGCCCCAGTTTCTCGACTTATTTTCACCGGCCAATAGTGTTACTGTCATCTCTTTCGAAATTTTTCTTCCCTTTCCTGCCCAGAAAGAGGAACCCTGATCACCGAAAAATCCTCGTTCCGCTCCCCATGCACCCGTTTTGCGTAAGAACCCTTGTCTTCGATCCGGAAATTTGTGGTGGTAGCACCCGGTTTCCGCGATACGTTAATAAACCTTCGACACCACAATCATTCAAGCTTTTTTACGGCCAGACCTTATAGGAAAATTAATCCTCCAACGCTTGACGCCAGCGACAGAGGTTTGGCATGTTTCCTAAGATAATGTTTTAAAACCCCCTAAGGAACTTTTTCGTGTGCCGCTATACTGGAAGGCTGTTCCGCCAACCGATTTCATCCCATCAGGGGACATTTCTACTTCTTTCAAATCCATCACTCCCTATTACAACCCCCACCCCTGTATTTTTCCTCTTGTGACGCCAGAAAAGCAGATTTTTCGTGCCTACCTCGCCAAGAAATGTCCCACCATTGCTAGGACAGCCTGTTACATTGAGGCAGTAGAGATTCTGTTCACCATCTTGCTCGAACGGTCAAGAACATTATGCTCTTTTCGTTCTTCTTAATCATTTCAAGATAAGCCAGATAGCCTTTTCGCCACAGTTTCAAAAGTTTTATGCCTCTCTTTCAGTAATACCCTCTGGCTGTTTCCCGGACTTCGAAAGGAGGTTCTCCCCTTGATCACGGCACCAGTTTGAATTTACTAACCGATCATGGTCCAAGACTGACAGATCCCCCACGTCGCTCGTTCCTTTGCTCCCGTGAAGCGTGTCTTTTTTTTCAAATCCGCTTTCTCTTCCTTCTCCCCTAGGGTTAAAGAAACGTCCGTCACCCAAGAAAAACTTGTCACAGATAAAGGCCAGCAACCTTTTTCCGGACATGACAGATCTTCCCTAATTCACCTTTGACTCTCCTTGAAACCGATGGAAATGCCGTCTGAGCGGGTCATAGCAGAAGGGGCCTACCTTCCGTCCCACGTTCCGCGGGAGGAAGTAAATTCTGACCCAGGTGTTTAGACTCTCCAAATCCTAAGGAAGAGGATGGGATGTTTTTTGCCTTCTGAAACCCCGCATGCATGATCCCCCAGTGCGGGGGCGTCCGAATGACGGAACACACAGGCCGTCCGTGGAGCAATGGGCGCAAACGCAGCAGGTCCTCACCCCATGAGCCTTGACCTATCTTCCAAAATCAAAGTGCAAAAGGCCATTACCGACTTCGGGGGTGATTTCCATACTTCCTCTAAACAGCCCACCTTTAAGTGTTAATCCGACATTGTCAGGTCTCAACCACTCCCTCTTGAGTCTACGGATTGGTTTTCACGAAATCGTCCCCCCACAGTGAAAGATATTATACTCTTCGTTCAGAGACCCGTTTTTCCTGCCGCCTCATTCCCCTTATGCCGAACTATTGCCTTGCCAAATGCCTGTTTTTTTTGTTTTTTTAGGTAGAGCGCGGGATAATATTCTCATTCTTTTGCTAGAGGTTTACCGGGCGCCAGAAATTTCTTTTCTGGGACCCTTTTTTGAGTAACGGTTAGAATTATCTCTAAATAACCACTTTGTTGTGAGTATAATACAGTGATACCGAGTTTTGACCATCCCCCGACCGAAGTAAGGATTCAATGCAACTAGGTCCAGCGCCTACGCCCCCGGATCGTCCCTCGAACAGCTCCCTACGTAAAAGCGCCCCCGTGACCCAACGCCCCAAACCGCCTTTCTTTACTGGATCATATTTTTTTATTGCGTAAGGAGGGGAAGTTGAACGCGGGTTATTTAAGAATGTCTAAAGATTTGGTTGTTGGTTCTTCGCTTTTTTTTTTTCACCCTAATCGTAGCTGGAGTGATGTAAACCTTGACTTTATTTGCTGCACAGATTTTACGGTCCCGAGGCAGATGGTCGTAGGCCTCAACCACGTCCCATCGGCCAGCTTGGGTGCGGCGTTAGAACGACTTTAGTTCCTGCTCATGGTGAGTCCTGCGGCCCTGTGATTGCGACTCCGTTGGCGCTGATGTTTTTTGAGCGGGAGGCCTTTCGGCGAACGTGCACCTTGCGACGGTGCTGTTCCTGTATTTTGTCGACGCTCATTAAAGCCTTGTAAGACGGTTTCTTTTGCGAGAATATGTTTGCCTATTGAAGGGAATATTAGTGCCGTTCGTTGTTGACAGGGTTATGGTTTGCGTGAGGACCCCGAGCTCCTCTTCAATTTTCCCCAGAGGTGGGATATTTTTCTCATTTTTTTGGACCAGCGCATTCTATTCTCCAGTTTCCCCTTCACGGTGTGACGAATCGCTACTCGGGGTTTTGTGTTAGGTTTTCGTCTTGTGTTCCAAGAAATTTGGACGAATTATTTCCAAGAACCAAATTCACTGCGCTAAAAAATACAATCTACGTTGAGAGTCTCTTGTGAATGAAGGCCTAGCTTGTAGTTTTGACCGACGTTTCCGACCTCGTTTAACTATCGTCTTTAATGACTACTCAGGAAGTGAGCCACTACGTTTGATCGTTAGTCCCCCCTAGGCTCGGTTTTCTGCCTTGGGTCCTCCGCATTAAGCCCTTGAAGGAGTCTGAGCGTTCTCTGGAACAGCATAGCATGTTTGTTGCTCAGGACTGAAGACCTTGATATGAGTCGCGAGCCCTCATCCTACGTAGAAATCGTTTCTAGCATTGAGTTGTCGTTAGGGACACGTTGAGCGGACCTGCGAACGATAATAGCATGGGTTTGTCCTTTTTCTTATCTTATCTGTTTGTGTGTTTCAGTTAGCGCGTAGAGGTGAAGAAGAGTGCCCGTCCAGGTAAAGGATGCTTGACTCCCTGGGCGTCACCTCGCGGTCAGGCATGATGACCTGCATAGGCGATTCCCATTTCATTGGAGTTGAAAGCATTCTATGCAGCCCGGCCAACCCCCCAAGATTCGTCGTAAAGTTTTTCTCAGATGAGGAGCGTTTTCACCGTGCCACAGTTTGTGTTGGATATGGGCGGTGCGGCCTTATATTACATCATCCTGTCAACGCGACCCCCTGAACTGAAGAGTCCGTTTTGCCAATATTTTCAGAAGGTTTGTCGGTAGAGGCAGACTTGGGGTGAAGGGGCCCCTCCGGGGAGCATTCGGGTCTTAAGTCCCATTTTCCGCTCCAAGGAAGTAACCTGAGGCGGTTTTATTCAGGATGATCGCACGACTTTTCCCCTGCGGTAGAGACTTCGGAGGCGAGAAATTTTTTTTTACGTCTCTTCAAAGGCAGAAGGGAGATATTCTTTAAGCACTTCAAAACGCGTCCTCCAGTTCACGAAAGGGGTTGATTCTGCTGAGCACGGAGCCATTAACTTTCTGTCCAGCTGTTCGAGTCGAAAGGATTGACCTTCCAGGACTCTAAGTGAGCAGGTCCCTTGTGCTTGACCTCTTGGGGGGTTTACTTCCCGGTCTTCACTTGGTAGAGGGAATGTGGCTGCTGCTTCCCCCTTATACAGTCAGGCGCCGCGCCCCCCGTCGGATTCCCACCCAGTGTTGTAAAGGGTGTTCTTACCTCGGTTTTTTATTGCCTGTCCCCATTCCCCTCCCATTTTGCCCCCAATCCCGCCCCTGACACGACACCTTGACTCCGGCCGTTTCAGACCCGGCTGCTTAGCGGCGCACTGTCAGGGATTATCTCCTCTTCGTACGAACCAGTAGGGCCACTCGTGCCCCCGGCAGGTGTCCGACTTCGGCGGGGGCCTCCCCCCGGTGTGGAGGTCAAGCCATTTTGTTTGAAACGGCCTGGGTTTTTTTCCTTCTGTAGTCGTCGCTTACGCAAAGCATTCAGACAAGATCCCGGATCTTTGTTGGCCCCTTTTGGAGAGTCCCCCCTTGAAGGGTTAGTTTACCGCCCCTACAGCCGAGTCCCCGAGCACTAAGGGAAGGTTTTGAAAGTTGTAGAGGTACGAAATCTTCGACTTTTAAGAATCGCCGTGCCCCCAAAAACTCCCGACTTTCCTGCCGACGTCATCGAAGAACACGTACTGTACCCCCAGAGGTCAGACTGCGGCAGTCCACAGGAACCCCTTTAAACGTAGGACGGCCCTTTCGCCACCAGCTTATGCCCTGAGTTTCTTTTCTCGTCATGGCGCCCCATTGTGACAATGTCCCCTGCACCCAGGAGGTAATGCCTCAGGCCCTCTCACTACTCCCTTTCATACGTGTTGTTTGAGATAGATCGTCTTGCAAATGAAGAGCCCGACATCCCCCCCCCCGTGATGTTTCCTTGATTTCGCGTATACTCGTTTAGCCCCCCGAGACACCCGTGTATGAAGAGAGTTTTCTTTTCCCTTTTTCCTGTGTCCTGGGCCTGGAAATTCTATTTTTTTTTTATTGTTTTTCTTCTAGATGGCCTTTCTTTCTTAATTATCGGGGTTTTCCCCCTGAGGGGTCGAGAGATTACGACTTTAGCTCTCCTTCAAGGTCCCTCCATGCGTTTTAGGCTTGTTCATTTTCGGGAAATGGCCCGGTAAGACCGAACACCGGTTTGGATGACTCTCAAGAGCCCCAAACCTGTTTTTAACCCCCCCCCCCCCCCCACCCCCCCCCCCCCCCCTCGTTACTGTCGGGCTGGTTTCTGCTGGACACGTTCCCCGCGAACGTTTGCTAGCCTTCACTACCCACCCGTCAGTTCACCCCCCTCATACGCGCACAAAGATTTGCCCCTCCCCTCCTATGGCATATGGCTTTTGTTTCGGTTTTAGATGTCACGCTTTCGTCCGTTATCCCGCCTCTGCCGATGATGGAACGTCAGTGGCGAATGCTTTTTTCGTTGTCGCAGGTTCCTTGTCCTACGGGCGCTGTTAGCTGTTTCCGGCCCTCTTCAAAGTCTTCTTCGGCCACAACGCGGTCCCCTTGTTTCCCTACGTCCTTGGTCGCCCTCCCAAAGCAAGGAAATTTGCCCGGTCAGCCCCAGCAGAAAACCAGGGCACGAGTAATTCTGGAACGCGGTTGAAGTAATGAGGGGACAGCCCTGGAATGCTAAAAGTTTTGAGTGTCATTCTTTTGGACGGAGACCTCGGCCCACAATAACCTCCAGACTACTCCGGTTCTCCGGTTCAGTCACAGAGTTGCCTTATGAACGACAGGTTTGTTGACGTTTTACGTTCGTGTTGTCAAGGATGGTTAATCGTTTGAAGGGCAATATCTTTTCCCCTGTCAGACTATGCATCAGAAAATGGCCATCGAAATCGTTTCATTTTACCGGATCAGACCTCCAGATTTAAGGCATTCGCTCAACGGGTTATCCTTCGTACTTTTACGGTCTTCCCGGGAAACGCCTACGCGAACCTGCATTGAAGATGTTTCCCCCCCTAATTGACCTCTTCTAGACCGCGTAAGTGGCCCCCGAGGTTTTCTACATTGTTACTGTCGCTTTCGTACTTTCCGCCAGCACCCCCCTACCTCCAGGTGTGCACCTGTGTGTCCCGACGTTCTCCTTCCCTGAGAATAAAGTCTAATTGCTGGCCGTCCCCAGGCGGTGGCCTTGTTGGGGTCTGACTCACTGGATGCCCACGCACGCCTTGCACCGTTGCGGCCTCTGGCCCGGGGCCCTCCCATACTGGAATGCGGACGCCCCCTCGTTTAGTCAAGCGGGAACCGGGCTTGCCCTCCTTCGTTCAAGATAAGACGCCCGACTCTAAAATTCCGATTTTCCTTTTTCGTGTCGACGCCCACCTGAGTCATTTCTTCCTCCCTTCAAGTCAAAGGACCCCACCTGCACAAGTAACCCCTTTTCTTCGTTTGTCTGCGGTCGCTCCCATTAACAATTTCGGATTTCTGCACCGTACCATGAGCCTTCTCCGGATAAATGATAGAATTTTACCACTATACCTCGCTCTCCGGTGTAAAAAACAGTTAAGCCTTTGCTTGACAGTCATAACTACTTTCACTCTGGAAGGTGTCTGCTTCACCTGCGTGAAAAGATGCACCTGGTTTTTTTCCGTAACCCCCCAGCCCCCCAGAATCCTTCCTTCACGACCTTTTGTGAAGATACAAACGCACGCCCCTTGTACGGAGGTTTCCCCCCTCCCCCGTGACTCGGGGGTTTTTAAATTCCTTTAATTCAATAGTCTTTCGGATACCCCTTTTACCGCCACCGACCTGCCACCCCGCCAACAGGTAGGCTTTCCCCAACCCCCGGCGCAAACAGTCATTGCCCTCGCAGCTGAATATTAGTAATGGACACACCTCTCCCGCCAAAGTTGTCCACTTTCCTGTTTATTCATCCCCGGTCCTTTCTTTCCATAACCCCTGACCATGGGAAATCGCGTTCTTAACGGAAGAA
>Ga0179591_1336252_pt1 | contig 17680 bp, 23 predicted proteins | sample CZOMad2_1_08_16f_FD_182891 | JGI IMG/M metagenome (GOLD analysis project Ga0179591, IMG submission 182891) | Vadose zone soil fungal communities from Angelo Coast Range Reserve, California, USA - CZOMad2_1_08_16fungal (PacBio error correction) | ecosystem: Environmental > Terrestrial > Soil >... | reverse complement strand
TTTGTGTCCTTTTTTTTGTTTTTTTTGCTCAGGTCAAGCCAAGATGTCATTTTCTCTCTTTTCTTTTAGTTGGTTCTATGAGCAGCTTCCTGATCCCCCCTCTGTGGGAGTTGCCTCAGGCCTCTCCTCTTCCCCCTTCGATTTTCCTTGTCTTCTTGGTTCGGTGTCAGGCCCTTGGGTCAGATTTTCCTTTAAACCTGGTGGTCGTGCCCCCAATTCCCCCCCAGGCCCTCCAACCAAAAGTGTTTAAGTCTTTTTCGTTTCCTGGAGATTGTGCATTGGGACTGTCCTCGGGCAGTGTCCTTTTTAAGACTCGTTCTGCACCGGCTGCCTCCGATGCACTGTTTTGCACCCTTTCTCCCTGGCTCCCAGCCACTTGAACGTCGTCAATCTCTTTTTTTAAATATAATAGACGATAATAATTTCGTTCTTCTCCACCCAAGTTTTTTTCCCTTTTGATTAGCATTCCCCGTCCCCGCTTCCTTTTATGTCCGACCGTGAATAGCCTCTCGCCTCTCTCCCCAACCATTCCAGAGGTCACTTTTTTTCCACACCTTTTCCATTGGCTTCGGTTAGCTAAATTTTTTTCCTACAAACTCTTTCTATCCATACTGTTTATATTAACATCCCCTCAGCCCCCGTACAATAAGTTCTTTCCCCGGCCCCATGGAGCGAGTCCCGGATACGCCTAAAACAGTCATCAGCTTTGATCCCTACAATTATCTCTTTAAAGTGACCACCTGCCTCGTTCGCACTTTTCTTTTCTTTTTTTTTTTGACTTCAAACCATCATAGGGTAGTACGGTGCCTGACGTGACTTTCTCAGAGCTTCTTGGCCCCGGGGTGTTATTTTTGCTAATGGCTCCCCCCCCCCATCCTTTCTTTACGCTACTTTCCCCATTCACGTCTTCCATTCTACCCCCTCACCATTTATTGATTATACCAATTTCTCTACTTGTCTTCCCTTTCCCCTCCCTTTTTGCCCAGATCAACGGGTTCACCTGCCAAGGTCACGCCACCCTGTAGACGAAACCTTTTGTTTCCTTGCAAAGAGACCTCCAGCTTCATTGGAAACCCCTCTCTCCCCCCACTTCTTGACTCACCACCCCCGCAGCCGGGTGATCGGTATTTTCTTTTCTCCCCTCCACCAGCGAATATCCTGGGCCGCTCGGGTCGACACGGTCCCAACGTTTCCCTCGTCACAGGACGGGCGCCACAATCTTTTGTACTAGATTTTCCTGCAGGGTCTTTTTATCCCCCCAGCGTCCTGGTTTTTTTTTTTGTGATTTGGATTTTTTGTTCGCTTTCAGTCATGTAAATCCAAATTGTCAGGCGTTCGGCCTTGAACTCCCCTTCGCCCGGCGCCGGCCAAGCATCTTTTCCCCCCCTGTACGACAAATTTAAAATTTTACTTGCCCCCTTCATGAATCTTTGGAGTTTCCAGTATCCCCCCCCGCTGGTAGGTACACGGTCCGTCTTTTTCTTTTCTTCAACAGCTTCCTTCCCACACAGGCGGTTATTAATGGAGGTTATATTTTTTTAAAACTCCCCCCGCCGAGACTAATTATACCCACTTGTGGGAGAATGTCTACGACGTCCCACTAAAGTAATTGGAGTGACCTTTCCTTCCCCCCAAACCCACAAACCACCCCCCCCCCCCCCCCTCAACTTGTCCCCCATTGATTAGCAGATTTTGTAATCCCCCTCCTTTTCTCCGCTTGAGCACAGGGTCTGCTTGAGGGTCCACTACATTCCTGGGACGATCTGGTCAGGCCCCAATTGCCCAGGGGTGGCTCATTTCTCCTCTGTTGTGCGCACCTGGGCCTGCCCCTTTTTTGAGGAGGTTTCCCTTCCTGGGTAGGAAACCGGGCCTTTGTCACCCCCCTGCTCCCCCTGAGTTCGGAGATTCGACGAAAAGTTCTAAACCGGGTGTGTACAAGCAAAACCTTGCAGTTCTTTCTTTGAGTCTTTCATTTATCTGGAGCGGGTTTTTGGAATTTTCACAAACGTTTTTTTATAATACCGATTTTCTTACTACTTTTCAGGTGGTATAACCCGAACCACTTTATCACCCGGTCGTTCAGATATGCTGCCCCCCAGGGCGTTTCCTTTTGTATTACCCCCTGTCTCTAAAGGCCCAAGAAGCAGTGTCGTCTCTTTTTTTTTCTTCCTCGAACCAAAGCTTTTCCCGACTGAGTTTTCCCAACCTGCGACCTTCGGTACAAATGCACGTTGTAAAATTCCCTGCCGGCTGGCCCCTTTTCCTCCTTGAGCCGGGCTCCACTGTGTCCATTGGACCACGCGAATCACAGGGTGCCCCATTTCCCCCCAGTACTCTGTCCCCGCTTATTTCAGTCCCTTTCTCTTTTTGGCGGTCCCCCATGTGTTCCGGAACAAATTTTTTCTTTCTTTTTTTTGTTGTTCCAACCGTTCGGCCTTTCTCTCTGGAATTCCCGCAACCCATGTGCTTTTCTTTGCCCACCGTGTTTTTTTTCTACCGTATCAAACCCCCCCCCCCCCTTATCCCCTACTCCATACCCCTCTGTTGTTTTTGTAGGAGAGCATTGCCATTCGTCACCCTGTTTTCTTCATTTTCCCCATTGAAGTCCCCCCCATGTGTTGACAGTCAACCCCCCCTTCGATCATTGGGTATGAATCGAGTGCTGAAACGACCCCCTCGCGAACCCTTACCCTCCTCCTCGACCTCCCTGGAGACCATAGTCTTTTTGTGCCCCCAACCAACAACAACTGGATTTCCCCTAAGTCTGTTTTAATATGCAACAGTTTTTAGGTTTTTTTAGATTATTCGCTACATTTTTCCGTTGTCTCGTTTTTCCTAATGTATCAAGATTCTTCCCGAGTCAGACCTAGAATATTCTACTCGTTTGTCTTTGGCGAGCCTCCATCCCCTTACACGTTTGCCCTTGTTGGTCTGTCATTCCGAAATTACCCCCCACAATTGGTCAGAAAATCCGTCCCCCCCCCCGCCCGAAGGGCTGTAAAAGAACTGTCCATTGTTCTGGTAATAGAAAACGTCACCTTTCTCATCGCCTACTGTAACCAAATCGGTGGGTAAGTTTAACTTAACGCCCTTGTCCTGAACCAAAAACCGAAAATGTCTCTTTTATTCTGTTTCCCGTTGGTCAGCTTTTCTGATTTTTTCTTCCTCCCCTGATGTGGGTAAGACCTTATGCCGGTAGTGGATCTCCCCTCTCAGACGGAACCTTCTTCCACTATTACCCACCACAAAAAACCATTTTAATGGCACCCTCCCTTTCAACAGCCCCCGGTAAACTCCAATACACTGCCAAATTCAGGAGAAATTTAGGGGTCCTTTATTGGTTACGTGGGTGTGCTATGCTCCCCCAGTGTCATCTGCCGACATCTCTTCTACCCTTTTCTGACCCCACTTTTTTTCGGAAAACTTTATGGGTTGTCTTTGGTTGGCTCTTCTTTTTTGGCCGCACATATTTTCCCGTTGTCATATTGGGGCGTATTGGTACCCCCAGTTTTTTTTCTTTTTTTCTTCAGTATCCTTCTGGCATTTCCCATTTTTGCTGTGAGCTTTCTAGAACCGGCAGGTGTCGACCCCCAAGTTCCTACGTGGGATAGGACCTGCTTTTGTCTTTCCCGATGACCACGCCTCTTGTGTCTCGAAAAGTCCCCGGCGTTTTCTCTTTTCTTTCTTAACCTCCCATCCCGGTTTCGTTGCAAGCTTAAAGTTTATTCTGATTTCGTAGATTCCCGTTCCTTCTTTTTGATGGTTTGGCCGCCCTGGGACACCACGGTTTTTCCTTTTGACATTTTTCCGAATTTGTCTTCCCCCGATTTCATGATATTCAACCCTTTGTCCCTAACAGCTCTTGACACCATTTCCCCCCCGGCTACCGCACCCTTCCTTTCTCACCCCAATCCTGGGGTATTGATACCTCTCCCCTTGAATTTCAAACCCCCCGATGCCCCACAAGAACTCTTTTGGCGTTCCCCCTGGGACAACCCCACCTCCCCCCTCGGTAAAATTGGTTAAGTTGCCCCAACAGACGTGGCCACGCCCTGGATTCTCCCCCGTTGGGATGTCAGTTCAATGACCTTCTTTTCGACTTTTGGGTTGGAGCATTCCAACGATGTTCCTTTGTTTTTTCCCCTTTTCCATGACTTTCCCTCCTGTCAGTGGTTCCGCTTTCCTGCCCTCCCCCCACACACTCCTTTCCCCTCGTGATCCGTTCTTTGTCCCACTCCGATTGGTTCTGGTATTTACCCCCCCGTCCCTCCGTCCTCCCTACCCCCAAGGTCTACCTTAGGTGAGTCCCAATCCCTTTTCTTCCAAGGCCCACCGCGTTTTGACACACTTTGATCTTCTTTCCCTTTCCCTGGACTGAAAAAAAACACAGACTTTGCCCCCTTAAGTTTTCCAAAAAACCCCCATCTGCTTCTTCTTTTCCGCCGGACCCAAAGAAAGTTGCCAGTTTGTGGATTCCATCCCCTAGATGCCAGCCTCGGACCACGTCAGAAGCTACACCTTTCCTACCTCTTCGGTTGTTTTCTAGAGTCCACACTCCCCCCCTTCACTCCATATCTTAACTGGTCCCCCCCCCAACCTTGCTTCTCGTCTTTAACTTGTGATTCTCGCTCCACCCTCTGTCTTTAGAAAAAACCTTGAGGTGAAACTGATCTTGCCACAGTCACCCAGAATTGACCCCTCCCCCACATTTTTTCTTTTCACTTTTCTCAAGTGAAAACTTTCTGACTTTCGTTAGCCTCCCCCCTTGCTTTTTCGTTCTCCCTAACTTGCCCATTCTCCAAATTCTTCTGCGCCGCGATCTTTTATTTGTTCCCTTCTCCCCCCCTTCCCTTCCTTGCGAGTCTCCCACTTCGATCTCACTTGGCCAGAGCGAGTTCTCTCCTTTTTGATTCCTTTAGTCTAGAGGACACTCCCTCATTACTTTTTCTAGATCCAGCCATGTTTTTGACCCACACCCAAAACCCCCCCCCCCCAAACCCTTCTCCGTTTTCCGTTTCCCTTCTGTTGACCGGTCCTTGTTTCTTTTCTTACCTTTCTTTAACCCCCCCGGTTGATTGTTTTTTTTGAAGGCGTGCTGTTTGGTTCTTCATTCTTTCCCTTTTTCTTGTTATTTATTATAAAATTTTTGTCTTTCAGAAATCCTTTCCCCATTTGTCGAGCCACCCCCATCACTTCCCCTACCTGGCCAAATAAATTCTTGGGTCTTTTTTTTTTTTTAAAATGTAAAATATTTTCATTCCACTTCCAACCTTCTTTCCCTATTCTCTCGGCAGAAAACCCCTCAAGTTCGCCAAATTTAATATGAAGTTTTTCCATACTATTTTGCTTCTATAGCTTCGACCCCATACTTCCTTCTCTTCCCCCCCCCCTTCCCCTGCATAAGTCAGAAATGTACTTTCCCTGAATTCATCTTCGCTTCTGTACGAATAATGATGTGTCAAAGGATGACCCCCCATCCCTCTCTTCCCCTCCGGTGGTGCTTAAGATTGGTGTGTCCTCCCTTGTTTCCATCCTCCCCTTCCTTAGAAGTCCCCTTCCTTTAGAAGATCGGAGTACCTGTATTGGTGATGCCTCTTCTGATAGACGCCGCTTTTCCTTACCCACTTTTCCCCTAGAGTCCGAATTAGTATTTTTCGATAGTCCTTCTCAGCTTGTTTCTTCAAAAATTTTGGGCCGTGCAGTGCCCGTCAGTCCACTCACCAAAAACTAGTCCCGACATCTTTCTTTTTCCCGGTCTCTCCTTTAATTCTCAGCATGTGCTTCTCCCCCTTTTCACTCTCCTTGCGTCTCCAATAATTGCCCGCCGCTGGCACTCAGGCAATCTTCTTCGATTCATTTTCCCCCCCCTTCTTTTCTCAAACAAATTCGGGTCTTTCCCCCTCTTCCCTCTTCTCCAGATCAATCGGAGTCTCGACACTCCAGTCTTCTTATTCCCCCTCCCCCCCCTGTTTTACTTTTTGCTTTTTTTTCCCATGATTTTTAGCATCCTATTTCGGCCTCAACCTTTTGCTCCCTTGTACTTCCCTTTGCTTCACAAAAACTATTTTGTTCTCTCTTCTTTCGCCTTTTCTCTTTCAAGTAAAAATTTGCTCTTTCCCAAACCTTCCCCCCTGGCAAGATACCGTTTCACCGTACTTTTTTTATTAATCCTTCTTTGTTTCCCAGATGATTCTCTCCCCAACCCAAAGTCTTTCCCCGTAATCCCCAAGGTATTTCCCCTTTCAACCCAGAATGGTGCGGGTCTCTTTTAGAGCCTGAACCAAATTTTTCCGCTCAGGGGTATTTCCCTTGTTTCTTCCCTCTTTCCGGCTTAAGCGCGGTTTTTTTTTCCTAAGTTTGGGCTTTTTTTGATTTCCAACCAGACGGGTCTTTTTCTGACCGTTGTTCATTGGCCTTCTTCCTTCTCTTTTACACTTCCTTCCAACGCCGGTATTTCCTTTTTTGACGATTTTCCTACTTTCAATAGAGACTTCGTCCCCCCCTTTTTTTTTCCTCTTTTTTTTAATCCCGAGGTCATACCCTGGATCCCATTTTTTTTCCCTCCGTTCCGTACAAAAATTGTCCTTGCCGTGGCGTGTGTATGTAGGCCTTCGAAATCCCTCCTTTTTTCCCAAAGCCATCATGCCCACCCGACCCCTCCAAAAATTTTGGGGAGGTCAATAACCCCCCACCCGTTCCCTCCCGACTCCCCTTACTCTTAAAGCCCTTTTTTTCCCTCCCCGAACCGCTTAGAGCGGTTTTCTTTTTCAACCCCCCTTCCCCAAACCGGTTTTTTAATATCCCACCGGTTCCTGGTAAAGGCTTTTTCAAACGTTGTCCCCTCTAGTCCTAAGTGTTATAAATTCCCCAACCCCTTTGTCGTTTTTGCATGTCCCGGGGTAGTGAGGCGCACTATGGTTCGCACTGTTTTCTCCCTCCCCTCCCCCCACTAGTTTTTTTTCCTCCTTCTCTTGGTTTACACCTTTTGAAAACATTTCCCATGCCGCCCACCCCGTAGGACACCGCCTTCCTTGAATATAAGAAACCCTTACCCTCTCTCCCCTTTTCAATTTTTTTTCTTTCCTTCCTCCTGAAAAGTAGCTGTCTCGGTCCCCCCTTCCCCCCTGCCTTGAATCTTTTTAACCTTTTTTCCTAATCCACCCCTACCCTGCGGCTTTCATGAACGGTTTTATTTTCTCCTCGCACCTAGGACAATATCTTTCCTCCCTATAACTAGCACAATATCCCCATTGTACAATGGTCTGGACCCACCTCCTAACCACACATCCCCCCCCCCACCATTCCCATTGGTGATAGACTAGTTGTCTCTTCCCTCTTTCTTTTCAACTCGCTTCCCTGAGTCCGTCCTTCCCCTTGGCTATTGGCCCACAGTCTCTTTTTTTTTTGCTGTTTGTTTATGTCTCAATGCATCTGTTCTCTTTTTACTCTCGATAACGTTTGGCGGTCCTCGCCCTATGGGCCCAGATTTTTTTCTTTTTTTTTGTTACCGTCATTTCTCCCTGACCCTTCCCCCAACCAACTCAAGTTTCCTTCGTCCTTCCTCGAAATGTCCTTACCATGGAGGTCACACGCTTTCAAACCTGGTGTCCCCCCTTCGCTGAGGTTTTGAAGGAAAAAATTTCACCTTTCTCTGGCAGACTTTTTGCTTGTTAAGCAATGTGTCACCTCCTAACTTTATGCGGACCTCGGTTTTAGTGGACGGACCTTCGACTTTTCCGTTGTGAATCTGTTTCCTTCTTTTTTTTTCAGCTATTTATGCATTGCCCCCCTGGTCCCCTAACCCCCTCCCCCCCCCCCCCTCTCTCAGATTAATGAGCAGCTGGCTGCCCCCCTGGTAAAGACTTGGTTCAATGACCTTTTTTTCTTTCCCTAGTACGCAACTGTGTGCATCTTTTCACCTTTCAGAAGTCCCCCGTTTTTACCTTGACTCGGGAGTGCGGATCATGGAAGGCTCCTCCCGATGTGTTTTTTCGTTTTTTTCCCACATTTGGTCCTTTTATACTGGTTAAGCTTTTCCCAGCGTGGCCACGAAGGACTTCGGTCAGCAAGTGCTGAATGGAACTTTTTCGTCGGCTTTTTTGACCTTCCAATTTCCGCTCCTGGTTTAATACCATCCCTAGTTCTTTTCTAAGTTTAGGATCTTTGTTGCATTTCTTCACCACGGTTGCTATTCCCATGACTTTCCTGTTCGTAATTTAATTAGACGGCCCGAATCTAACAGTCCGACGTCGTTAGCAATTCCATGTCTGTAGATGCGAACCTCCGTCCTGCATTGATGACTTCCCTCTTCGCCGAAAAAGCAGAGCTTTGACCAACCCAATGGTATTTTCCATTTTCTAACCCCTTTTTCTGTTTAGGCCCAGATAAGCCCTATTCCTTCATTAAAGGTCTGAGTTTCAATTCATTGGTAAGACCTGTTTCCCCAGTCTCCTACCTATTGTTCTGTTTGCCTGATTCCCCCCAAACCTCCTCCACCCTCCCGCAGGCTTTTGGCATTCTGAAACAAAGGGTTGGCCCTTTTTTTCTTTTTCCCCAGTAAAACCGAAATAGGGTCTGCCTCCTTCTTGACCTCCTTTCTTTTTTGTTTACCTCTCCCCCAGCGTCTCCCTCCCCGGCTGAGTCAAAATAGTGTTTCTTTTTTCCATTTCTCCCCCACCCTTCTTGTCTCTATTGAACCCCCCGGTCACCTCCCACAAACAGGTTCACATGATTTTCTGGATTTTGTTCCCCCCGTACTTGAAGACGAGTGTTCTTCCCCCTTTGAGACTTTCCAGAAGCCCTTGCGGTAGCTTTTTGTCTCAGTTAGAATTTAAGGTTATTTCCCCTCCCCACTCCCCCCACCAAGTCACGCACAGTTTTCCTTCATCAAGCACCCCGCCCACTTTACGGCCAGTAAAGCCCTTGTTTCCACTTCTTGCCCACCCAGGACCCGGGACTTGATGGTCTAGTCTTTTGCTGTTTCCCCCCTCTGCTCGTTTTTGTGTCACCCCCCGAAAATCGACTTTAACCCTCCTCCCCCCCGGGATAATAAATCCCACCTTTTCTTGTGTCCTGTGGGTTTTTGCTTTTCCCGCCACTTTGGTTCTCTTCTTGGGAACATTTGAAGCTGTTTCTGTATTTTTGTTTTTTTTTGCGCCTGCTGTTTGCCGAAATAGGCAGGCGACTTTTTCACTCCTTGGCTAGAAGCTGGTTTTTATACCCCACTCCCATGAAAAACCTCTGTTCCTTTTCTCGTCCTGCACCTCCCAAAGCCTTTTTTGGATTGACTCCCACTCCCCCCCCCCATTCCTCTTGTTTTTTTCCCCCTTAGTGATAGATTGTTTCCGTTTTTGCCCGGCCTCTTTTTGCCACCACTTGGGAGTCTTGTCTTTTACGTTCCCTTATTCAACTGAATTCCTGTTTTTTCACGACAGTGCCCCCCCCTATTCCTTCTCCCCCCAAACGACAGGCGCCCTTCCCCCTTAAATCACTTTATCTCTGTTGGTTCGGTCTTTTCTTTCCTGCAGGGCATTAGATCGTTTTCGAACTCGGTTTGGTTGCTTCCGTTTAATTTTTACCCAACTTCACGCCGGTTTCCTAAAACTTCATTGGTTTTACCGTTTTCTTATTTCAGAGCACTTCTACCGGTCGCTGATTCTCCCCATTTCCACTTTGATTTCATTTTCCTGAGTCCTCCCTTTTTTTGCTTCCTCTTTTTGGTTGACATGGTAATTGGGTGTTTCTTCATGAATGTTGCTGTTGGCTTTCTGTTAGCCGCCCCACCCGTAACCCCCCACGGGCACCCCCCCCAATGCGTGAATCGATTTACCTTTCTCCTTTCCGGCTTTCCGTTTTGTGCCTGCCAATTTGGCCCGGTCGTCCCCCCCAAGTCCTTATGGAATTTTTTTTTTTCCCCCTTTGCAGAAATTCCCGTTTTTCTTTTTTCATGATACTTATTTGTTTCCAAGAAAGTGCTTTTTTACCCCAGGAATCTTGGGTTTTTTCCCAAGCGCCACCCCAGGCCCGTTATTGTGGAGTCCGACAGCCAAAGAAAACTTTCCGCCTTTTTTTTTAGTGAGCCTTTTGAAGCTTCCAAAGATCGTTTTGGCTCTCCACTCCTCCCTCAGGAGGATTTGGTGGACTCTTTAGTGAACGCCCTCCCAGTTCCCCAACCTCGACGGCCCAATACCTCCTCCCCCCCCCATTTTAAATAGGTCTCGCAGCCCCGGGCCAAGGCAGAAAAAAGGTTGTCCCACCCCCCACCCTCACCAACGATGAAACCTCTTCATTTCTCTTTCCCTGTCACCACCCAACCCCGGTCACTGCGAATGAAGACCTAGTCACCTTTTCTTTCTCTTTCCCCGTATTTCAGCCGGTTTTTCGAATTACGTCCTCTTTGATATGTGACCTCTGTTCCTTCCCTCCCTATCCCCGAGCTTAACCCTCTTTTCCTTTAGGACCCTTTTAGCGGCCTGTCGTTTTTTTTTGTTTTTTGTCAAATTATTTGCTTGCGTTTTTTTTCATTTCTTTCCCCCTTCCGATTATCTTAGGGACTCCCCTCACTTTTCTACCTTCCCTGGGTCGATTTTTTTACGAAGGATCTGTCTTCCAACGGTCTTTTTTTCCTTTCACCCAAATAGGAAAAATTGACTGTCCTTTGCCCATGATGGAGGATCAGTCTCTCTCTCTCCCAGTAACACCGGAAATGAATCCACCAAGGCCGTTTCAGCCTATACACCATACTTTATCCCTCTGGACACCTCCACTCCCTTTTGGTTCTTTTTAGCTTTTTTGTGGCTCCCCTTTTTTTCCTACTACAGGACTGTCACCTTTAAGCTTTCAAATCGAATCTCCGCAATCATATGAAGTCCCGTTCCCCTTTTGGCCATGATAAGGGGTTTTTTTTTTCCCCCACCCCCCCCCAGGATCCCCACAAAATATAACCCGGTAAAAATGGGTGGTCCTCCAGAATTCATATTTCTTTCTGGTCCCTAATCGGGATGATGATCAAAATCCCAACCATCCCCCTGGTTCCGCGTTGTTTTTTCTCTCTCATCGTGTTCTATTCCCGAATACAGCCCTTCTTCTCTTCCCTACCCAGATCTGAATTCTGCTTCCCCCCTTAAGCGTCTTTCCCCCGTTTATCTCTGAGGGATTACGATTGAGGTCTTTTTCCTGAGCGAGGTCTAAGTTTTTCTTTTTAAAAATTACTATAAGTTCGAGCGTCACTTTTCTTTATCCTTTTTTACTTCGGTGATCTGCTTGAAAAAAACCTCGGTTTCCCCTTCTCCCCCCCCAAAAGCACGAGCCTTTTCCCCACCCAAACGAGGGATTTTTCCCTTTTTGGATCTTGTGAATTGCGCGTCCTGTTCCTCCATTTCCCAAGTGACCCTACCTTGAATAGTTGTGCGCACCCTTGAGGAAGGCCGCCCTGGAAAGCACTTCTTCCCATAATTTCTCTCATCCCCAAGGTTCTCCGTGAAGCTCGAAACCCGGCTTTTCCCTCTAAGCGAGTCCCGAATCCAACGGTATTATGAAACTCCACTTCTTTGGCTTCGTCCCTCTCCCCCCCCACCCCCCTAGCATATTGGCCAGCAGCCTCTCGATTCTCCTTCTTCCCTATCTGCTGAGGGCCAAAGTTCACACTTGTTTTCTTCTTTTGCCATAAAGTTATATAACACAAAACCTTTCTTCCCTCTCAAGTTACCCTTAAACTGGTCTTCTCTTCAAACTTCCCTCTTCGAGTTTCCTATTGGGAAATTATTTCCAGTTCCTTTTTACCCATTGGGCATCATTCTAGAAGATTTTCTCTCTTCTTTGTTCCCCACCTCTTTGCGGTCATAAAGTCTTCAACTCTTTTTTTTTTTTTTGAAACTTTCTCCCCCCCCACAAAAGGCTGGCTTTCCCCCGTAGTCGAGAGACCAGCATCTTCACCCTAAGCGGAGGATTTCCCTTTCCTCCCTTCAAGAGCTCAGGAAGTAATATGAGGTCCCTTAAACCATCCTGGTTTTTCTTTTTCCCCCTTCCTTTTTTAAAACTCGTAATCCCCACTGTTGCACCGTTATCTTCCCCCTTTTTGATCCAAATTCTTCTATCTCCTTGCTTCCCTTGGAACCCCCTATGATTAACCTTTCCACCTTCCCCAGTATTCTCACTTTGTTCTTCCTGAACTTTTGGTGTAACTTTGTCCTTTTCTCCCTCACTTCTTTTCCTCACCCAGAAACTGTGACCCCTCTACCCACAGGACCCCCCCCCCCATTCCCCCCCTCTCCAACCCCCCCAACCCCAGTAAGTTCCGTTTAGTCCCCCAAGGCTCTTTCTTTTTTTTACTCCCCCCCTCCCGAATAACCATGGAAGACTCTGTTTCTCTTACCCCCCGGTCCAAAACAATGTTAACCCCCCCCCCGGCCGTTTCGTAAAGGTAGTTTTCCTCCCCCCCGTCTACTTTATATACTTCTGACCATTTACCCTACGTTTCCCCCGATTCTGGGCGGGTTTTCTCTGTTTCGTTTCGATTGTCCTGCTTTTGTTAGCCTGTCCCTTCTGGAAACCCTCTCTAAATTTTTACGTCCCCCTTTCGGACCGCCCTTCACCAGTAGCCCCGCTTCTTCCAAGTCTTTCTCACTGAAACCTCATAAAATTAAATGGGAACGATCTTTTTCTTCTTTTTTTTTTTGTAGGAGAAACCAGCGTTCTTTTGTCCCTCGAACGTGACTTTGTGGATTTTATTCCCCCCCTTCCTTTACTTCCCGGCATGTCTTCCCTGTAACGTTTCTCCTTGCTCTTCAGCCGAAGAACCCTATCAAGTCTGGTTTCCTTTTCTCCCCCATACCTTTTCCCCCACTATGGCGGGCCAGTCAGAACCCCCCCGTGGCAACCCACCGCACTTTGGCTTTTCTTTTATCCCCCTTCGTTGTCATTTTCCTCGTTGAAATCTCTGTCTTTCTCTACGTCAGTGATTTTTCTCGGATTTTTTTCCAACAAAAGTACCCTCTGGTTGATTTTCCTCCCAATGAAGTGAATTTAGTCTTCGGGATCGATTTCCCTTTCCTCCCTCTTTCCGGAACTGCCACCCTGGAGGACGGTCCCCTTCTTTTTGAAGGTAATCCTCTCTGAACTGCTTCCCCCCTCACTCCGGAAGTCTGACCTTAGACTCCCCTATCCCCCCCCAAGCATTATTGACGTTTTTCAACCCTCTCCCTCGATACCCGTTGGTTCACATAGTCTCTTTGTTGATACCCAAAGTATTCACTACTTTATTTGTTTTTAGGAAAGGCTGGTCGGTATTCTTACGAAAAATTTTTTTCCCCCCGTGCTTTTTGTCCCCACCTCCTGCACAAGTTCGGCTTTAGGAAAGGAAGTTATACCGTTCCTTTTTTTTTCCTTCCACTTCTTTTTTCCCCCCCAGCAGTCTGCGCTTCCTATCTACACCTCCCCCTTTTTTTTTTCCTCGAGTGAACTCATTCCCTTAGACAAGAAACCTTTCCCCATGTTTCTTGTATAGAGCCGTCGTCCCGTGCATATGAACACTTCCTTCGACTGCCCCCCCCACTTTTTTTTTTTTTTTTTTCCAGTCATGGCTTCCTTCTTATTCTTACAGGGCGCCTCTCTGCTGGTCGTCGTCACCCAACAAATTGGTCCTTGCCATTTTCCTTTATCTGGCTTTACTCAGGAAGTTCCCCCTCATTGTTTTTAATTCTCGAGCTTTTTTACGAATCACCCCCAATCCTTTCATCCTCCGTTTTTTTGTCGTTGGATAGATTTTTTTTTTTTTTTTTGTTTTTTTTTTTTTCCTCCATTTTCATGTCAGTGCAGGAACATTCCCCTAAGCTCCCCTTACGAGGTTGGCTCTGATGCCCCGCCAGGTTCTAGATCTCCCAATAAATTTTCCCTGAGAACCCCTTCTTTCTTTTGATCGCGTTTTGGTTCCACCCAATGTGTTATTTTTTCTTTTTTCAGTATTTTCCCCCCTTTCTTTGAACAAGAGTTTTTTCTGATTCGCCCCCAAGTCCCCCCGGATTCAGTTTTTCCCCGTCGTTCCTGCTTTAGAAAAGAGGGTGGGGGTGGAGGAAAAGGCGTGTTCGCAGTCTTTGTGTTTTTGTAAGTTGTTCTGTTTTTTCTTTTTCTTTTTTTTTGCCCCCGTGTAAGACGCCCCTTGTCCATGAGGCTGCAGTTTTGATTGTTTTTTAACAAGTGTGATTCCCCCCCCCCTCCAATCAATGAAGAGCCCTCCCGGTTTTTTTTTCGGAGACATTCCTTTCGAGTTTTCCACGCACGACACTTCGCTGCAAGCCTTCTCACGAGGGGTTTACAGTAAACGGGATACCTTCCCCCCCCTCCTCGTGAACAGGACGTGCTCGCAAGCGCCGTCTTTCTTCTACCCCTTCGGTTCTTTAGACGTTTTCCTTCACCCCCGACTCGTATCTTTTTTTTTTCCCCCCCCCCATCACCCCCCTTTGAACGTACTAGGGACACTCTTGGCCGCGTTTTCTGGCGCCTTATCGACGGGCCCATTGAGGGCGAGAAGTGAAGCAGTGGACATGACGGTTCCGCCAGCCATAGGTCAATCGGGTTCCCAGCACCCGGATTGCTGCCTGCCGAAAACCCCTATAGCCCGTCTTCCACTTCGGGGACCCTGCTTCAAATAGTTACCGTGTGGTTCTGTCAAGTTTGCAGTCTGCTCACAGACCGATTCTCACTGATGACAGATTACTCGAGTCGTACACTCACTGATCTTCCAATCAATGTTTCATAAGTTGATAGTTTTGCCTGTTCTTCGGTGGGGGTCCTAGCCCCGCCTCATATTACGAACTTTTTTCTAACCTCTACCGTCCGTGAGAGTGTCAGACGTCGCAGGGACGTACCTGTGGGCGTTTCTTTCGAATCCCAGAATTAACTCTGCTGGCAGGGCTGCCTTGGGTCTTCTGCACAGCAGCCACGCGAACGAAGCGGAATGATCTAGATACTATAATGTAGGTCGTACTGAAACCCCAATCCCCCCCCCCCCTTTTCACCCAACCGTTTGGACCGTGGCGACCAGCAACAGATTGTTAGCGCTTTCACTCACAATTCTTTTTTCTTGGTCCATCTTCTTCAACCTTTATTTGTAGGTTATTACTTTTACCAAGCCTCCTCCTTCGGTCGAGACCCTGTTCGATGCCAAAGCTTGTGAGTCGATGCAAAAGGGCTTCCTAGGTAGCGACCACCTTCATTAATCTGTAGCGGATTTACAACCTCGTCTTACAAGTTAATGTCACATCAGCCGGAAGACGAACTATGTTGGTTTGGAGTGTTGTCCAGACCCCCAAGACGGAGAGGGAGGATCCTGCGAGGTTTTTACAGCCGACCCATGCGAGTTAGAAGCATCGGAGGAATAAAAGACCGAGATGTTAAAGAAAAACACAAAAAAGTACTACTCCAGGGGAGATAGGAACGGATTCCCTATGAGATTATCTATAGCTCCATGAAAAAAAGTTTTTGTGCGCAGATGATCCCCCCCCCCCCCCCCCCCCCCAGCCCCCCCCCCCCCCCCCCCCCCACACCCCACCCCCCCCCCCCCCCCCCCCCCCCCCCCCCCCCCCCCCCCCCCCCCCCCCCCCCCCCCCCCACACACTTGAACCGCCCGCGTGGAGGGCCACGGAACTGATTCTGCTGGTGCCGTCACGCTCTTTCGGCTTTCGCCTCACTTTTGGATGCGAACTGGGAGAGGATGAGCGATGGAGGGTTTCAAAGATGAATGGTCCCTTTTTTTCTTTGAGCAAGAGCAATACCACCACACGCCCGTTGCTACTGTTCCTGATTGATAGTGATTCATGTTCTCCCGGCTTGATGCTTTTCACTCGAAGGTCGACAATCTCACTTTGTCTTTTTCGCACTTGACGAAAACGTCGTTGCACATTTGACGACTCCCTGGCTGTGATTGAAGAACACCAGGTTTTTTTCTGGAGACCCCAAATCCCTCCGTCGTTTCCCCCGCCTTTGAGCCCGGCAACAGATCGCAGACGACGACCTTGGCTTTTCGGGTGAGCATCGCGTCGTGGACTACCGCCCTTCACCCATTACCTTTGACTCAATCGCTTCCCCCTTTAATTCTCCGCGTCACCGCGACTTTTTGAACCTTGGATTATGCCATCCCCCAAACCTACGGGATTGTCCGAGAGAACAGTCATGAAGTAAAATCAGAAGCTTTTTCTCTCCTGGTCCTTCTCTCCTCTTTTCAGATTGGAAAGTGACTCCAGATATTTGAGGGATATTCCACCGAGTCTCCCCTCCTTGGGGGGGCGGTTTTCTTGTCGGAAGGCGTGCTTGCGTTACTTGAGTCCTATTAACTCCTCGACTTTAGAATGGGCCCTTGTTCCCTGTTGTTCCCTTCCCGGGGGCGAACTTGTATGGTGCGCCAAAAGGATTTTTTTTTGCCTTCCGGTGCGCCGCCTTCCGGCCACGGTACCCTTTTTCGGCCAAGTTGCCTCCCACGGCTCCCCTCTTGCAACAGTACTCTTTCCCCGTTTCGTTTTTTTTCTTTTGCCCCGAGAGCCTTTATAGTAGGTGAGACATCCAGGCGGGGCCCCCCTGTCGGCAGAACATGTTCCAGATCTCCTTCTCGCTTAACGAACTTATACTAGAGTTTCTCATCGGGCCGTCGTGCTACCGATTCAGCTAAATAGGGTTCTTTTTCCATCAAAACAAACCCTCCATCTACGCTTCCCCCAGATTAATCATGCCTGGAGTCCTTACCGATTCTACCTTTCTTGTCACCACAATTTTCTATCCTCTTTTCTCCCTTCCTTACACTCTTGAATCCGTGGTTTGTTATCGCAATAGATTGTTGCGCTTTTTCCGCAACTTTTTCTGCAAAGGTCCCATCAGTTTTTCTTCCCTACGTTGACCTTAACAGTCACGTTTGCTGTCTTCCCTCTTTTTTTTTTGCGCTGACCACTGTTACAGCGAGGAATCAAGCCGCCCCCCCCATCTTTTCAGTTAGTTTTTGAAGCGTACTTCTTCTTTCTGATAGACGGGTGTTCTCCATTGGCTTTTCATGACAAACATCGGTGTTTCCGTTCCCCCAACGTGGGGGACCCTAGCCGTCCAAACCCCAATTTGGCTTTTTTCCCCGATTCTTATTCTGAGTTAGGAGATTTGTCTGAGCCCCCCTTTTCAATGGGATCCCCTTTTTCCTCCTTTTATTTCACTTTCCCTTAGCCTAAACCCCTGTGCCGGAGCTGAAATCCCTACAATGCCGTGTAAGAGCACTCAACAACGGTCTTTTCAGTTGCATGTCCCAAATTCAGGCCCGTCACCCCCCCCCATTCTATTATCAATACCCTCACGGAGATTCTCTCCTTCCCTCCAAAAAGGCTTTACTCGCCAAACTCCGGACCCTTGTTTTCCGTATTTTCCTCGATTGATCTATCCCTAACCATTATTTTTTCTCACAGTTCAATTTGATGGCGCTTGAGTAAAGTGCCCCTTCTTGTACTCCAAAAGCTCCTCTTTTCTTCTTTTCAGTCTTTTCTTACACCTTGATTGTCAAATTTTTGGGCAAACAGGTTAAAGACGGTTTCGTTCCCCTTTAGATTGGTTTTTTTTTTTTGAGCTGAGGTAAAGATCCTCTTTGATTTCATAAAGGTATTGACGTTGACCAAATCGGAGGGTGACTTCTCGTTCAGGCCCCCCCAACGAT
>Ga0179591_1374018_pt1 | contig 17683 bp, 10 predicted proteins | sample CZOMad2_1_08_16f_FD_182891 | JGI IMG/M metagenome (GOLD analysis project Ga0179591, IMG submission 182891) | Vadose zone soil fungal communities from Angelo Coast Range Reserve, California, USA - CZOMad2_1_08_16fungal (PacBio error correction) | ecosystem: Environmental > Terrestrial > Soil >... | reverse complement strand
CGATTAATCTATAGAACTCTCAGTTGCGAGGCGAAGAAGAGGTCCTTTTTCTCCGAAGTGTTTTTTTTGTTTTTTTTTTTTTCTCTTCCCGTTTATCGGGAAAAGAATGCTAAGTTTTCCCCCTCACTCTTCCCCTCGCTTAAGTCCTTTCTCTTTATCACTGTCCCTTAGCATCCTGACTTCGACGCGTGGCGGAGATCGTCTAGACCGGCCCCAGTCTAAGACATAAAGGACTTAGTTCCGTCTAGCTCATTTTTTTTTTCCGGAGATTTTAGGGAATGCTCCGACAGAAAGGCTCTGAATTCTTCCGACAACATGTTCCTTCTCCCCCCATCCCTCACTCCTTACATTTTTTTCTAGGTCGCCAGTCCGTAGTGAAAATGAGGGTCTCCTCAAGAACTCCGACCCTCCACAGAAGCTTCGAGAGACCTACCGCTCGAGAACCCTAGCTCAAGATTTGTCCTGACCCTTGGACGGACTCTTTTCTGCAATATGGTCGTCTCTTCAAGACGTGTTTCGATGACACGGCGAGCATTCCGAGGAAACATTCTTTGGTATTATTTTTCCTAGAGGAGCTGAACATGAAATACAAGCTTCAAGCCCCTCAGTTCCCCTCTCTCCACCCCTTTCCGAACGTAGGCTTTTTTGATTTCTCCACCGATTTGTCGTAGTCCCGGTCCTCCTTCAATTGAGCTAGATCTCATTCTATGAACATACGACAAGTGGTCAGGTTCCTCCTCCGCTTTTCCCTCCTCTTTGTCGGAAGAAGTGTTTTGCCCGAGCAAGGCATTTTAGTCGGGTACTGGAGCTGCTATTTGTGGTTCCCCGGGAACGGTTTGATGCTTCCCGGGTCCCATTATTCTTTCAAGCCATTCTCTTTATCTTCCCCTTGCCCGGTGACTGACGAAATTTTGAGTGGCTGGCTTTTTCTCCCCTAGGAAGAGACGGATTCTTCGTCTACCTGGAGTCACCTTTTAGCCCTTTACCCTTTCTTCCTGTAATTCCGCGACAGAAAGGCCAAAACGACCCCTCTGCTTTTTTAGAATCTCTCGGGCTTGCCCTCACTTTCTCTTCCCCTGTTTTTGATTTGGGTCAACGTTGATGCCCTCTTTTTTCCGCTTGAGTCGGATCCTTTCTGAGGATTTCTTTTCACACGTCTGGTGAAGGATGCTCAGGTATTGGTTTTTCTTCTTCTCTCCTTATGCGTTCCTTAGTAGTTTGGATCGCTCTCCCTGAGGGCCCTACTTACAAGTATAAGATGCACTCCCGTTAGGATTTGCATGAGATGGCGGGACTTTGACCCCCACGTGCTTCAGCTCTCTTCTTTTAAATATCTCTTCATACTAAGTTTTTGTTGTTGACTCTTTCAGGCGAGCGCCCTTTTCTCCTCGCTCTCTCACTAGATTACCGCTCTGTCCTAGGTTCTTAATGGTCCCCCCCTCTAGCTCATCTGCAGAACTCCCCATCCTTCCGCCTCTCCTTCCCCCCCCTGAGCCCCCCCCAAGTCTCGATGACCAGAGAAATGATCATCCTCCCTAAAATCACTTGCTTGGACCGAAATAGAATAAGCCGGACCTCTACTCTTATCCCCCAAAATTGACCTCCCTTAGCACAATTCAGACCCCCTCCCCTAACAAAACCCTGTCCAAAGATAATAGAATAGAGAGCCCTCCCATAATTCTACGGCTCTGACCAGATGCTGCCGGTTGATGTGTCGAGTCAATCTGAGTGCCAGGGACCGTCGTTCTCCCCCCTTCGTTCAGGCTTTCCAACAGCTTTCAACCTAGAAGAGAAGGATCTTACCGTGAACGTGGAGCAACCGAAAAGTGAAACAGAACCCCGACTTCGATCTCACCTCAATTTCGACCCATGGAACTACTTTCCCCCACGCTATCAACCTGATAAACAGCAAGACAATGCCACCCTCCACGAATGAAAATCGGCCTCTTTCTCCTCATTTTTATAAAAAGTCTTATACTCTTAACGTGCTTCCCCTTGGACAGATGCTCGTCGCCCGAGAGAACCCCCGACCCTTCTTTATAATTTATTGTACGTCTGTCCTCTACCACCCCTTTCGTTCCTCCCAAGAGCGAACAGCGTCTACTCGTCAGATCTCATGAGAGATTTGTTTTCGCCCTTCTCAGGAGTTCAAATTCTTACCTTGCCATAAGAATTCGGAATTTTCTTGATCCTTTCTTCTTCTCGTACTTAGTCTGGATAAGACATTTAGACATAATCGACCGATCCCCCCGAGTCCGTTCGAGAGAGGGAAATTTCCCTTCAATTCCTACGCGACACATGCAACCAACCCCAAGCTACGCCCCTAGTGGCAGGAGGTCCCGTACCTTTCTCCCCCTCACCTTTCAAAGCTATCGGCTCCCCGTGTTATCCACCTAATAATTCCACCGTTCGGTTACTTTTAGTTCTCCTTCCGGAGAAGTCCGCGTGATAGTAACCTTACGCGCGTTCCCTCCCCCTTGTCACTGAATCTTTCTTTCTCTTCTGAAGATTGCGTCTCTCCCCCACCGACGCATGCCAGTAAGTCTTGAGAGAGTTGATAGGACTCGGCGCCTTTGCGCTCCCAGTCTCCCCCAGGTTCCCCCCAGTACTAGTTTTCCATTCCTAGAATGCACCCCGGCGGCGCAAAACTGACTCGGAGTGCCCCTTCAGCGCTCTAAGGATCGGACAATCCTAAGAGGGCCGGAACAAATTTGCCTTCCCCAGTCCAAGAATGGTTCTCGTTCTTCTCCTGCTTTGGGCGAGGCGATCAAAGAATGGCCTAGCGAGTCGTTTTTCTCAGCTGGACGGCATTCCGCAGAAGTTTCAGCGTGTTCTATCCAGATTGGAATCTCCCTTTTGACTGGGACGCGGGCTGTCTTTCATTTACCTCCTTGAAGAATTTTACCGCACTCCTCCCTATCTGCGCTATCTTCCCCCCTTTTAGTAAGTCTCACCCCGAAATCGTCCTCTCGCACTGCTGCAGTAAGCAGCTCTCGGCTAGAGCATTCTCCTCTTCTCCTCTTGACGCACGCTGCAGAGACTGATCCCCTTTCCGATCAGGACTTCTCTCTATCATCGCAAATTCCCAGAAAGCCCGTGGGCTGAAGACAGTTTCTGTTCGTCGAACCCCCCCTCCTTCCTTGAAGGTCCTTCTTTTCTCTGACTTGCTAGGCCCCTTTTCCTGACACTTCGCCCCATTAGTAGCGTAATGGGAATTTAGAAACGCGCCCTTCGAGGTAAGAGTGACAGTCATGTTGGAGATATGTTTTTTTAGCTCGCTCCGGACCCCCTCTCTCCTTTCTCATCATAAGTCAAAGTGTAGTTGCCGCCTCTTGGTGAGCTTCGAAGAGCTTCTGTTTCGTGACAGGAAATAGGGGCCCCCACCCTCTTCCCCCTCAAGAGTAGAGACCTCTCTTTTCTATTTCAACTACCCGAACTACTTTAAAGTTTTTTCCTCAGATCCCCCCCCATCTGATTTTCTTATTAACTGCCAGAAAGCTTCTGAACCAATCCCCCATTTGTTGAAGTACTCACCTTTCTTCCTCAGACTTTTTGGCACGATGGAAAGAGGAGATGTAATACAGCATCCTCTCGTCTCATATAAGGGGTCTTTGTCTCCCGGAACCGAACGAAGAGTCCCTTTGAGGCTTATTTAATTCCAACGGCCTGTTTCCCCCCCCTCTTCCTGGACCGTCCCTGTCTCAGAGATTTAGAATCGTGTGTTTTGTTCCTGATTCATCCCAAAGACGCCTAGATACTTTATAGCACGAAGCCGCTTCCGTCTTCCCCCCCCCGAGAAAATTTCGAAGATTCCATCCTTCTCACTCGACCCGCTTTCTTTAATCTGAGGATGGGTGACTACTCGGAAGACAGACCATCTCTAACAAAGATAGAGAACATTCCCTCCGCTCTCAGTTAAGATGACCGGAGTTTTTGTGGTATAATTCTGGATTTTCTTTCCACCTTCCAAGACCACCCGCGACCCGATTGGGACAATGCTTTTCGCCGGGAGAGAGGGTCTTATATATATAGAGTCCCGGACAGCCTTCTCTCCTCTTTCCCAGTCTTACTTTGTCCAGCGCCAAGATCTTGTACTTCCCCCTCATTTTAGAACTGAAGGCCCCGGTTTTCTCCTTTGAGAGATATAGATTATGTAGCAACCCTCTCTTTCAGTAGAGACCCTTTTCTCAGCTATGTTTTCAGGTCCGTTCCTAGAGTATTTCTAAGGACCGCGAGCCCTGCTTTATAATTAGTCCCCTTCTTCGTCGCAGAGCTTACTTACAAGTCTGCCCGATTTCCCCCTTAAAAGCCCCAGTTTACTCGACGTTGTGTGACGATACAACCCGACTCACTGGAGTACAGCTCCCTGCATCCACGTTCTCTTCTCGCTTTTTTTTAGGAGTCCGAAGACACGTGAACACAAAGTCCCGACTGATCAAAAGGCCCGCCACCGTCTAATAGACGCCCAAGACCGATTCTGTCCTACTTATGAACAGGAGTCCCTTATGGTGAGCAAGCTCCCTTCCGTGTTAAACAATCTCTCGGTTCCCCCTCCGTTTTTTTTTTTCTACGCTTGCCCACGATGTCTCACTCTTCCGTAGTTAGGCTCCTTTTTCTCCGCTATCGCTCCCTCCTAAGTGTGAAGTGGATCTCCCTACGACTTGTGCTCTAAGGTTCCTGATTCTCAACGATTGATAGAGAAGATCTGTCCCATTTTACCAGCTCTCAGTTGTGTTATTGTGAACTTTTTCAACTCCGAGTAGTTTCGACCTTCCCCGTCCGTGGTAAGTGGACCTTCTTTCCTTTTCAGCGAATCCCCTCAGGTTTATCTTCCAGCTTCCCGAAACGGTGCTCGGTGGAAGTGACATAGGATACCTCTAGGGCGGATCCCTATCGATAATAGAACGCATTTCTGAAAAAAGAAAATATTTGTTTGGGTGCCTGCGGCGAAAAAATTTTTCGTGTTCATAACCCCCCCACTTTTTTTAATTCATAATTACTCTCCTCCCCCCCAGCGGCTCATCCTCTCTTTTTTTTATATCTTCGGCACGCAAAAAGTTGGCCTGACCATTCGGAGGGATTGGAACGCGATCCTGGGGCTGGGGCTCATCGAGTCTAGCCTCCCGCTCCTACTTTCCCGGTTTCATTATTCAGGCGATATACGGGGTTGAACTTAGCAAGGCTTATGTCTCGCTACCGCGGGAACTTTTACCGCTCTAATAAGTAACAGCCTAACTGACTTTACACGGGCTTTCTCAGGGCCACGGTTTCGCGATCTGTTCTCGTAAACGGATCGGGGTTTTTCCGTCTTCGAACAAAGATCCTGAGCGTTGAACTCCTATCCCTGACCGCTCAGGATGGAAGACGTTAAAGTTCCGTGAGTCTGAGTCTTATCGGGTCTCCGGTAATCACCCCGGTGACATGACTGTTTGAGACATGAAACTCAACTCTCCCAAGAGCTGATACTTCAACGTCGAATGGATGGACCATGAAAATATTTACACTCTGACCCAAGCGACTCTAAGGGTCTCTTTCCTGACCTTCTTCTGCAGTAGACAGAAAAATAAGAAAGACGCTGTTTCTTTTGTTACTCTATCCAGATTCCGAGTCCCACTCGCGTGCTTCCATGCTATTCCATCTAAACACCTTTCTTCCCAGATAGTCACCTTACCCTCATTGTTAAACTCGTTAGATGGTCAGCCTTGCAGCAAAACTGCGTGTTTCCCCTTCCGTCTCTCTCTCCCAATCTGGAGTTTCGTGTCTCCAGCCCAAAGAGTGAAGGTCGTTCCACGAAGTTCTCTTCCGCGCTTTAAGATAGTTCGACTTACTTCTATCGCCCTTCTCCCTGAGAAAACTCGGGACGTCTTTGATAGGCCTTTTGTTGCTTTACCTCTTATTTTCCCCCTTCCTTAGCTGGTACAAGGCGAGGTTTTTTTCTGACTGCCCTCCCCGTTCGCTCTATTTCCTAGTTAATAACAGTTACTACAATGATGTACGCCTTAAAGCACCTCGGTCAGTCACGGACTCACGTACGTTTGGATACCCACGCTCCGGTTAGTGTCGTGAGACTACGAGACCTTGGATTACGTTCAAGTCGGCATCCTTGACCTCCATCCCGAGGTGGCGCATGGCTCTCCCTTCCCCCGAGCTGGGCCTCCGCACTCGAACTCCTGGATCTTATCTGAGATTAGACTCTGTTCTTCCGTCGTCAAATTGATTAGAAGTTAAACTCTACGGTCATCTTTCCGTATGAAGGAGGGCTTCCTTTTCAAGCATTACAGCTTTTCATCTCAGATTGCAGTCTTCAAGCAAAAGTTAAGTTTTTGCACCTGAATCTCCAAGAGTTTTGCAGCATGCCGATCTCCGCGTTTAATTCCTGAAATTCACGAGCTTTACAGACGACGCTCTTTGCCGACAAGTCTGATTAATAATATCCTTTGCATCTTATACCTTTCCCCGGCAGAACGATGTCGTATTCCTGGTGAATTCCAGAATGATCTTCGTTCATCCCAGAGATTGACGTTTAGAGTCTCATTCAGACCCAGATGTAGACGTTGAGGACCTCATTTTTACGGACTGCTTTCATCCCCCACGTTACAATTTCATCTCTTACGACAGGAAGTTTCCAACGCCGTTTCAGTTTTCACAGAGCAACTACTTCTTCTCCTCCTTTCGATGCGTATGAGAGGATAGAACGCACCTTTGGATTCCCCTTTAGCCTAACGGCCTTTTTTTTCTTTTCCTGGACAGGTCGATCTCGGATCGGCACTTGTTCCTTCTCTTCGTCCGGCAGTTTTCCCTTGAGGAAGTAGCCTCCATGGGACCTGAAGAATAACCGATCATACCGTCCTTATCACGGACATCCGGTTTAAATTGGTATAACTCTACTTACTCCAACACGCCTCGTCGTGAGCTTTACAAAGAGTCTAGCACGGACTTCTTCTCTTGGTACGTCCCATTCCTACCGTTTTTCTAGGTTACATTTTACTCGGCCGTTTTTTTTTTTTTGTTATTAAGCATGACCTGTTGATACGACGATACCAAGGTCTTCTATTAGCAATTACCTCCCATGGTCCTTTCTTTATGTAGCGGCCGAAGGAATTACCCCTTGTCCCTCTCACCTCCCGTCGATTTAACCCTTTTTCAAGTTAAGTCCTCGCCCGAGATCGACTGATAGTGTGGATCCCCTTTCTCACAATGAAGGTTCTAGGATTCGACTATTAGACTAAGGTCTCTTTGACGCTCGGGACTCTTCTCTCCTCCCCCCTCTTGTTCACCTGTTTCTCCACTCTACTCCGACCGAGGCGTCGACTTAGATTTCATCATCGCACTCAGAGGTGATCTTAGTTTTCGATGCCCTCGCGGGGGCGTTATGGAAGTTGGTTTATCTGTCATTCCCAGGAGCTCATGAGACTCCGTTGAGTATGCTTTCCCCTTTCTTGCTCAGAAGATGTCGTGTTCCTTTCGGTGTAGAAAAGCGGTCCGGCAGGGTGGGAGATGGCCGGGGAGATTTCTACGACACCCTATTGCACGGCTCCCTCCCTTTGATCCTTCCTTCGAACAAAGCCTGCCCCAAGAAAGCAGTCCTTGCCCGTTTCTCCCTTCCCGTAGTGACCTTTGATCGCTTCGCTTCGCCTTCTTTTGTGTATATCCTCTTGCTTTTATGGACGTTGGTCTACTTGAAGTTTGAGTTGAGTATCCGGCTGATGCTGATTCCTTGGGAAAACCTTCTGTTCTTGGATGGATGACCTTCCCGGTGTCTTTTTATCCTGAGAGGTGCGGGGTGTGACAGTCTTCGCTAGATGTCACGATATTTAAGATCTTGATACCATGTCGCTCTTATTCGGGTTCATTCATGTACTCTGTGCAGGAGCTGGAGATTGGTCGGTGGCAGAGCTTACTCTGTCTCAAAAACTCTTAACTTGTTTTAGATGTATATTTTTTATCCGAAGGAGCTCTCCCCCCCTTACTGCCATTGAAAGATTAACTTCCATAGCTCCCGCCCTGGTAAGGAATTACGGGATACTTTTCTTCTCAGACTAGATCCCTCTCCGCCAGATCAGAATCGAATGCCTTCCCTCACTCCCACGAGGGACTATCGTATCTCCCCCTCGCCACCCTATCCTCCGGCCAGCCACCGGACGACCTTAAGCATCAAGACGGATCCCTAACGCCAATCCCTCCCCCCCCCCCCCCACCCCGAGACATTTCGCCTCCACAAGTTGATAAAATCCCACTCCCCCCCCCCCCCCACTGACACTCGAAAGAAAGCGAACGACAGAACCCCTCTGCTTCTACCCACCTATCCTGGTTGGGGCTATTGGCCTCCTCTCCGGATTCCCGTCTCCAAGCGATCCATTCTCAGCGCCCAGGGAAAAGCCCGGATCTCAATTCTCCTCAGTTTCTACACCTGGAATGACAACCCTCCTCTCGCCAGAGAACGCACAGTTTGCCTTCCTTTCTCCTTCTCCTTTGCCTGCCCCCCAGCACCCAAAACGTTCTCTTCCTCTACCTTGAACATCCCCCTCTTCCCTGACATCTACCACAGCATATAACAGGATATCTGGCTCGGTAGACCATCTTCCCCCCTTCCAATTATAACTTTTCTCTTTTCACCAAGGGAATGGTTATCTTAGCGATAAAGATCTGACCCAGCTTCCCTTTCCAAGATAGCTCTCCCTCTGAACCCATTTTCTCTGTAGAGCAGACGCCTCCCGGCTCTGATCCCCCCTTCTTCGCCTCCTGCAGATATTTCGACCCACTCTGTTCAGATTCGGGGCAATTTATTTTGCCTTCATTTCCTATAAAAGAACTGAACCCTTTTGGAGCCTGCTTATAATGTCAGCCCTCTTTTTGCTCGTCACTTCCCCTTCTTGCTTATCCGCCCGCGATTGCCTCCCTCTCGAAGAGAACCCCCCTCTCTTCGAGGACTCTGCGACGCCGTCCAGTTCGAGCTGTTTTCTTTCCGGCACCTGAAGAAGTTCTTTTGACGCTTTCTCCTTCTATGGGAAAGATACATTGTGTGTGTTTATATTTCCTTGATCATGCTCCGTCTCCTAGGTAGAGAGTATGAGTCTAGTTCATTTCTTTGAAGCACCCCCCTATAATTTCACGGTCGTCTGCTAAGACCCTATGAGAAAAAAGTCCCCTTAAGCGTCGTGTTGCCCTTTTTGTACGTTCTTAGGATGCAGATACAGTGCCTTTGCTCTCTCCTCGCCACTCATCCCTGCCTTCCAGACAGAGGGCTCTTTGGAACCATCAGTGCGAGAGATTTTCCGGTGGGATATTTGTTTTCTTCAAAGGGAGAGTGTTTGCCCTCGCCGAATTCACAACCGGCTTCCTCTGACCAGGATTCCGTAGCTTAAAGCAAGATTATGAGATCCCTTCTACAACCAGAAGTAATGGATTCCCCTATTCCTCTTTGTACATGGGTTGGGCCAGTCTGCTAATTCTCACTGCCCTTAGTGCTTTGTCCCCTACTCCCTTTTCATCTGAGACGTCGGTTTACTTACGTTCCGTGACTTCCTAGACGGGGTCTCGTTATCCTTTTCGACACAGAGTATTATGGTTCTCTGATGGTGCCTCGTTTCAATTTAGTATTCCTACACGTAATGCCTAAATCGTCTCTCTTCCCATTCCCTCAGCAGAGATGCTCCATCAGATCACGCTTTCCGAAGAACGCGCCTGAAGAATGCTTTTTTTACGAACCTCCTCAGATTATCGTCTAGTACGGTCCCTTGTCTGTGTCCCGTTTGCCTTGCCGCCCCGTGACGCATGATTGGGGCGATGCCCAGAGTCGAACCTTTACCCCCTTTTCTTTTTTTTATTTGTCTCCTCTGGGCCTGACCGAATTTCGTTTTAGTTAACGAGCTTTTGCAGTCATAGTCTTTCATCTGACGTGATCTCCTCTTTTCTGTATTGTTACTCTTTGTTAAAAATGACAGTTTATGTTTTTTTCGCTTGGATTTTCTATTTCCTCCTCCCTCCCCTTTGGTCTTCTCCCCTAAGACATAGCAACCCCCACCCCCCCCCCACCCCCCCCCCCCCCCCCCAAAACCAACAACCCCCTTTGTAACACGAGTACGGTCGCGTACTCAGAATTTCTTTTCTCTCTCCTCAGTCACCTGCGACGCCTGGAAAGAGACTCCCCCCCCAGTGTCTCGTCATTTTGAGCACAAGTCACTATCTAGAGTTCTACTTTCCTTTTTTTTTTTTGCTATTTTGTTTTTTTTTCAAGGCCCTATGGAACGAACCGCCTATTAGGAGTTTCCACTCCCATGGATTGTCCCCCGCCTTTGATCGCATTTTTTCCAGTCCCGATCCCCTCTTGAACTTGATGATCTTCCCAGAGAACTATAGTAGCGCCCCACACCCCATTCGGCAATGATCCCTTGGCATCGACCAGCCTGTCAACTTCCTCTCCCTTATGCCCTTGTGGAGGCATCCCTCTATTTCCCTCCCATCGATTCAGAGAGCTTTTTCACGATGCCCCTAAGATTTATTTTTTACTTAGCGCCTAAGTTTTTGTTGTTTTTTTAGTGGTGCTCCTTCGGTCCCAGCGAAGAAGCCAAGCCGCAAACTGGCTCGACTGCCCTGGCAGCCCATTGAGCCACTTAACTCCCATTCCCGGGGCTTTCTTATCCTCAGGAATTTGCGCCCGACTGACACGATCGCGGGGGCCACCACTAATCCCGTCCCCTCTTCCTCCTCTGGTGATAATATCACCTCCTCGGCTCCCTCCTCTGAGAAAAAGGATCGGTCCCCCAGCCCTAGAAATACTGATTCCCCCCCCCCCCCCCGTTTCCTCTTTTTACCTGATGTTTTTTCCGAAGTACTACTCCGGACCAAAAACATCTCCCGTTCTTTCCCGCACCTCCAAAGATATCGACCCCTGAAACTTCTAATCTGCGCCCAGCCTTCCCTCCATATTCAGGACCGTAGGATCTTCCATCTAGGAAAGTTGCACCAGTTTCTCCATGAAGAGACCAAGATAGCAGAATTTTCGAGTAGGGTAGAAGACTCCTTGTATACCTTCTCCCTTCTAGTCCAGCACCGTTCCCAGTATCTATGATTTCCTGTCTCAAGAAGGCGTTCCTCCGGTCTTCCCCGTCATGTTGAACCCTATCTGACACGTTCCTTCTGTCCTATGTTTTATTTTTTTTAGCTTTCACCCCTTGACCTCGTGCTTCTGCAATATATTGGCAGGGCCCTCGGCTGTTTCTCCTCTGGGAGGCCAGACTTCAGCCTACGCCTCAGCCACTCTCGAAGTGGTGTTCGACGAGAGAAACACAGGATATATCTCATTTTATTAAGTCGATACTGGGAACGTGAACCTCCGTTCTACTCCTCTCTAGAATTTTATTTCACACCCCACATTGGAGATTTTATCTTTTTCGCATCACCAGTATTCCTCTCTGACTCTTTTTCTTTTTAGCCTCCCTTGACACAAAAATTTGATAATTAGATCCCCGGCCCGCAACGTTCTATACTCGACACTCTCACAGAACCGGTTCGACAAAAGAGAAGGCGATCTCGATCCCTCTTTTATTGTTTTTTCTGGTTTTTTCCCCTCCTCTCTTCTCTTCCTTTTTTTTTTGAGTGACCCAAACGAAGATGGATAATTTACGTCGAGGCTGTTCCGCCGTATTTTTTCGAGGTAGGTCGGACTCCAGGTGCGGGCCGTGGAGCGCAACTTACCCAGATATTTTTCCTTCTCTTTTTCCTTCCTCTGCCACCGGATACGTTGAACGTGTTGCTGTTGGAAAGTTCCATCGACTTTTTTTCTATCCCCATATATCGGTTGAAACGGTTCTTGTTAATTTTTTCCTCTCTTCTGGGTTACTACGACCCTCCTACTATAATGGGCTTCCTTAGCTCCCGCCCCCACTGGCTTCTGTGGCTTATTCGATAGCCAGAGGCGCCCCGATTCTCTCTTTGACTAGCTTCTCCTTGCAATACTTCTATCTTTCTTTCCCCGAGCGAGGATTCATCTACCCCCTTTTTTCACGCAACCCCTTTTCTTGATAGAAGGCGGCGGTCCAGTAATCGGTGCGCTGGTCCGTTCGTTTTACGTTGTCTACTGACTTCGTTTGCTTTCCTGTCGAGTGTTATATATACTCGGGAGCCTACTTTCTTCTCGAAATCGTTTGCGAGGTTGCGCAGCGCGGTGGCCTTTCTCAGATTCTTCCTTCTGCGTGAGCATGAACTTTTTTTCGACTGGCCCACCCTCTAGATATTTCGTTCAGAGCTGTTGGGATCACCTCGGTTCTTTTCTCGCCCTTTTTCCAGATATTCCCCCGTGCCCTAGATCCTTATCTCTTGCTCTTCTTACAGCTCACCTGTTCTCGGCGTCTATTGTTTGATATTTCTTACTGATACTCCCCCACTCCGTTTCATGGTTATTTGTGACTCCCTAACAAAAGATTTTATCCCGCCTTATTGGACCTTGTAATTAGGCTCCAAGCTCTGGGATCCTCCCCAACTCCCTAACGTGGACTTAGAGAAGGAGAAACGCCTTAGGACTGATTAACGTGCGTGCTTCTCTGGCGCCCCTTCCCTCTGACACCCCGCATCGTAACCCCCCGTCTAAGGGCCTAGGATCCCTAGGTGAAACTCTTTTCATGCCTCTCTAGGCCCTTGGATTGCTTCCCCCCTGAAATAGTCTTTGTAAGCTTTCCGTGCCCCCCCTGGCTTTTTTTGAGCCTCGATTTTCAAGTCTCGGCGTTTTCGTTGGAGTCAGCTTCTTATCGGGCTTTTTTCCGTGCCCCCTTTCGACGACCACCAGCGGCTTCCGACCTAGCGTGTCCTTCCAGTTTCATCTTCCCCCACCTTTAGCGAATTTTCATTTGACCTTCCAGCCCTACGTCCCGTCGGACTCCTGGCCAGCGGCCTCGACTGTACCTTGACGGGCTCGTCGCCTTCAAACTTTACAAGTCCCCCTTCACTGAAGGTCCGCAGTGTCCCTACACTTTTTTTCAGCAATTGCGCGAAGGAATGAGACCTTTCCCCAGTGTTTCTACTGAGGTCGTTACTGAGACTCCGTAGCCCACCACTTTTCTTTCCTTCTTGCCAGCTCTCCCTCATGATCCTGACCCTAGATCTCTTCCTTTTCGCTCAAAGACCCCCATATTTTGGCTTTTCTAACGTCCCCCCCCTACGCTTCTGCCTACGAGCAAGCAGTAGTCTCGGAGCAATGCTATCTGGTCGAGTTACAGTCGACAGGAAGATACCCTCTCAGTCCCCGCATCTAAGGAGGCGACAGCCCGGAAAGGGTTTCTTCATTGTGCCGTCCTCACCCTATCCAGTTCCAGGTATAAGAGAGCTCTTGCGAGACCATAAAGCGCAGCAAGCTTATGCGAGGCCGTGACGAGACTACTTCATTCATCTTTTTTGCAAGACATCCCCTTGCTTCTTGAGGACCGTGAGTTCGCCCCTTACATCTTCGACGCTCTCTTTCCAAGTCCCGTAGTCTTTGACGGATACCCCCTTCTCATTCGGCAACTAGGTCCCATGGGAAGATGTGCGGTTTTTATCCTTTTTCAGTTCGAGTTGAAGTACTTTATACAGGATATTTTTGCACTTTAATGCCGTTTTGACTTGGAGAGTGAGGACAACCGACAGCACAGAACTGTAGCCTCAGGAAGCCTCCCCCTACAACCACGATCAGAGAGAGCACGTTCCTCTTACAGCCTAAAACGATAAGAGGCCTCAGAAGTTCCCTGTAACTGTCGCGAGAGAGCGCATAGGGATACTGTACGATCATGTAACTACAAGGCCTTGTTGAACCCTGACGATTCCCCCCCTGTATAACAGGTAAGGGGTGTTCTCCGCTAGCGGACTTCTCCCATATGGCGCTTCTTTTACTTAGAACTCCCCATTAAAGTCTACACCTAGGACTTCCTAGTCGACGGAGCCTCTAACTATTTCTTTTTTTTTTCCCATACAGTCCTCCATGACCCCCCCCGTCCTACGTCTCGTACTCTGCTTCCCCCAAGATTCCTACGTCACGGAGGCGGATTATGAAGATAGATCTCAATTCGAGCGCGCGCTCTTTGTAAACTTAAGGGTTCTTCCCAGCCCCTACTTGAGTAACCCGATTCTCACGGCTCTGAAGTATCCTCCGGTCCCTTCTTGTAAAGGCAATCTCCGTACGGACTTACCATAAACGTCATTCCTACGTTACCAAATGCCGCATTCGTCTCTCTTCCGCCGTCTCCAGTCTTCTCCTGCTTTGGCCCTCTTTCTCCGGAAGGTGCTCTCGGAATTCCGCCTATTCACGACGTTCGCTCGCCTGGAGCGGGGATGCAACCCGCCTTTTTTCTTTTATGACTCGATTGAAGACGGCTGAGAATTTTCCTTTTCTAGTCTACCATAGGTGATGTTAATGCTTCGGGGTCTTTTTTTATCCACTTGGTTGTTTTTCTGTAGACTTTTCCAGGGGGGAAAAAGACTGGAGTAGAGTAAATTGATTGATAATTTTCGGTGGAATGTGGCTTTTCTCCCTGGCAGGTGTAGGCTCTTTCTTGACTTGGAACTTCTACTTAAGAGCCTCTGGAATAGGAATTCTACTCACCAATCCCATCCCAACCGAAACCCCTGCGAGCTCGTGAGACCTTTCCTCTGTTTCTTTCTCTCCGCTTATTTTACTCCTGATTTGTGGTTGATTTTTTCAACAGCTTCCCATGTGATGGAGGTCTTATTTTTGCTTACTTTTTCGGTGATTATCCTTCTTATTCTTAGTCTTTTCCCCCCAATTTATTTCGGGCAGGTTTTGATCGGTGTTTGCGGGGTCTACTATCTGTCCCCCGATGTCGGAAGCTGGAGAGGTTCTCTTGCGGCACTTTATATTGGCCCCTAGCGTGCCTGGAGACCTTTTCTGACCAGCGGTAATTCCGTGGCCCGCTCTGGCGCGAGGATTGTCCTGTTGTTGACAGTAGTTCTCCTGCTTCTTTCCCTTCTCTATTTTTTAATCAACTTATTTTTTCTTTTGATAGTATTGAGTTTCTCCGTGATGCGCAGGTTTTGTCAATGTCACAGCGCCGCTCTCCCTTCCATCAGCTATCTTTTTTTCTCAACCACTTCTCCTTATCCCTTTTTTTCTCCGCTAGATATCTTCTGCATTTTGTACAAACCCCTTACGGCCTGACTTCCACCGGCATACCTTAGCTGTAGTACCCCCGAGCACCTGCCTGGCTCCTCCTGGTCCTAAAGATTTTCCCCTACCTTTCCGATATCCCCGGATAATCAAGACCTCTTCAAAAAAGAATACATCTTTCCCCAGTCCTCTTTCTATCCCCAAAAGCCAACCACCGTCAGAGCGAAGAGCGATCCTAACCCCGGCTCTTCTCCCCTGAATTTTCTTAGCGTTTCTGTTCCTTTCGCTCCTTTTAGCATCGCTTCCAGGACGAGTATAAGGCCCATCCGATATCTCCCCGCCCTCTCCCTCTTCTTTTTCCGCGTGGCTCCCCCCTCCCACAGGCCCCCAGCTTGGAACCTTTCAAGCGTCAATACTTTCTGTGCCCAATACTGTAACTGCAGCCAATTCTTCCTCCGCCCCGACCTCCCCCCCCCCCTTACCTCGCAACGTTCTTTTTCAATTTTATCACTCGGCATGAATGAAGGCGTCTATAATTCTCAGCTCTATGAGTAGTATGCAACAGGGACCATTTAGTTCGTTTCTCTATCCCTTTGCCACGAGTCGTGTTAACGTAGAGAGCTCGACGACCCACCCCTTTCTTTCTGTAACTAGAGAGGGAACTCTAGACGAGTCTCTCGCATGAGTCATGGGGTCCGTGCAGTTCGTCGTGGACTCTTGGTCATATCTTGCACCTCAATCGCGGAAACCCCTCTCTCGAAGCTTTACCCAAGAGACTTGGCCGTCGTTATAGGTCTCCCCGCTTCAGATTGTCGGACGTAAGTACGGTTCACTCTAATTCAGACCTCCCCCCTTCTTATAGCTGAGGAGATTCCTCTAGACTCCGTGACTCGTGCGTACGGTGGTTAGTTTCAGCTCTCTCTGAGGCGTTCTTTCCCTGGATGCCGAATAATCAACCCTCCGGGCAGGTCCAATTTAATATTCCCCTCAGGTCGCTTATGGATGCAGAGACTGAGTCCAGAAAGTTTCACACTTGACGAAGGAGAGGGGAGGAGCGCCGCAGTTTGCTAGAGAAAAGTAAGAGATGTCCGTCTAAGTTTTTCACCCCTACGGAGGAGGAGGGTTTTGAAGTGGAATAAGGTTTGGAGATCTATCTCCCCGTCCAACCAATAAGTTCGTGAGCTGGATTTTTGCTATTTGTCCCAAGATTTTGAGCTCGCCGTTGGCCTAGGAGGTTCTTCTCGGGCCCCCCTGTCTTTTCTCTTCCTGTTTCCTCCCCCCTCCTTTGGAAAAAAGTGCGCATCCCCCCCGAAATGGACAGTTCTCTCATGCAAGAGATATGCTTTCGTGAGACTGCAGTAATTTAGGTCCGTCCGGCACCTATTCCTCCTAAAGCGGCCGCCAGTTATGACCACGGAACGTTAGGATAAATCTTGTCCATGATAATACGAGAATCCTTTTCTCCATCATCCTTTGGAACGCACTCTCTCTACTTACTGTGAGTCCTCGAGCTCTCATCTATATAGGTGCAGTAAAGGTGCGTCCTCGGGACTAGTAATTAGACCTGGCATTATAAAGGCAGACAGTGACGAAAGCTCTTAAGAGGAGCAGGTGAATTTAGTCTCTAATTCTCCGCCTCCAGCGAAGAAGCGGAAGTTCACTACTCTTTCCCTACGCTCCCCCCTACCCCACAACCCATTTTCCCCCGTCCCTCCCCTTTTCCCTACCAAGGTATCCTTTCTGCCCCATCATAGAGAAAGGCTTTGCAGAAGTTTTCCTTCCTAGATAGATTACCTTCTTTAGCCCTTAAACTGGACGACCGCTTGGGTTAGCCTATCTCCCCCTCCCCCTATGAGTCGCAACGGGCCCCTTAATTGCGACCTTTTTCATTCGTTCCCTGTAGTGTCCACCCGCCATGCCAGCTCTTACTGGAGTTTCCCTTCGCCAGAGACTGAAGGTACTCTTCTCCCGTAAGGCAGGGACGTCCCCCCCCAGTAGTCGTTCGCCAACTTCACGGACCGAAGAATCCGTAAGCTTCTCCGTCCTAGTGGATGAATAGAGTCTTAAGAGCCTTAGATTTCTTTTTTTTATAAAGGCAATGATGTGCACTGACCCCCAGACCAATTTAGATTTCTTGATCTACTAACAAACTGACCGCTGATTGAATGCTGTCGATCCGTTTCTCATAAACTCTATGTCTTTTCTGACGCGAAACTCGTACCCGAGTTATTGTCTCCCCCTGTGGCACAGTGAAGATATTGTGATTTGCACCGAGTTTTGGTACGCGGCCACTTTCAGTTCGTATGGACGAGGAGCTTAGGAAAAAACCAACCGCCTTTTCCTTTTGCAGCAGCATTTGCTTCGGTTGAGCCCGGCCGCGACCCCTCCGACTATCAAACGTTGGTCGGGCGTCCCTGATTTCACAGGCCATTTTTACTTCTTTCCGGCAAGGAAGGGCTCGCGTAGCTTCTCAAGCTGGGTGTGTTGCGATCTCTTCCCGTCCAACGACTAATTTGGGGTGATTGTATCTTGCCTGGACACTAGTTGATCAACTCTTTCCCCCCAGGTATCAGTCTTCCAGCCGTCTCT
>Ga0179591_1317923_pt1 | contig 17683 bp, 23 predicted proteins | sample CZOMad2_1_08_16f_FD_182891 | JGI IMG/M metagenome (GOLD analysis project Ga0179591, IMG submission 182891) | Vadose zone soil fungal communities from Angelo Coast Range Reserve, California, USA - CZOMad2_1_08_16fungal (PacBio error correction) | ecosystem: Environmental > Terrestrial > Soil >... | reverse complement strand
TTTTTTCTTTTCGTGTCCTCTTTTCCCGGTCCCAATTTCCTTTATGGTGCCCTTGGGATACCCCCGGTTTTTTTCTAGAGGTTTACCCTCCCTTTTTGTTAAGGGGAAAGTTTTTCAAATTTTTTCCGTCCATAGTTTTTTTCCCCCGGGAGTACTACATCACCAATCTTTGGCTTTGGTCCCCGTCCTTCTTTTTTTTTCACGAGGTTCGGTAATTTGGGAAAGTGTGTTTTCTTCCATTTTTTTCTTATTTGTACCAACCAAAGTGGCCCAAAATTGTGGAATTTCCCCCGACCCCCCCCCCTTTTGTTAAGAGGTCCAGTTGTAATCCTTTGCACGTTTCTTTTCGTTTCGTTACCCCTACGTTTTTTTTTTTATTGCTCCCCTTTTGTCGGAAAATTCGTTGTTGACTTCTTACAAAGCGGTTTTCTTGCAAATCGCAGGATTTATTTCGGGGACTTGCCGTTAAGGGTTGCCCCTGTTTGCCTTTTCGCCAACCTTCTCGTACAATGGCCCCGTGTTCCCCTTCACACACACCCGCTTTAAAAACATTTGTAGAAGATTTTTGTAGGGGGGTTTTTGGGGGGCTTTTTCCTCCCGTTGACGATTTTTGTTTTTCAACCTTTTTTGCCCGGGGGGGGGTTGGAAACCCCCCCCCTGAGGCATGGAGAAAAACCATTTCCCCCCCCCACCGGGGGGGTTTTTTGGAGTTTTTTTTTCCTGACTTGATTGTTGACCCAGGAAACACCCCCGGTTCAAACTTCCCCGGTTGTCCTCACCCTTTACTCCCACTTTGGCGTCAGACGGTGGAAATTTTCTTCTTTGTGCCCCCAACAGTTTTTTTTTTCCCCGGCCTTTCATATTGGTGGTTGGGTTTTTGGCCTTTTTGTGATTCTGACCCTTTAATTGCCCTTCCCAAAACCAGTTCTTCCATCGCGGCCCGCGTTTTCTTTTCCCCCCTTTGATTTGATGTTTTTTATCGTTTTCCACCCGCGGCCCTTTAGCCGATCTTTGTTCCCCCAAATTCACTTATGTGCGTCGTCGTTGGCGGGACCACGTCCTTGTTTAGGGGCTTTGTCTCCCACAACCCCTTACGCGGTCTTCAGTCAGTCATGTCCTTTCCATGTCATTGGTTTTCCCCTTTCTAGGCCAAGTTTCTTTTATGAAAGGCGGGGTGACCCCCACTTTCCTTTTTTATGATGGGTGCCAATTTCTGGAACATTTTTGGGAAAACCCCCCCCTTTTTTTTGAAACAAACCACACCCCTCTCACCAACTGGGGGACTTTACCGCTCCTCAGGTTGCCGACCTTTAGGAACTTTTTTACCGTCCATTTTTATGTTGTCTGACCCCTTTGCGAATCCGTAGGTGTTTTTTTTCTTTTTTGGTCGATATTTTGTTTAAATTCCCAAAAAACGGGGGAACTTCATTTTTGGTCCCGTGGGGGGGTGTTCTTTTTGGTACTGTTGTATTCGGGTTTCTTAATGCGGGTGGCCCCATTAGCTTGATTTTCGTTTTCCCGTCTTTTTTTTGGGGATGGGCGGGCAGGTGGTGGAGACCCTGTTCTGAGCTTGGACACCAAAATTTTACTGGCCTCTTGCCAATTCCATCATTCTTCTTCATGTTAAATAAATTTTGTTTTTTTTTTTTTGGTTGGGAGAAAGATTTTCTTTTATGGCACCCCCCCCCTGATTTTGGGTCCAAAAAAAAAACTATTTTTTTGTGGACCCGTCTCATTTTTCCCTGGTTTTGAAAGAACCAAATAAAAGGGGGACCCATTAAAAATCAGAAATTTGTGGTTCCCCCGCCCCAACCTTTTTCTCCCCCTGTCCCCCCCCGATATTCCCCTCCCTCCCAACCTTCACGTTTTTTTTTCGGGGTTAGGGGTGGGGGGGTTGTGTTTAGGATTTTTTTTTCTTGGACACTTGGGACCGTATCCCCTGCTTTCCCCGAAACAAAAGGCCAAAATCCTGTTCCTTAAAAAAAAAAAACCCAAAAATTTCCCCCCTTAAGGGGTCACAATATACAAATTTTTGGGGGGGTGTGCCACATTTTTGAACTCGGTTTGACCCCCCAAGGGGGAGGATTTATCCACGTGGGAGGATTGGGAGTGTGAGTCGTTTTTTTCAAAACCCCACCCTTGGGTCATTGTCCCCCAGTCATATTAGAAAGAGACCAGAAAGATTGGTAGGTGTGTGTTTTTTCTCTTGCAAAACAAAAAAAGTTCCACTTTCAAAGTTTCTGTTGAATATACAAGGGGAGGGCACCTTCTTTAATGGTTGTGACTTCTTTTGTTGTCCGGTTTGTAAGGGTAAAAAGACCACCTTCCAGTTCCCTTGTGAAAAACTCTTTTTCCACCACGGTAACCTCTTAAAAAATCCGCTCATGCGTCAACAAAATCCTTGGTTGAATTTTTCCCCACCTTTGGGTCAATTCTGGTTCCTTATCCCCATTTGCAACCCGAGTTGTCTTTCAGATTTTCCCCAATCCTTAAGATTTCAACTTCACGGGCTCGAATGGCTGGAGATTTGTTGTCTACTTGTGGTTTTCTTTACCTGCGATTCCCACCTTCGCCCGACTTCACTTTTTTCTTAAAACCAAAGTGTTTTTTGTCCCTCTTTTTTTTTCCCGTTATTGCCACGGCCCCGGTTTTTTCTTTTTTGGATTTACGGTGGTTTTCTTCGAGTATTTCCTGTTTCTAGTTTTGTTCTCAAACACTTAGTTCTGAGGTTGGTTCCACACCCCCCACGGGGCAGGGACGGGTTTTTTTTTGTTGTAGTTCTCCCCATGTGCTTCATTTGTTTCTTTTGGGCCCGTCCCCCCATGCCCCACTATTCGGCTGGGAAGTTGTTTCTTTCTTACATTGCGGGGTGGGGGGGGTGTTTTTTGGCAAAATTTTTGTTTTTACCCTTGATTGGTTTTTGTGTCTAAGGGGTGCCCTCCAGCTTTTTTTCGTTCGGCTGCTCCCTTACTGTTGCAAATTTTCACAAATTTTTTTAGTCCCAGGGGCGCCAAAATAAATCCTTTGCTGCGGTGCACCCCTTTTCCCTTTTATACAGCACCAAAAAACACCTTTCCACCCAGGATCATTTTTCCCCTTGGGTGTGCGGTTCAATCCCCTCCCAACACGCTGGGCCAAAGTTTTTTTCAGGGGAAAAAACAATGCCCCCGCGTTCCAATTGGTGGTGTTCGTCCCCTACCCCCACCCGTTCTTTAGGGACGTTGTGGGTGGCAAAGTCCCATCCTGCCCTTTCCCTGGGTTGAAACCCATTTTTTTTGGGAACAAAAAACGCGGGACGTCCCCGCAAGGTGCGGCCCCGTTTTGACCTTTCGCAACTTTTGACAAACCTCCAGGCAACTTCCCCTTTTAATGAGATTGGACCATCTTCCACCCCCCCCCGTTTTGGCGGGGGGATCCCCCCCCCCACTTTTTTTTCCCTTTTGTTTATGAATCACCCGGTGTTTTTTTTGTTACCTTTCTTTATTTAACATTCCATTCTTGGCCAAGAAATTGCAAAACCTCCTTTGGAATTACCAAACTTTTCCTTTTTTTTTCAGGGGCAGATCCAATTTTTTTTGGGTTTCCTTCCCCCTTTTTCCCCCCAAAAGGGGCCCCTGGTTTAAATGAAAACCAAAAACCCCTTTGTTGTTTTTTTGTGGGGGGGGAAGGGGGGGCAGAGGAAGCTTTCGCATTTTTTTTTCACCTTTTTTTTCACTTGTTTTTTTGTCATTTTGTCGAACGAGGACGGTAGACAATTCACTCCAAGGTTCCATTTTTTTCTTAGAATGCTTTCACGGCGGGGGATTTTTCCAACCACAACACCAATTCCTAATTAACTCCCCAAAACCCAATCCTATTTTTTTGCTAATTAGGGACAATATCCTGTCCTCCGGGTGAAGACTTGGGCCCCCTTTTCTATCACATCCGGCCTGTGCCCGTTGACCACCAAAACCCCTGTTTTTTCTCTTTTTTTTGCCAAAGATTGTTTGTGTTTGGGATTTGTCTTTTTGGGCGGGGTGTTTTTTCAAGGACCCCCCCCGCCCAAGGGTGGGGGGGTAAATTTCCTTGTCCCCCCCCCAACTAACCACCGTTGCAACGTGGGGTTTGGCAACACCTTTCACGTTTAATACCCGCAGGAGGACTCTTGCTCAAGGGGGGCTGCCGTTGTTCCCCTTTTTTTTCCCCGTTTTTCTTCCCCCCTTCCCAAACAGGAAGGGGACCCAAAAGTTGGCCCCAACACCCCAACATGAAACCACCACCAAGACGGTGATGTCCAACCGCATGTTCCCGGGTGGGCAAAACACTTTTTCCCCCTCTAACCTGTTTTTTTTTTTTAGTCTTTCCAAAAAGTTACCGAGTCGTTTGCTTTTCGGGGAGGGAGGGAGGGTATCTCTCCCCTGGTTGGAGCTGTGACCAACCAACCAACGGGTGGGAAAGGGGGGGGGTGCTTATTTCTTTCTCTCACGCCCCCCCCCCTTTCGCTTTTTTGTTTCAGATCTTGATGATGGGATGCGGGCTGTTCACAAGGTTTGAATTTTTTGCAACAAAAAAATTTCCGGTTTCCCTTTCCCAACCGGTTTAATGTTTTTTTTTTTTTTTCGGACACCTGTATTTTTCCCGTTTTTTTTTGAAGGAAGTTTTTCGGAAAAAGAAAGGTCCAGGCCCTTGTGCCCCAAACTTTTTCCTGTTTCTTTGATTATGTTCGGGGGACAACAAACAAAACACAACTTTTTGGAAACCACGATGGGAGAAGGAATTACTAAGGTTTTTACTTGTTCTGTAGCTGACTTTCCCGGCCTTCTTATCCCAAAGTTTACCTTAACCCGTTTTCCTTTTAATTCCTTGTTTTGATGGGGACGATAATCTCCCAGGGGGGGTGGTGGGGGGGTGAAAGAACTCGGTGGTTTAAAAGAAGGGTGTCCGTTTTTTTCATGGGGGGCCCCCCCCGTCCCACAAATCACCCATTTTTTTGGGGTTTTGTTGTACACTCTTTTTTTTTTTCCTGAGGAATAACCCTACCTGGGACCCTTGTTTTTATATTTTTTTTTTTATTGACCTTGAAAAAAAAAACTTGTTTAACGCCTTGGCTAAAATCTGGAAAAAGAAACCAAACATTGCCCGTGCCCTGCCTTTTCTTCGCCGCCGTTCAATTTTTCCCAAACCTGTAATTGTTTTCCCTGGCCAACGGGATGATTCGTGTTCGCCTTTCGTTGGACCCAATTTGCCATTTGTTCGGTGTGACACCGGTGTTCCACCCTTTTGTACTTACTCTCCACCCCAAAAAGAAAAAATCGGCCAACCGGTAGTAAGTTATTCTGTTTTTGTTTAAAACCTTCTCCCACGCCCAAAGGCTTTCTTTCTCTATCCCGCCCACTTCCCTTTTACTCCAACCCCCTTTAGCGGGGTTTTGGGGGGGGGAGGGGGGACAACCTTTGTTTCCCTTTTCAAGCGTTTGATTCTGCATTTTCGTCCCCGGCCCCCCCCAAGTCCTTTTACCTCGAATACTTCATTTTTTTGTTTGTTTCCCCCCCACACCATCCTTGTGGACATGTTGCACCAGGGCACGGACCCTCCCCCCCCCAAAAGGGGGTAAGTTTGAGAAGTTGTGGCAGTTTCTTCCCAACGGTTGGGATTTCTTCAATTTAGGGTTTTTTCTTAAAGGCCTTGATTGTTACCCCCTTTCCAGTTGAATGTCTTCGCCAAACCTGATTAAATTGTTGGTGTGCTCGTTCCCCTTGAAACCCTGAAATAACTTTTGGTTTGTTCCACCGGACGGATGGCCTTTTCCCTGAAACCTTCCTTTCCCCCAAGGTCCCCAGTTTTTCTTAGGGGGGTTTTTTTTCAGTTAATCTGTTGGTCGCGTCACCTTCCCCGGTTTACCCAGGATAAGCACCGCGCTTGTTTTGGGCCACACAAAAAAAAAATTTATGGGGCCGCCGTCTGCTCTTTTGCGGGCGACCCTTGTTTTTTTGCCCCCACAAGTTGTTCCCAAAAAATTTTTCAAGTCCCCCCCTGTTTTCCCCCCTGTGGACCCCCTCCCATTTCTCGTTTGGGTTTAACGTTCCCATGGCACTTGGATGCTGGGAGGGGTCCCCCCAAAGGTTCTAGTCAGTCCCCCCCCCCCCCCACCACTCCCGTTTCCCGTCCCAACCATTCCCCCTTTTTCGGTGCACTTTGGCCCCCCACCCCTTTTTCTGTGGTCCAACCCCCGGACAACCAAATGGGGGGAAACCCCCGCCAACACGCATGCCGGAGTACACGACCCTTTTGAAATTTCCCGTGCTCCCGAAAACTTGAACCTTTTGTTCCAAAAGGGCACAAACCTGGTTACTTAAAACATTCAGGTTCCCCCCTTCCTTTTCCACTGCGCGATTTGGGCGTTTCTGCTGGACTTCTTTTGGGTTTTTTTCAAGTTCTTTTCCGTTTCTGGGCCCCTGTTATTCCACCAAAAATACGGGGGGAAAACGTTTTTTCCACCCCCCTTGAGGTTTTTCCCCCCCGGTTCCTTGGCTTCCTTTTCCGGTTTGGCCCAAATGTGTTTTGAGGGCAGCCTTCTTGGTTTGGCCCTTAGTCTTGTTTTTAACCAAAGTTTTTAAAAAAAAAAAAAAAACAACTTTTGAAGGTTAAGCTCCGCCTTTTCAACTTTTTCTCTGTTCAAACCTTGAACCCATTTTTTCAAGCCATGGTATGAAGTTTTTTACAAAAAACCCCCAGTGGGAGGGCCGTGCAAACAGGCCGATTTCCTCCCCCTTTGCAGAACCCCCCCCCAACTTTTCTCTATAAAAAAAGAATTGGAAAAACTTTTCCGCATCCCCCCCCCCCTGACTTTTTTAATTGTTTTTTCTACATCCAGGCAGCCCGTTAGGGGGCCAAATTTCCTGTTTTAGGACATATTGTTGTTGTTCTTTTTCTTTGGGACCCAAACCAGTCGCGGTATGGTCCTTTGTGTGGAATCTTTTTTTTTGTTTTTTTTTCCTTGGTGGTTTTTTTTTTTCGTCTCCTTTTCCCCCCAACTCCTTTCAGACACGGGGCGAAAAAACCACCCCCCAACAACCCAAACCCCCGTTTCAAAAGTGTTTATTAACTTGATAGACGCGAGGGGGGGGGTCGCTGCCCCTTGCAGCACCCCTCCCCCTTTTCCCTTTTTCACGGGGAGTTTCATTCAAAGACCCCCCCGGCCTTCCCCCGAAACACTTTTTCCCACCAGACAAATTTCACACCTCCAGGGGGGTCAAAAACCTTGCGAAACACCCTGACACCCCCGGGTTCCCAACCCCCAACGGTTTCCCTTTTACGGCCGGGAGGGGTCGTGAGTTTCATTGTCATCTTTTTTTTTTTTTTTTCTTCCTTTTTGATTGTTGAGGACCCTTCCCTGACGCAGAACCAACAACGCTGATAACTTCTGCCTGGGGAAAATTTTTTTTTAGAACCCCATTTTTTGTGGTTCAGGTTGGTTTAACATTTTAAAAAAACTTCACAGGGTGGGTGAAAAACAACATGCTTGGGAGGTTTTCTCATCCGGACGTTGGGGACAGCTGCCCCCAAATCCCCAACCCCCAGTTTACGCTTTCTCGTCGCTTGCAAGGTTCCCCACCCCAAAACCCTGCCAGGGGGGCCATAGGAACGGTCGTAGGTCCCCCCCCCCCCAAGCGTTTGTTTTTTTTAAATCTGGACGCCCCCCTGAAAGGCCTTCGCCCAGATATGGAGGGTTATTATTGGGTTTCTTTGATATGTGTCCCTTGTTTTCTCCTGTGTCCACCCTTGGGTGGGGCCGGCACCTGGGGCAGATTTGTTCTTTGTTCCCCCCACTCTTCACGGTCAACTTTCTTGTTCCCAAGAAGGGCCAATGTGAGGTTACATCCCCCGGCCACAATTCCCGTTGGCCCCCCCAAAAAATATTTTCCCCTTTTTTTCCCCCGGGACCCCCCGCCGCCCCCAGTTTCCCCCTTTGACCGGGGCAATTTTTAATACTGGCAAAAAAAAAGGCCACCTCAGTAATATTTTTGTCAGATTAGGGGTTCAAATTACCCTTTTGACCCGGCCCTCACCCCCCGCCCCCCCTCCCCCCCCTGACCCCTTCCTGTTGAAAACCCGAACCAACCATGGGGCAATTTTCATTCTTTTGGGGTGTCGGGAACTTGTCCCCCCTTCCATTTTTGGCCCATGGGTGGGGCCGGGGTTTTTACTCTTCTGTCGGGTCCCTTTCAAAAACCCCCCCTCTTTCGCCCTCATTTTTTGTTTTCTGTGGGCGAGGGGACCAAACGGACCCCAACTTGGTTTTTCATTCTTCCTCCCAGTTTCAGTGTCTAAGCCCCCGCGCCCCAACCCACCTTCCGCACCCCCCAGTAACATTTTAGAAAAGGCTCTGTTAAAGTCCCTTTTTCCAGGACACCCTTCAAAAAACGCCCTGAGTAACCCTGCGCCACGGGAACGCCATTCCCTTCCTTTATATTTAACCCTTCCCCCTCCCTTCCTTTTTTTTATTTGGTGAGGGAAGAAAATTCGTGTATTCGTGCCTTCTTCTTTTTCCCTTTTGACTTTCTTCCTTTTCCCGCCTTCCACTTGGAAATCTGTTTTTGCCCACTGGGCGGGGCTACCCGAAGCGTCGGCTTGAGTCCTCTTTGGATCCCCCCCCCTGTTGTGCCCCTGTTCATCCCGATTGTATGTTGCGTTTTTGCGCCCAGCCTTTTCCGTTCTGCCCTATTTCTCTTCCCCTTCTTTTCCCAAAAAAGTTTTCCAGGGACCTTCCTATTGCTGGGTGTTCGGGTTCCTTGTCCCCCCTTTTTTTATTGGGGGGGTCCCTTTTGTCCTGCATATGGGACCCCTACTCTTAGGACACCACTTTTTTTCCCTTTTCGGGCTTTTTGGTCAATTCTTTTTTTTCATTGGGGGAAGTTTTCCAACCTTTGACTTTTGTGGCTGGCGTCTTGTTTTTGGAACTCTGTTTGTTGCGGATCTGGTGTGCCGATTTCACCACAAAAAAAACCCTGTTTTGGCATTGGCTTGGTTTTATAGGGGGATTAAAAAAACGCCGTTCCGTGCCTTTTTCCAAATCCCCCAGTAAATGTCTCCGGTTTTTTTTTTTTTCCCCTTCCATTTCGGTGACCTTTAGTGGGAACCGCCTCCCCCAACCCAAACCCCAGTTTGTTCATCCACTCTGGTTTTTTGAAAATGACTTTTCAGGAGGAGGGGCAACAGGAGAGCCTTTTTTTATTCTTTTTGTTTTACTTTACCCAGTCCTGTCTGGGTTGGAGGTTCCCCTTTTTTTCCACCAACCTCACCCAGCTTTTTTCTAGTGCCGTCTTTTCACCCGGATTTTTTCGTTCTTTTTTTGCAAAGCCTCCTTGGGGGGGTGCGCAATATGTTCCCCCCATTTTTTGGGATGGAGCTTGCCCTCCTCCCGGTCGCGTTTGTAGCTGAGGTTCCCCGTGAGGGGCTGTTCGCTCTCTTTCCTAATGTTGTTGCTTGCTATTGTCTTAGCAAAGGGTTCCCTTCGTTCCGGCCTGTCTGGATTGCGGGTCCCTGTCCCCCCCCACCTTCCTTAGTTGATTCCGGCAGTATTTGGCCCACCCGCAACAAATTCCATTGTCGCACCTTTCCTTTTTTTGTTTTTACCAAGAGGGTTGCTTTTTCCTGCGGTTAGGTTGAAAAATAGCGGGGGACACCTGCGAAATTAAAACAACAACACCCCAGCATCACAAGTTTGGATTTTTAACCAATTTTTGCAAAGTAATTTGTGTCCTTTAAACCACCACCATGGGTTTTCTGATTTGGTATTAAGACAATTTGATCCGTATCTCTTTAGCTTTCTCCGCCCTTTGTGGGAAGGGGGGTTTTTGGGAGTGGCCTTGGGCAGGGCCCACTCCTCTTGCGGACTGTTTTTTTTTTTTTTTCCTGTCATTGAGATTGTGCCACCCTGTGAGGGAGTTTGACGTGCGGGCCTGTGTCTTAAAAGTTTTTTTTCCACCCACTTTTTTATACCGCAGGTCCATTGCGTCCACCACCCTTTTTTTTTCCCCCCACAAAAACCCCCCCCTGTGGCAGAAATGACAACGCAAAAAACAAACCCCCTTGAGACATTTATTTAATTTACATTGTTAAGATTTTTTTTTCGCTATTACACCGTCTACCCATTCCCCTTTTTGAAAGAGTTTTCCCATCCATCCAAATTAGAGCTCCTTTTAATTTTAGTATTATATTTACCGGTTGGTCCTGTGTTCCTTTCGGGTACGGTTTTATGCTGGGGCTTTTAAAGATATTTTCTTATCTTGGTTGTTTGGCAGGTATGTTCGGGTTACTGTTTCATTCCTTGGTTTGTTTTGGATTGGCCCCCCGTTCGACGTTTTTGGTCCTAGGTCGCCTGTTTATTCATCATCTTTCTTTTATTTTTTTCGTCCTAGTGGAAAACACTCTTTTTCTTTATTGGTCACTTGTGTTCGTAAGATTTCTCCCAGCAAAGCGCTTTATTCCTGCTCCCTGCCCCCAGGTACTGGGTTTTTTGGTTGTAAAAAACCGCTTTTTTCCGTTTTCGGGGGAACACGGGACGGTTACAACACCCTCCTGCCTTGTTCGTTTGTGTTCCGGTTGAGACTGGAATAAAAAACCAAACTGGTTCCTTTTTCCTCCCCCAAACAGGTCAGTATTCTTCCTGTCTGGGCCCCCCAGCCCCCCCTTACCGGTTTTTCTCCCAAGTTTCGGAGCATTCTTCCTTTTGGACTTTAATTTTCCCCTTTTGTTCTTCTTACCAGTCTGGAATAAACCCCCAACGAACGGATGCGGGCTGGGCAATCGTCCTGGATGGTTGTTCCCTTATTATTTTTACCCGCCCGGTATGTACTTTTTGGGGGCCTCTCCAAATTCTGTTTCGGTGTTCCTTTCTCCTTACCAACCACCCACATGTTCGAGACGGTTTGAAATCCCTCTTTTTTGGTTTAGTTAGAATTGTTCTCCGCAGATTGCCCGGAAAGGGTTCCCCCACGTCACTACGTTCCAGCCTTTGGTTCTTTTTTTCTTTCCTTTTGTTTCCACCTAGGGGGCCGTTACAAGGGATTGTTGTGGCAAATTTTTTCTGGGAAACTGTTGATTCCCTTGTTTTAGAAAAAGGGGAGTGGGTTCACTATTCTTTACAAGTTCCCCCCAGTTTGTAGTGAGGGGGGGGAACAGAGGTTTCTTTTTTGACCCTTCCCCCCGTGTTTTGTCAGGGCGTGATATCCTGTGCCCGGTCGGAACAACAAAACTTTTGGCGTTTTCTTTTTGGTCCAACTTCCAGCAGACGGCCGTCAACCAGGGTTTTTTTCTGGTCCCTCCCCAGAAATACTTTTCTTTCCGTTCGAGGTTTTATTTTTTTCAATGGGGGTTTGTCAACCAGGGCCCTTGTTTTTTTTGTCTCAACTTTACTGGTACTTTGTCCTTCCCCCCCCTAACCCATTTTCAGGAAGTATGATGATTTACTTACTCCTCAACCATGCATTCTGATTCCCCCCTTTTGGGTTCCCTGTTTCTGCCTTAAGGGACTTAGCGTTTTCACCGATTCCGGACATTCGGTGTTTTCCGGAAATCCAACACCGGGACAATTTCCCACCTTCTTTTGGGGGCTTCTTGGCAACCGAGGGTTTTCCAAATAAGCCAACCGTTTCTCCCTGCGACCCCCCGGCCCGGTGGGGCCCTTGGGGGACAAAAGGGATTGTTTTTGCATTTCCCACCCTCTCCAGGCAAAAAAACACGTATTGGTTTTGCGACGCCCTTTCCCGCGTTTACCATCCTTCCCTTTTCTCCCATCCTTTGACGTTTTCTTTGGAAACAAATTTCTCAGGACACCAACCCACTTTAAGAGGTTGAACTTTTTAAACTTGAAAAATTTTTTTATCAAGGATCGTTCCGAAGCTTTTTGTTGGGTTTTATATTGTTCCACTTTGCCAACGGTTTCTTAGGGGTCCCCACTTTCCCCCCGGAACACAGGTCCTTCTTTCTTTTTCTTTTGCCCGGGGGGGCGAATTTTTCTTTCTTCTTTCACTTTGGAGATTAGGTGTCTTTTTCCTCAACTTTTTTAAAAGTTTTCACTTCCCCTTTTTTTTTTTATGAGGATTTTTCCCCTGCCCAACGGAACCCTTAGCACCACAAAACCCCGGGGGGGTCCCAAATTCACGGCTTTTTTTTCACATTTTTTTGCTTTTAGTGGGTTTTCCCCATTTGCCCCCAGGTTTTTTCCACGCCCCTTTTTTCACGGACTGTAGTGGTTCGGATCTGTCCGGCCCCCAGTGGTACTGTTTGTGTGTGTGATTTTTTCTTTTTCTTTTTTGATAGGTTTTTGGTCCCCACGCCCAAAAGGGCAAAAATGGGTCCCTTCCCAATTCCTGTGTAAATGGGGTTGTTCCTTCGGACCAATCACCCGTTTAAAAAACCCCCCCCCCCCATTTTACCCCAAGCTCCCCGGGGCCCACGACGAATTTTGGTGAAAACCCCCTTGTTCCCCAGGGGCGAGTATTGGTTGAAAAATGGTACTTTTTTTTGCTGTCCTTTTCCTTTTCCTTCTGAGTTTGGCCCACCGGTTTTCTTTTTCGCGGAGGTTTCCCCCCCCCCCCCCCCCCTGTTCAAAACACCCCAAGGTTTCCCCCTGGGTTTCCCCACCCCCCGTTTGGACAATTTTCCCCTTTCTGCTTGGGTCCCCCTGTCAATTCGGTAGTTTGATTCCTTTTTCCTTGACAAAAAATTTTCTTTTAAAAAAAATTGCCTCTGTGATCAATGGAGGCGACACTCCGGTGCCCCCCCCTTTTTTTGTCCTCCCCCCCTTTTCTTCTTTTTTATGTTGTGAAAAACCCCAAAACACCCCGGCCAGCGGTGGGAATTGTCTTTAAACAAATTGGCTTTGAAGCCCCATTTTTTCCTTGCACCCCCAGTGCACTTTTCTCTTTTTTTTTTCCCAAAATTACATTCTTTTCTGTCCCCCTTTCTGGACCATAGTGGATTGCCTTCTGGATTTTTTTTTGCGAGGGCACGGATTATTTTATCCCCTTTCCGTCCCCAAGATCGTGTTTTTATGGCCAAATGCGGCCTTTCGGCCTCAAAAATCCCCTGGATGTTTTCCCGGTTTCCCTTTCCCCAAACCTTTAAACAAAAATTGGTCCGAGTAGTGGTGGGGGGGGGGTTGGGGTGTTTTTGGGGGACAGGACACATGTTACCCCAGAAAGGTTTGGGTTGGTGTGGCATTATTGTTTTTTTTTTAGCCTTTGGTTAGAACACTTCCCCCCACCTAGTTTTTTTATTTTTGTTTTCCCGCTGGCAACATACGACCATGTGAACACCCATTACTGATTAGTTTTGTTTTTAGGAGGACCTTTCCTTCTTACGACACCACCGGCTTATGCATCTCCCTTGGGCAACTTTCTCCTTCTTTTGAGGGACGTGGACTCTCTGGAGGGGGGGTTTGAACACCCCCCAGATAACAGCTTGCGGCTTCTCCTCCCTTGACGGTTTCTGCTGGTCTTTTAGTTTTTCTCCCTTGGTTTTTTTTTTTTGGAATGCGCGGTTTTTGACCCTTGGTCGTCCCCAGACGAGCACGGCATATTTTTTTCTTTTTTTTGTTGAGAGTTTGTTTTGCCCGTCACCTTCTTTTCCCATTTCGGGGGAGTCCTTAAACAAACCCTTCCTGTTTGCACTGAGAAGTCCGGCATCCGTTTTCCCCAATTTTTGGATATGAATCGTTTCTTTGTGTGTTCCCAGTTGTTTTGCAGGCGTGGTCCCAAACTTTGTCCCCAACTTCTTCCTGTTGCCCCAACAAATTCGGGACCATTTTTGGAAAAACACTTTTTTTTAACTCCCACACCAGTTCACTGGCATTCCCAAAAACTGGATGTACCTTCCCCCCTTTATTTGGACTACTTTCGGCCCCATGTTGTTCGCTTATGGGTGACTTTTTACCCCCCTGTTTTAATTCATGTTTCTTGGGGTTTTTTTTTTATTTGTTTTTTTTTTGTTTGCCCATTTCGGTGGGGCCCTCCACAACCTTGTTTTTTTTTTTTTTCTACGTAAACGTTGGTTTCCTCTTTTTTATTATGATGCCTCCCCCTTCGTTTGTGATTCTTACTTTTTTTCTGGGTTTTCCCACTAATAGTTTTTACTTTTTTTTTTGTACCTTATCTCAAAAAACCTCCCTTCCCCCCCCCCCTTTTAGTTGTCACCCTGTCGTGTGCCAGGGGGGGGCTCCCCATTATATTTTCCCCCTGCCCTTCCCCTCCGTTTTTCTTTTTTGTTTTGTGAGGCTATCGCTTTTCCAAGCTCCCATTCCCCAAAAAAAAACTCTCTTGTGTGTTTTCCCCCCTATTTTTTCAGTTACGCCCGGCCAGCACCTCGGGAAATCAACATTCCCTCTCCCCTTATCCCTTGACCAAATCGTTTTTCCGTCGACCTGGCGTTCTTCCCCTACCACCCACCCCCCTACCCCACATCCTGCTCGACTGGTTTCAGACCTCTCCCCTTGTCACACTCTCTTTCTCCCCCTTCGGCCTGAACATGTGATGCGAGTTTTTTCACACCCCCCCCTTCTTTTTAGATGGCGCAATCAGATTTTTTTATTTCTTTGTAACACAACTTCCTAATCTAATTCCCTTAGTTTCACTGTCCTTTTTTCCATCCGTTTGAGCTTTCCCCCCTGTCGCCAACGCCCGATATGCCTTTATCTCCTTCTCCCACCAGCGATTTTCCGCTTCCCTCCTCCCGCCGAGAATCCGGCTCTCCCTCCCTGTTAGATTTTACCTTACTCTCCCCTCAACCTTCCCACCTTTGACGGATCACCGTAGCAACCCGGTGTTCTACTCTGCTTGCGAGAGAGGCTTTGGTGTAGACTCGTGGACCCCACGTCCTTACGTTTTTCGTTCTCCTGGAGTCTTTTTTCTCCGTCCCACCCCACCCTTCAGGAAGGCCTTCCCCTCGAACAATTTTAGTTGGTGAAGGCTTCCTTTTCTTATCCCTTCGTCATTACCCCTGCTATCAGTAGCCACATCCTTCGCGCATCCTCTTTCCAAACCCCAACGCTCTCACTTCTCCCTCTCTTTTCCTCAGACCGCGTTCCTTGAAACGCGCTTTTTTTGGCGTCCCTTTGTTGGTTTTTAAAGCCTACATTGCAGTACTTCAGGGTGACAACCCCCATCCTCTCTCCTAGTCCACTTGAAAGATGAACTTCCTCTATGAAGAGCTTGGATCAAGGTTTACACTCCTTTGACCTTTTGCCACTCTCTGAAGCAACGTCGCCTTCCCCTGGCCAGTCTCCCAGTCCATCTCCCACTTTTTTTTCCCGCTCCTCGTTACCCGGTGATTTTCGCGCGCTTATGTGCTTTACTGTTCCTTTGTTTGACCTACGACCTATGACTCACGCTCCGCTGCCAGATCAACATCCTCATTCTGACTCTCTCTTTACTTAACTTCGACGTCAGCTGTGTTTCGGGTTTCCCCCAATCTCGGACCCCCCTGATGCCGAACAATGTCTGTTTGGTTTATTGTTGGTCTTAGAGCTTTCACGATGACCTAAACTACCTGACCCTCCACAACCCATTTCCTACTCGAAGATCGGAACTTTTCCGGCCTGTCTTTCCCCCTGCCCCTATCCCTTTGCCCCCCCACTGACCCCCACCCGCGGCCCGATACGGATTCCTTTTCCACCTTATGGACCCTTCCCCGACCCACTTTTGTGCTGGATTTTCCCCTTTCTTCTCTGCCTTCTTTTTCTGACCCCTCTTAGAGGGAGATTTCACCATCAGGTTTCGAGCGGATTGCACCCCCATATTTTTAAAACGCCGGTTGGACAGTTTAGGATCGGGAGTCGACTCCGGGCCCTGTCGGTTCAAAATTCCTTTCTTTCCTGACAAGAGGAAGCGGATGGTGCGACGTCTGAAGAGACCTTTTATCTATGATTGAGTCTTTGATCATCCCCCTTCCCGAAGACCTCCCGTGAGGGTAGGTTCCATCCCTTATAATCCCTCAAGGTAGTCATGAGGAATAACCACTATGTTTTTTCGGGTACATGTCTCCCATTGCTCATTCTTAATCTGCACAGGACGCCCTACGAAATCTCTCTTCGCTCTTGAATGTGTTACCCCCCCCTCTTTTACAATCCTGAGGTGAAGTAGAATTAGTACCCCCTTTAGGCTACCGTCAACCATCTTGTAACGAATTAGACCCTTAATTCTCCTTTAGTCTTGGACTTTTCTCTCCTCAGACCCCGGAGAGATAGTCCCTTCACTCTCTTAACGGACAACTTTTTAGCTTCCCGTTTCTAGAATTGAGATTAGGTCCTCCTGCGAAGTACCCCATTCTAGTAGTTCCAGTCTTTCCGTTTGCCGTTCGCTATTCTTTTTTTTTCCGCCTTCCCCGGTAGTTGGATGATCTTCAGAAAAGTAGAGGACGGGAACGCTTCCTCCGCCCTCTTTTAGTTGAAGGTATGTTTTCTCGCCGGACCGCCGCCGACTAGATTTTTCCTTTCCGCTAAAATCTGGTTGCTCCCTTCTTTTCCGGCCTGGTACCCCCCCTGTGGGCGCTCTTGCCACAGTTCCACGGCCGCGCAAGATTCCTCCCATCACGATCTGTCTTTGAGGACACCTGCTCGCGGCAAAACCTCCGTTCCGCCCCAACCCTTTCCCTTCTTAACCATTCTTCCTCCCCCCTCCCCCTTCAAAAAGTTTTCCCGCGGCTCGCCGAACCAGAGAGTTCCGAAAAGGACAACGGTACTTTCAAGAGGCCCCGGACGGGTCGAGGCCGTCGCTTACCTTCTTTTTTGCGAGAGGATGCTCAATCGACGCCGGTTGCTTCCTTTTCCCCCAGGTTTTACCTTTTCTGATTCTTCGATACCCGAAACTGATACTCCCGCCCTTACCCCTCTCCCACACTGCCCGGTCCACATACCGTTCCCCCGCATTTCCTCTTTTTTCCCAACGTCGATCTACCTCTCCCTTTCTTCCGTCCACTCCAAGCAAGCTAAGTTTTACCAAATTCGTTGCCGGTACTCTTTTTTTATCTTTCTCTTCTTTTCCTGTGGTTGAGTTTGTCGCTCCTTTCCAACGCATTTCAGAAAACGCGACAAACGCACGTTTCTTTCGAGGGTCTCTTCCCCTTCTCCCTCCTTCCGGCGTGTTTCAGACCCGCCTTTCCGCCTGAAAACGGCGTCACACTCCCCACATTCCCCCCTGGAGATCCTCCCTAACGTTCCCCTCCCGGATCTTTGTTCTTTTCCCTTCTTTGGCACATGATCTCTCCCTCTTCACGAAAAGGCGACTTGTTCCTTTTTTAAAACTGGCTGTCAGACGGAGACCTTCCAAAGATAAGCTCCTGTTTCAAGCCGTGCAAAGGCCTCTTCCATCGTCTTTTCGCGACTTTTTTTGAGCGCGGGCCCCCTTCTTTCCCTAGACTAGTCCTGTTTTGTGATCTCCCCGGCGGACGTTTGAGAAGCCTTCTGACTTTTCCCAAGCGAATTTTTGGTGATCGCCACCCTCAAAATCAGGTCCGACGCCTCCTTCCCGCACTGCTTCAGTCTAACATGGACACCCCCCCTCCCTAATCCTTTGTCGTATCGCCGACCCGCCCGCAAAGGTCATGAACACATCTCCCACCTTCTAGTGAGAGGGTGGAACTTGTTCCTGCTTCGAAGCCGGTCCGCCACTCCCATCGCTCTTCTTTTTCCCCAGTACTGGTTTCG
>Ga0179591_1307334_pt1 | contig 17684 bp, 19 predicted proteins | sample CZOMad2_1_08_16f_FD_182891 | JGI IMG/M metagenome (GOLD analysis project Ga0179591, IMG submission 182891) | Vadose zone soil fungal communities from Angelo Coast Range Reserve, California, USA - CZOMad2_1_08_16fungal (PacBio error correction) | ecosystem: Environmental > Terrestrial > Soil >... | reverse complement strand
CGGCGTTCCATCGCCTGTTCTTTTTGAACCCCCTCCATGTCACCCCCCCCCCCTTACCCCGATCATTATGGTCAATTTTTTTTCCCCTGAATCCTATGAGCCATATTCAAATGTTTCTTCTTAAGACTTAGGTTCCCGCCTCCTGGGGCTTCAACCATCTTGATGATACACAGGAGCAATGTTCCATTCCCCCTTTCTTTTTATCTGGAGGAACCCCCAGCAGCCAAAGTTCCCCCACTTCTCCCTATTCCGTCCCTTCACCTGTTTACGTTGGGTCTTCATTGTTTTTATATCCAAAGAGAAATTACCACCCGTGTATGCGATCCCTTTTGAAATTTTAACATCTCCTCCCACCCCCCCCAATACCAGATCGGCAGTGTCCCTACGTTTCAGCCAAACTGATTCCTGGTTTTTCCCGAGTTAATTTCGGGCCAATTGTCCTATCTCTTCAGATCTACTCCGATCGTGGAATTTCCCACTCCCCCCTATCACTTTCCCCCCCCTTTCTTTCCCTTTCATCCGAGGCCTCCCCAATTTTTTTGTGACAACTGTCTTCTATCACCTTCCCCACCCAGCGAGATTACTCCCCAGAAAGGACACATTTTTCCCCTTTTTTTTTTTCCTGACCTAACACCCCTTTTAAATGCTTTCTCACTAACCCAAACCCCATCACTTTGCTTTTCTCCCCAAGAACCATGTACCCCTTTTCCATTTTCTATGGGGAATGGATATCATGGTCAATTAAGCTACTACCTCCCCCCCCCCTCTTAAAGGGAGTTTTTCCTCCACTACCTATACACTACGACCTTTGGGTTGACTTGCTTCCCCCATTGCTGATGGCACCATTTTCTTGGAAACGTTATGCCCTCAAAGGAATCCTTTCCCTGAAACATTTTACACCAGGGTGTTTCCTACTCCTTCTCAGTCTTTATTGGTGAGGCCCATCCTTTCTTTCTTCGACCCCGCCAAAAGGATAGCAGTCCTGATGCTTTCTTTCCCAGATTGCAAGTGTTTTGACCGCGAAGTCGTTTTTCTGTTCATGGTGGCGGCTCTGTCCCGCTACCCCCCTTCACCAGGGCAGGCATGCCCCTGATTAGTCTCTTGCAGCACGCATTTTAGGACCCTCTATCATTCGCTAATAGCTCAGCTTTTTAAAGGTCGGACCTGTTAGTTTTCTTCCCTTTTTCTTGGAATAAGTCCTCCAGGAATCCAGGAAGGTTTGAAATTGTCCAAGCGGGGAGGTCCGAGTCAGTTTTTTCCCCTTATATCCTCTAGCTTTTCCTGCTGATTATGATTGCTCCCCATTCTTTAAAGTTATTCTTCCCACTTCTTTCATTGGCGTCATTGTACTTCTTTGTACGAGAGGACCCATCACGCTTCGCTTTGAATGTGGTACTCCCCCCCTCACCCCGTTATTAACAGGGGGGGGCTTTTGGCATGTCGGACGATTCAACATTTGTTTATATTCGCAGATGCTTTTCACTATTTTTTCCCCCTTTTCGTTTTCTTTCAAGTGGCTCCTGCCCTGTGTCGCTTGGCTTAGTCTTTTTTTCTTTCCTCCTGTTTCGCTGTCAGTATCCAACGTCCCGGAATTCGATTTCCACTTTGCCACCTTCGATCTGCTTCCTGGGGACTCTGTTCATTTGGCCCTACTCACTCACAGCGGTGCACGTGACCGTTAACGATTAGACCCCCTTTCACTTGCGCTTTAATTTTCCCCCTTTTTTCTTGAACCCCACACCCTGACCACATCATGTTTCTCATCCATACTCGTTTTCCGGGTGTTTCTGTCTTTTTCTTCGCCTCGCTTGCCTCTTTTTTGACTCTTTAAACGGCTGCTCTTGGGCGTCCGTCTCCCTCCCCCCTTTAGACGCTTGCATAATGCATAACTGCATGCTGGTGACCCCCCCTCGTGGGGTTCTTCCCCTCCACAGCCAAATAGGCAGCCAGCTGCTTTGATACGTTTGGGCTAATTCCAGTCTCCCTTATTGTAAGCAAAGCATCCAAACTTATTCCATTGCTTATACAGATTTTCTTCTTTCATTTTTTTTCCCTACCCTAGTTTAATAGGCAATACTTTTTTTTTTTCTCTTCGTCGCACCCCCCCTTTAAGAATGTTGGGGATTGCGCCAGTCAAGTGTCCTCCTTATCCACTCGTGTCATGGTCCTATTCTTTGATTTCTTTCTCCACCACACTGATCTAACTGCGCTGTTCAATCCCCTCACCATTCCACTACTTGGGTTTTGGGTGGAATGTTTTGTTGATACCTTCAAATTTCATTTTACCTGGACGGATTTCTGCTTCTATCCCCCCTCGCCCCAACAATCTGAAATTAGTTGTTTTCAGTTTCAGTAGACCCCAATTATGTCTTCGCTTTGCTTTCCAGTGAGTCGTCCGACAGTTGATCTTCTTTGGCAATCGAACTTTTTATCTTTTTTTTCTCCCCCCTCTCTTCCTTTAACTCTCCTGACCGGTACTTCGAAAGGTTTTTCCCACACCTGTGGCTTCTTTTTACAAGTGGATCATTATTTACTCCCGTTTCCCTCCCTTACTATTCCTCTCCGGCCCACCTTCGTTCTCTAAATCCTGTTTTGTATCAATCACGTTATGGTTTGGGCAGTGACGCCCCTTCGGTAACGTCGGATAGTTATCTAATTTCTTTCCTCTTTCCTGGTACGAAATTTTGTCCCACAGTCGATCATTTACCGAATACCTCTCCATCCAAACAGAACCTCTTTGCCTCATTAGGTTCTTCTTCCGGACCCTACCTTGCCTTGGCGCCGGATGTATGATTTTTTTCTTCCGGTTTCCGAACCTCTTTGTTTTTTTCTAATGCCTTGACCAGTTCTTCTTTTTGCCCCATGTCCGTCGAGGGCAAGTAAGCGTACCTTCTCTTTATTTAAGCCTTTTTCTCCTCTGTTAACCTTATTTAGCTCTGGGAAATTCGTCTTGAGGACCCCTTCTTCCCTACGGTCTACCACCACACATTCCACCCGCACTGTGAGAAACCAATCCCCGCCCCCCACCGCAGTAACCTCCTCTCCAATGTTGGGAGATTTTCATCGATTTCATTCCCATTCAACCCAAGGACTACACACCTACCTATGTTTTCCCCGCATGTCGGGGCACTTCCATTAAGGATCCACTGTCTGGTACGCATAACGGTCCTTCTTTTTTAATTGCCCCTCCCAATGTCTTTCTCTTTTTCTTCCTTCGGTCCTCGTTACCTAGTTCACTGTCAGATTATGTCCCTCCCCCCCACCACGTTTTTTTTAGACCCCCCCCCCCTGTGCGATATTTTCTAGGCGATTCTCCTTTCATTCGCATTGTGGCTTCCCTCTTTTTGAGACCTGCAGTTCAGTTGTCCCCCCCTCCGCCCACGCTCAAAGTCGCCCCTTTTTTCCAGTTCACTCTCCAAGCGATCGGCGCTAAGTTTTGTGCCTCCTGAAAGGTTATCTCGCTTCTTTTTCAAAAACGTAGCACCCTCCTATTTAAAGTTGATGATTCTCCGACGTATGAGTATATTCGCCCTCCGAGCTGAGTAAAAACCCCTTTCACGTTGGCTTCAAGTCCTCCTTGAGTGCTCTGACGGGGGTGTGATTCTGGATTAAGGTTTCTATTTCTTCCCCTCCCCTATGTTTTGTTGTTTGATTTTTGGCTCAAGCCGTACTAAGCCCCTCCACCTTCCCCCCCACATTGGTACAGGCCGCAATTCTGGCCTTCTCCTAAAGTTTTTGGCGGGTGCCGAGATTACCTCTCCCGCGCTTTCTTTTCCCTTCCCTCTAGAGTTTCTCAGAATCTCACCCTGATATTCCTTTGGATCTCGTTCCGCCTAATTATATTGCCCCTAACTTATAGTAGCTAAACCGCTTGAGTGCTCTGAGCTGTCCCTTCTTTCGTTTTGAGCGTTTAGGTACTTGCAACTGCCCCCTTGCATGTAAGCGTAAAAAGTTCGACACCTCCGTTCGAAAACGTCGCAAACTTCGTTGCTCTAGCTTTTTCCTTTGCGACAACAAGGCGGGTTTCCTTTTCCCCCCCTTTAAGTGAAACCCACCCTAATAAGCCAGCCTTGAAATAGACTCCTCCAAACTTACTACAGTTTTGCCCCACCTGAAGACCGGCCCCCCCCCCCCTTTTCCTGAACCTTTACACTGAAATTCTCGTTCTTCTCATACTTCCTAGTTTCTTTTTTCGGAGGTTTTGGAAGAGGATTTGACTGCATCTCCCCCATGTCGGGTGGATTTGTCCTGTGGAGTTAGTGGCAGTCGTCTTTGATTTTTCCCCCTTTGTTTGTTTTGTAGGTGGCGTCGGAAGTCTCAGTGTCAAAGTTCTCCTTAACATGATGCTGAACCTAGTATCCATCGACGAAAAGCATATTTTTTTAGAATACGTCACCCGTCCCCCCCCTTACTGAGTACGTTCTGACAGGCATGGAGACAACCTTTGCTTGCAATCTTCCCTTCTCCCCAGGAGCTGACCTAATACCCCCCCCCCCCCCCATTCTGGGCCACAGAATGATTTCTTTACGCTACAGTGAGAATGGTCTTTTTCTTTTTTTTCTTTGAGATTTTTCCTTTTTCTTCTTCTTTACGACTTCCTTTAACAAATTCCTCGTCCACTGATGCGTTAGATCCCCCCAGTTTTTTTTCTCTACGGTAAAGAACTGCGATTGAACCCCCCCCAAAACGGGATTATAACCTTATCCTATCATTCTCCTCCTTTTCCCGTAAGTCTTCGCCCCTTCGGTCTGAAGAGGGTGGTTCGGGTCTTCAGAGCCTTGAACGAAAACATTTGCACCTTCTCATAAAGGTTGTTCGATATTGTCTGGTCATATCTCGTCCCCGAACCAAGCGGTATCTTTGCAGACGACGCCTGCTTTTTTTCCGGATCAGAAGACTTCATTTTCCCGCCCCCGGCCCAACTTTTTGCTATTGCGTATATCTTCCCCCGTTCCCTTTGAGCATGCGAGGTTAGTCTCCCTCGAGCCCACAAAACCCGTGTCCCCCCCCTTATTGGAAGGTTTTTTTTTGATTATTGCGCCGAGCCTGTTGGATTTTCCCCCCCAACCCTCCCGTAGGGAAGACCTGAGAACCCTGAAAGTGCCCGCATTTATCCCCCCCCCCCGACGGAGTTTTGCATTGCCATGGAAGAATAAAGTCCTTCCCAAGCTCTTAGGCGAGGTCTTGCACCAATAGACCAAATTGTAGAGCATTGTTCATTTCTGCGCTACCAGTCAAATCCCGACTAATTCCTGCTCTCTTTTTTTTTAGCAGGCGATTTTGATTTGAGAATTTGGAACGGCATGAGCGTTTGCTTCTTTTCTTTTCTCCTAGGGGCTACGCGCTGTCTTCCCTCGCCAATAGTTGGCAGTGAGCTCCCAATTCTCCCACAGACAGGCAGCACGTTTCCTTTCCCACTTTTCCGGAAGAAGGGTGACCAAGCCGTTTAGTTCGGGCCCAGTTTGTTTAGATTTCCCATTCACTGCTACGTCTCAAGGCAAATACCCCAGCGTTACGGCTCTGGCCGTGATTCTGTTTGATTATCCCTTTCCATTAAAATCAGCGTGTCTGTTACCAGTTAGGCCCCGATTTTGGTATAAGGGGGCGACCCTCCCTTTTCTTTTTTTTTAGGAAAATCGCACCCTGCTTCATTCTCCGCCCACCATGCGACCCTTTCATGCTGCACTGCTAGAAAGGTTTCTTTCTTCCCTGAAACGAGTTTCCCCCCTTTATCTGTTTTTCCACACTCCACTGCCCGCGTCGAAGCCTGTAACACTTTTGTTCTCCCCGTCCTAATCGTCCCCCATATGAAAAGAAAGTCTTGCTCCGCTTCCTTCCCCTTAGTCCCGACTCCCTCTTTCCCCAACCTACGACCACTGGGCTATCTCTGTCACTAACTCCCGACAAATAAGGGAACCAGCGACCCATTTGAGTTATGATTGTAACATAATTCGCGGACCCACAGCGTTTGGCCCCTTTTTTTTCAACCACTTCCCCTGTCCTGGCTTCTTATTTCTTCAAAATCTCCCTTTCTTATACGAAATGTCCCCACCCCTCTTAGTTAGACGGCAGTCGTTTTTCCCCATGGATAGTTGCAAAGCTGCCCCTTCCTTCTTAACTGCCTTTTTCGTTTTGTTGTTAGTGTCGATACCCCCTTAACTCCATGCCGGACCCCCTTCCCCCCTTCCCCCTTTTCCGCGCCCTCTTCCCCGTCCAGTTTGGCTACAGCCCCCCCACTACTTCCCCCGAATAAAATGAGATGGACCCTTGTCTTTTTAATGATATTCTTTTTTTGTCAAGCACTCTAATTCCCTCCACCCTGAACTTTGGGACCCCATCCATGTAATTCCTTCCCCCCCCACCCTTGTTGCGCATTTATATGTCTGTTTCCCGGTCCCCCCACCTCCAGCTCTTCTGATTTCTTCTTCGGGTTCTTCTCTCAGTTTGATCTCATCTAAAATAACCTTTGAAACTTCTTCATGTCTTGCCTAAAATTCATTAGTTTTTTTTTTAGGGTGTGATCTCGAGTTTTCTTTTCCCCCGTTGGTGTTTTTTCGTTCCGAATTTCGCCGGGTGTTACACCACTTTCACTTTTGGGAGCGCTGGGCTAGGTGTGAAGTGTACACTTTCACCACATTGAGAGTAGGCTTTCTCCTGTTTTTGTTTCCGTTATAATTGCTATGATTTTTTTTTTTTTTTTAAAATCTAGCATCCTTTCTATCCTGACTGTAATCTTTTACCACCAAAGTCACGGGCAACAAACAGTGCCATGCATTCAGATTTCAAACGATGTCCCTGAAGATTGTTTCCTTTTTTTTTTGACCTTGTGTTGTCATAAAGTTTTCTCACATGACAATTTTTCTTTTTGTTTCTAGTTACCCCCCCCACCCCCTTTTGGTTTAATGCAAAGACACGCCACAAGTAATATTCTCTTCCCCCCCCCCCTTTATATTGGAAAGGGATGGTCTTGGTCGTTCACCGGCTCCCTTTTCTCTTTCTTTCGGGTCCTCCCATCTTGCATCTCACCGAGTGTCGGCAACCAGGCTTTCGTCGGCCCAATTCCACTTCCCTCCTCAGGATCCGTCCCAAACACGGAAGTTAATCAGCCCTTTTGATATGTATATGTGACAGTATTTTCTCTTCCCTTTGCGTCCTCTTTCCCCTTCACACTTGCCCAACAGGTCCACCGTCCATATTCAGTAAAATCTCTTCCCCCTCGTTTGTGTTGTTTTAGAGAGAGCCTGATCATGCTCATGGCTAATGTACCCCCCTTGACATGATGGGACAGTCTTACCCCCCGACTAAGGTCACAATGATACAATCCAACGCCTCCCTTTTCTGATTTCCTACACGTGTTTAATGAGCCTGATGATCCCCATTTTTGCAAATGGCTCGTCTTTTATGTTTGATACTGTGGCTCCCCCTTCTCTTATGTATACCACAATGTTCGCAGACTCGCCTGCCGCCACCGGGATGTTTCACCCCTTTTACACGACCCATTCCCACTATCCCGTATCCCTCTCCCTATAAGTGGACTTTTTGGTCTTCATAAACCCCCCTGTGGTACTATCCCCCACCGCCAAAATTTCAAAATAGGTGCTCTTTTGTATGACCACCCAACCCCTGCACCCCATTTCCCAGATCTGCCTTGTCAAGGGCAACCCTCTCAATACCCTCCTTGTACTTTCCCTTGGAGGTTGGACATTATTTCCATTTTCCTTCATTATGCGTTTTTCCCCCCCCCCCAGAACCCATTAGCATTTTCCCCCCCCCTCTCCCCCTGTCTGGATGGAAGCACCCCCTTTTGTTTCAAACAGCTGCGATCACTTCCCTCCGCCGTACTCCCCATTTCCCCCTGAACCCCCAGTGCGTTTCAATTCTGGGACCTCCACCCGAAACAAGCTGTGAGACCCCTGAGACCCTAGTATATACAACAAACCCTCAAGTGGTAGCCCATTTCCCCCTTACTTTGAGTGGTGTGATTTTTCTGCTTGAGATCATGGCCAGATGGTACTAACCTGCCCCTTCTTCTCCTGCGATGACAGGGTTTGCCACCCCAGGACCTTCGTTGGTCTGTTCTTCATGAAGTGAGGGGGGATTCCCCCAAGTTCACGGGTGCCATTATTGTAAGTTGTTTTGTTGTCCCTTTCCCCCCGGAAGGAATTCCACCCTTCCCCCACAAGTTCAGGTTGATTTCCCTTTTCCCTTCCATATTTTGTAGCCCACATTTGACGATTCGGCGCTCTTCAGAGCTCTGTCCATGCTCTTATGTGGTGGTTCGTCCTTCACTGAACATTTCCCCTTTGAAATTAACACTATTTCCCACGGCCTCCAGCACGATATTCAGAGACCGCGCTTCCCGTCGAGGGAAGAGATGACAAGCAATCCCTGGTGCTCCCGATGCTAATCATGCCATTTCATTTCCGTCAGGTGGAACTCCTTTCCCAACTCGTGTAGGTGTTTCCGCTTCGAACATTGTGTAAAGCCGATTAACCTCTAGATTCGTCCGATTTTCTTTGTTTCTTATCTAAAGGGTGCACTACGTGCGGTTCCGTGCTTTTTTCCCGAACTTTTTCGGAGGTCTCGTCGAAAGATTTTTCCTTGGTTGACGCATTACCCCATTTTGTTCATAGAGAACCCTGGGTCTCAGCTAAACTTTTGAAAATTTTCATATCCCCCCCCCCCCGGTTCTAGGAGCAGTGCCAAGGCTCATGTCCCTGGTTTTCGGTGTCCCTTCTCTGTTTAGATGGTTTTCGACTTTTCCATGATTTAACAGGTCCCCCCCTGAGAGCCTACTTTTTCCTTCACCAACGGAGAGACGTTTCTAACGGTTAAGATTAGGGCTTTCTCCTCACTCCACAGCTCCCCCTGCATTTTGACCTTAACCCCCAACCTCGGTAGAAGGGAGGAATTCTCTAATTCCTTCGTGGTGTTCACCCACCTCTTCCCCTCAAAAAATTGCTTCATTCAACCGAATGACTAGTCTGCAAAGTCCCATAATCCCCTGCTCTCCGGTTATGCCATTTCTGCGAGATTTAGATCTTTCCCTCAGTCCTCCGCTTTTCGACCGAAGTAGCGCGCCCCCTCCCCACTATGGCACAATGAAGACGCGCCCGGGACCCCTGGGGCATTTCCCCCCCCTTCCAAAAACTTCCTCCACTCGGCGCTGCTCAGACGAGTAGCTTGTATAATGTAAATTGATCCCGCACGCCGCAGAACTTCTCCATTCTCTCTACCCCTGCCTTTATCGTTTTGCCCCAGACACCGGTCGCCTTATGTTTTTGTGTATTTTATTTCTTAGCAAATATCCCCTGCCGCTTGTCTCTGCCTACCCCGTTTCCTTCCTACCTCTTCTTAGTTCCGGCGTCGCCTTTGATTCCACAAACCCCCCTTCGTTTCGCCAATATACTCCCCTCCGGGAGCCAGCTCTATCCCCTCCCCCCTCTCAGCGACGGATTGAAGTCCCCTTCTAGAACATGCACATCGAATGTCTTTTCCGTTTCCGATTCTCTCGCGCCAGTCGTGATTGCTGTCTGAGGCTTTGCAGACTTTGGCAACTACGTTCCTTGTTTCCTTTTCTCCTTTCTCCTTTCAATCGATGCGACACCTTTCATCGGCGGATTCTTGTTTTTGTCAGTTTTAGTAATCCCCCTCCCCGTCTCAACCCCCCTCCCGGCGGCGACTACTTATCCTTAGACTCTCCCTCTCCGTGATCACGTATAGGTCAAATCCTTTGTTGTTGCTACATTTCGTTCTTTCAAAACGCGGATCTACCGCAAGACACTTTAATGTCTACATTTGCCACAGTCTGATCTTTTTGACAGACCTACTCCCTTTTCCGCCCCCAGTTAGAACCTCCAGAACTTTTTTCCCCTCTAGTTTATTTTGAAATGGTACGTAACGCTCACCTTTGGAGCCCGGGACGATCTTTGGTACCCCTTTTTCTTTCCTTTCTTCCCTGAAGAACATTTGCTCTTTGTGGGCACCAGGTATGGTCGTCTTTTTCCAATCAGTAGCTGAGGTATTTAGGCAGACTTCGAGGTCATATTTAATCTTCCTTTTTGACTCTCTTTAAACTGGCCTCACTGCACCTACGCCTACGTCAACACCAACCCCTGCCCCCCCCCCCCCACAAATTTTAGAATGTGCAACGCAACGCCCGCGAACCCCTTCCCCTCACCTCCCTACACAATGAATGGGGAGTTTCTGTGACTCGAGGAAGACCCCAATTTCAGCGCCCACTCCCCCCCTGAAAATACACTTCCTTTTTAGTGCCTGTTCAGCCTGTATTTCCGATGCGTATCTTTCAGGCCCAACCGAAAACTTTCATCTCTTTTGTATATCCGGTTCTTGCTTCCCTTCCATTAAGCCAGTTCCCCCCCTCCACTCCAGCGCTTGGGTCGCCAAAGAGTAATTCCCTGCGATCAGCTAGTGAAGGGAATGCGATCTCCTCCCTCGTTTCCTCCTCCTTTTTTAATAATTCCCTCCCCCTCCCGCCCCGCCGACCAAGCTCTGTTTTCAACTCCCCTACTGATAACTCCATCTTTTTCATCGGTTCCTAGATTTTCTTTCATCCTGCCACCGAGTTAGTACTTAGACCGGAAAAAGTCCCCTACCCCACTAGCTCGGTTGATTTCTTCCTCCCTAGGATTCCTTACATCCTCGTTGCTGAGGTATCTAGCTCCCCACCGGAAACAACTTTGAGTGGCCGCTCAGACTGTCTCTTACAGGGGCAATTTGATTTTTGCTTGCAGCCCTATCTCTTATTCCTCCCCTTTTTTCTATCTTGAGCATTAATTCCCGCCGGCCGTCCCTGTCCTCAGCCCGCTCTTCCCTTATCCAAACTTTTTTCCTGTATGTGGGCCGCCAGACCCAGCATAATTTAAGAACTATTCGGCGTAGAAGTCCTCACCGAGGATCAAACCACTGACTCTTGTGGTAGGAGTGGTGAAGATCCAAGCATGATGCTAACACATTTCGTAGCCCCCTCAAACGCTTGAGTGCTCCTTTTAGATTAATTTTCTTTCTGCCTTTGGCGTTTTTCCTAAGGAACTGTCTTACGTCAAACCCCGATTTTTGACACTTTGATGAAAGATCCAAATTTTTCTTGCTGCGCGCAACGTAGGTTTTCCAGCGTTTAGTTTTTTGCTACTGACCGTGAACGACGCTACTCCCTTCCCAGAAGCACCCAGAGCTCTAGCTTGCGTTGCTTCCCCATGTTCACGCCTGTCTTTCCACCCTTCCCGTGTCCAGAAATGGAACCAGGTACCATGCATCCCCTCCCTCCTCCTTTTCATAATATTGTTTTTGTCCGGGGGGTTCTTGCTAGCTCCCCTTTTTCCTTTGAACCACTTCAACTGGGATTTCTGCGTTGACTTGGGGTCGCTTCTGCTTGGTGTAAGTTGATTTGCCGGATTGTTGGTTAGTTGGTTCTTCGCGTTCCCCGGCCCCCCAGTGTCACAGACGTGTTCCACTTTTCCACTTGAATGCCCTCAGATCCCCGGAAGATATGGCCTTTCCGACCTCCCCTTGCCAGAAACCCTTCCCATGTCCATGCAGAGCAATGCTCGAATGCCTTATCCCCAGGTTGCGGTATTCACCGAGCATAACAACCCCCTTCCGGGCTCCCACCTTCCCTGCGGTACTCCACTTCTCAATCCACTACTATTCCCCCCTCTTTTTCTGCCCTTGCGGTGATTATTCTGTACTTGACTGCTCATTTTACCAACCTGTATCGTAGTCTCTTCTCCCCCCCCCTTTTTCCCCCTCGGGTACCTAATTGCGTCTCAAAAAAAACGGATTATCCAGTTCTCTATATTAGTCGTTTAGTAGGAAGGCCCGGCCCTTCTTATTATCGTTCCCTTTTGATAGATTTCCTCGCCCTGAAAACACAACATAATGCCCGAGTCCCTTCCCGGCTTCACGCCTCGGATTTGCAAATTCTCGGTCTCCCCGAGAACCATATTTTTCTTCCACATCCGGTCCTGTTGTCCCGCGACAGTCCTCGGGAACTTTTTTATCAGACCCCGACAACGTCGTTCGAGTGCTGGTTTGATCTCTCAACTCAGCTTCCTTCGTAAATGTTTTCTTTAGGCCTAGACTCCCACCAAAACAGTTCTAAACCCACCGCGGATCCTTACGTTCTGCTTGGACCCCGAATGGGGGGGAATGTGGCTACATCAGCGAACCTCGAGGAGCGAGGATTCCCGCTTTCCCCCTGGAGTCGTTCCCGCAACCGATATTCACCCCCCCCCACCGGGCTTGCGTCGACGATTCACTCTTTCTACAGCTCTTCTTCATTAGTGTCTTGCGCCACAGGCTAATACGAGGGGTCTTCGCACTGATCCTGGGACTTTTGCCAGTCACCTTCTTAAAAGTCGTCCTCTCTGTCCTCAGTTTATAGTTGCGTCTTGCCCTTTGACCCGCCACGTAAGGTCTCGCCTTCTCCTCCTTGAGGCAATCTTTAGTTTAGTTTCTGTCGATCCTCTCCCATTTCCGTCCCTTCCCTTTCCCAAAATCTGCTAGCCTTTCGGCCACCCCGCGACGACTTTTCGGTCAGACTTGTTCGTTTTTTTTGCTGTAAAACCGCCGGTCGAGTGGGCACCAGTTTGTCCCGCTTAAGCTCCCCTCTCAATTTGCACCCCCCCCTTTCGCCCGCGTTTACTTTCATCGATGGAGTCCTAGCTTTTATTCTTTTGAACTCCCGCGCGCCTTCCGTTCAGGGCAAAAGCCTTTTTGAACCGTGGACCCTTTACTTTCCTCCTCGTTGTCCTATGGAGTCCAAACAGCTTCTTAGCCCCCCCACCTCTTCAGCACGGGCATGAGAGTTGCCTTGATTACCTTTCACCGGGGAGTCTACCAGGTGGTTCAACCTCCTTTCCTTTCCCACAAAAATGTCTATTACTATTCCTCTCAAGGAACTCTTGCCGGTTACCCGGAACGGTCCCTTCCGACCACATTCTTCAAAGAGCTAGATGAGATTTCTTTCCCTCCTTCCACGTCTAGTTTCACAAGCACCAAGTCCTCCTTATTAGAAACTGTACACTAAGCTGGCATCCTCAGCCCAGTTCCCAGTTTCCATTCTCGTTTTTTTTCTGGTACCCACCGGTCTAGCGGTCCCAAATTCCGGGGTGTTCCCCCCCCTAATTTCCCCCTTCCGGTACGGTTGCTTTCCTTGATTCTCACATATCCATTTTCTCGAAAGTTACATTCATCCCACCGTGCCCCCTTACTTTATCTACACGCGTTCTGCCACTGATTGCCTAAGCATTTTCCAACTGCCCCTTTGTCGTCTTCTTTTGGCACTCGTCGAAAATGACCCCCCATCACTCGCGGATCCGGTCCCTCTTGTCTTTCAAGGTCTGGCCATCAAATATATCGATCCCCTTCCACATCATGAGATTGAACCCCCTTTATGGTGGGATTTTCTTTGGCGGCAAAGACCCCCTGAGGATACATCCCCCTTGAAATTTTTTGGCCCCCCTCCAACAGTCACTTGACTTCCTTCATTGTCGTCAGTTGACTGTCTCCCGACCTTCCAGCTCTTTTCCTTTTCTTAGTTTACCCCTCTCTAATTGGACCCTCTACCTATTCCCAGCCCCCCCTTCCCTTGTCCATGTCGGGGGTACAAATCACCTTTTGGCTATTCCTTTTCCCTCTCTCCTCAAGCTCGCTTGTGTTCGGGTTTCTTTCGTCTACCGAAATTTTGTTTTCTCTGGGAGTATCTCTCTAGGCTTTTCCGTCTTTCCCCACTACCAATCCCATTGTGAGTTGCTTCCTCTTACTTCTGGTGAGAAGGGTTTTGTTTGCCTTCTAAGTGGATTTGTCCATACCCACTCTAGAGTTACTTACTCTGAATGACTAATCTAATCTTCGAACCAAATCAGTTTCCCCCCCCAGGAAGAATTTATATTCGACTTTATGCCACTTGATTGGTGGGGTTAGACCTTCATTCATATTTTATTCCATATAACAACACATTTTTTCCCCCCTTTCATTGTAAACCACCCTCTGGTGTGGTGATCTTTCACCATATTAGTGTTTGTGTATTCCTTGGTGGTTGTTCCTGGTTTTGTTTTGTTTTTCCAAATTTCCGATTGGCTGGATCTTGTGTGAGTGTCCACGAGTTCCACAAACACTGAGACCTTTGTCAGGAGAAAACGAAGACCTCCTGGTGACTCCCCCCTCCCCCATAGACTCAGCCACCTGAATACGTTGTCCCCTAGAGAACAAGACCCCCACCCTCCTACTGCCCTTTTCCACGACACGCCTCCAATATGAGAGTCTACCAGCAGAGTATCTTCCACGTGTGTTTTAAGATTCTTCTTTATTCGTGATAGCTACTGACAGAATCCACTTCAGCACGTTTTACCATCCCCCACCGACGCCCCCAGACGCAAACTAGTGTGTTGTGTGTATACCAAGGACTGGACCCCACACGCGATTGTGGGGTGCCTCCCTCCTCTTCTTTTTTCCCTTTCCCCCAATGAGTGACCCACATCCTGCTTTTGACGTCTTCCCCACGTCAATTCCAATATATTCTACCTCTCAGTTTACTGCTCCAATTTTTTTCATGGATGACACTTGCTCGTCCCCCCTTAGGTTACAAGACCCTGTTTTCCCCCGTGGACGATGTTTAAAAAGTTTCTCCCCCCCTCGCATCTGCCCAAGGGCGCATCTGGTATGTACCCCTACCCCCCAACGACCCTTCCCATCACAGTTTTCCCATTCCCTACTGGTGCCGTTGTTTATTCTGGTGGTACCCATTCCCCTTACCACTCTACCAAAGCGGGATTGTTTTATTTCCTACTCACCGGTATGTACATGTCACCAATTCCCAGATATGCCTATTCATCCGTTCAGCAAATGTCTTCCTTTTCTGTGTTGACTGTTTTCTTCTGTTTATTTCATATCGATTAGGAAGTAATATTTCTCGTTCCTGTCCCATCCTCCTCGACTCCCCCCCCCCCCCTTCCACTTTTTATCCCCAAAATTTTTTCAACAGTGGAGATTCCCTCCAGGCCTCCTTTTACTACCCCCCAAGAATAATTGAAACCCCCGACAATCTCCGACCACAGTCGTCCTTCTGCCACTTCTCGATCCCAAACAACAACCCCCAATCGTTTTGTATCCCCCCCCCTTCTTCCTTTTGCCACTTGGTGATGGGGACTTCTTAGATCTGGTCCAATTATTACACCTGCCCACCCTCCCCTATGCCCAGGGAGGTTCTTCCTCAAGACAGAATGACTCCCAAACCTTTGGTTTCCGAAAGTGCTGGTTATTCTTCGGGTTTCGTTGCGTTACCTTCCCCTCCCTTATCTTGAACACCCTTTTAACACAGTGACCCCGGGGGGTTCATTTTTTTGTGTACGACCCGGTTATGGTTGCCAACTGTATAGCCTTTTTCTCTTTTTTAGTGATCCCGTGGGATTGGAGTTTGTCGGCGACGCTTCGGCCCCCCTTTTAACATGCACCTGGTTGCCACATTTCAGATTTAAGCGCCCCGCTTTTCTCTGAACGATACTGTTTTTCTTATTAGATTTTTTTCACCCTTCGGCCACGTGACTTTTAGAATCAGGAAGAGCGTCCTTTTTGCCACTCTTTCCCCCAAAGCGTTGAGTGTTCGCTCGATCCTTTTTTTTCCCCTCCTCCAAAGGAGATTTTTTTGTTCGAGATTTAGTGCCCTCTTCCTTTCCTTGTAGTAACTCGGTGTGGCGGCCTGACCATCGAACTGTTTCGAGGACTAGGCGAAAGCTTTGCTTTGTCCCTGTGGTGCGCAAATGTCCTTTCCCTCAATTTCCGTTTCTCTTTACTCGAACTCATGTTGGTTCTCATTTGGACCTTTTCTTTCGCCCGGTCGAGGAGAGTGAAAGCTTGCCCCTGTTCGTTTTGATGGCGGATGTTCCATCTGGATCCTTCTCCCCTCTTTTTCACCCCCTTGGGAATTGATCCCCCTCCCGCCCTTTGCATCACGGCTCTACTTGACTCCCGGTCCCTCCCCGTGATTTGAATAGAATAACATCCCCACGCTCGCGGCTAAAAGCCGTTCCTTCCTCTTAATGTCTTGCCTTTTTTTCTTCTCTTTGAACCAAACTCGTGAACGAACTCAACACCTTCTTTTTTTCCCAACCTGACTGTCATAGTTATTAACCAGCTCAGCCTTGTCGTCCGGTCGCCTATGAGCTTTCTTTTCCTTGCCCTGGAGGAATAGCCCCTTGCTCCACAGACTTCTAGTCTTTCCCAAGCCACTTCCCCCCCCAGATGAATTAAGCCGCGCATCGAGCCGTGTCCTTCTTCCCCCCCAAGACCATCGGAGTGCTCCCGATAGTACGGGCAGGTTTCCTTTTCCTTTCCCAATTGAATTTTACGCAGCATCCAAACTTAGTCCTTGCTATGACCCCCCCTTTTTTTAACGGCTTTCCCAAGCCTTTGTCCCTACGGCCATCTGGGCGAGAGTATCGTAGGCGCCGATTCTTTGGTGCTCTTTTTTTTACAGTTAACTTTTCGGCCTTCCTTCCATCGTCATGTCTCATTTTCCGCTGATTTATGCCGCCCCCCCCACAAACTTTGTAGCATCCTACCCTTTTCACTCCGCTGGTGTGAGTTTGTGTTATATTCCCTACTAACACTCTCTGACTGCAGTCTGCGGCTTACTCTCAAAGAACATTCCCCCTTTTTTTGCGTCTCCCGCTAGTCGCAAATCATCCTTGCCCCGCAGCTTCTCCTTTTTCCACGACCTTCTATGGGTGGGTGGATTCCAGGATCTTTCCAATTATGAGCCCCCCCCCCTTCATTCGACCGTCAACATGTTGCGGGTTTTTATGGAATTTTCCCTTCCTTCCTTTTTTACCGAAAAACCCCCCTTCCTTCTACTATGTTAAACTCGGATTTCTCCCTCTAGTCTCTTATACCAGTACTTTTTTTGTTGCAGACCGCCATTACGTGGACCCCCCCCTTTTTCATCCTCCCCAGCTTTCCCTTTTTTGAATCTCCTTTTCCCACAAACGTTCGTATTTCAGGAAAGAATATTTTCCCTTCGCAACGAAGTACCCTCCTTGAATCCTTATTTCTTCTCAATGGTATTCAGAACTTCCATTTTCTCCTTCCTTGTTGGTGGTTATTTTATGTCTTCCACCCTTGGGGAGGCCATTACGCAAAGTTTCTATTTTTCTGTTCACCCATTTTCCCGGTCCTGACGTTCTGGCCCCCCAGCTCTTCGGATATCCCTTTCGATGTTTATCCCCTCCCTCCTGCGATCGTTTCTTTTGCCACGGCGCAATTCCCCCTATCCTTCCTAATCCCCCCAAACCGAGACTTCCCCATTTTTCCCCTCAACACCCCCCAATCCACAGAACCACCCCCAGGCCTTGGGGAGATGTTCGTTTTTTGCCGCCACAAAACTTCCCCAGACATATTCTCTGAGAGCGCTTTCAGTGCACAGGTTGTTAATTTTCCTGATCACTTTCGTGTTCAACGGGCTGGCTCCTCCCCCCCGCCCACTCGATCGTTTAATCTGATTCGGTTTTTTTTTTTTTTGGTTAAATTTCAGTCCGGAGTCCAGCCACTCCTAGTTGCACCCTTTTTGCGCCCTATTCCTCTTTCCTTCCTCACTTCTTTGCTTCCCCCCCATTTGAAGGTTACACTCATTTCGTTCTAATTCCCCGAAGATCCGCTGTCCGAGAGAA
>Ga0179591_1277704_pt1 | contig 17685 bp, 27 predicted proteins | sample CZOMad2_1_08_16f_FD_182891 | JGI IMG/M metagenome (GOLD analysis project Ga0179591, IMG submission 182891) | Vadose zone soil fungal communities from Angelo Coast Range Reserve, California, USA - CZOMad2_1_08_16fungal (PacBio error correction) | ecosystem: Environmental > Terrestrial > Soil >... | reverse complement strand
ACCTGAACAGCTCGCATATTTCTCTCGCGTTTCTGAACTCGCTACCCCTCCCTCCTTGACCGCGGTTTCGCTATTTTCTCCCCAAGTGGCAAGGTCTCCCGCCGGATCTTTTCTCGGTCACGGAGCCTGGGGGGCGCTACCGAAAAAACCCCGAATTTCGGATGCTTCTTCCTGGAGAACCCCCCCTCAAAGCACCCCCCCTTCCTTTCTCCCCCCCGGTTGCTTCCAAATGGAACGGTTCGGTCTGTTATGACGTTTTGCACGACGTTACGCTCTTCTCCCACCGACTTTATATCCGCCAACACTGTTTTTTGGTGTTCTTTTTTCCAGCAGTCCCTCCCTGGGCCTTTGTGATTGAAACGCTGATTTTACACGTTTCGGTTCTTACATTTTACTCGAGGTTTCATCCGAGTGCAATCGCTTTCCCTTTGACTGATCTCCGATTTCAACTCCCCCCCTAAATCGGAAGTTGCTCGCACTTCCAAATTGGAATTTTCCGACACCTTTCACAAGAGCCCTCGCTTTATCTTTGTTTTCCCCACCCTTTTAGGCTGCTGTTTGTCAAGCTGCAGGAGTTCCCCCCTTTTTTCCTCATACTTTTGTCGTTGCAGGTCAAGAGAAGTCCCCCACGTCCTGAAAGTGCGTTATTTCTCTCCCTACGCACTTACTCCCAGCCTCCAGACTTCAATACCCCCGGAAATGGAAGCTGCCTTCCGCCCTCCTTGCGTTTTTGGCACCTCCCCATCTGGTTCCCCTTCCCTCTTTACTCTTCCAGCTGGTATACCTCCGTTTTCCAAATTTCCCACCTCTTTATAGTCACTTTTTCCGGAACTGGGAACTCCCCGACACATTTTTCAGCCCCTTCTCTTGTGGACACCGACACGACGCTGATTCCAATCTTAACGGCGATTGCTGGTCGCCGCCCCCCCCTCCCACCCTGTGTGTCGGATTACAGGAAGTTTTGTATTGGTGTGTGTCAGCGCCCCCCCCCTTGACATGTCCTTCCCTACTTCTTGCCCCACTTGCTACCATGTTTTTTTGCCGACACCAACCCAGTTCCAATAATAGCTATACGACTTTCATAATGCCCAGAACCCCCTTCTACTCCCACAATCACCACTGACACGGCGATCCTCGCCCCTCTCTACCGAGCGTTAGTTTCTTTTCTTAGGCATGACATTTGGATACTCAAAATTTGTATGCTGAGCCGTGGTTTCCCTGGTTTCGTCCTTTTTAGCGCGGTGCATGACCCTTTCGTTACCGTTCTGGTTTTCGCGCCACCTTGAACGCCCCGAGGCCTCTTCAACAAACTGGCTGGTGTAACTTGAGACTCCTCTCTGCTTTGAATTTCTTGCTCTTTCTAAACCCCCCCTTCCCCTTTTACGGATTTCTACTCGTCCGACTTTTGGGACTACTTTGACCATTGAATCCCTGGCTAATAAAAGGTTCCCCCCCCATTCCACCCCAAGGGCCCAAAATTGCCCCTGATCGTTTTTACTTTTTCGCTGTGTTTGGATAGCGCGAGTTGAGGCGTCAGCGCAGTTGAGACAAAGAATTTTTCTCCCAGCATTTATGATGACCTAATTCTTCTACACCCCTGATATTCGCGTCCCCCTCTTCCGTGAGGCCATCTGCGCGATGCCTATGTGAGTCCTGCGACTTAACGAAACCCCCCCGCTTTTCCCAGTAAGATTTCAGTTTTTTGTTTAGCGACTGTGGATTTTTTGGTGCCCCCTTCTCTGGCGACTTTGCCTTTAATTGACCTCCGAACCGCCCCTACCCGAATTTTTGCGGAAGCACATTTTGAAGGGCCTCATCCCAGCCTTAGATTTATTGCAGCGTAAATATATAGATTCCCCTCCGTCTGTTGTCTTACGCTGCACTCAGACTACAATATCGTTATTTTCCTCCTTCTCTGCCCCCCCCTAAGTGGATTGGTTGTACTACTGCGGATTAAGATCTGGCCTCGACCAGTTAGTTCAACATTAATTCCACCTTCGCCCAGAATTGTTCTCCACTATATCCACGCAAACCCACACGAAAACCAGTCTACACTTTACCTGCTTTTTTCCTTCCGCCTATTGACTCCCATCGTCTTCTACTTTTCCTCCGGTTAGCGCTCATTACCATTGTCCCGTCGACCCGATCTTTCCTTTCTATTCTACAGATTGGAGAAGTTATTATCCCCCTTTCCCCTCTTGCCTTTCCCGCACTCGCCAACCCCGACACCCCGTACATGTTGCTATTTTACTTTGTGGAACATGTTTTGGCATGTTTTCATTTCTTTCAGTCCACCCTCCCCAAGGTGTCGGAACCCCTTCTTCCCCCCATCGGTTTTCCTTGCGACCCCTTCGCTTTCACTCGAGCGACCATGTTAAGTTGAGAATCCCTCTCACCCCCTGAAAGTTCAGCAGTGCAGGCTCTCTCGGTTAACCCCCCCTCCCACCCCCCAACTTTTTTTTGCTTTTCCTTCGTTTGCGGTTTTTTTCCCTTGGGTGCGTCTTCGCCGTCACGCTTGGCAGTCACCGCGGTGATTTCACCCGGAGTTTCCCTCGGTTTCAGCACCTTGGCATCAGGGAAAATTTTTTGCTCATTCACCCCCCCCGTTTGCGGCTTTTTCCACTCAACTTGTCCCTGCTCGGTTATCTCGCCTCTCTTTCTGCCTTTTGTCAGAGTTTGTGGGGTCGCCTTTGCTTCCCTTCTCCACTGCGATTTTCTTAGGCCTTCCTTCTATTTTGTTTGTTTGAGTCCCTTTCACCCCACCTGGTCTGCCCCCCCTTACTACTTTATCCAACTTTTTTCAACCTCGGCCCCCGTCGCCGTTAAAGTGCCCCAAGCCGCTTCGTAACTTCCTTTTCCCCCCGTAAGGGTTTGTAAATGTGTTCGTTGCCCCCCCCTGCAGCACGTACTGACTTTTCCGACCTGCTGTGCGGTCCAATATACGGTCTGATTAGCTCTGGGGCCACTTCCCCCTTGCCGAACAAAGTTCTAGCCGATTTTCCCCAGAACAACCGGTTAGGCGTTACCAGCGCAGCGGTTGTATCACATGCTCCGACTTGAGGTGCTCTTTTTCCCAGAATACCATCCTTCTTGTTTTACCGAGAGAGGTCTTCGGTGGTCTTTCCCCTTTCCCAGTGTTCTTTCACATAAGTTTTCTTATAAGCACACCCCGTTCCGTGGTCCTACGGCGCCCTAACTTTACAACGCACTCCTTGCTTGATACTTTTTCTTTCCTTTTTCTCCTCCTCAAGTCTTTTGAGTGAAACCAGAAGAATCAATAAGGTTTTGCCTTCCCCCACCCTGCTATTACTGGCCCGGTTACTGGAATCGTCAAGGCTTCCTGCTCATTCCACATCTCTTTTGGAGGTGCAAAGCGTCTATCTTCTTCCCGTTGCCCAATAGACTTGGCCACTTGAGTTAAATCTCCAATGTAGCGTCCCCCGCTTTTGTAATTCACATAAGCTTTGGACCAGGTCCAACGATTGGTCTGCGGACCCTAGTTGGGAGATTAATAAGTGTGGTAGCATATCGGCGCGCGATTGCAACGTTCCACCCCTCCCGTCCCTTTGGCAATCTCGTTTGCAATGAGGTTTTCTGCTGTCCAGTACGTGGGTCAGTAACAGAATTTTGGCAAGAGACAAATTTTCTTTTGTTTTTTGACGCATACAGAAATCAAGCCTGAAGTCAGATCTTGGCCCTTGCGCCTTCGAATCCACCCGCCGGTCCACCCTCTTTCTCTTTTTAGCCCGAGTCCCCAAATCCCCGTCCTCCTACGTGTATGCCTATTTTTTTTTTCTTTCTTCTCCTTTCCTCCTCATCCTTTGTTGTCGTCTCTTTCTTCCCAGCTCAATCTGCTCGGCGTCGCTTTCTTTGGAGATCGCGCTCTCCTTTCCCATCCTTTGGATTCGCTCTTTTTTCCTTGGCCCGAAGTAGATAGCGGCTTCGGACTCGAGTCTCTTTCCCCTACCCGGCATGTCCGGATTAGCTTTTACGGTCTAAAACCCGTAGTTCCCCATTACTTTCCGAATTTTTTTCTTTCGAACGGCGGTTTCACCTGGACGGGATTGTTTAAGACGTCTACTTGACGCCCGAGTGCCCCACTCATATTATCGCCAACCGTATGGATCCGACATAGCCGATTCCTTGGGGGTCAAACCCTCTTCTGTCCTTTACACCTAGGTTCTTTTACTCGAGGGATTCATCCTCCTGCTTCACCCTTTCGCTCAGACGTTTTAATTCCTTGCTTTCCACTCCCCCCCGTTGAACTTCCCCCCCAGTCGCTTGGACTGCGTCCAGTAAAAATTTTCAATCTAAGTTCGTATAGTTAAAATTTCTTTCTTTTCTTGGTTTGCAATTTCCCCCTCCCTTCCCGTTACAGAAGGAACATTCTACTTTTTTTTTTTTCGGTTTTTTCACTTCTCCTTAGAGCAATTCCCTGCCGTTTTGGTGATACCTACCGCCCAATTAATTGACCCTACTGAAGTTCCCTCCCCCCCCCCCCTACCTTCCCTGACTCCTCCTCATCAAGCATTTCCGAGAAATTTGTCCCCCTTCCCCCCCCCCCCACCCAGCATCGACATCGTATTTTAGCTTACCCCTTGGCGCTGGTTACGAGACCGGTTCTTCCCCCCACCAATGTTTCCCCCGCGTTTTATAGAAAGGTTTCTTCCCCTTGGGAAATCCCCTTCATACCAGTCCTTGAGTGTCTGGCAACCGCCCAAAGAGAAGCTCCCTAGTCCGCGATTTTTTGGCGCAGCAAAAACATTTTACCCCCCCCTTTTTTCGGGCTGTCGAAAGAGTCTTTAGTGCGCTTGCAGAGCGCTTGGACGCCCCTTTATTGCCACTTGCACCGTATGGAAAATTCCCCTGACCACTTTTGGGTTACGCCCCCAAAACCACCCGTTGAAACTCAGATTCTGACATACTGAGCCTTTCTCATCGGCCCAATCCCATCGCACGCCCAAAACCTGACCCAACATTCCAAATTCCTGATCAAGTCGCGCGACACCGATCGTAAAATTGAGTCGTTAAGGCCTTACCTTTTGAACATCCAAAATATTCTTCTGCGTTTTTGGGTTATTCAGGGCGCTTTCGAAGCTCGACCCAAGCGTTCTCCATGGCGTTAAAGCTCGCCCCTCCTCCCTCCATTATATTCAAAAGTCTGGTGTCCCCCTGATGAGAAGTTCTCAGGCACTTCTCCCTTTCTTCCCCTTCAACTTAGTTTCTCGATGACTCCGTGGTGAAGAGTACCATGTTTACGTTTTTCTTTTTCTCCCAACGTTTTTTTGGCTTTTCCTCCAAAGTCCCAAGGAGGTTCCCAGACCCCCCCACCTGGGCCCAAAACGTCTCATTTCTCGCATTTAACTTTGTGGCTTCTTCGCTCGTCTGAGTGGCAAGTTTCCCCAATTTCGTCTTTCCCCCAACGAAGCTCTATCAAGATGTTCTCGCTTTTTTCGCAACTCTTATCGTCCCAGCCGATGACCCATTGTTGTTTTCGAGCGGTCCCTTTGGCACCCTTAGCCCCTTTGACCATTTGCTAGTCCTTCCATGGCTAAGACCCTCAGGCAAATGTCATCCTTTTTGGTGTCGTGGAGCGAGTGTCTTTGCGCACCCGATGGTGACCCTTCTCCTTTACGTTTTGGAAAAATTCCATGCGTCTTTCCTTCTTCACTATTTTCATTTCTGCGCTTATCCCTGAACGGTTTATGTTAGTCCATCTCCTCTTTTCTCGTTGTTTAGAGATCTTCAAGGACACTCTTCCGTTCTTTACTCAATCGCCTACTGGAGAGCGGCTACTTTGATTACGCAGAGCGTTTCCTCATTTTCTTTCTTTTCCAACCTTACCCCACCTTAGACTTTGTCATTCACCCATCATCCCCGCCACGCCACCCCCCTGAAAAGTTTACCTTTTCCTCTTTCCCGTAGTCACGAATCTAAATCTCTTCTCTCTGAGATGGCCCTTGGACCGCTCCTTCCCCCCGAAATCTCTTAGTCGAAGATCCCCCCCCTAATTCTTCCTATACTTTTCTTGGAACGCTTCTGAATCCCGGCCTTGCAACAATAGCCCCGAGTTCCAGCTCCCCCCCCTTCCAGTTCCCATCCCCCCTCTCGGCGACTTTTTTTTGGTCCGAGTCATTGATTCCTCCGGGTTCCTTTCCCGAACCCACACGTTGGTCGAACAAAGGAGCCACAGTCTCCTCTCTCCTCCTCGCTCCCTCTCTAAGATTAAGGGGTTAGTTAGTCTCCAACTCCCACAAAGTTCTCGAGCTTCGCTATGTGCCCCCTAAAGTTGTTTAGAGCGACCCGTTGACAGTTGGCGTTTCTCTTTTCCCCGGTAAATCCATGGGCCTAAAGATTGTCGCTAACCCTAGCGCACCCCTTTCTCTCCGCGTGTCCCAGTTTCATTGAATTGTGGATGATCCCACCTTTCCCTTCCTGGCCCTCCCGAACTCAATTTACTTCTCCGTTTTGATCGTCCCCCTCAGCGCTTGCTTCTCTTTGATCCGAAGTTTCTTTGGCGATTTTGATTTTCCTGTGCCGGCCGGTTTCAAAGGAGCAATAGTAGGACCCTGCATAGAGTTTTGCCCCTTGTTTTTTTTCCTTCCCCCAAACCCTTTCCATTTTCCCCCTATGTTAGACCACGTTTTTTCAATCCGTTCGCTACTTTCGGCTATACCAAAGCGCAGTCCTCTTGCCACGAAAGGTTTTTAATGGTGCGGTTTCCCCCCCCCCTTCATACTCGAGGCACTTGAAGCTCTTTGTGCTGTTTCCCACTTCTTCGTCATATGTATAGATCGTGGTGTCACTTCCCCTTTCCGAAAAAGTTTTCACGCTCGTTTAAATTTTCAACCTCTTCGTAAAATTCCCTAGTAAAGCCTGATGCGATTGATCAGATCGATTGTGCTGGAAGGCAAGTTCAGCTGAGGCGTTTTTCCCGCGGTTCGGTATGCTTTTGTCTGCGGTCGTATTCCCTGTGCTGTTCATTAGTGTATGTAGCTCACTCTCCCCCCCCTTCACAGTCCGGCCTACGGAGAGTGACCCTTGCACCTTCCCCCTCCGTGTTTTTCTTTTTTTTTCGGATCCGTTATTCCCGCCGTCCGGGCCTTTGCACCCCTTCTTTTTGCCCTCTAAAGTGGCCTATACCATCCCCATTTATTTAGAATTGTGGCCCAGGTTCCTGTCTCCTCTTCCCACTTCGGTTTATTTGCAACCTTTATCATGTGGTGGGCCGGTGCAAAGATCGTCGCTCGTCTCCAAGGTTGCCACTTCCCTTCCCGTCTCTATGCTCGAGGGAAAATTCGCTTAAAACGCCCGTGTATCTGCTGTGGGAACCCCAAGTTCCACCCGATGGTCTTCGTCCAGACGTTTGGTGATCACTTCGTGGCTGCAGCCCGCGTACCCCGCGAGTCGCACCCACGTCCCCCTCCTTCGGTTTGCCCGCCCCCCTTTCTTTTGCAAATTCGGGCATTCCCCTTCCCGGGGTTTTATAATAACTGCACCCCCGGTTCCAAGACCCCCCACCATGCCGCTTTTGTTGTCTCCTTGAGATTCGATCTTCCCTTCTTATCGCACGCTGCCCCCATGCTGCCCTTTCGAAAATTCTTCCCTCCCTTCCCCGCGTTCCCCCACCCCTTTTTCGCGCGATTCTCCCCACCGCTAAGTCAGGCACGGATTTTTTTCTTTCCTTCCTCCTCCTTTGTTGTTTGAGATTCATGAACCCCTCCCCTTAGCATCCGTTTCCTTTTTTTTTTTGCGTTTCTGATTCGTCTCGCGCCACGAATTCCCGAGTGTTTTATCATTCGCACTCAAGTCTTTCCGCGCGGACGGATGCGCTCCCCCCTTCCATTACGTCCACCTAGAATGCTTTCCCGGAGTTTCTCCTTCCTGGAGCACCCCTAAACCGTCCACCGCTTTCTCGCCAAGGTTTCACCTTTGGCCTTTTTTTTTTCCACCGATTTGCATAATCAGGTCTCTTAGATGCTACCACTCTCTCCCTCCCACTTGGATCGAAGACCCTCGGAGGTGACCGTTCCATAAGCTCTGTTTCCTGATACCCCCACGTCCTAGTTTTGCTCCGGGTCCCTAGGTCTCACTCCTTCGACTTTTTCCCCCCCTGATTGTCCTGGCTCAGCCTTACTCTCTTTGCACCTCCCAACCCCGCATCGATTTGACCTTCCTTTTCTTGGCCCTTCACGGAAACTGTGCAACAACTTCCTCTCCCCCTTTTTTATGCGTATTTTCTTCTGATGTGTTTTTTTTTTTTTCAATCAACATGCCTTCCCGGGTTCCATCAAAGCCGGATCCTCCATCTCCCTTGCTTTTTTTGTTTTTTGTCACTAGACTATGAGAAAAGTCGTTTTTCTCTGCCACCGACCTCACTTAATGGATTCACAGCACTTCCTTTCAATTTACCCCCTTTTTTTGACGCTCCCTCTCCCCGTCCAGACATTTCTGCTCCCCTGGCTGATGTGCCTCATTCAATCGTCATCGCTCCTGCGCTTGGTTATTACGAAGAACGTTTCCTTGGGCCTCCTTCTATTAATTTTTCGGCCTTTTGGAATTGCCCCGATCTTTTCTCCCTATCATTTTTTTTTTTTTTTGGAACTCCCAAAAGCTGCTTCGAGCCAATCAATTCTATCTTTTGCTTCGAAAGCAACAAAATTACCCCAACCCCCTCGGGTGTTTCCGGAGGGCTTCCGTGCCGTTTCAACTAGTAGTGAGCACCCTTTTCTTATGACCAATTTGGATACCCCCCTTCTGTTTCCCCTTTTAGTTTTACAATGTTGGGGTTCGCCGAAACCACCAAGGGTTTCCCACCTAAGGCCTGTTCTGGCCCGAAAAACGTCCCTTAAATATTTATCACTCCCACCCCTCAAAACCTTCGACGCCACGGGCGAATCTTACATACCGATCGGCCCCCCAAGTTGATTCTAGTGCAGGCATTTTCACTTTTGAATAACCCCCCACAATTCTTTTCCATGCGGGTTTTGGCCGGTGCTTGTCCAACGCTGTGACTGTCATGATTTACAGGTGAGGTATGCCCCTCCCTTTTAACCCTGCAAACGCGTTAGTCCACCCCCCCCTTAGTGATCTGTGCCCGCGAAGTCTAGAGCTGCCTTCTTGTTGAAGTCTTTTTTCTTCCCCTCCCACTTCTTCTCTTCTAGAGTGGATTTTGTCGTTCCTCAACTGATTTTCCCCCCCTCATGTGTTTCCGCTTTTCCCGAAAGTTAAGGGCTGTGTATTACATTAACCCACCTTGAGGCCTTCCCCTTTGAACCACCCGGGCCAACCCCACAATTAGCGTGTTGCCTTTGGTACCTTGAGAGGTTAGGAGGGTTTCGGCGGTTTCGGCCCTTTTTCAATCTTTTCTCTGCACAGCCGCATTTTTACAAAGAATTCCTCTTCTGCTCAATACTTTAATGCTTAACCTCCTAGTTTGCATTTAGAGGGCGCGGCTTATCTTCTAGAGCGATGCCGCTGGGATAGTTTTGAATTTCATTGAATTGAAACCCGCAGGGGTTCCCCCCGGTACGAACTTCGTGTGTGTTGGAGCTCTTTTTTATGTTCCCCTTTCGTAGGTTTTTTTTTTAGGGCTTGTCCTTGTTTGACCCAAGACACTCGAGCCCTTTTTCTGCGTTAAATAGCGGCCTTCCCCGGCTCCTTCTTGGCCCGTTAGCAAGAACTGTGTATGTCTCGTGGCCTGTTAAGATTCGAGCCTTTGTTCCTCCCCCCGGGTGTTCTTAGTAGAGAGCAAACACCCCCCCCCCCTCCCCCCTCCCTTGTTTACCGTATCGCAGGAGAGAGGGCAGCCCTCTTTTTCCTTGCGCCGAGGTTCTCTCCATGTTATGTTTACCCCCCCCACCCTAACGATTCTCCTGGAATGCACCCACCCCCTCTCTCCATCCCAACCCGAAGTCTTTGTGAATCGGTTTCATCATTTTCGGCCTAGAACGCTGCGCTCCTGATGTGACTCTTTCCGCTCCGCCCCCCTGGCTTCCCGCGTCCGATCCCCCCCTCTATCATTCGCCATTTTTGCGCCTCTCAGCTTGCTCTGTCCGTCCAACTCGAACTCCCCTCTACCCCCCCTCTCACCTTCCCTCCCCCTAATTGTCCCGGGGACCCCTTTTGGCATTGCGTAATTGATCCTTGGACTTTACAGCCACATCCCATTTGTCAAATTCAAAGGCGTCCCCCCTTTTTGGCATCCTTTTCCTGTTTTGACAATCGGTAATAGAGCCATTTTTCCCCTGGGATTTAAGTTTGAATCCAAAATTCACCCCTTCACCGTTCCGAAGAGACTCTTCGGTTCCCCCTGAAAACTCTTGCCGCCTTTTCCTTGTTCAATGGATTTGCCGAAGGTCACCTCCTGGGCCGTCCCCGCGTTTGTCGATCCCCGTGATTCCCTGCACCGTTTGCCAGCCCTCTTCTTCCCATCGCTTAAAATTGGAGGTTATTCCCCCTTTTCCCAGGCTTGCCCTGAATCCACCTTGTAACGCGCGGTTCCGTCAAGCGCTTGTGATCGCCTTTGGTTTCTTGGGGGTTCCTCCTTGGGTTCTTCCGGTATCGAAAGGATTCCATAGTGACTTCCTTGGTTTGTTTTTCCTTTTTAAACACCCATTTTCTTCCGTCACAGCCCTCAATTGGAGAAAACGTTCGGGAGTCCACGGCGATATTTGTTTTCAAAGGAGGCACCAGCCTGCTCCTGGACTCTTCAACCCGCAGGTTTGTACTGGTTCGGTCGCCTGCCGAAATAGCGTTTCAGATTGGCAACGCCTCTTTTTTCTGGTTGCCCCAAGTACGATTTCTATGGGTATAGTTTTCAAATTTCCATTGTCAAAAGTTAAGGGCCTGTTTTAACTTTTTGAAAAACAGGGGTCTTCCAAGAGCAACGAAAGCCCTTCTCCCCCTCTCTCCCCATTCTTTGATGGGGCTGTTCCGCCAGTCTCAAAGTCTTGCTTTCGCGCTTGATTGAAGGGATTATGATGTCAAGTTGCAGTTTTTTTCTCACCGTTTTTTTCGTTGAGTTTTCTTCCCCAAACACTCAGTCTGGTCCTCCTTTAAGAAAAGCCCTTTTGACCCTTTTTTGCTTCTCCGTCTGGTTTGTTGAAAGCCTCTGGTTTTATTTGACCCCACTTTTCCATTAATTGTGCCCTATTTACCCTCAACTCTGTGAACAGGTTTTACGCGAAGCTTACCCCCCCTTCTTCTTTCTTTCCCACTTTCCTATTTTTGCCGGTCTAACCCGCCCGGCGGCAGTTCTGTTGAGCCGAAAGTGACAATCGTTCTTAACGTCGATGCTGACCCCCCGTGCCATGTAGTCCTCCTGTGCCCTCCGGCTTTTCCCCAAAAGGACCCATCGATGGTTCGACCCCTCCGTGTTTTTGATAATAGTCTTTTTCAGTCCTGCGGCACTTCTTCGTTCAAAACATTCTCCACCACCCCCTTCCCTTTGTTCCCCCACGCCCCTTTGGCGAGAGAGATTTGAGTATTGAAGTGCGTTGGTGTTTTTAGTAAGACATTTTTTTCAACCATCCCCCATGCTATGTTTTCTTTTGGAAGTCCTACGCTATTCCTCCGACTGAGATGCACCTTTTTGGTGCCGGTAGTCTAGCGACTTCCCCCCCCGCCTGTCCAAAGTAGTATGTTTTTCTGGGCTCCACCCTCCGTCCTACGCCAGTCCACGGATGCGACAATATCCTTCTCCTCATTTTTGGATAGAGGTGAAAAGAACGTTCTCTTGCTTTTTTTTTCGTTCTCTTTCTTTGATTTTTTTAAAAGACCCCCTTTTGACAGTTTCTCCTCTTTCGCCCGGCCCAAAGTTAATAAGCGTCTTTGTCATAGTTTCTACTTCCCCTACGAAAAAATAGGAATTGCGGCCTTCTGTTGCTCCTTCCGGAAACACCCCCTTAACCCAAATCCTGTGCCTTTTCTCAACCATTTGAGTGACTTGAACGGGAGGTGTTTCATCGTTTAATAAGTAGACCCCTATTCCTTCCCCTCCTGCTTCCGTAACGTATTGGAACCCGGTGTAGAACCATCGATTGCTTGTTTTTCCCGCTTTTTGTGCATTCTTCCAAAGTCTGGTGAGATATTTTTAACTCTGTTTCCTCTCCCGACGTTCCTACTTGAAACGAGTTCTCCCGACGCCGCTCAACATGCCAACTACCTCGTTCCCCTTTTTCCACGCCGGCCCTCCTTGGCTCTTGACCAGTAAAACTGTTTCCCCCAAGCACTTCCCCGTGTGTTCTTGACCAACCTTTCTGTGATGTTCCCCCTCCAAAGACCTTACTGCTTACAGCCCGTCTCCCACTATCCCGGCTTGGCTTTGAAGGATCTACTTATCGCCCCCGGACTGTCATTTTTGGGTTCTTTATACTCTCAAAATTGTACCGCCTTCCATCTTCCCTCCCACTGTCCTATGCCCTGCGTCCCCCCCCGCCCGGATTGCGCTGACTTTCAACTCATCTATGGGTCTCCTGAGCGAGGACTTTTTGGTTGTTATACCTACGCCCCTTTTTTTGCCAACTTTTTAAACTCTTTTCCTATGACGTTTTACGGGTGGGCAAGTCCCCCCGTTTATGGTATACCCCCGGAGCTTGGTCACACCCCCCAAGCCCGCTTCGTAAATCTTAACGGCGATTCTGCTTTTCTCCTAACCCCCCATGCCCACAACGGGTTTTCGTCTTCCGGAAGCTTTTTTGCGTTCCTGCGCTTTTTTCTTCTAGGCTGAACGTACGTTTTCCCCTGCCCCCATCCCCTGTTGGTTTCTATAAAACCACCCCCTTGCCCCCCAACCCCAGGATATATTTAGCCTTTGCCCCCCCCCCTCCATCCCCCTTCTTTCCCCCCCAATCCACCAATTCTCCTCCACCGAGCCAAGCGGCACCCTGATCCGTTCCGTTCTTCGTCTTCCCTCCCCCACTTGTTGAATCTACAACCCTTCTTTTCCCTTCTCGATTGTGCGACCGGTGGCTCGCGCGCGACCAAGCGTGCTGAAGGACCGCGTTTTACCGGTCGCGCGCCCCCAAATGAAACCCAAAGACGGAATTTCCAAAATTTTTTTTCGTTCCCCCCCCCGGTTTTTCTCTGTCTGAAGCTTTTACCTTTCGCTCTTTTTTTCTTTAAATAACCCTTCGCTTCTCGAAGATGCCGCTTGCGATGTTTTTCCTCCTTCCTCCCACGTTTCAATGTCTGTTCTTTCACCTTACCCTTTTGTTAATCCCTCCCACAATACCCCACCACTAGTTTCCAGTATAGCGGGTTTAACTGTGGTCGCTTTTTATTTTTCTGAGAGTCTTTGGCAAGGCACCTCTCCGTAGTTTTTTTTGACCCCCAAGCGTAGGCCCATTTCTGTTGCGTTCCCGATTGCTCCTAAGGATTTACTTGCCCCCAGCCGAGCTTTATTTCTCGGAAGCTTCTTCCAATACGCCCCCCCCCTGCTGTGGTACTTGGCTTCCTTGTAGAACCCCGCATTTTCCAAAGTTAATTTATTTGGTGTGTGGAGAGTCTGGGGGATGGTCCCCTTCGAGGGATTAAGTTCTTTTTTGCAACCCTTTCCAACTTTGTGGTATTTTCCAAGCGCTCCTGCCCACCCCACCCCACCCCCATTCTTCCCCTTGACCGTCATAAATCCCTGAGATTGTTTATTTGCGTAAATATCTTTCTCTCCTTACTTTTTTTTTTCCTCTCTCCTTTCAAGCCAATCCGTTCTTTCTCTTCCTCTCCTAATGGACGGTTTCGTATTTGAGAGCTTGCCTCTCATTGTTCAAAAATAACCTGCCAATTTTTCTTATTCTTCCCACCTTACACCAGAATCGTGACACCCCGTCCACCCCTCTTTTCTTCCCTTTTCCTGTCGTAGACATGAATTCCGGGAAATATCACCTTCCCGTCCTCTCTCGCTAGATGATGGGAGCTTTCCTCTCCAGGTCCCTAGGGCTAGAACTCCTTGCCTCCCTTTGTAGCCCTGCTGGACAGTCTTCTCATAGAAGTCTTCGCTTGCCCTTCCCCTCGCTCTCCCCCTATCAACGACGAAAAAAAAAATCGATTTGGCTCCTATTCTTCCATGCATTGCTCTTCTACCGGGGGAATTCTTTTACCAGAAAAAGCCAAACGTTTCCCTCCACCCTTTTCCCAAATGCTTGGCTTTCCTTCCTCCTGAGCCTCTCAGTGGTCTTCTCAGAACCCATTCCACCCGAACAGTTGCCTCCCCTCGAGCATTTTTGAACCCTACCCTTTTTGTTTTAATCTGCCGCGTGCTGCCGGGCGGAGCCCTAACCTGTACCCGGGGAAGTCCCCCCCTCGTTTGTGCTCCCCCCCCCCACGCTCTCAAAGGGGCCTTAACGAGGGCCTCCTTGAATGTCTCTCAAAGTTCGGCTGCTCCCGTGAACCTTCCCTTTTTGTAACTTTTTTTTTGTGATAGAGCCTCGCTATTGGGCCTTTGGCATTTTCGTTTTTGTTGAGGAATGGTTCGGCGGCCGCCAGACTTCGTAATCGCTAGTCCTCATATTTCAACTTGGGTTGTCCTTCAAAACCACAACATGTCTTTCCCGTTAAGCAGGTCATCCGGACTCTCTTTCGCAATCGGATCTGCAAATCTGGCCTCTCCTCAACCCGCCAAACTCATTTTTGGGAAGGGTGCTTTTTTCCAGAAGACTTTTGTTAAGCTTGGTTTTCCCTCCTAAGGCTGAGGTTTCCAAGCCGTTCTGATTCATGCCCGACTCTTGGGCCTTCCCCACAATGCCTCCCCTTTTCGTCCCCGCTTTTCATTTGTTTTCAACCCAAACCACACCCCCCCTTTTGTCGTAGTCCAGCGCCAGAGTTTTTTTTAAGATCGTCCCCCGCGGATTTGCCTTTTCCTCCCGACCTGTTCTCAAACCATTGGTTGATGGCAGGCTCTTCGATTTTTTTATGGCCTTCTTTTTTTCTTTCACTTGGTGCTGTAGGTATAAAAAACGCTCCCCTCCTTTTGCTCAGGGCGTGAATGCAAACTGGAACAGACGTTGTACTATTTTCTCCTTTGGGCGACCTCCCCCTTTTTTCTTTTGATTCCCCCCCCTCAGTCCCATACAAGTGGCCCTACCATCATTCCCCTTGTTGTGCCCCCGTGTTACTGTCGGCGTCAAGTGCGGTGTTGGCATTCCGTTTTCGGTTTTTCCGGACTCCTTTTTACTTCGGCGGGCCTCCCCCCTTTGTGACCATTTGCACTCAGATGCACCTCGCGTGCACAAGTTTATTACCTAGACGGTGCTTGTCATCATTCCCCCTCCGCTGTGCGGACTCCAACGCTTTTTTTTCCCGACCCCCCAGACGTTGGGTCGGGCACTTTGTTTTTTTCGATCTTTTTTTTTCGGAGTCTCCACCGTTCCCCACCTCCTTTTTTTTTGGGCTCGACCCTTTGGGAATGCTGTAAGTGAATGGTTACGAACTCTCCCCCCTCCTTTTGTGGAATTTTTCTGCGATTCGTCCAGGTGCACGTCCTATTCTTCTCACTAAGCGAAGGATGACGTTGTGGATGTTCCTTTTGAAGGCCCCCCTCCCTCCCCACCAGCGTATCTGTGGAGAGAGTTTCCCCCTTTCCCTCCGACGCCAGGACTTCTGACGAGTGTCACTCCTCCCTCCTTTTTTTTTTTGCTAGATCTGAACAGACGCGAATCGTTGCTTAGTAGCGTTTCTTTGGAGGTCGTTGCTCCCCTTCCCCTCCTCTGGTGCCCGAGGCTTTCGAAATTGCACCCCAGTTTTTTTTCCTCAGTTTATCGCGGACGGTTTTGTTCTTCGTTCCCAATACTTACAACATCCGTTCCATGGTTCGTGCCACAGGATGTTATGCTTCCTTCTAAACACAGGCACTCAGTTCCAAACTCCGAATTTTCTTCACCCGGCGGCTCCAACTGGCTGAGTTGTACGGAGTTTGCTCCTCCTGTCCCGGCCCAGGCTCCCACGACTTAATTCCTCCTCAAACGTCTGGTCCTCCTTACCCTCGATTTTTTCCCTTTTTGTTTCCCCTCCAAACCTTTTTCTTCCAAAGTGAGTTTCCTCTCTTTTTCACGAGGGTATCTCAGCACATACTTCGGCCCTCCCGGACTCTGTCTGCAAACTGACTCCGAGGAACAAAACAAACATTTGCCTCTCTGCCCCTCCTTGTATCCCCTGGGCAACACTTTTTTCTTCAATAGTAGTTATGGTATAGTTCCTTTTTTCTGTTTTTCCTCCCCCCCCACAACCTGACCCCTTGGCGTCATACACATGATCCACTTATCCTGTTGGTTGCAGGTCCCTCTGCAGTCTCTTTCCGGATGGTTTTTTTGCCGTTTCTACAGCCATCATTGATACCGCCCTCAGACCATACCAAGACATTATAGCCCCTTCTTTGAGACTTTTTTTGTGCTTCACCGTAACCTCGCCTTATCGTCATCTTTGAGGGCGCTGAGTTATTACTTCCCCGTTTTGCCCCAATGTTTTCACTTTTTACTATGTCACGTAGATTTTTCCCGCCCCCTCTTTCTCATCTTCCCAGAACGGAGGGGTTTCCCCACCGCCCCCCACCCACCTCTTTCTACAAAAATTAACCCCTTCGAGTATGTCTATCCGCCCCCTTACCCAACTCGGGTTTCGTTAGTCCATTCATCGGAAGGTTGCCTCTTTTAAATAGCGCGCTTCCCGCGTGCTTGCACTTTGGCCACGTCTTCCCCATTTGACAGATGTGTGGGTACGCACCCCCCCCACCCCTTGTGCCAAATAAATCCTTTCTAGGAGCCTTGGCGAATACCGGCTCTCAAGGATACCAAACAAAGAACCACCCTTCGTTCCCTTCGAAAGGATTCAGATCCGAGCTTGGTAAAGTTGAGTTCGGATTGCCCTGCCTCAAACGTTGAAGAATACCCCCCCGGTATGACAGAGGCGCTTCTTCCCCTCCTCCCCCTACCCCTTCCCAACCATCCCACCCCAACCCTCCTTGCCACCTCTTCGCCCCCCCACCTTTCCCCCTCCCGTGTCCCCGGCTTTTGCGCTCGGTTTGCGGACCCCTCCGTCGTTGAGGTCTTAGTTACTGTTTTTCTTCGCAAATCCCTTGAACCGAAAAGTTTTCAAACACAGCCCCTTTTTCCCGATCGTTCTCCTCGTCCGCGGTCCCCTTTCGTTGAATATTTTCTCGAAAATTAACAATTCCCCTGCTCGCTGCAGCGATTGGTTCTCATCATGCGTACATGCCTCCTTCTTTTCCCCAACGTTGTCCGTTCTGGCTTTACTTCCCCCTTCGTTTCCTCACTACCCCCCCCCAGGCCACCCAAAACTTCGTTCGTATATTTTTACTTTTGCTCTGGTTATGTTTTTTTCGTTTTTCGCATCTGCACTCGCCGGATTCCCCCCCGCATTTTCTAAAGGCATGGTCCCTGCTTGATCCCTTCCCCTCTCGGATTGACTATTGCCATGGGAGTTTTTCTTTTGCGGCCCTTAGTTCCTCTCGCCGAGAGGCCCCTCTGTGCCGTCCTTGTCTGCATTTGCTATCCCCCGACCTTCACCTGTAGAAAGGATTTCGTTTTTTTCTCTAGGTTTTGGTTTTTCCCTTCGATGTTCCCTTTCAGTTAATTTTTGAACCACACTTCGAGGTCCTCTATGCTTCCCCCCCCAAATCAGCTAGGAAAGCCTTCTTTCCTTTATCAAGACGAGAGGTTTTTTATTTTTTCC
>Ga0179591_1332710_pt1 | contig 17687 bp, 24 predicted proteins | sample CZOMad2_1_08_16f_FD_182891 | JGI IMG/M metagenome (GOLD analysis project Ga0179591, IMG submission 182891) | Vadose zone soil fungal communities from Angelo Coast Range Reserve, California, USA - CZOMad2_1_08_16fungal (PacBio error correction) | ecosystem: Environmental > Terrestrial > Soil >... | reverse complement strand
GTAGGCCCCTGTAACTACGGGGCAATGGACTCTGGTCGTCTTGGGTTTTTCTTCTTCCTCCAGTAGGGCACTCTTTTTTCGCCATTTCTCCCACAAGTAGGCCTGTTTTGCCTGTTTTCCCTGAAATACCCGGGGTCGGGGCACCTTTACCTTTGAAACCCATTTTCTTTGAAAAGAAGCTTTTTTTTTTTTTGGATTTTTACTTGGATGTAGAGAGGCAGACCTTTCTTTCGTGTTGTTTTTCCCCTCCCCTTCCAGGCCAAGGTACCCAGGTTCTTTTTTTCCCCCCAGACCGCTGGACGCACCGGGCCTTTTTTGCCTGTTTACAAGATGCTTTTGACAACCTAGGCATATCTTTAAACCTCCATGTAAAACTTCCCTCTTTCAATTCTTGGTCTTCCTCCTTTTCCCGGAGTGGCCTTTCTTTTCGAGGGCCGGTCCTCCCCTGGGGTTCCCGATGATCGGTTCAAATCTCCGCGGTCTTCCCTGGTTCCCCCCTTCCCAGTATCGGACTTTTCAGTTGTCTTCCGTAGAGCATCCCCTTGTGGAACGGTCCCGATGATTTTTAGTCCCGCTTGTTTTCCTCCTGTAATTGCCGTCCCCTTCCACTTTTTGACCCTTTTTTTTTTCTCTTGGGCCTCGCGGAGCTCATTTTATCGCTCGACAGTTTAGCCTTTGTCGTACTCTCTTGGCCTTTCCTTGCCCTTTTTTTTCTTCGGGGAGGGCGATTCTCCCTTTTTGCTGCCCACTGTTTTTCTTTCCTCGCCGCTTTGCGATGGACGGTAGGACCCGAGGTTAGTTTCCCTAGACCCTTCTGGGGGTCACTGTTTCTTTCTCGGGTGTTAAGAGCGGAGGAGGTCCGGTTAAAATTATTGTTATAAAGCACCTTTTGGCGGCACCAGGGGGGACAAAGGAACCACCCCCCACAAGTTTTTTTTTTCTTTTTTTAGAGGGGCTTTTTGGTTCGTCCACCCCGTGGTGGGGAACAAGGCCCATTGACTTCACCCCCCCTCCATGAAGATTGGTTCCTTTTCCCCATTGATGGGTTCCTGTAATTTTAAACACTCCAAATGTTCGATCGAAACGACATTAGTCTCCCCCCCCTTTTTTTTTCTTTCATAACTGTTTTTTTCTTACCCTCCCCCCTGCAAACCTCACCCTGGCAAGACACTGACATGCCAGACCTTTTCCCTTTTTCTCCTAGATATAGCTTCCGTCCCGGTTCCCGAGCCCCAAAGGCGATACCCCCAGAAAAATATCCAACTCTTTTTGCAAGTTAATGTTCTTCCATTAGTCCTTTTGATTTGCGGGAAGACCTCAACTTTAATTTTTACAACTTTTTACTCCCCCGGCTTTTTTCGTGCCAACTTTTGGCACGAGATGTTTCTTTTCACGGGACCCCCTGGTTCTTGATCTTTTAGCTTTTTTTCCCCCCCGATCGTGCTTAATCGTGGAATTTACCTTCCTCCCGGCGAAGGATCGGCCACCGTCCCCCTTTCTTCCGCCGACCTTTCGCCCGAGACAAAACACTTTCCCTAAACGGAAAGTCCCGCGAGCCTTATTCTTCCCGATCTTCCCCCCTTCCTTTTTCTTTCACGAAAATGGAAGCCCTTTGTCCCCCGCTCCAAAACCCCCTTTTTTGCTCGGTCCGCCCAAGGAACCTTCTGCAGTTGAAATGGGCACCAAATTTTCGTTAGGTTTTTTCCCCTTCAGGGTATGAACGTGCCCCACTTTTTCTGGGACCCTTTAAGACTTTGGCTTGTTCCCCAAGGGACAAGGGTCTTTCTTTTCCCCCCCCTGGGGGATTTCGCCGTGCTGCTTTTTTTTCTTTTTACGACCTGATGAACCCCCATAGGAAAAGACCCGGGTATTCCCCTTCCCCCGGATGTGATTCAAGCCAAGGTTTTTTCCTTTTTCACAACGGCAAAGTGTTCTTCGTGGTGGATTTTTGGACGTCATCGTTTGCAATTCTGTTTCCCTTTTTCTAAAGACCCTTTTTTTCGTACGGACCCCTTTGTATGTGATGACCCGGCTTAGGGGAAGGTGCGTTTGGGGGAGTTTGGGGCAGGTTTTCCCACTGTCCCTTCTTTCCGAAATAACGTGGGGCTCTTCCCCCCTTGGCTCAACGCCTCCCCACGAAACCCCTTTTGGGGCGTTGTAGAATAGTTGTAGGTGTTTATTATTTTTGTTCCCCCCCAGGCTTCCTCCCCCCTTTTTTTAGCTTGCCCCCCCTGGTTCCCGGCTCCCTTCCCTCCAACATTACCCCCAAGATAGTGTTACGTCCCGGCCCTTTTGTCACCCCCGTCTCATTTTATAGGAACTGTCTGATTTCCCTTCGACCCAAACCTTAAGGCCTAGTCCCCCTTTTCTGGTTCCCCGATTACAAAGAATCACCACTTTTGGAGGCCTTCGGTAACCCCCCCCCCCCCAAAAATTCTTTTTTTTTTTTTGGGGTTTGGTCCCGGAAGCCCTGTTTTCGCCATGTTTTTCCCTTCTTTTCCCACACCTCGGGGCGGACCCCTTTTCCCTTTTTTAACAGCGTTTTTTTTTTTTTTTAAGTGGCCCCCGATCTTGCCGACTGGACGCAGAATTGCTACCACTTGCCACGAGTGCCCTTTTTTTTCCCCGACCCTTCGCCGCCGTTTCCAGCCCCCCAAGCAAGCCGGGAGTTTCTGTTCTTCCACTTTCCCTGGAAGGCAGGCCGTTCTTCCCTTTCGAAAAACGTTTTCTGGGGAACGGTTCGTCCTCAGGATGTTACGTGGAAGGTTGGGAACCTATTTTTTTTTTTTAAGAAAGGAGTACCTTTCCATCGGACGGAAAACCCCAATGGTTTTCTCGACCTTTTTTGGAAGTATGTGTCCCCCCCTTCTGGGGGACTGACGACGTTTCCAGCCGGGATTTTTTTCTCTTGCTTTTCTTCCACAATTAGTTGCCCTTTCGGTTAGAAGTCGGGACTTTAGCCTCTCCCCAATCAAATCCCTCTAGGAGGAAACCCCCTTCCCCCTCTGACGCAAGTTTTTAGGGACTTAGGAGACAGGGGAGCCTTTAATCTCTTTCCCGTCATGAAGGTCTTTTTTCGTCTGGAAATCCATGAAGGAGTTCTTTTCTATGGTGAGGAACAACGTCTCTCCCCCCTACACCGCCAACTCGCTGCCACCGCTCCCTTGCTCGCCCCCTTTCCACTCCCTACAACCCTCTACTACCTCCACCCCCCTATCCTCCCTCACCTCCTCTCCTCCTCCAAATATCCCATTCTTCTTCCAATTACCTCCATTGGCCTCCCCCCTTCCCCGACCTCCCACCTCCCCCACTCTTATCCCCCCCCCCTCCCCCTCTTTACGCCTTTCACTCCTTCTCCATGTTTTAACAAACTCTCTCTCCCCTCTTTTCCCCCCCCTTTTTCAAACCCTTTTTTTCCCAAAACCCCTTTTTTTGGCCCGGCTGGCTCTTTTTTCCATTTGAATAGTTTGCACAACCCCCCACCAGCGGTTCCTAGGTTGGTAAGGTCTTTGGACCGTTTTTCCTTTGCCCCGGTACGGGACCGAGTGTATCGGGGTTTCCGTGGCAGGTTCGGACTTTGTTTCCGGGGTTTCCCGGAGGGTACGACCTGTAGCCTTTTCGAACCTTTTTTTTCCCTGGACGGCAAATTGGCGAAGGTTTTTTCCGTACCTGTTTTTGACGGTGTAAGGGTCCGGATTTTTCCCGTAGCGTTCCCCTTTGGTGACGATTTCCTCTTCCTCTCCTTTTACCCCTTTTTGTTGATCCTGCGATTCGGGCATTTACGAACCTTTTTTTTTGTCCACGTTCCTTTGGACATCACTCTGGAACTTACATTACAATTCGGCCCCCCCACTTTTCTTGACGGAGACTGGTCGGTCTTTAGCTTCGGTTGTTAATCGTGACAGGGAGGTGACTTCCCTCCAATGACGTCGGTCGAAGTCGCCCCACCTATTTAGATTTTCGGTTTCTCGTAAAGGGCCTTCCTCCTGAATTTCACGGGTCCCTTCCAGATTTTTGGGTCGGGTTTGTTTCAAAGATTCCATTTTTTTCTTAAAGGCCCCCCTTTCGCGCACACCTTTTCACGAAAGGCTTTTAACGGGCAGTGTTTTTTCCCTCCTTGTCGACCCTTTTTTCCCCCACACAGGCCCTCGGGACAAGAAGGAAGAGCTTCCTCCCCTCGGTTTCCCCCTAAAGATCCGATCAGGGGGGCGGGGCCCACTTTCCGACTCAGTAGGGGATTTTGAGGAGACAACAGTTGAACCCCGGAAGGTTCTGAAGGGACCCCCCCCAACGCATTTTTTCAAATTCTTCGACAAAAGTTCTTTTGTATATTAGGTCCCTAGTAGGGCGGCCCCCTTCCCCCCCCGCGATTCCCCCCGAATTGAAGGTTGGAGTTTTTTTTTTTTTCTTGGACGATTCCCTTGGTTCCGCCGTTTGTAAGAAAGTAGATCCGGGGAAGGGTCGTCACGCCTTCCATCCGTTGAGACATCCCCCTTAGAACCCTTCTTCAAATAGTCAGGCTGGGAAAGGGGGCAGCTTTGGGCTCTTCTTCCGGGTTTCCAGGTGGATCTTTTTTTTGGGATGGGGTTTATGGCTTTGGAGGCTTTTTTGTAGGGGTTCTGGTTTGCACGGAGTTAGAATTTTTTTCGCCCCTTTTTTTTTTTTCTCCGTCAAACTAGCGTGTTTCTTTCCCCGGAGAGAAATCTGGGGGACCCATTGAGCACGCCCCCTCCCCCGTATACGTTTCCTTCCCCCCCCGAGGCGTCGGTTTTCAAACTCAGAGTTTTTAAGTCGGTAGGACATGGGACACCTTGCAGGGGAACTTATTACCCCCTGTTTTGGTTCCCTCGAATTTCCCCCCCCTTTTTCCTGTAGTGTTTTAACCGTCCCCCCCCGAGCTTTTTCCCTGCGTGACTTCGCCTCTTGAAACAGACACTGAGGGGAGTCTGTTTGGGTTTTTCTCCTGGTCGTGGGCCCACCAAGCCCCTGTTTCAGAAAGAAAATCTCCCCCCCCCCGCCCGGGACTTTTTTTCCCGTGGTTTGTTTGCTGATCCCATGTGGGGAGTAAAGTTTTTTATGGGTTTTTCCGTCGGTGGGTCCACAAGCCTCCCTTTCCCCGGGAAAGCAGTTTCGCTTCTTAATGACCCGACCCCTTCTTACAAAAGAAACTTCCCAACGGTTTTTTGGAACGCGGAGTGAGCTTCTTTTTAGTGGAAAAACCTTTAGTTAAGGGGCCGCTCCTTTTCTTACAGTTTTTCCACCTGTTTTTACCCCCCCCCCACCTTCAGGCCCCCCCTGCGCTTGTCAAGGAACCTGGCAAATAACAAACAGGACCCCGCAAAATGGTTTTTCTTTCCTTTTTGGAAGGGTGCTTCTTTCTTTTTCCCCGGGGTTTCCCCCCTTTTTTAAGGATCGCCCCCAATCCAAAATAGCTTTAACAATTTTGCAGTTTTACGTGCTTCACAGAACCTTGGCTTTCACACCTTCGCGGTCCTTTGCCTGGTCCATTGATCCATTGTTTTTTTTTTTTCCCGCCCCCCCCTGAGGCTCCCTTTTTTTTAACGATTCAGGGTCTGGGGGGGGCACAGTGGATTTTCTTCTCTTTAAATATTCCCCCCTAACCCCCCCACACCCCCCCCCCCCATTCCTTTCCCCAAAATTTTTTCCCCGGCAGGGAACCCCCCCGGACGTTTTTACCCTACCGTCGCACTTTTTTTTTTCAAAAGTAATTTCGTTTAGTCCTGGGGCGATTTTTCTCCACAGGCCATATCTCCGATGCGGTGCTTTGTTTCCGGTCAGATGACCCCCCTTTCTCCCCGGTAGGATTTTTGGAGCTCTAGAGTACAGTTCTTTTTTTTGGTTCCCTCGGGATTTTCTTAGGACCATTTTAGGGTTTACACTTGTTTTTCCCTCCCTTTTTTGCTCGGTTTTGAACATCGGGCGGGCGGACCCGGCAGCAGTTTTTTTCTCTTGGTCCCTTTCGTCGGTGTGGATTTTTTCCCCTCTGGTAAAAGGCTCATGGTCTCTCCTTTTCCGCGAAATTTTTTCACTTTTCGAGCAGGTCCTCTCCGCGCTCCAGTCCCCGTTCCGGCGTGTCACCATATTTTGGGGTCAATGAACATTTCGGCACTTTTTCCCTTTACCCCTCTTTTTAGGCTTCTTTTTTCCCAGCGACGGAAAGATTCCTTTTCCCCTGAAACGGCTCTTGAAACACCGAGTTTTTGCGGATTTACAGGTTTTCCCTCTTTGTCTCTATGACCGTTCTTTTTTCCTCCAGATATATCGAGGTTTTTTTTATCTCCCTTAGATCGGGACCCTCCTGCGGGAGGTTTTTGGTTTTTTGGGATTTTCCCGCAGAACGGACAGGTTTTTTTTTCGTTCGTACCCCTTGGACCATTCAATGTCCCGCTTGACGACTAACATGGGTCTTTCTTTTGTGCCAATGACCATTTCCCCCATTCGTGTAACTTTTTTTTTTGTTGTTTTTGGTTGGTTATTTGGGATTTTTTGAGTCACTTTTTCCCCTTTTAGCAAAGAGCTTTTTTCCCGTCTTACCACCTGTAACGTTAAATTGGTCCGTTTTTTAACAATTTTGGGAACCGACCAGGGAGTTTCTTTGTAAATTTAACTTTTCTCCAAGCTATTAAAGCCTTCTTTCCCCCTTCGTGACCCTTTTCTGCCGATTTTCTCGGTCTTTCCCGTGGCTCCTCCTAGAGCCCTCGGACCTCGTTACCCTCCACTGGCCCTGTTGCAGTCCTTTTTAGGCGGCAATTCGCCCCCCCCCCCCCTTCCCTCCGTTTTCAAGGGGGAAGGATCATTTTTTTTAGACCCGTTACTGGTCTTGAGGCTTTTCTCTGTTTTTTCCTTCTCGGCCAAAGTCCCGCCCCTTCCAAGATCTGCTTCCCTGGTACCTGGGAACGGTCCCACGGACCCAGCCCCCCCGCGGGAAGACATCATCGGGCGCCCCCCCTTTTATTGCCTCCTCCCCCCCCGGACAAACTTCGTCGGATCGGTTCTTTTTTTTTTTTACCAAGGGTCATTGTCCGCGCATTTTTTGAAAGGTTTTTGTGCCCCACACGAAGGACGGTGCCCCCCTCCCACTCTCCAGCTCCACCTTGTCCTTTCCGAACCAGAGCCCTTTTCCCTCCGACGAGGGAGTTGATTTTTGTACATCTTGTGGCCGATCTTTTTCAGTCTTACCGCACACAACCAGCCGGGCAGGTTTTGCTCCCCCCCCGCTTCTGCGGCTGGCCCGGCGTGTTTTTTCCCTGGCTTTTTTTTCCCTTCGGCCAACACCCTTCCTTCTCCTGTCCGCTTTCCCCCCCAAAGGACGCCCCTCCGCCGCTGATGTTCCACAAAGGGGGGGACGGTTTCCCTGTGGTTTTTTGGGAATTTCTTTCGGCCCATTCAATGGGGAACAAAATTCGATTTACGCTTTTGAAAAGGTTCCCCCCCCCTGATGTCACCCCCCCCAACGCCCCTGACGTTTCGCTCCAGGCCCCCTGAGAATTTTTTCGTTTTTCCCCCTCAAGATGTAATAGTACCCCCCCATTAATTTCCCCCCCCCGACGCCCACTTGGTCGAAACGGGGGGACGAATTTCCCTTTTTTCCTCTTTTTAATGTCCCCCCCCCCCCCTGTTTAAACGGATTCCTTCCCCTTTTTTTTTTTTCGGCCACGGCCCAAAGAACACGGGTTAAGGGGTGTTTTTGGTCCAAGCCCCGGGATTTCCCCCCTCCTCACAAGGGCCCCCCTTACTCCCAAACCACTTTCTTTTTTCGGAAGAAAAGGGGTCTTCCCAAAAAACAGGGTGTTCCTAGGGTACTTTCCAGATCAAGTCTTTCTTTTTTCCACGGAACGGAGTATAATTCTTTCCCCCTTGGAGGACAACCCCCCCCCCCTTTTCGATCAAAGGCTTGCGCCCCCCCTATGGGAATTCGAGGTACGGAGTTTTGAGGCCCCTGTACCCTCTCTTTTTTTTCTTGGAAAGGCGGTTCTACGACCCAGTTGTCTGTTTCGTCCCCCGGCGGGACACGTAAAGTGATTGGCCGATCCTCCTCACTCCCTTTTTTTTTCCTAGATTAGGTAAGGTCTCCCCTTCTTCCCCCCTTCCGCCGTAGTTCTTTCGTCGTCTCCGCTTCCTTTTTTTTTAAAATCTGGGAAAGAAGATATTCGTCTCAGAACCCCGTTTTTGTTTTTTCTTTTATAGGAGGGTTCGCCCTCCCCCTCTGGTAGAGCATGAAGTAATTTTTTTCCCTCGGGGACCCCTCGGCCAGCCCTTTTCCAAAACCCGGGATGTGGGGCGGTTCTTTCTCCAATCGCTTTTTTTCTTTTCCGGGGATTAGTCTCCCCCCCCTTTCCACGTCTCCTTCTTTTTCCGTTTTCTTTGGCCACCTGTTCCTCGAAACGCCAATGTAGTAGGTAGGGAAAACAACATTCTTTTAGTAAATGTCCCCCTTTTTTTGAAAGGAGGTACACCCCCTTCCCCCCCCCGTTGTTTTTCTTTCGGGAAATTTTTGGGTTCCGACGAGTTACATCTTTTTTGTGAAACCTTTTTTTTCCCAGGCCCTGTTCATAAGGACTGTGCTGGGGCGTTTCCCCCCTTTTTCACTTCAGGTGAAGCGGGGTACTTCGGCCCCTCTAAAATTGTACCTTTTTTCCCTTGGCCTGCGGGTTTCGGTTTTTTCCCGCTTGAAAGGTAATGGCCGCATTTCCCCCCAAATTGGCGGAGGTTTTTTTTTGTAGGAGGGATTTTTCCCCCAAACGTATTCCGAGTCTTGCATGTTCACCTTCCACGGGCTCCAGGTTGAAAGCCTCAGACGCACATTCGAGTGACGCCCCCCCTTTCCTTTTTTGTGAAGTACCGCCTGTCCCCCTTTCTGCCCTCACCGTTTTTCTTTTTTTCTCGTCCTCGCGGCCTTCAACTTCCTGGTAGGGGAGTAGGCCCGGCAGTGTCTTCTTTGACTTGTCTGATGGCAAGTGGGTTAACGGATGATTCCCTTCACCTCGCGGCTTCCTTTGGTCCTCCCCCGTCTATCTAGAAGGGCCCGTTTCTCGTTGTTTTTTCTTTTATTTAATCCTTTTTCTTTCGATTGATGTAGTTTTTTCCCCTTTCCTGGGGTTTCTCGGTTCCTTTGCCCTGTTCCCTTGTTGTGAACGATAGATCCCTTCTGCCCTCGCTGAGACTTTCCTTTTTTCCCCCCGGCCTCGGCTTTCTTATTTAATTACACCTTTTTTTCTGTTGCCCGGGAGGTTTTTTCTCCCGGCTTGCCCTTTTTTGGGTAAGGCCCGTGAGGCAGAGGTCTTTCTGAGGAGGTCCCTTTTTCGATGAACCCTTTTTTTGGTAGAGTCCTCGTGGTGTTTCTTTCTGAGTCGGAATTTTTTTTTTTTTTGCCCGGGCCCGGGTGTTTTTTTTTTCCCCAAGGGGGAAAAGGACCCCGTTTTATTTTTTTGTAAGACCTGGGGGGGGGGGGGGGGGGTTTTTTTGGGGGGGTTCTTTTCTGGGCTAACCCCCTTTCAATGGTGTTGAAACAAGTCACCATCCTTCCCACCCACCCCGAATTTTTTAATTTTTTATTGGGTAAATTGTGTCTTTCTTTTTAACCCCCCTTCCCCAATGTTCTCTGCACGCGGAAAATTATTTATGGCCCAGGGGTTTTCTTGAACTAACTGTCTTTTTCCTGACCTCCAACCTAACCGCCTGGTCAAATGATGTCGTACCCGATTAAGGGGTTTCACTGCCTCGTATACTTTTTGGAAGGTAAGTGTCTTTCCCCCTCCTTGCGCATTTTGGTAAAACCCGATTCAGAACCCCTCGGGTTTCCCAGATTTTTTTTTCCCGCCGTTCCCCCTTTTTTCCCTTTGAATGCGTCTTTTCCTTTGGTCCCCGGTTTTTTTTTTTCAAAACTCTTCCAAGGTTCGACCCCAGGTCCATTTTGACCACCCTTTCGGCTGGTTTTCCCGAGGCCGATGGTTCCAGCTTCTTGGGTTCGTCCCTTTGCGCGACGCCGGCTTCGTTCGGGAAAGCTTTTTTTCTTTCCAGTTACAAGCAACTGGCCCGTAAGGTTCTTTTTTTCTGCAAGGTCGTCCCTCCCCCTCTGTCTTCTCCCCTCCTGACAAATTCCCCCCCCGGCAAGTCTTTCGGTGTCCCCTCTTCTCTAGACACCGGATCCCGAAAGTCCTTTGAATTTTTTTTCAGGAATCGACTGTCCCAGAATAATGGCCCGGGGCGACTGCTTCGTAGCCCTTTTTTTTGACCCCCCCCCCCCAAGGATTGACAGTTTCCTCCCACCCACCCTTTTTTTTTCCTTTTCGAGGTCTGTTTGCAAAACCGTGTTGGGGACGGGGAATGATGCGTGGTTTCCTTCTATTGAGATTTCCCTGTTCCTTGATAGTGAACCCTTCCTTTTTACCGTTTTCCTTTTTCTGCACGCCCTTATTTCGTGTTCCGACCATGGATTTTTTTCCCATTGAACATAGTTGAAACCCCAACCATATACCTCCTCCCAAAGACGGATGTTTCCCCTCCCCCCAGTTGGGACGTGAACAAATTCCGTCGTGCACACCTTTGTTCCTTCCCTTTTTACAGGAGATTCGTAAACCCTGGCAAAAATTACCAGAAAGACCTGCCCTTTGGGCGAGAGTGAGACCCTATTCCTTTCTTTTTTTTCTTTTCCTAGGGGGTTTTGTTTTTTTTTCCCCGGCGTGTTTTTCGGTGGGGAAACTCCTCCCGTCCAGAGGCCGTCCTACGCGGGGGTTGTTCTTTCCATCTTTGCTTACATCTTTTTTTTTTTGGACACGAAACCAGTGTTTTTTTCTTCTCCCATCGGGTAGTTTTTCCTTACTGTTTGTCGCCCTGCTAACGCCGTGTCCCATTTTTCCCTCACGTCCCCCCAAGAAGGGGAACTCCCCCCTCCCGCCGAAATTTCCCCTGGCGGAGACTCCCCCCCTCTTTTATAGGAACTTCTTCTTTTCCTGTCGGACCCCCCCTCCCGAGGAACTCAGTCCCTTTCTTTTTTCTCGTCACCCACGTGCCCCCTCCGGGTAGTAACAAAACCCCTCTGTTTTCCTTTTTTTCAGGTGGTCACATTTCGTCATTTTCCTTCCCGCAATGGGTTCCCTTATTTTTGCACCTCGGGAGTTAATCCCAGCCCCAGATTTTCGTGGATGACTTTTTTTCTTTTTCCCCAGATTTGTTCTCCTCCCGTGTTCCTTTCAAGATATTTTTTGAAAGTGGGGTAAAACGAACCGAGCCCCTTTTTTGAGAACCCCTTTTTGGATTCACCGAAGTAAGAACCCAAAGGATTCCGGTGTTGTTCTTTTTTGTGGGTACTTTTTTTTTTTTTTTTTTTACCCCCCCGCCGGCCCCGGCCCGCCCCAGGCGGGACGGCAAGTTCTGGGTTTCTTTTTACCCTCGTTCCCCCCCCGTCGAAACGGTGTTTTTTTTTTGCGCCGTTCTACACGTGTGGCATTATATGGCATGGCGATTTTTTTTTCCAAGGCGATTCTCCTTTACGAAACCCCCCTGCACCCCTTTTTTTTTACCCGCTCTGCCACATCGCTGTTTCCCTTTATTTTTTTAAAGGGACGCCTAGTTTTCCTTTCCCTCAGATCGGTAGCCTTCCCTTCCCCCAACTCGTTTCCCTTCGGCCTGGTTTTCCAAAATCCCCTACGGCCTTTCGGAAACCTGTTTTTTTCCCTTGATAGGTCCTTTTTTTTTGATAGTAAGGATTCCCCTTTCGTTCCCTGCGTTTTTTTTTCCCCCCCCCCTGGCTTACCTTCCTCAAACGCCAGTTCTCTTTTCGTTTTTTTCGTTTTTTTTCTGTTGATCCCCTTTTTTCCTTTTTTCCTAGTGGAAACAATCCCCCCCCTGGCTTTCCCCCCCCCCCCCAGAAGGGTTTTTGGCGTTCGGGACGAACTGGCTGTCCCCCCGATTTTCCCTAGTTTTCTCCTCCTTTGAAAGGGAACTTTTTTCCTGAAGGGTATTTCGGTTCAAGGGTCACTAGTCCGAACGCCAGAGCCTGCTCGAACTCCAGGATTTCCCCGGCAACCCTCGGGTTTTCTAAGGGGTTTTTCCCCTTCTTTCCGTGGGGGGGGGACGGTTTCTTTCGATAAAAGTTAGGAGTTTAAAGAAGGTGCCCCTGTTGCTGCCTCCTTTTTCCTCCTCCTCCCCCTTGTTGAGGCAGAGATAGGCCTCCCCTTTGGGGAGTCCCCCCTTTTTCTCGACTTCACCCTCACCGACAAAGGTGAATTACAATTCACCCTCCCCTTTTTTTCTTTTGGTCCCTCTTGTTAGAGGCTTCAATGGTGTTTTTTTTTCTCCGTGGAAACCGGTTTCCTTTTTTCTCGTCGCCCGGGGGGGGGGTTTCCCTGTCGCAAGTTATCAAATTTCGCTTTCCCCCCGGGAAAAGTACGGCCCGAAAACTTTCCCCCCCCCCTTTAGTGTCACTCGTCCTCTGGGGAGGTTTGCCACCCTCTTTTTTTCCCAGAGACAAAAGCTCCCCCCCCAAAACGTTTTTCCCCCTAAACAAGGGTCGAGTGATCTTCCCTCGTTGAGTTTTGGTTCGTAAGGAACTTTTCCCAGCCGCCCTGAACCGCCGGCGGGAAGGCGGCCGCTATCGTCCCCCTCTTTTCCTCCCTGGTTTGGCACACCTTCCCTCGGGCTTAGGGGGACTTTTCCTGGTGCGAACCTTTCCCCTCTTAGTAAAAGAGTGTGGCCCTCCCCCCCTCCTTTCTGGATTTCGGTCCTAATACTTTTTTTGCGACATACGTTCCCTCCCTCTCGCATCGGGGGGTTGGGGCAGGGGTGGTTTTTGGATGGCAGATTTAAGTTGGTAAAGGTCTGCCCCAAGCAATCTCGTTCTTGCAAAGTAGACGGACCTTTTCTCGGTAAAACGTCTTTCGACAACGGTTCGAGGTTTTCCGGGCCCTTCGGCGGGACGTGTTTTTCGGCGCGTCCGCCCGTGTTGAGGGGGGTTTGGGATGTTGAAGGTTTTCCTTTTAGGGGGGGTTGTTTTTTTTTTTTTTCGACCGGTTAGCGAATTCACTAGCGTAAGTAGCGACTCCTACATTTTTCCCTTTGGACGTCCTTTTTTTTCTTGTTTAACCCTTTTTGGCTCCCTTCCGCCCTTTTTTGCCGAGGCGGCGTATTCTTTTCACCCCCTTTGATGAATTTTTTTCCCGGATACTCCCGGGTCCGATTTTTTCCACAACCTACACTTGATGTACCCACCGAGGCTTTCGGCCCGGTTTCGTGGGTTTTCGTAATCCTGTCCTACCTCCCCTGCGGGGGGCAAACTGATTTAGCTTTGTTTCGCCCCTTTTTCCGGTCTGAGAGGTCCGGAACCCAAGGTTACTGACACCAATAGGTACCCCCCTCCCTGGAAGAGGACCGATCTTTGATTTTCCTTTAGGTCACGATTCTAGCTTCTCTCTCCCTGTGCCGGTGGACCCCCACAGAGAAGAAATTGCGCCCTTGTGGGGCCCTCCCCACAGTAAGGAAACGTACCCCCCCCACCTGCCAATTTTCCCCTTGTTTCTTTGGACGTTGCAAGCCGCTTGACGAACCCCCAGACAAACTCGTTCCTGTATAGTTCAGGTCTTTTCTTTTTGTCAAGTTTCCCCCCTTCAATCCCCAAACCGGCCTTGCCCCAGAGCCCCAGCAGGTTTTTACAGAATCCCCACCAGGAAAAATCCCCTTTTTGCGAGCCCCCAAGGTCCCCGCCCCAGGTAGTATTGTTCCCCTTTCAGAATTTCCTTTTTTTCCCCCTTTTTCCTAGGGACCCCTTCAGACCAAGGTGTGCACCTTACGACGGATGTTCCACTTCCTTGGCGGATAAAAGTTCTCTGCATCCTTTTTTCCTCTCCCGATGGCAAATGATTCTTTTTCGGAAGCGAATCCGCAGAACGCTTCAACTTTGACTTTCCCACGATCAGTTTTTTTCTGGGACCTCTCCAATAAGTCTTTTTCCCCCCCCCCCCCACCATTTAAACAGTCCCCTTTTTTTTATTTTGAAGGACCCTCGGCCTTTAGACATCGAGGTGTTTCCCCCCCCCCCCTAAAGTAATAGGGTTCCTCGGGTCGGAAGTCTGGAAAAATAGCCCCCTCAGGAGCGGGGTCCAAAGTTCGATCCCGTTTTGTAGGTGAGTCTCTCCTTCTCGTTCGAGTTTTTTTTGGGGTGTCTTTCTTGCTTTTTGAGGGTTATTCTCCCCCCCTTTTCCCCTTTTTTCCTTCCCCGGGGGAGAGACTACGGGCTGCGTTCTCCTCCCAGAAGTGGTTTTTCCCTTTCGGGGGCCTTTTTTCTTTTTGAATTGTCCCCAATTTCCTTCCGATCGGTTTCCAAACTCGAAGCAGGCTTCCGCGCAGGTCCCTTAAGCGCATGTATCTTTTTTTTTTGGACTTTTTTAACCAAGACCCCTTTTGGTCAGTCAGTTGTCTACCCTCACAAGAGTTAGGCGGGCCCTTTTCAAACCCCCTCCCTCCCCCCCTTCGGGAAAAGGGAACCCTTTCCCAGGCCCGGTGCCAAACCATATTTTTCTTTCCCTTTCTCGGGGGTTTGTATTTCTCTTCCCGGGGGAATTCCAGTGCTATGATCGAAGGTGTTGTTTTCCCGTTCCCCCCTCGTTTTTTTTTTTTTTTTTTTGATCATGGCGCTTTTGAGTTCTTCTTAACCTTTCTTTTGTGAAGTTTCCCGAAAGGTTTTTCTTTTCGGGGGCCCAAACTTGGTAAACCTTCCTCCACAGAATGTCTTTCCCCGTGGATCTCCCAATGGGGTTTTTTTTTTTTTTTTTTTTCCCCCAAGTGCCACCTTTCCATGACAAATTCTGGGATTAGGGTTTGTCATTTGGTCCCTTGTTTTTAATTTAACAACGGTTGTTCTTCCCTAGGCCACTCCCCCAACAACGGGGGACGTAACTTTTTTTTTGGTTTTCCCCCTTGTTTTTAAAAGCACATTGCTCTTTCACTTCGTCTCCCCCCCTCACGATATAAGAAACCCTTGGGACTCTTTCCAGACGATTTAAGATTACCCTTAGGGATATAATTCAGACCAAATTTTTTGCCGGCATACCCTTACAGTCCCCTGGAAGCAGGGGAAGCTTTCCCCTTTTTCAACCTTTCCCCTTTGAAGGACGAGGGGAAGGTCTTTTTCTTGACTTTGAAAGTTGGAACCATGTTTTTCCACCCTGACTTTTCTCCCCCAGATCTTTTCCATTTCAGAAACTTTTCATCTGAGCGGCGGTCAAAACTGTAACCCCTTTGTCCAGGATTCCCCCAAAAGCGGTTGTGAAAGCACCAGTTTTTGCGTTCCCTCCCTTGTGTTATTTTAACCCAGACCTCCTTAGTCTCAGCTCGTACGTGTGGGACATTTTCAGAGGTAAGGCCCTTATGGTTTCGTCTTTATCATTTCTTGTCCAGGTTCAAGACTTCTTTTACCTCTGTTATCAGCTCCCCTTTTTGCCGAAATTCCCCACCTTTTGTTCTAAGAAGTATTTTTTCTTCTGGGTTTTCATTGCTAGGGCCTCCCCCTTTTTTTTCGGTTGTTAGACGAGGTTTTTACCTTTGTGTTCCCCAAGGGACTTTTCCGTGGGGCCTTTTGCTGGCGGATTTCCTGGGACCCCCCCTGGGTGGACGGTAAATCCGGGCCAACCCCCTGAAAGAAGGTTCCTTCCCCTCCCCGAAACTCTTACGACCTTCCCTGCTGTTCAAAGGCCTCCGTTTAAGGGGTTTCCTTGTCTGCCAACCGACCCTTTCTTGTCTCGTTCCCATGCCTCTTGGGACAAGTTAGAGATCCCCCAGCACCGGGCCCTTTGCACGTAAAACTGCAACACTGGACGTTCCTTCTGCTCCACAAAACTTTGCACGTCTCTCCCGTCCCGGTCCCCCCTCTTTTCCTTCGTCGTAACACATAACGTCATTAAGGAACCCCCAAAACGGGGTCTTTGGGGACGACGTTCGCCCCTTTTGTACGACTAAATTGTTCTACCCCCCCCTCCTCAAGGTTCTTGTACGAGTTCTAAAGAACACGGGGGTCAGGGGGGGCCGGTCTGGAGATCCATCCTCAAGGGTCTCTCCTTATCGGCCAAAAACGTGGAGAGTCCATCCCCTGGGGTTTTTGGTTGAAAGAATCGCCTCCCTTGGTACGACAGGCTTCCCCCTCCCCCTTCCCCCCCCAAGTGACACTTTCCCCTTCTTTGGGCGAACACCCTTTGAAAGTAGGAGATTTTCCTTTTCCCTTCCCCGGGACGTCATGCGGCACGGACTCCTTCTCCCCTGTGGTCTGGCGAACCCCCCGTCGTTTTGTTGCCTTCATGGACGAAATATATCTCTTTCCCCCCGTTTTTTGAGGTCAGGATCCCTTCCTTAACGTAGTTCGAGAGCCAATGGTCGTTTTTCTCTTGGAACTGGTTACGGTAACTTGGCCCAGCCCGACTTCCAGAGGAGTTTACGCCCCCCCTTGATCGGCGGGTTAGATCGTTTTCTTTTAGAGATTTTGCCAGCCTTTTTTGTCGTACCCGAGGAAGCCCTTTTCCTTCTTTCATCCGGGGAACCACCCTTTGATCCTCTTATACCATAGCATTGTTGGACCTTTTTCCTCATCCGGGGCCATTGGAGGAGTTTTCCTCCCAAAATTCCCCCCCTTCTTCTGGGGGGCGTTCGGAAGGCCATAGGTACTTTGACCATGCAACCCGGGGCTAGAATAACTTCTTTCCCCAACGGGAGTCCCTGGTTTTAGTTATTGTTTCTTCCTTTTTGATGTTGTTAACCGGGTCCATTTCTCTTGAAGGAACTTACTGAGGTAGTAATCTTCTTTTTATCTGTTGCATTGGGTTCTTTTGTAACTTTTTATTTTTTTCAGTAGGAATTATCGTCCTTTTCACGGGGGAATGCTTCGATCTCCAGGTTTTCTTTTTTTCACGTAAGGGACGCCTTTGTCACTCATCCCGGAGGAGGTGTTTTTAGTAATGAGTTCTTTTCCGTAAACTATTTAAAGGGTTTTTTTCCCTTTAAAGGCCCCGGTCCTTTACCCTCAACTTTTCCTTTTCCCCCCCTGTAGAGGGAAGAACCGGTTCTTCCTTTGTAAAGATTCCAGTGGAACGAAGAATTTCGTCCCTCGGCGGCCTTACATTTTTTTTTTTTTTTCTTTGGCAAGTAGGCCCGGCGTTTAGCTTCCTTCTTGGAAGTAATTATTTGCCATTGGGTTCCCCCCCAATCAGAGGACTGACGGTCTTCCCCTTTTGTTACAAATTACCTTTTTTCTAAAGTTTGTAAGTTCTGTTAGGATCTCCCTTTTCTGGGGGGGAAGAACGTTATCTTTCTCTTTCCCCCCCCCCAGATGGTTTTTCTTTCTTGGGAAAGGGGGAAGTCCATTTTTTGTAAAAGATCTTTCTTGTCTCGCTTCGGACCTGCATTTTCTTTCTTTTTCAGTCGAGGTTAGTCCTTCTCCTGGAATTTATTTTCTTTCGGGGAGGGGAGATTGTCCGCCCCTTCTGCCCTGGGCGGTTTTTTAGGCCGATCCGGTCGCGCTTCTCCCTTTTAAAGAGAGGAAACTCTTTTTTTTTCTCTTTTCCGGTTTCTCCTGGAGGAGAGAGGCCCTTTTTTCAGGGGAATTATGGACCGTTTCTCTTTTGTTCCACCTGTGTCAAACTTCAAGGCGAAAGTAACTCTTGAGACTGAACTCTTTTTTTTGT
>Ga0179591_1438228_pt1 | contig 17689 bp, 20 predicted proteins | sample CZOMad2_1_08_16f_FD_182891 | JGI IMG/M metagenome (GOLD analysis project Ga0179591, IMG submission 182891) | Vadose zone soil fungal communities from Angelo Coast Range Reserve, California, USA - CZOMad2_1_08_16fungal (PacBio error correction) | ecosystem: Environmental > Terrestrial > Soil >... | reverse complement strand
TAAGGCAATTTCGGTTCTTTTCTCCTCAGATATTGCACCGTCCTCTGGTAGATGCGACGATCGATTAGAAAGTGGGCCCATTTTTCCCCCTTCATCGCCTTCAGAGAGGAACTCGATCCTCTTTTTCGGTGCGTTGAAATCCTCTTCTGATGGCGGAATAGCCCCGCTTCATTATAAATTTGCCTCCTGTCCTCCCCCCTTGAAATGGAATGAACCCTATGGAAGTTCCATTCCCTGCTGTCGACGGCGGATCTTGACGAGGCGAACCCCAAGTATTGATTGGTCTTTCTCTTTCGAACTGATTGGACTGGAGAAGCATCCTCTCCTCATTTTCTTTTTGAACGAAAGAAGACTTTGATCATTGTGACAGTGTTTTCTGTCCCCTTTCTCCTTTTTTTTTGGGAAAAAGTGCACGGGAGTTTTTTTCGTGGAAGAAAGGTTTCCTCTTTTTATTTTAACGCCCCTCCCCGGATGCAAAGCAACGACTTCCGAGTGGAGTCGGTCGCGGTCGCATCGTTTACTCCTCCCCTTGTGTCTTTCCCCATGCGAATATTTCCCCTCGGGCCCCGCGTCCGGCGTGAGCCCTCCCTTGTCAGATTGAGGACCCGCCCTGAAAAGCGGGCCCCCTCTTATTGGGCTTAGTGTAGTTTCCCATAGTTGACGTCCCTTTCTCAGGTGAAAGGGGAAGGCTCTCCCTTTTTTTAAATGCTAATGATCAAAATCCGACACCTTTTCCCAGAAGAGAGTTACCAGACCCTTTCCCCGAAAGAATTAGTCCTCGCCCCCCTGATTCACCGCGCTAGAAAATGGCTCCTTCTCTCTTTTTTTTCGGATGGGTTGCACTCCAGAAAGAAAACCTCTTTCCCATCAACCGTTTTTCAGTCGGAAGACCCTCTCTTTCCCCTCCTTTTTCCCCTTCTATGAGGGATCTTTTCAACCCTGCGACGCGTCCTCATAGACGGTCTAGCATTTGTTAGTGCGCCTTTTTTTTTTCAGTTCCTCCTCCCCCAGAAGTACACTCTTCTCAAACCTAGAGGTAATCAGAACCTACTTCCTTTGATTCTTTTCTTCTTTCTTCAGAGAAGAAAGAATGGCTCAATCGGAAACCGTTTCCCCCTGTCTCGAAAAGTTAGAAATTTTCGCTCTCAAATGAAAAAAGGGAGAAATACGTTAGTAGAGGACCCTTCGTAGTATTTCCTGAGGCCTTCTTGATGCGAGGGAAGTCTGCCCTTACTCTCTCCTTTTGGCGGAGAGAGAAGAAATAGGAATCTTGAGAGGAGAGCTCCGTCTTTTTTCCGGGTGAAAAGGCACCCTCCAGAAGCATAGCGCACCGCTCTTCTCCTTTTTCTATCTGGCTCAGCCTTTTTTGCTCATCGTTATCGGATCCTTCTGGCCCGGTTGTCCTTGTTTGCGCGCCTTTTCCTCCCCTCCAAACCAATGAAGTTCCCATTTGGGCAGACAGATTGTCGCTGGCAGTCCATCCGCGTCTTCGTTCATGCTCGGGTTTTTGCAATAAGCGCATGAGGGAAGCTGCTCTTTTTGGTGGGTACTGACGAGTTCTTTTTCCTCGATGGGACGATAAGGCGCTTGGAAACGAAGCTACCCGCTTTTTTTCCTCTTCCTTTTCATAGAGCGACTATTTCCCAAGGAGACAGCCCGGGGCACCCGGGCCCGGGAAGGACGCCTCGTCGTGCGCTCTTTCCCCCGAAATTTACGGCGCAAGGGTTTCCCTTTTTTTTCCTTTTACAAAGACGACACCGTAGAGAGACTTTCCCCCTAGAGCTTCGTCAAAGGGATCTTCACTCTTCCCCTTTCTCTCGAAGGGAATCCCCGAAAAGGCGGCAATTTAAAACATCCCTTTTTATTTCTCCCCCCCCTTTTCTTAAGAGAGACCTTTTTCAATAAGAAAAGTCTCCCCAGCGATCTTCCGTCCGGGGAGATGATTATCCCCACTTCCTCCCCCCTTCTAGGAGAGAGCGGAAGTTTTCTTTGAGGTTAGGAACCGTTCCCCCCTATGCCTGCGGCACTGCATTTCCCCCCCCCTACCTGTCCAAGATAGAGTACATTTAACGCTTGAGATGAAAGAAACTGCCTCCCCCTCTTTTAGCGGTGAATTAATCATTGGCGGCCTTTTTTGCCTTTTCCTCCTCTCTCTCCGCATAAGGAGGCGACCTCGAGGACTTTTTTTCCCGTTTAGTTGTTGTCACTCATGGTGGTCTCCGGTCTGCTGTGGGCCTATTCTCTTCTTTTGTCTTCGTAGAAGTACTCGAGCAGATTCTCCCTTTCTCAAAAAGAATGACATTCCGAGGCCGACTGTGCACGGTGACTTCCCCCCTCTTCTTATTCCGGAGTCTGATATATAAGCAACTGCACCTCTCGGAAAGACTCTTTTCTTTTCCTCTGACAGCCCCTGCGTACAGGCCCCCCCTCCGAGAGAAGTGGCCCCCCACGCTTTCCCTCTTCAGAAGTTATTCGTAGTATAACACTCCCTCCCTCAACGTCGAGCGAGGATTTCCTCCTTCTTGCGTACTTGCCTTTTCTGGAAAGATGAGATAACCCTTCTTCCCTCCCTCTGAGACCTTCAAATGAGGCGCAGGCAAGATGCGTAGAGCAGGTCTTTCCTCTCCCTTTCCTTGCAGAGAGAAAGCACCTGAGAGTAGGTGCGCCCAAAAACCTTTCCGCCGAATAGGGCTTTTCTCTTTTCCGTTTGGAGAGACAACGGCTTTCTCCTGTAGAGAAACATCCCTTTTTGGATTAGACCTTGCGGCGCACGGAAAGGACATTTCATCCTCTCCGTTCACGAAGAGATCGAGTTGTGCTTCCTCTTATACCGCCTTCCACGTGAGAAGGAGAGTTCCTTTTCTCCCTTTGTGAACTGAAACAAAACCCGTTCCCTCCTCCCCCTAGGTAAAAGACACCTTCTCATCACAGCCGCCCGCGGCAGAGGAAGGTTCGAGTCTCTTTTTCCTTTTTTTTTTTTTTTCCTTCACAAAAAGAGGTCCCCCCCCCTCATGATTTTTCAAGGGATTTCACTGCGAGTCTCCTTTTCTTTTCCCTCTCGATCATGAGATGTGGCGTCCCAATAATGATATTTGAAGCCCCTTCCTGATTCACGAAGTGGTCGCGAGTGGGGAACTGGGATTCACCTCTCTTCTCCGATCGGGAAAAGTGTGGAATCTCCCCCCCCACGAATAGAAAATCCCCTCGTGTGTTTTGAATCTGCTTCCCCCCTTCTCTGCTGCTAGAATGTATCATTGAAGTTGACGCTATAGCGGATGAGGAAAGACTCTCCGGGTGGACCGTTCGCCAGTATAATAAACCCCTTTTGATGTTTTCTTCTCTTGCGAATCGGGCGTGGCAGACCGTGTTCCCAGAAAGATTGGTAGTAAGGCCCTTCCCTTTCAGGCATTCCTCTTTTTCCTCGTTGGGTTATACCTTTCGCTTCCTCTTTTCTTCTCGGACCAAATACCCGAGTGCTATTTTCCCCTATATATATATATGTTACTACTAATCCTTCCTTCTTCCGACTCGTGTAGTTTTTCCGAGAAATACCCTCCCCACTATCCTTTTTCCTCCTCCCCCCCACGAGGAAAAAGAGGAATGTTCCTGCTCTAACGGTGAAGTTGAGGGGGAAGGAAAGACCCTTTTTTTCCCCTTTCATCTTAGGCTCATCAGACCAAGCATCACGGCCCCCCCTTTTTTCTCCTGCGCAAATTAGTCCACTCGTCCTTCTCGCTCGTAATAATAATGAGATTCTTTCTGCTTCGAGCTTTCAACACATACGCGTGGCATTTCCTTCTCTCCCACCCTATTCTTCCCTCTCTTTCTTCCAACGATTATTGTGGTTTGGACTCCTTCAGAGCACATAGGTCCTGGTTTTCCCCCCACTTTGTGAAACGTGGAAGAAGACCCCTCCTCCCTTTCCCCTCATCTCAGGAGGAAGATGACCCCAGAAGTAAAAAGAGAAGTCTGACCTCCTCCCAGCCTGACATTTAATCCCCTTGAAAGAATTATGTTTCTCCCGCCCCCTTTTTTTCGTTTTCCTTTTTTGATGAAAAACCCCAAACGCCCGAATATGACGAGGGCTTCCCTCCTTCCGGCGCCCCCTCGGGGACGCCTGTTCGTTTCCCCAGGTTTTTTTTTTGAAGTTAAGAACGGCACCGGCAAGAGAATTCCTACACTTCCATGGTTGCGGCGGTCTTCTCCTTTCGAAAGAACCTCGATCGGCGCTTCTCCTCATTCTTAATTCTTGCCGTGCGGCTCCCCCTCTTTTTTCCTTAAGGAGAGTAAGGCAAGGCTGTTTCTCCTCCTTTCCTCCCTTGAGATAGAGGATGACGTGGGTCCGTTTCCAGGTTGCTGCCCGTGTGTTGAGTCGCACCGACGCGTCCCTCCTTTTCTTTCTTCTCCATGGCGTCGAGAGCAGACTCTACGGCAGCGTTCTTCTGGGTAAAGGAAAGAGAGAGTCGATTTTCGTCAACCCGGGCAAGGACCGCGTCACGATGTTCCCTCCTTCCCTTCCTTTCTCGCAAGTCTGGCGCGCTGGCGGTCGTGGTACTCTTTTCCCCTTCAGAGAACAAGCGTAACGCTTCCCCCCTCTCTTTTGTACGCCACTTTGCTGGCAGTACATGTTTCCCTTCCCCTTAAGAGGAAAAATATAAGGGGTTGCCTTTTCATAATATCCACTCTCACTCCTTTTTCCCTTCTCATTCAGAAGTTGACCCAGCAGGAGAGACTCCTTCCAATTTTTGCGACTGAATATGCTAGAGGACTTCTCCTTCCACGGTACAGAAGATAATCGTCCCCTCACAACCCATATACACCCACGTAATGGCTCCTTTGTTCCCTTTCGAATTCCTCGGTAAAGAAAGACTTCATAGTAGCATACTGAGCACAATTTTCCCCTCTTGAATTAAACACTTCGTCCCTCCCCTAACACATGAAGTCCTCGACTCCTCCCTTTAAATTTCTCTATCTTCCTCCGTCCGGAAGTGCAGAGGCGGCCCCTCCCAGGACAGGGTCCTCTTTTTGAATCTATTCTCCTTCGATCTCTCCTTCCGTTGGCGAAGCAGCGCCCTTCGTCGTCAATGGTCCCTGAAACGGATGTGTTCCCTGCCTCTTTTTCAGAAACACGCCCCCCTTCAGAACAGGTCTTTTTTTTTCGAACTGGCGTCTAGAATGTGATCGGTCCTTCTCCCCCTTTTCCCTCGGTAATGGACGCCCTTCCTCGGAAGAAGATTTCGTCCCCTCTTGTTTAAGCCCTTTTTCGCTGTAAAATTGCTCCTTAACTTCCCTATCACAGAGGACAAGAACCCAGGTACCCTCTTCGTTGTATAACGTTAGTTCGGCTTTTTCTCCTTCCCGATCTATGACCCTCCACAGAGTTTTTCCTTCTGCTCCGGATCTTCAGCCTTCCTCGAGATAGTAAGTCCCTCGCGGAAGTGAAAGTCGATGGTCCCCCCTTCCCTAGCCTCTGAGAAGATAGCGTATGTACCTTTCTGGCCCAAATGGAGAACGCCTTAAGTGGGTTGGAGGAGACCCCCTCCCCCAAAACACCATCAATCAAAAGTGACCCCTCTCCTCTCTCCTCAAGGACCACGTCTTCCCTAGTAGAAAAAATTTCCATGCGAGAGTAGGAGGCTTTATATTCCCTTCCATGAGAACTTGAGAGTTCCACCACTTTCCGATGTCTGTCGAGACTCCCCGTAGGGAAGACGTCGCGCCTTTTTAATATTACGAATAGTCCTCTCCTTTTTCCTTTTCCAAAGGTCCCTTGTCTATCCTGAACGTGAACCGCGTTTCCTCTTCCTCTTTTTCTCCTTCTACTGAAAAAGGACCCCGAGTAGTGTAGATGAATCATGCCCTCTTGTAAAGTTCTTCACGAGAACACGGCTCACTCCCCCCTTCCCCTTTGAGAGAAACGATTCTCCTTTGTGAAGTAGTTATGCGCCCTCCTCCATGAAATGTTCTTCCTTTTCTCGGATGAGAATTGGCGGGGCTTTCTCCTTCTTCCCCCCCTCACAGAAGAAAAGAAGCTCAACCCTTTTCTCTCTCGGTGGAAATACCCCTTTCTTTCGGAAGTCCCTAGATCCCTTTTTTCCCCTTCTGGAGAGGACGAAGAAACCAGTTCTCTCCGTGACCCAAATGGGAACAATCTCCAGCGCTGACAAGCCTGCCCCCCCTTCCCCCAACGAAGTAGGGAAGTCAACTACCTCAATAGGAACCCCCCTCTCCGGATTCAGCGCTTTCTTCAGAAATCGTTGACCCCCCTACCTTACAAGATGGGCTCGCCTTTCCTTTTCGCAGAGGAAACCTTTTACCCTATTGTAACCTCTCTCTCTTTTGATTGCATCCGTTGCTTTTACTGCCTCTCCTTCCCCTTGCAGTAAAAGAAGAGCCCAATCCCCCCCTAGAACGTGGAAAAACCCCGGCCCATAGATTCCCGCGACAATCTTTGGGAGTTGACTTTTTTTCTGCATGAAAAGTTTTCTTAAGAGATTGGAAACGCTCCCCCCCCCCTTTCATCTCTTGGCTTTCGCCGCGCCCTTTGTTTTTCCTGAAGGAAATGTTCCAGGCGAAGGACGGTCCCCCCTGTCATTTCCAAGTCAGCCTTACTTCACCCTCCTCTTCATCTCGGAAGGAAGGACATGAGTTCCCCCTCCCGGCGTCGAGTCCTTCGAACTGGCCCACTAGGCAAAGGATCGAATGGGTAGAAAATCCCCCCTCTGCTGGCCAGCTTCGGATAACACGTCCCCTTCCCCCCTTCTCCGGAAAAAATCTCTCTTTAGGAGAGATGGTTCCCTTCACTTCTTTTTTGTGCGAAGATATTTGAAGTCTTCTATTAGATTTTCTACGGGTTCAGCCTTTTTTCTTTGGGGGGAGAAGTGGTCCCTTTTCCTTTTTTTTTTCGAGGAACGCGGATTTTAGGCTGGGTGTCATTGCAAAGGCCTTCCTCTCCTCTTAAGTTGAATTTGCCGTACGGGCTCTTTCTTTTCTCTCCCCTTTCCATGCAGTAATTCGCCTGCAAAAAATACCCCACATTGTCGCTTCTGGCGAAACTCCCCCTCTCCCCTCTTCTGTCTGCCGTCGGGGACGGCACTCCCTTCGAAAGATTGGACTTGGAGCTGTCGACTCCAAAGATTGTCTCTTCCTTTTTGATAGGAAAAAAGTGTCTGTGGGCCAGTGAGATGTATTTCGTCGTTCCTCCCTTGGTAAGGGCTTGTTCTTTGTTCCCTTTCTTCTTGAAGAACAAGCTAGAGAGAGTTTAGTATGACTTCCCTTGGTCAGCGAAAATCTACTCCTGAGAGCCTCGTCTTTCGTGGGAGGAAGAAATTGTCCTGCAGAAGTGCAAAAGCCCTTTTTTCCATGCCCGTTGTATTTTCAATAGTTTGACTTCCTCAAGTTTTGGCCTCTGTGTAGAGTAGGGGTGAGATTGCAATGTTCTCTTTCTCGTTAATGCTCATTCTCACATACTAAAAATTTTTTTTCTCTCCTTCCGAGCGTTACCCGCTAGAAACGATTTCTTCGATTCCCCCTCGCTCTCAAAATGTCTACCTTTTTTGTCTTTTTTCCTGAATTTTAAGTAAAGGTTCTTCCCGGGAGAAAGTAGAGAACAGGAGAAACCTTCGAGATCGAACTTCTTCCGGAAGGGCAATTATCTGCCCCACCGGAGAAGGTTACCCGGAGAGAACCTTCCCTCTTTTCCCTGGAGCACCGCCTCTACTGGAAAAAAAGAAGGACAATTTCCCTTTTAGAAACTAATGTGATAGTTTCGTCTGTGCCCCTTTCCCGAAAGAATGGATTCTTTCCCCCCCCCCTCAAGTGAATGAACCTTCGACCCTTTCGCAACTTTTTTGTTTGTCGGCGTACTCCCCACAGTAGACATTAGAGTTAGCCCTTGAAGAGAGTTTTCTCGCGGTTTTTCCCTACTACTGAATCTGAGGGCGACCTCTCATCCCTTCCCCTTCTTCTGAGTGAGCTTGCGTTCTTTCGATAAGGTAACATTTCTAAGTCTAGCGCGGCCGCACCGCCGACCTTTTCTTTCGACATCTGGCGTGCTCATAGTCTAGGAGAGGCCCTTACTTGTGAGTCGAAGGGGGGCCGCAAACCCCCCCTTTCTCTCCCTTTTTTTTGGCAGAAAGACTGGTTGTGCTTGCGAGATAGTTTCTCCAGAGCCTGATGTACTGAGACGTTCCACATCTGTGATTCTTTCTTGTTGGAGTCCTGAACGAGTCCTCCCCCCGGAGATTTACGATCCGGAGAAGCAGGACTCTCTCTACCAAGAAGATGGGATCCGAGAGATTTTCGCTATATCGCTGCGCCCTTTTTTATCATACTTAAGGGAGTCTGAAGAAGAGGTTCGTTTTCCCATTAATGCTCCCGGTGGACAGCGCCACGGCTTTACCCCTGCAGCGGGCAGAGACGAAGACCCCCACAGGGAGTCCTTTCCCTTGGAGACCTTCTCGCTCCCCGAGCCGGAAAGTTAAAACTGTTCTCCCTAGTTTTATGTCCGCGCGCAGGGAAGCAAATTATCCCCCCCCCTTAAAAATGTTACCCCGCTGATTAATTTTCAGATGATTTCTCACCCCCCGAGAGATAGAGAAGTAGAGCTCTTCTCCCTTTCCTTCTGAGGTCTTTCCTCTTCCCTGCCGGAAGAGACAAGATCTCCTTAAATTTAAAGGGAGGAACCCCTTCAGTCCCTTCTCTTCCTACAAAACGATCTCCCTTGAATTAAATCCCCCCCTTTGTGCTCATTCTTCTCCTTAGGATAGCTAGGTCACACGAACGGTATTATTTTTGAGCTTTTTCCCCCTCGCCATGACTGGTTCTTTTCCTCCTGTGGTTTCAGGTAGCTGTTTCTGGAAAGTGAGAAGGCTTTTCTGCAATATCGTAGAGAAACCATTCCCCCCCCTTTCCTTCAGATAGACGGCTGGGTTCTGACGGTGACTGAACCGATCTCCGTTCTTGATGCCTCCCCTCACCTCCTTTCTTCGAGGAAGAGAATCGGCGGATCCTTTGCCAAGCAAAATGCCCCAGGACTTGGGCCATCTTTTTACGCAGGGTCGCTTCTCCTCCCTTCCACTCCGCAAGACGCGCGCCCCCCCTGCAAAGCAATGTCGAGAGAGGCGTCTCCTTCTGTGCCGCTTTTCCTTGCCAGCCCTTGGGTCGAAGATGAGCTTCACCCGTTTTTCTTACAGCAGTAGAGCGCCTTTCTCCCCGTAGACATCTCGCGACCCCCCCATCCCTTTTTCGACAGCAAATGAGTTCCCCTACTCAAACCATTTTTTTGGTGCGCAAGGGGACGTTTGCTATCTCTTCTCTCAAGTCATTGGTAGAGAAAAACAGCCTTTTCTTTCCCTTTGCGTCGCACGACAAGGAAGGATTAATTCCTTCTTTTTTCTTCGCTAGCGTGGGGGCTTTCTCCCTTTCGCAACCATGGCAGGTATTTTCCCGTGAATTTCTCGGTGACGTTTTCCCTTGTGAAGGAGAACAAACCCTTCTGGCAACGAACTCCTTTTTTTAAGTTGCTCGCTCTTTCATCAACGTCTCCCTCTTCCCTCTTTTTTTCTTTTCTGGCGCAGTTTTCCCAACACAAAATGCGGCCCTTCTTCTCACGGTGGCGGCGCCCCACAGAAATGCTTTCCCGTTCTTTCCCTTCTTTTTTCTTTTTTAGACTGCGATGTGGAAGTAGGCCCTCTTCGTCATCCAATGTTCACCACGCCGTGGTCTCTCTTTCCTCCATAGGGCAAGAACCTAGTGGCCTTTTTTCCTTTTTGATGTCCAAAAACAAAATAAGCGTCACTCTTTCTTTCCCTAGGCCCAGTGGTGTTGAAATCGCTTCCTCTTCCCCCCCCCCCCCCCAATTGTTGTGGTTTGAGTTGACGCTATTTTCTCGAATAAGAGAAAGCACTGCTCTTTTTCCTTCTCCCTTGGTGCCTGATGAGTAGGGTTTCTTTTCTTCCTCCCTTTTCTACAGTGTGAGAAAGCGGAGATCAGCCCCTTCTTTCCACTTAAAAGTTAACGTTGATTTTTCCTTTGACTCCTGATATTGGCTTGTATTATCGGCCACCCTCCCCTTTTCCCCTCTGGAAACGGTAGGCATCAAACCCTTTTTTTTTAGAGAGAATTATTCTTTTTTTTTTAATCTCTTCTTTTTCTCCTTCAAACTCAGTCCATCTTCAAGAGTAAGAAACCCCCCTCTTCACCTCTTCTTCCCCCTCTCGTATAAAGGTGAAGTTGCGTCCCCATTCTGGATGAGCCCACGCCCCCCCCCCCCTTCCTCCCCTTTCACCCGACCACTTCTGCCCACTAAGACCCCTCCCCCCTCACTATCCCCCCCCACACAGCATTGTTAGTTTTTCTGAGACAATATAGTAACTGTTTCTCTCCGTTTCATCTCCACGATAGTCGTCAACGGCAATGTCTCCCCTTCTTTCTTTTTTCCTCTCTCTCAACTCCCCTCGCAAAGGTGGTCCTTAGGGGCGCTTTTGTTTTCTTCCACCTACCCCGTTGACACCCGATCGACTCTCCATTTTCGATGTGGCCCTCCCCCACCCACCCCTAGTGGAAAGTTGGATTTCTCCCCAGAGTGAAGATGACCTTACCGACGTCCCCCCCTCTCCCCCCTCCCCCCCCCCCCCCTCCCGCCACCCCCAGAACAGCGTCGATCCTTGAAAAGAATCTGTGTCCCTTCTTTTCCCTTAAGTGTTGGGATGAAACACCAAAAACTCCCCTCCCCTACCCTTCCCCCTCCCTCTGCAGGCATGAATTGATGGAGCTCCCCTCTCTCGTCTCAACTAGGGGAAAGAGGTTCGTGGCCTTCCCCCCCTAATATCGTACCCGTCACCTATCCCTGCGCACTTCTTTTCCCCCCCCCTCTCCCCCTCCCTTTTGCGGAGGTATATAGATTTTCACGGCCCACCCAAAAGAGAGCTCTCCTTACTTTTAAAATTAATGGCCTCTTGCCCTCTCCCCCCTCCCTCCCTCATCAGGCGATTAAGGGAATGCTGTCCCCTTCCGAGATGAGGGATCTCCTTCTTCTTGGAAATGCAGCGGTGAAAGTTTTTTTTTGCTTCCCTCTCCCAGCAGGGATGGAGCAGCTTCCCCCCCCCTTGATGGTAGAGAGGAATGCTATCTTCCTGATTCCTTCCTATCGGTTCAATTTGGAAATAGAGCTTTCCTCTCCTTGAGATAATAGGCTCCCCTCTTTGGAAAGAACGAAGTCACGCTCGCCCTCTAGAAGGTGGCGCGATTGAGGTAGTGTACTACTCCCTCTCTCCGTGCCCTTTTTAGTAAAGGATGACCCACCTCCATCTTCGGGAAGGTTACGCAATGGGGATGGACTTTTTCCCTAAGAGAGGATAGGGCCGTCCCCCCATGAGAGCCTCCACGAGAAGCCCCCTTCCCCCCTTTTTCCGGTGCAGTACAGCCCTCCCCGGAGGGAATCCTCACACGTTGAGGACCTTTTTTTTCCCCTCCTCCTTATAGAGGACGGCTACCCTCTTCCGCGTAAAGAAGATCCTCGTCCCCCCTCCCCCACGTCATGTCTCCTTTTCCCCTTCCGCCCAGGTACGATAGAACGGTCCCGAAAGAACGGACTCCCCTCTTCTGCCTTGCGCACAAGGCCTCCCCCCACCTTCATTCTCCATTAGAGAAAAACGTCCCTTTTTCCCCCACTGAAGTGGATGAAGCGCGCACTCACGTTAAATGGACGCGAGAGTGGCGGACTCCCCTCCTTCATCCTTCGAGTGAGAGAAACCCCCTTTTCTTTTTTTTTTTCCCGCCCCCCGCCTGACCAAAGAAGTTCGTCCCTCCCCTCTCTTCGCGGAAGAGGAAGGGTTGGTTTCCCCTCAGCAGAGAGTCGTCAATGTTCCCCTTCTCTCCCTTCTGATTTGCGTCCCTCTGCTTCCGGAAACCGTCTTTTTCCGAGAAAGAACCCACTCCACGGTAGTCGGAGACCTTCCCTTCCTTCGATCACTCCAGTCTCCCTTGTGACGAAATAGAAGAAGATCCCCCTGTAAAGCTTTGGCGATGTCAACCCCCCCCCTTTCGCCTTTCTCCCTTTCGGGACAAGAAGAGCACTCCCCCCCGGCCGGGTGGCCACTGAAGCCCTTCCCCCCCCGTTTAGGGCGAAGCGCTTTTTCTATGAAAAGGTAGATCGTCTTCGAAGGCCTTCGCAGGATCGCTCCCTCCTCCCCTGCGCTAGTAAGAACAACTCCCCCCCCTAGTAGATGGTGAACTCTCTCTTTCCACGGACGAAGATCCTCCCTCCTTATGGAATAAGAGACCCCCAAATGGAGAAAGTAATTCCCCCTTTCCCTTCGTAACAAGGACACCGTTACCCTCCCCCCCCCCCCCAGTGAAAAATACTAACTCTCCCGAAAAGAGTGATGAGCCCTCCCCTTCCTTCTTTTAGGAGTTATTCGCGCGTAGGAGGCCCCCCCCTAGGTAGTGCCTTCCCCCCTCTAAGAAGAAGAGATTCTTCTCTTCTTTCCCTTAGTCTTCGAGATATTTCTCCTCAGGGCAGAAGCCGAGCAGAAGCTTCCCGTTCTCCCCTGGTACTATAAATAGATGTCTCCCTCCGGGACAACAAAAAGGGAGCCCCTTCCCTCTCTGAACTGACGGTGACTCCCTTCTTCTTTGCGGAGATGAATTGAAACCGTCCCTTGTCCCTCCTGCCGGTTAATGAGCGGTGTAATGCTTTGGGCAAGTCTTCCCTCCCCCTTCTCAAGAAAAAACCGGCGGACCCCCCCTTACAGCGTAGAGTTGGTAAGCTTTCCTTCCCTTCCCGAGCTTCGACTAAAGGTTTATAAGGTGCGAGGACTTCGCCCCCCTTCAATGAAACGAGACACTCCCTCCCTATTCTTTAAATATATAGTACGGTCGATGACGATTCGTTCTACGTCATATTCCCTTTTTTCTTTTAAAGAAGGAGAGGCGCGCCCCCCCCCCCTCCCACAATGGAAAGCTCACCTCCCCTCCATTCCAAAGCCGTCGGGACGTCAACTCTTTCCCCTCCTCCGTCCCTAAAGAGTTTTGACGGACGGGTGCCCCCTCAAGAGGAAAATTCGCCCCCCTTCCTTTCTTGTTCTGCTCGCAGGCGATCTTTTCGCTCCCTTTTTTCTTCTTCTAAAGAGAGAGACCTCTCGAGATAGATTTGATTGCACCCCCCCCCCAAGACCATTACCCCCTTCCCTTTTCCCCCCCCCTCCCTAAAAAAATAAAGTCGAATGGGTCCCCCCCTTGGTCCGTAAACAAGGTAACAATCGGCCTACCCCTCGGGTTCCGTTAGACCTTTCCTTCTCTTCCATGCTCCAAGTAAATATTTCGCCGATCCCCGGAAAGAAAATAACTTTCTCCCTCAAATGTCGTCGCCGTAGACAATCTACTCCCCTTTCTGGGAAGAAGACCCCCCCCCTTAAAGGGAATGAAGGTAATCACGTCCTCCTCCCCTGCCTCCTCAAGTATAGAAAGAAAGGCAGGGGCACCTTCCAGGTAAACCAAAGAACTCCCGCGTAGAAAGGAGATTCTTGATGAAGAGACTTTTCAGAGGGAACAATCGGCCAATCTACTAGACTTCTTTGCAAATATTGAGCAGCTTCTAAAATGGCCCCCCTCCTCAATATCTATCTTTTCACTAATAATCCTCTTTTTCTTTTTTCCCTTTCCAGTAAATGCGCCCCTTTGAAGTGGGCACCCCCTCTTTGAAGTAATTAGATTTCTATTTTCTTCCTTTCACTTGGTCCCTCCCCCCTCTAGGATAAATGAAGAGACTTCCTGCTGCTGGTTGAACTCGTAATTCCCCTTTCCTTGGTAATGGAAGGACCTCGAGAACTTTCCTTTCCCGCATGCCCTTGCCGTCCTTCGCCTTCTTTTTTTTCCTTCTTCCAAGGACATTGCCGTCTTCCCCCTCACCCTCCCCCCCCCGATAAATTCTTGATGGTTCTTTTTCCCTTCCTTTCCCTCTCCGGCGAATCTTGAGCAAGAAATCCGCGCTTTCCGCAAAGATTGTAGCGGGTCCCTTTGTGAAAGGTGTTGATCGGACCCCAGGGTCCTTTTAGGTTTGTAGGGATTGGCGATTCCCCTTCTTTGGGTGGGCCTCAGTTAAGAAAAATCCCCTGATTCCCAAGTTCTCTTTTTTTTTTTTCTGAGAGGTAAGCATCGTTTTCCTCCCCTTCCTCCTCCAAATATAATAATGCGATCTCTCCTTTTTCTCTGAAGTTCCTCCTTTCGGAACGAAGAGACTCCTCCGTCTCCCCCCCGCCATTAAGAGGGCGTATTTCTTTCCGAAGGAGTCTCAGGTTTCCAGGGGGAAGGAGTGTCCTTTTTCTCTCCTGGGGTAAATGATAATGCTTTTCCCCTCCTCTAGCCTATCCGAGGTTACCCCCCCCCTCCCCCACCATTTTCGTCTCGGAAAGTGATCTCCTCTTCTATTCCCCTCTTCTTTCCTTTGAGATGAGGGGGATTCGGTGCCTCTCAGGTGCGGACAAGAAAGAAAAGGTCTCCCCTCCCTTTCCTGCCAGCGCGATGCCCTTCTTCAGGACGTTCCTTCTCTTTCTCGACAAGATAAAAAAGGAGGAGGTCCCCCTAACCGTACGCGGTTTTCGTGCTCCTCTCCTTCCCTAAGTGGACCCCCTCTCTAATGAAAAGGAATGTTCTCCCCCGTGCCGGTTGAAGTCACTCCTCTCTTCTCGGCGAAATAGGCAACCTCCCTCAAGTTAGCCAATTGGTGTTGTCTTCTTTTCTTTCCCCGCAGTTGTTAGAGGACCAGGATTAGATTTCTCCCGGAAGGAGGGCTGTCTCAGAATGAATATGCGTCTCGGCAACGTGCTGCTTGCGCTGTTTCCCTTACGGCTTCGTCCCCTAACCTGCACTACCCAATATAAAGACTTCCTTACTACTCTTGTCCAGAAACCAGCTCTCCCCTCTATGGAAATCATCCTCCCTCCCCCCCTTGAGAACGGGGTAAATGTTCTTTCTGGTCCCTTTTTTCCTTGTGAGAAGAAAGGCCAAAAAAAGGAAAGAATACATTTTCTTCCTTGTGGGTCGCTGGAGTCCCATCCTCTCCCCCCTTCGTGGGCCCCCTCTTCCAAAATTAATGGCACTTCGCTGCGGGGGAGTTGTTTGCTTTCCCCTTCTTCCCTTAATACTGGAAACGATAAGTCCTCCTCCAAAAGAAGATTTCTCCTTCGACCTGTTAATAGAGCGAATCTGCGTTCCTCTCTCCTTTTTTTTTCTCATAATTCAGGGGAACCCCCCCCTGGTTAGTGAAGATTCTCCCATCAATTTAACTTCCAAATCTCGCCCGAAAAAGTAGTCCTCAAGAGTGCTTTTCATTGGGAGTTCGTCACAGGGAGTCATGCCTCTCCGAAAAGCTTTTAATAAAGGGCGAACATTCCACAACTTTTCTTTCTCTTAGCCGACCTTGTAGTAAGCGCTTTTAAGAAAGATCCTGGTCCCCCCCTCCCCCGTGATGTTTCCTCCTCCTCGATGCTGCGTCCGGGGCTTCCCGATTAAGAGCGATTCTACCTTAGAGAGAAGGATTGTAAATCCAACGTTTCTGTGGAGAGCTGCACCCAAGAGGCCGAACATCCATATCTCTCCATTTACGGGCTGACTTTCCCCCTCTGCCAGCAACTTTCGGACAAAAGATAGCCCCCCCTTGTGGCTCTGAAATAAATCCCTGTTGAGAAGGCTGAGCCCCAGCCTTCTAGACTCCTTTGCAGGGAGGACCGCGCTTCCTTGGCACTTCTTCCCTGCGTGGTTGTACCAATCATTTCTCCGCTGTGGAGAGGAGCTCTTCTCTCCGTCCCAGCAGACTCCGGTAGCACCTCCCCCGTCCAGCTCGGCCCTTTTGTGAGGACAGCCCTGAATGAAAAGAACGCTGGTTTCCTTTTTTTTTTCTGCAAACCACGTCTTTGTTTCGCGGCCGAGTTCCCCCACAGGTTAAGGAAAGGCCCCCCTGTTTCCGCGGATACTTTTTTCTGAGAGACGTGGGCCGGGTCGAGGACGGCGTCTCACCAAGTCTCTGCCCTATGTGCTCGCAAAGAAATGTCGAGCGAGGCTTCTCGTGAAGAGGTCCTTGCCTGATGAAAGATACAAAGAGCCTCTCTTTCCCAAAATTCGTCTCAAGAATCCATGAGGCGAACTCCTTTATAAGCAGTCCCCCTTAGCGAAATGAAGAGGACTCCCCCTTCTCTCCGTTGAGGATCCCTTTTTTCCCAGACGCATCAGGGCGGGTCTTTCGAGCAAGGAAGCTTCCTCCCCCTTCGCTCCCCTCAGTGCCTGAAGCGCCTTCTCTTCTCTAAAATTGCAGGAGCCCCCTTGCTCGGAATCCTCTTTCGTGGGTGCTTCGGCAGTGAAAGCGATATAGATTAAGCAGAACCCCCTTTTCCTTCCCATTTCTCTGTGACGGGTACGCATCTTATCCAGTTCACAAACAAGGATGAATAGGCCCCATGTGATTCCGCCCCCTTTCCTCTTCGAGCTGTCACCCCCTTCCTGGGGGAGAGTATATTACTTCCAGTAAAAAAAATGAGGTAAACCCCTCCGGTTTACTCTCCCCCCTAATTCTTTCAAGGGATTTACACTCCTGGGATGGGAGTAGAATTGGAGTTATGTGGTACGTAGGGTTTCTCCCCTCCTATTATTCGCACTCCCCCCCCTGCCGGCTAGTAGTATGCAAACGTTCACGGTTAGAGAGTGGGCCCTTTCCCAGACAATGGGATATGAGATAGTTCCCCTCTTTTCCTTCCCCCCCATCTCCCCTCCACACCTTGGCGAGATTCCTGCGCGAAGATGAGATTCTCTTTCCTCCCTATCGCAGTGCTTCCGATGCGCTCAGAGACTCCCTCCCCTATCGTGGAGAAGTTCATAAAATCGTTTATTTTCCTGATTGGGCCTCGGGCGCTGGCATCCCCTTTTCTTCTCTCAACTTTTTTTCGTCAGGCCCCTCACCTTCTCCCCCTCCCACCATGAGAAATTAATATTTTTACATCTTCTTTCCGCTCCTGATATTGGTCTGGATTGCCCTTCCCCCCCCCCCTCTTTTCCCCTTACGCGGCAACGTTTCGGCATCCCCTTTCCTTCTGTGGAGAAGATATTATGAATGAGACCGTTGCCTCTCCCCTCGAAATAAACGGACACAATATCTTCCCTTTCCCCCCCCGAGGCCCAGAACCTTTCCTTTTCCGTCTACGGTGAAGTTGAGGGCCGGCTTTCTCTGGGAGAAAAAAATGGGCTGCCCCCCCCTGCATAAGGCCCCATAAAAGATTTTCTCTTCTCTTTCTCTCTTCATCTCCTCCTTCTCCTCTCTTCGCCTCATCCTGCGATAGCGTCAACTTCCCTCCTCTCAGAGGTTAGCGAGATTTCCATCAAAGGTGTTTCGGGAGAGGGCTTTTTTTTTCTCTTCTTCCACCCCACGTTCACGATAGAAGAGCCACCGTCTCCTTCCCCCCGGGACCAACTCTCGCCCCCTTTGGAAGAAGAAGAAGCTTCTTACTTCCTGTTTGCCTCTTCCCCTTACCGACGTCCACAGCGCGCCCCTCGACAACCCCCTCTCCGATCGCATTGAAATCCCTCGTCCCCCTACCCTGGTCGCTTTTTTCACCGGGGACCTCAAGTTCCCCAAACGCGAAAGAAAAGCTTCCTCTGCCGCGGGCTGATTGGATGCTCTCTCTTCCCCTCCGGGTCA
>Ga0179591_1381795_pt1 | contig 17689 bp, 25 predicted proteins | sample CZOMad2_1_08_16f_FD_182891 | JGI IMG/M metagenome (GOLD analysis project Ga0179591, IMG submission 182891) | Vadose zone soil fungal communities from Angelo Coast Range Reserve, California, USA - CZOMad2_1_08_16fungal (PacBio error correction) | ecosystem: Environmental > Terrestrial > Soil >... | reverse complement strand
TCCGATTTTTGGAATACTAAATTTTTTGGTCCCCCTGCGTGTGCGAGCCCAGCCCCAATTGCCAATTGCATTGTCCCTCTGTACTTCCGGCGTACCCCCCTTCCCTCCATGTTTTGTCTAGGACTGCAGGGATTGCCTTGCCCTATTCCCCGATTGCCCCCCTTGGCGTGTCGACACTGTCCAGATCCCCCCCCTTTTACGTTTTTTTGCTGGCAACGGTCTTTTGTCTCTAAACCAATGCAAAAACCCCCCAGGCGACCCCCCCACCCTCCGTGTCAACTGTACTCCGTCCCGGCCCCCCCCCCGTCAGTCCAAACAAACGTCACTGACCCGTCCCCCCCCACCCCTCTCAACCGGTTTTTTTCTCCAGGGTTTTCCGCACCCACCCCATTCCCCCCCCTTCATTCAATTCACCCCCCTTCCTGCGGCTACCGCACCACCCTTTTCCTCCCCCCCCCCACCATTGCTCCCCTTTTTTTCCAGGGTCTTCCCTGCAGATTTGAGACTTTAACCCATCCCCGCCCGTTTGCTGAGCATGAGACCCCAATTCTCCCCGACTGGCCCCAGGCACCAAGATGCTTTGTTTCAGTCAACCTTCGTTGCGTCCTGAGGTGAATTTTCCACACGAATAGCTTCTAACCCCGCACTGCGTACCCAAACACTCCCCAAATTTTCATGTTTACACCGCCGATCTTGTGACCCCCACCCTTGTAGGTCTCAAGGGGGACATACTTTTTTTCATTACCAAATTGCCACTTCTGTTCAGCCTCCCTTGTCCACTGTTTTCCTGTTACCCCTTCCACCTAGTACCTGTCCAGTGGATCTTTTCCCCCCCAATTCCTTTCGTACGCAAAATCTCCGACTCTTCAGCCGGCCCCGCCGCCCGTGCGTTGAATTCACACTATCTTTCCACAGGGTCTTTTTCCTTAAGTACTCGTTTTTAAAACAAGGGGTTTCAATCTCTTTGTGATCTTTTTTTTTTCTGTGTTTAGTGCTTATGAACTTTTTTTTCTTCTTCGGAAGGGTTTGCCCTGTCTTCCTTTTTATGTGTATGCTTTTCTTTCTCCCGGCGCCCGTTTTTTTGGTTCTGGAGTTTTCTTTGGTCCGCACAAAAGTCGCTTCTCTGCCGTAACTTTTAACAAACTTCCATATCCCGTTACCCATGGCTTAAGTTTCTATCCCCTCCTTCTTTTAGTCTTGAATAGGCTTACTGACTGATGGAAATTTGTTTGCCTCCTTCTAAGCTGACAAATGCCTCCAAGTTCCGATGTCAACCCTGTCAGCCTTTTTCACTCTGTAATTGAATGTGGTTTTTTGTACCTAAGCTTCCCGACCCACAGTGAAACAGTTTGGACCATCAGGACATCCCCCAAAGCGTCCCAACCAGTCGATCTGCCGGGACCATCACCTTTTTTTCTAAACCGTTGACTTCCCAAGGTTTCCCCTATTCTCTGGTTTCCCGAGTTGGACCTATGCCAAAGTCCCCGAATGCACCCATTTTTTCCAAACTATGCCAACCATTCCAACACCCCAATTTTTTAAATCCTGTGATCGTTTTTAACAGTCGCCTTTCGTTTCTCTTTTGTTTGATCTGAACTTTTGGCTTTTTTTTCCCTTTTAGCCCAGACTACATAGACTTGCCTGATGTTATGACCCCTCACACCTTAAATTATTGAAACTGATCCCATTTTCTCACCAGATCGGCTTTAATCCCAACATCCCCCCGTGCGTTGTCCCCCCCCCCATCCCTGGGTTTTCCATTAAGTCATGCCCCCCTTTTCCCATTAAGCTACTGGTGCGGCTAGTAAGTCCCCGTCTTAACTTGGTGCACCCTTCTTTTCCTCACACTCCTCCGTGTTTAAAGTTTCGATTTTTCACAATTCGATTTACCGTCCCTCCGCCCGTTCCGAACCTTAACTTTGCAGTTGCCAGGGTTTTTTCGTCTTGGCTTCGGGGGCACATTCCTCTTTTTTTTCAACCCACGCCGAGGAGTTCGTGTATCCCCTATTTGCTCACTGCTCCCGTTAACGTAGCAGTTTTTCCGTATTTCAACATTTATTTTCCTATAACATATTTCTATTTTTCCCTGCACCCCCACGGCCCCCTTCTCACATCCGTCGACGCCTGGTCTTTATGGTAGCCCTTGCTTCGAAGGAACCATTTTCCCTGACTTTCTTTTGTCATTTTTGTTTCCCCGATCTCTTTGTTTTCACCCAGAAGTAGGTTTGCTTCTCCATGGTCAAAGGTTGAACACCCGCTCCCCTCTTTTCCCCCTCCCTTTTCCCGTCTGGGATCCAATTTCTACGCCATTTCTTGAGTTTGCCCTTTTGGCGATTTTCTTTTTCCTGTCTTTTCTCCACCCCTTTTCCCCTCATGCGACCTCTTCTCATCTCAACGGAAAAGGGAGAGATACCAGTTGTTTGACCCCTTCCTTTGATTCCAGCTCTTCGGCGTCCTTCTTGCCGGTACAAAAGGCCGTCTTCTTAACCCCTCATCCTCTTTACCCATGGCTGTCTTTAAAGTATCGACCTTTCTCTCCCCACCACTTGGTTTCTTTCCCTTGCCACCTGGACCTTCTCGTCTACGCTGAGCAAAAATTCAGGCTTAACGAGTTTTCTTTTCTCACGGCGGACAACCGTCTTTCGCCCCGGCATCTCTTGCCATTCATTTGGCCACCCAGGTTCACCAAACCCTGTTTGGCAGCGATAATTCTCCGTATGAGTCCAAAGGTCCCACCATCCTTCATCAGCTTTTTTTTTTTTTCGGGAGTTTGTAAGACTTTTCAACTCCTTGGTGTTTGGGTCATTTCCCTCTTGTTTCATACATGCCCTTCTCTTAGTTAGTCGGCTTTTTCCTCCCTTCCTGTTTAAGAACACCATCGTTTCTTGACATTTCCATTATTGGTAGTTTGTCCGCGCTGTTTTTTTTTTTGTTCCTGATCTACTTATTGAGACCACTGGGTTTGGTCAATCTCGACCGGCTCATGTAAATAACTCCTTTGTTTTTGTTCACAAACCTCGTGTGTGCATGGTTTCTTTCTTTAAAATTCAGTCGAACTCCCAATTATGGCAGATATTTTTTCCCTTTACCACCCTCATTTTCATTTTTTTGCGGCGAATTTTTGTGTAAGCCCGGGCTGTTTATTTTGGTCTCCCGTTCCTTCTTTTTCATTACAACTTCCATTAGTCTTTCCTTGACTCTCATACTGAATGCTTGTAACCACTCTTTTTTCGTGGTTTGGCTGCCTTTTTGGTTGAATTTTGACTTGTTGGGTTTCTTCCGCTCTTCAAAAAGTCATTTTTGATTTTTTTTGTCCGTAAGTCCCCCTGGTATTTCCAGAGGCTTTACCCAACTCTTTTTGGTTCTCTTTTTTTTTATATCTTCCGATTGTTAGTCAACACAGACAAGGCCCTTGTGTTCTCCTTACCTTAGACGGCTCTAGGGTCTGTTCAATTTTTCACGCTTTCATTGGATATGGGCTATTTTTGATTCCTTTCCGTTTTCTCGTCTTTCATACCCTTTTTTTGGAGCATTGGGAATGGCCTCTTTAACCGTTCCGCGTTACCGTTATTCATCTTTTCTGCTTTTTGAATCTTTTTCTTTTTCCTCCTTCCTTGATTGTTTTTTTCGAGATTCCGCCGAAAGTTATAACGTGCCCCCTGCTGGGCTGTGTGCGGAAAAGGATTCCATCTCTTCAGTCTGCACCCCCCTTTCCCTTTCCCTTGCCACCCTGCAGTCAAAAGAGCTGATCCCTTTCGTACAAATGTCCTGGCCTAGTCTCGTTCCGAACCTACACAATTCTTACTTGCCACAAGTCTAGTGTTTCTTGCGTATTTTTTTTAGTTCGTCTTTCCAAACCCCCGTTCTTGACTTGACCCAAGCTACAACCTTCCCGTTCAATGGAAATCCTCCGTTACAGGCCTTTCTTTTCACACCCACGTTCTGAAAGGAACCAACACCCTTATTTTCCTTTTTTCTCTCTTTCCATTTGAGCATTCCGCCCCCCCCATTCAAGTCCAATCCAACTCCCTGCCCTCCTTCTGCCCACGAACCCACCTCTGTGTTTTTTGCCCCCCCCACACTTTGATACAGCAGTTAATTCTTCCTCAACTGCACTGTGAAAGATTTGTGAGTGGATTTCACCATTTTCGACTTTTTTCGAGTTGGAACCACTTCTCCTAACCCCATCCCACATCCTTCTTGTATAAAAAACGAGGTTGTGTTTCTCTGTTTTAAATGACCTTTTTGCTAATTCAAACTCTTTTTTTACCACCCAAAAAACGTCCAAATTTTTTCACCAACAATTCTCGATTGACAACCCCCTTTAGTCTTTTTTTCCCCGCGAGTGTAATTCTTAGGCACCAAAATGCCGTCCCAACCCAGGGCATAATTCCCTTTTCACAATTTTCCTACCCTCCCCAGACCCAATGGGTCGCTGACAACTTCACCTGTATGATCCTAGCCTTGAGTATTTACGTTGCCCCCCCCCCGCTTTTTGTAGGAAATTTTCAAGCCCCACAGCACCAGGTCTTTTCCTTTCACCCAGGAGTAACCTTTTTCTGACCCTTTTGTTTTAACCTGTTTCCAAGTCAGATTTTCCATTTTCCTACTCACCCTTTTTTGTCCCCTCGGTTAATATCTCTACCCTACTCGCTTCCCCCCGTTTTCTCTGCTGCCCCCGGAGGATTTTTGGCCAGTTCTTTTCCCCGATTCCCGACTCCCAGTTAAATTTTCCCTTTCGGTTTTCCCACAATTTTTTGCTTGAACCGTTCCCAACCGCTTTTAGTGCTTCTTCCTTTCATGGTGAATTCTTCCTTTGGGCCCTCCATATACGCCTTTTCTTCCCGTTCATTTAGTCGTTACCGTGTTTGGTTTTTTTTTTTTTTTTTGTTTGTTTGGTGGGTTTTTTTTTTTTTTTGTGGTTTTGTTTGTTGTTTTGTGTTTTGTTTTTTTTGTTTTTTTTTTTTTGGTGGTTGTGGTCCCCTTTTTTTTTTTTTTTTTTTTCTTTTTCGCCTATTTTCCTTTCAATCCGGGGCAGGTCTTGTCTCAATGAACATAGTTTGTCCCCGACCCCTCCATTTTAGTGGCCACAATCCGCCAAATTTCCTATTTCAGTTTCCCGACGATCCATCGGCTCTGTTTCCCAGTTTTGACACACATTGGGGGATTTATTTCACCTTTTCTTAAAGTGTGACACCCTTTCCCCATTCTCACGAAAGTACAGGCCAAACATGGGAAAAAAGCCACGATTAGACACTCCCCCCAACCCCTCCCACTGTTCCCGCACTTGTGACTAATGAAAAGTCTTCCACCGTTAGTTGCGATATGATCTGCCCTATGTTGTATTTCCTTTGCGAACCACACCCAACTACCTCACTCTGCAGGTCTCCGACGTGAGACGGTCTTCTTCCCACTCATATACCCTTCATCCCGGATCTTTAGCCTAAGAATAAACCCTGTCTTTTCCCCTCAAAAAGTCTTTCCTTGCGATCCAATTCCCTGCACAGGGGGCCCCTTTCACTTCTCTTGGACCTTTCTTCTTCGTTGGTTAGTCCATATGCCAGTTCCCTTTTTTTTTTTTAACCCCAACCCTCTCTCTCCTACTCCTCTTTTTTTGAGAGGGCGTTATCTCTTTTTTACACCCAGCTGTTGGTCGTCCTCTCCCCCTCAGCAGTTCCCGAACATCTCCTTTTTGCCAAATGTCAAACCGTTTGCAAACACTGTTTCTTTTTGCCAACGCCCGGTTTTTGGACCCCCTCCCTCTGTTAATTCACACGTCTTTCGGTCAACACCTGGCTTTACCCTTATCCAGGTTGCCAGTGCATCCCGTTCCCTTTTTTTGAAATCTTTTCATTCCCCCCCCTGATCGTTTCTCACCTCGATCATCTCTCCCTCCTGTAACCCCCTGTTGAGTAATTTGTCTTTCTTCTCCTATCAGTGAGAGTTCCTTGGGAGTTTTGGGGTAATGGGTCCCAAATGTACTGGGTGTACCCAGCATTGGGCACGTCTGATTTACCTTTAGAGTTTGTCCCCACTTTTCTGGCTCGGGTGATTTCCACCATTTTTCGTGTGCTTGCTCTTGATTTATCGACCTGCATCGGTCGCCTTTTTCTTATTTTCATCCCCTTTTGCACTCTTTTCACAGGTTTTTTTTTGCTGTGGTTACAGCTTTCCCCCGGTCACCCTCGGGAGCTCAAGTGACCTTCGTTGCTTTACCCTCGTCTCTCTTAATCTTCCACGCGCCATGTTTCCCTTTGAATCTGAGGGACTCTTCTCACAAACCAATTCCCCTGCTTTCTCTCCTTTCCAACTCTTTTCCCGTGGAACTGAAGGAACGTTCGTGCTCAGGCCCCATTTTTTCGCAAATGCACCTTCTCAGGGGCCCCCAGCTTCTAAAGTTTGCCCGGTCTCCAATTCTTCTCCAAGGCAGTAACGGAGTCAGTTATTCTTTTTCATCATGACTTTTCGGTTTTCCACAGTTTGTAGAGGTTTCTGTGCTTTTCACTTATTACACCCCCCACCAGACCACACCTTGATCAGCCTATATTTTTTACGTGTAGCACCCTTTTAACGTTTTTGACAATCCTATTTGGTCCCTCTGGTTTCCGGGACCCTTATCCGTTTTTTTGTCCCATCGCTTTTTCCACTCTAATCGTTGGACTGACTCTTATGTTTTATTTTTCCCCTCCTGAAGCTGCGCCGTTGGCGGGCCGTTGTTTAGAATGCTATTGGTCCCCTCTGCAACTACTATGGGTGGTGCCATATTTATTCCTTCCGTACGGTAATTGTGACCAATTTTAGTTTTTTTTTAGTTGGGCAGTTTGATCTCATTTGATGATTCACACTTCTAGAGTTTACATTCGTTGTTGGAATCATCTTTTTGTCCTTGGAGTTCTTCTTTTTTGTTTCTTCCCCTGAATCCCTTTCTTTCTTCAACTTTTTCTTTTTGGCTTTTCTTAGTTACCCTGAAAGTCTGATCATTTTTTTTTCCGCCCAACTGTGTATTTGAGCTCGTTCTAGTCGTTTGTTGCTGAAAGGGGGTTAGTTGCGGCCACGTGTCCGAGCGGGACCACAAAGGTGAAAACCGTTGTTTATTTTGTTTCCCCTGGAGCTGACAACATGTTTTCCCTGCGGGTTTCCTTTTGAGTGATCTGTAGTTTTTCTCTGGCTTCTACCATAGTTCGCTCCCACAAGAAGCCCTTGTAGCCTCTACCTTTTTTTTCCCCTTTGCTCTGAACTAGGCTTCTCTCTCGGAATGGTCCTCGTTTTTGTTCAGGTTTTTTCATGCTTCTTACTTCTCTGATTGCTTACAGAAGGATCAAACCGCCTTTGGCCGGCTCTATTCTCCACTGCCCTCGTCTTTTCTCATCTGTTTTGTTGATCTATGATTTAATCACAAGATTTAGGTGTCCCCCACGCGGTCTTTTTGTCCTTGGGCCCCATGTCCATGACTTGCAGATGCCCTCCCCGTACACCCTCTGCTGCTGAACCTTTTGAACTTTAATCCAACCAATGCCTCTATCCCCCGCCGTGGAACCCTTATCTCGCAGTGGCCTACCCACCCCCCTGGACTCTCCCCTAACAAAGGGTTTTTGATCCCTTACACGATTGTCAGTTCCCCGAGTAACCCCCCCAAATGCCCCAACCTCCTCCTGATCCCGTCTGTGGACAAGCCTACTTTTTAAAGGACCACTTAAACACACGTGCGGCCTGCACCAACAAAATCTCACTGGTCCGTTTGTGATTTAAATGAGCTTTTCCGCACCCAAACCATGACCCCCACGAGCAAGACACAAAAGATACTGTATGGCGTCAAACCCCAAATTCTTTTTGTCACTACAAACATACACCTTTTTGACTTTCAAATCTGAGACCAAGTTTGAAAAGACGATACTGGCAGAATAGTGTTTTGGCCTTTTTTTTTGACCCCCATTTCGTTAGTTTCCAAAATGCGGAGTGGCCTGTGCCACCCAAAAACCATGGGTGGTCTTCAAAAGCTGGCGTACTGAATGCTTCTCAGTAACCCTTTCAACCGCGCCTTTTTACGGCCCCTCCTCTTCCAAACACAACCCTAAAGTTACGCCCTTCCTTTTCGTTTTAAACCCCACAGTTTGTTGATACGTCGCGGTTACTAGAATTAAACCCAGAGTTCACATCGGCTGTTCATTTCCCCCTTCACGATGGACTCGTTTTCATTTACGATTGCAAAGGTTTTTCCCGACCCTCAGGATTTCTTCCAAAATCCGGCGCCAGGTCGGACACTATGTGCAGTGGAACGGGACCCTTCCCACAGTCCACCCCTTCAGTGGTCCAAGTCCACTCCAGGGACAACCCCTCTTGATGTTGTTCACCCTTTTCTTTCATGTATAGCCTTTATCTTTCCAGAACCCTTTTGTTTTTCCCTTCTACGATGAGGTATATAATTGCCCTACTGATAGTTTCCCTCTTTCTCTCACAAAGACCGAGGGGGCTCTTGGGTCCCCTTCTTTTACTAACCGTTTTAACTTGAATTAGATTTGGGTCTTAAAGTTTCTAGTGTACGCTAAAGTTTTCCCCCACGGGATTTCATGTGCCCAAAGTTCGGTGTTGGTCTCCTTTTAACGAGAGGTCGCCAGTTCGTCTGTTTACCAACCCATTTGGTATCCTTAGAAGTCCTTTCACTCTTTTTTTTCCCTGTTTCTTCCCCCCAAACCCTTCACGCTGTCGCCTAATTTAAAAAATGTGAGGCGCCACATCCTCCCCACCTTTGATTCAGGTCCTGCGAGAAACCCCTCCCTTTGTCCACCAGTGACTGGCCCTCGTGCAATCCTTTGACTAGGAACCGGCAGTTTCAATGAATTCCAAACTAGTCCGTGCAAACCCACACTTTTAACTCTATTGTTTTTGGGTACAAACTAAACCTAAACAGATGTAAATCCAAAGGTCTTCATGCTACCCGTTTTGCCAGTTTTTCGTAATGATGCATTCTCCGGGGAGTGGTGTCTAAACTACACCAACCTATGGCGCTTTCATTATTTCAGAAGGTTTGCCTCTGACATCTATGAATTTCCCTTTCTCCCCCCCATCTCGCTCTCACTCACATAATCTTCCTTTCCACCCCAAAAACGCTTTCTTGCGTTTCCCCTAAAAGTCCCACACCCCCTGGCCCTGATTCGGGTAAACTGCGGCGCCCCTACGCGGAAAAGATGGAACAATCTCTTTCTTTTCTTGTTTTTGAGTCTCGATTTTTTTTTTTCCCCCCCCCCCCCCAGATTGCGGGCATTACGACCTCTTTCCTTCCGTTTTTCCGAAACAGGACGGATGAGTTTGCCCCCTTGCAGCTGTTTTGCCAAAAAGCACGCACACTGTATTGTATGTCAGATCTAACCCTTTGTCTCCCTTGTTCTCCATCTTTGAATCATCCCTGGTTTGAACCCCTCATCCTACCTCGATTTTTTTTCTTCGGGTTCTCTGAACCCCCCCCAAAACCACTGTATGACTACGCAAACCCACGTTTGTAAGGTTTTTAGCGATCAGCCCATTTCGTTACGTTTTGGTAGTTGGGTCCTTTTTAGTGGCTTTGTCCACGCTTTTTCTCTGACCCTGTGCAAGATTACTGCAGACGTCCCAACTTTTTTCTTTGTAGACATGCTTAACTTCCCACGCCCTGTTTTTTTTTTTTTCACCATCCTTTCTATTCTGCCCTGACCTGGCATTACTGATTTTGGTGAGGGGATTGCACATATTGTTTATTTGGTCTTCAACTATTTTATCGGCCCTTTTCAGCTTCAGACGAAAAACCCCTGCCCGTAACAAGGCCTTCCCTGATGCCCTTATTTTGCCAAACAGAGATACCTGACTTTATGAACGTGTTTTTCCCAATCCCACCGTGTTTCTTCTCTTCCACCCTCAGGCACCTTTTTCCCCCGTTGGTCAATACTACCTGGCCCGAGCCTCCTGTTCAAACGGTTTGCTCCCCCCCTGCGCCGTTTTCGGCCTCCCACTGTCCGAGATTGATAATCTTTTTACCGCTGGGCACCCCCCCCTTTTTTTCTACCAAAATGGTCTCTCCTTCAAACGTGGAGCACCGTTTTTTTCAACCCTGATCAGAAGATTTTTTTTCGGCCTCCTTCCCTTTTCCCTCTTTTCTATTTTTTCACCAACCGTGCTCCCGTTCGTTCTGTTGTATTAAGTCTTTCCTATCCACCTCTCTTATTTCCTTTCACTTCAGTAAATAGCTGAGTTCTTAGACTCTTTTAGAAGTTTGTTTCTTCCTGATATTCCCTTTATTTGGAACAATTGTTTGTTTTCCAAATCTCTCCTTAATTTCCGGACAACATTTTTTTTTTTTTAACTTGGGCCTGTCTTTAAAGGGGTGGTTTGACCTTCTTACCTCCTTTCTTGCCGGGATATTTGCCCACTATCCCCCCCCCCCCCCCCCCCCCTGTCCCTTCATCTGCTCCCCTCGAGCTACTCCTTGATCCCCCATTCACCATCTAATTGTTCTGCTAGATACTTGACCCCGGCTGAAATCATTTTGTTTTTAAACTATGCTTATCTTTCTCTTTTATGACGGGCCATTGGAGGTGAGACCCTTTGTCCCTCGCTGGTTCCAACATTAAGGATTTTTTTTTCCGCCGTCAGTTTTTATTCTTACCTTAGTCTTTTTACAATGGTGTCTTTTTTATGCGTTTTTTTTATCCCTTTTTTCCAACGTTAAACCAAAAGAGGAACTTTTTGTATCGTACCGTTTTCTTCCCGCTCTCGGAATGGACTTACAGCGCAGTTTCTTTGGCTAGCTCTTTTAAGTTTCTCAGGTTCAATCTCCTTGCCTTTTTCCCCCTCTTCCCTTTTGAGCCCATTTCGAAAAGGGGTCTTTCCCAGCCAGCTTTTGACCTTGATTTATTCTTCCCTTCATTCTAATACTCAAGTTTTGGATTCTCTCAGCAGGGAATAAACATCCTGTTCCCCCTCTTTTTGGTCCGCGTGCCCCATGCGAGATCCGCCATTTTCCTTCCGCGCTGAACCTTTCTTTAATCAAAACTGCGAAGCAATGCGTCGCGGAGTCCTAGTTCGTCTCCCTTCCCCCCCTTTCCTCCCTCCCCCCCCCATTTAATTGTTTGAACCCCCATTTCCGGGTTTGATCTCTTTCTTTTTCTTCGTCACCCCACCAGTAACCAAGACTCCCTTAATCGACCGATTTGCCCGGGCCACTGACCCTTTCCACCCCCCCCTTTCGGTTCCAAAAATATCCCCCGTGGGGACGTTGCGCTGCCGTTCACGTCCCCACCCATGCCAAAGTGGTTAAGGACTCGCGACGGCGCCTAAACAATCGTGTTCTCCCCCCCCCCCCACCCAACAAATGATCCAGTCCTCACCTGGAGATTAACTCAGGGGAGAGTTTTTCCTTTTCCCCCTCCCTTTCTCGTGTTGCGAAAAACTCTCCTCCAGTCCCAAAAGCTTCTTGGTCTGGAGAAGCGGCGAATGATGTTTTTTCCAACGGAACCATTTCCCCTCTCTCTCACCCTGCCTCTTTACCCAACAACGGACTTTCATCCCCAATTCGCCCGTTTCGATTTATTGCCCACAACAACCCCCCGTATCCCCTTTTATTAAGATGTTGCCGAATTCAGACAACGCGCGGGCCCACCCCCTTCTCTTCCCCTTCGTTTTCCCAATATATCGTCACTTTCCTTCAAACCCCTCTTTTTTTCCCAAAGTCCCCGGGCGGAACCAATAAGGCAAGTTTAATGCGGCACCCCTGCTTTGTGCCCCCCTCCTCTTCACCCACATTCCCACTCATCCGCAGGACCCAACCCCGCTTGATTTTTGTGTTTAAATCTCATCCAGATAGAATTTTTTGACCAACGGGTTTGACCTCGGTCCTTGTCTCTTATCATCTAGTTGCCTCGGAGGGCTGCAATCAAAACTTTTTTGCTCTGCTCAAAAAGCTAGACACCTGAAAAACCTTTCTTGTAGGAAAAAGGCCATTCTATTGTTCCCACGCTTTTTACCTCCTAAGTCTTCCTTCCCTTCCAATTTTGGAGCCTTCACAATCCTCCCTCTGGATTCCCACCGCGATCAACCTTTTCTTATTTACATGCCCATAAGGCCGATTTCTTTTTCCGCACTGGCCAATATTTCTCATTCAATTCGTCTGAACTCCAAAGCGCTGCGGGCCCTCCGTTGAGAAATCTTCAGCCCCCATTAGTTGGTTAGTGACCCTTTTCTTTAGCGTCCCTCTTCCAGTATACAAGAGGCCACCCGTGCCACCGTTGAGATTCTTTTTTGCCCACATTCCCAACCCACTGAAACTGAAAGGTTTACCGCTACCCGTTCAACTTTCTTTTCTCTCCCCTATGATGCTAAGTTGGGCGGCTTCACTTTCTCCCACGACCATTCGTATGTGTGGTGGTGATCACCCAGCGGGCTTCTTTATTTTCTTTTTTAGCCTCGACACGCCTCGTTCTCCCCATCCTTGCCATTCATCGTGGTTTGAATCCCCACCAGTCTTTTGCAAGTATCCACATCCACCAACCTTTTGTCCCCCTTATCTGCCCCCCATATATCATCGCCGTCACGGCGTGTGTTTTTGAAAAAAATCTCTTCTTTACTCCTCCAACGGTGGTTTCTTTATCGTATTTTAAACACGGCTTTCCCCCCCCCTGACGTATACGCTCCTGCCCGCCGTTTCAAGTTTCCCTAATTCCTTTTTTTTGCGGTCGTTTTTTTCCTCTTCTTTCTGGACGTCTTTGTTTTTTTCTCCCAAACTGCACGAGGTTGGCGTTCGATCCTATCTTTTTTTGGTAGACTGGCCCAAGGTCCTCGGACCTGGTTGCCCGGCTTTTGACTTCATCCATATTACTCTTGACTTAGTTCCGCCTCTTTGTGTCCCCGTCCCTCTCCTAAACTTTTCTAGGGCTATGAAACCCTGCTTTCCGATGTCGGTTGGAATTGTTTCCCATATCGTTTTTAACCTTGGATTTATTACTTGGTTGCAGACTTTTTCACCTAGTGGTCGCATGCTCCCGCCCCTTTGTCACATTTTGGGTGTGCCGTTTTCTGGCGGACCTCCCCTCCTGACTTTGGCTTATCCATAGTTTTTTATCACACTATTTCCCCCTCTGGGCGCCCCATTCATTTTCCCCCTATTCACCCGCAAAGGTTGAGCGGCCCAAGGTTTGAACGCCCTTCTTTTTTCTAATCTTCTTTATTGAGATAGGTGGCCCTTTTTTCATCTTTTCTTTTCCCCGGTATCATTAAACCTCGTTAGAACTTTGCAAGGCACCTTGGAAACGTTTTTTTCGCCTTTCTTCCCCATGAGCCCGGAAACGTGTTGCCTTCCCCTTTTCCCCCTCTTCACGCTCGAGGATCCAGCCCCACATGAACGAGGTAAACCCGTCTGTCCGCGACCTTTTTTTTTCTCTCCCTTATTGTTGTTGAAACAGTGAATTTCAGCCTCTTTTTGTTTCTGTGACTCAATGTCACCGTTGGATGTAAACGATTGAGCGATCGTTTTCCTTCTGATTGCTGACCCCCCTTTCTTTTAATCCCCTTGGTCACCACCCCGTCCCCATAGAGAATGAGACGACTTACTCATTGTTCCATCGTGCTTCCAGCAATTTTTTTTTTTCGTCCCTTTTCTGTGCTTGCTGGTTTGCATTGATCCCTCAATGGGTTTGTGGAATCCCTTCCGCCGTTCCCGTCCTTTCCATTACGTTTTGTAAAAGTGTCCTTCTCTCCCTTTTCGGTGGAAATTGTGGCCACCAGTTAGAAGTCTTTCAATTTTTTGTTTCCTTGTCCACTCGTGGATCTTTCTTTGCGCTTATTTGGTTCCTTCGATTCCAATCAAAAATCTATGTCTTTGATTCCGCCTCCCCCCCCTTTTCCAATTTTTGATCATGTGTTGGGGAGAACACCCTTCTTTTTCCTTTTCCTCCGTGGAGCTTCGGATTGGCTGGCCTCCCCCGCGGCATCCCGGTGTTTTGGAACCCAGCGTGTTTCATAAACAAAAAGGGATTGATTTCCGGTTTGGTTGCGGCCCTTTTGTCTACCCCCTGTCCGTCGGTTACTTCCTTACAAAATTTACTCTCCTTGCCGCTTTTTCTTCGTATCGCTCAAAATAGTGCTCAAGTTCCTTTTCGATTCTTTTCCCCCCTTTTTTATTTCACGCTGAGGCAAATTCTGCGGCCGGCCTTTTTTCTCCGCTCTCTTTGGGTTTATGACCATCACATACATCGGGAGACTTTGGCAGTCCTTCTTTCCGACCTTTTTTCGTGTGTAAAGATTATGATGACATCTCTTCCCTCCTTGTTTGTTTGAGACTCTCAGAGGGTAAGAATAAATGCTTGGTCTTCACACGCCATTGCCGCCTCCTCCCCCTCTCCCCTTGGAAACGCCCCCCGTGAGCCCCCCCCAGGCCGGTCTTCCCCTTTTTCCTCTTCGAGCACTCGTTCTCAAAACAATTGTACGATCACAACTTCGGGTGTTTATTTATTTGGTCTCGATAACACCAATCTCCCCGTCGCCACGGACAGTTCAGGCCCCTCCTTCCCCTTCCCCCCTTCGACTCAAAAATCTAAGTGCCGTCTCCCCTTGGGACCGAGTCCGCCCCCCCCATGCCCACGTCCCTCCCACCTTTCCCGCGATCGCTCCCCCCAACACAAGCGGTGAGAACCCCCAAGAGCCATTCCTTTTTCAATTAGGGTCCCCCTACCTCCAGTGAACTTGGAATTGCCATCCGTCTTTTCTGAGTCCAAATGTCACGCCGACTGCAGAAAGTCGGTGTTTTTTTGTCAAGAGGGCGGCAGCTTGCCGCCTTCTTCACGTCCCATTCACCCGATCCCCCCTTCCCTCGTTCCCCCCCAAACACTTGTTTTGTTCGTTCCAAATTCGCCGGCCCCCACCCCCCACCCCTTAGTGCACAAAACCAGTTTTTTCTTAGGTTTTTCTTTTTCCCCTCGCCTTCAGTGCCCCCGAGCGCCACATCGTCAAGAGGACTTCACTTTCCTCAGAAACCGTGGATTCTTTCCACTTTCTTGATTTGTTGATTCCCCCCAAATTTTCCTACTGACCTGCTTGCTGATTGCGGACGAGACATTCCTTTTCCTAACCCTTCTTCACGACTTTGTTTGAACGACATGATGTTAACATCCATCGATTCCCTTTTCTTCTTACCGTACAGGTTGCACTCGGTCTCGAGATTTAGATTGGGTTTCTTCTCTTTTTGCGCTTGTGCGAGTGACCTTTCGGAGTTGCATTGGCTCCAAACCTCTGAAAACGTCATAGTCTGGTTTTTCCCCCCCAACGTCTTCTCTACAGTATTTCAAAGCTTCGTACTCCGGACTTCATTTCGGCCTTTTTTCCTGTGTTGGCGCTTCCCAAGGAGCCGATCTTTTTTCTTGCCCTAACTTGTACTTCTTGACCCCTGACCTTGTTTTCACCAGTTTTCTCGTCCCCTCCATGGTTTGAACACCAGTGAGACAGCCCTTGTCGATGACAAATCCGCCCAACAGTTATCTCATGCAGTCCGGCGATCAAATTTTGGGCCTTCGTTCCCCCCTTGTGTTCACGGCGTAGTTCACTTTCTCGTCCCTTGAGTCCCCCTCTGCCAGTACTTCCCTCTTCGTGCCACCCCACCAATCCCCAAAAATTAGTGGAACAAATCCCCCACATTGAATCCATGGTGCGATCATGGCACCTTCGCAACGTTGTCCTCGCTCTTGATTTTTCTGAAGTTTTTTGGTCACACCCGCAGACCAATCCTTCTTTTTAGATATGCATCAACCTTTCGGTGCTGCCCCACACTTCTAATGAGCATTCAGATCTCCCCCCTTTTCCCCACTAAACCCCCCACTTCTGGAAATAACGTAGGTATTCCCCCCTCACCAGTAAGCCCCCCATTTTTTCCCTTCCCCTTTTTCGAGAAAATTGTAGTCTGCCCCTCCCCTTGTTTGACAAAAAAATCTCTCTCCTCCGCCTTGTGTTTGTCAACTCTTCCCTCTTTGCGATACGCGTTTTTCTGACGCATTTAACGAATCATGTCCGGTCCCCCGTTGGAATTACCTTGTCCTGGTCGTTTGTCCCCCAAACGCACTCGTTGTTTAATTTTCTTTTTTTGATTTTCCTCTATGGTCGACATTATCACTTTTTAATCACTCTCTTAAAGTTCCGACAAGTTCTTTTAAATTTACTTAAACTTCTCTTTCTTCCCCTTTCCCACGGCACCCTTTTCCCTTTTTCCCAGAACTTTTGACGGTTCTCCTTTGCCATGCAGTTAGTTTTTTTTAATTTCCCAGCCGTGTCCCCCTATTTTCCATCTTTGTCCTGGTGCACCCGACGGTCTTCACCCTGCGTCTTTTTCCACGGATTCAATAATTTTTTTTTTCATGTATCCCTGGGGATGTCCCCCGATTCCTTTCCCTCGTTTGACATTTTAGAGACACTTGCGTCTTCTCTTTTTCCCATTCTTTGTCTCCTCTTTCCCCCATTGGCGGACAGAGCTTATTTCCAATTCTTTTCCATGGTCCCGTTGCTCTGCTAAAACGGTGACCATTCCTCCTCTTCTCTCTATTATTCGTGAACAAGGAGCTTAGTTTAGGAGGGTTGTTGGCCACAGCTGTAACATTGTTCAACCCGTCTTTTCTAGTATTTTTTCGTCTCCCCAAAAACTTTGATTTCAAAGGATTCATATGTCCCGTTACCCGCTTTTTGGAGCCCCCTTGGCACGCTTGCTTCCGGTCCCTTTCCCTCAGCGTCGCTTCTCGCACGTTCCTCTCATGGACCAGTGATCAGTACATTCCGTTTATTCAGTTGTTATGTCCCCTCATTTATTATGATGAGCACCGGTTCCAACACAGCTCCCAGTCTTCGTTCGAGATACTTGTGGGTCTGAATTTTCCCCCCCGTTCCCCAACTTTGGTTTCCGGCATAGTCATCCTTGCTCGTTTTCGGATTTGCCACGTTTTGGTCACTTACACCTCTCTTCTTAACATGGGACTATTAGAAGTGTCCATATGGAAGGTATTTCTGCCTGATTTTTTGCTGAGAAGTTTGTGGACTTCCTCATGAAAGATTCTTTATCACTTTGTGGCAATCTCCCCTGACAGGAGAATTAAGTTCAACTTTTTTTCGTTTTTTGTAAACACCCCCTACGGAAGTGATTCCTTTTTGCTTTTTCCCTTTTCCCCTTCAAAGAATTTCGTGATTCCGGAAAACCCTTAATCTTTTTTGTAATTTCGTTGCCTCACTTTTAAGGAGGCCCATCTGTATGAAAGATTTACCCTCACCCCCCTCTTCTTGACGCATGCACGAAACAATGTGAACCAAGTTTTGTTTTGTTGGTTGACAACGTAGTGTAGTGCCGCGTTTTTTAGCTGGCTCCTTGTTAATTGTTTTGTTGTGCGGAACCTTGCTTCTCACCAACCGGACCAAAAAGTGGTTGTGGGTTCCGGGCCGTTGTTACCGGTCGCCTTGGGCCTAAAGGTATGATTTTAGCTTATTTTTGTCCGTTGCTTTTTCACTTTCCGTATCTCAAACCCGAATGGGTTTCCCCCCATTGTGTTTCTTGCACGCTCCTTGATTCACTTTCCGGGCTTGCATGTCCTTTTTCGCTCTTTGATTACGTGTTTTTCAGCTTTGTTTTCCGAACCCATGCGGCATCTGCGGACAGCAATGGCGTCAGTTTCGCCCTTGCGGATTATTCTTCTGC
>Ga0179591_1306489_pt1 | contig 17689 bp, 19 predicted proteins | sample CZOMad2_1_08_16f_FD_182891 | JGI IMG/M metagenome (GOLD analysis project Ga0179591, IMG submission 182891) | Vadose zone soil fungal communities from Angelo Coast Range Reserve, California, USA - CZOMad2_1_08_16fungal (PacBio error correction) | ecosystem: Environmental > Terrestrial > Soil >... | reverse complement strand
CCTTTGAACTAAGTCCTTTTTATGTCTGCTTTTCCGCCCTTCCCCCTTTTTCTTTCCCAGGTGTTTTTTTGAAGATGAAGACCTGCTGCTTGGTCCCGCTTACAGCCTTTAATTCTGTTTTGTCCCTTTTCTCTTTCAGGACCTTTAGGTCCCTTGACACACCACCCGATAGATATGTTCCAGAGACATTTACAGCTGACCTGAAGGACCCATTTCCGGTGTCCTCTTCATTCTGACAAGTAGAAGGCTTCGGGTTTAAGAGTATTTAGGTAGGAGGACAGTTCGGCCCCCTGCTTTCCTTCTTTCTGGTCGAAATGAGCGCCCCCCTTGGCCTTTATGGGTCCCAAAGTCTCGCGCTCGAATAAGTGTTACTCCGCTTGAGAATCCGCGGTTACCCCCGACGTTTTCTCACCGGAGTGATACGCGCACTTGACCTTGGGGACGCCCCGATGTTATGGTTTCAGAATCACTCGGTGCGTCTCATCGTTCCTTATCTGGTCGACCTGCAATACGTCAATAGAACCTTCCTGCTGATCGGTCCCCCCGATGCTGCCCTCGTTCCTTAAGGAAACTAATCGTCTGAGCGTCCCTTCATGCCAGCTTTCTCCCCCTCCATAAAATGCGTTGTTTTTTTTTCAACTATGAGAGAATTAATGGGAACTATTACCTGACCCAGGAACAACCTTGATTGAGTCAACCAGCTTGGCATTATGACAGATGTTATGCTCGCCTTTTTTTTTCGGGACTCACCCCCTCCTAAGAGTTTCAAATGCCCAAGGACACCAAATACTAGTCTAAACGCAGTCTTGACCCTCTTCCTCCCCAATCGTCCCCTCACAACCAGCCCCATCGCCGTATCGCCTAAAAAGCTCTCTCATGTATGGAGAGTAAGATTAAATTAAACGAGAAAATCCCGGTTAGGGTTTCTTTTAAGCCCTACCGACAACTCGCGAATTCAGGCTTTGTCGCATTGGTTTTTAAGGTCAATCTGGCCACTTCAAGATTTAAGAGCTAGACGGAATAAAGAAGTTTTTATTTTCCAAATTGAGTTATTCCTTTCCTTTCCCCTAATGTCATTGTTTCTCAGTTATGCTCAAAACAACGTAACCTTATGTAGCGCGGCATTTTCTACCTCCTTTCCGCTTCCCCAACTTCAAATTTTCCTATCCCTCTTTTATGGTTGCGCTTGGATCCCGAACCTTTTTTCTTAACTGAGACCCCCCTGAATAATTTTCATGCAACATAAAACGTGATTCCCCCTTCCTTTAAACCACCTATTATTGGTTTTCCCCCGTCTTACGTTCCTCTACCATAACTCATAATCGGTACTCTATTTCTGGGCGATAGCCTAGCCCCAGATGATTGCGGACCTATTTTTATGAAAAACCCTTCTCTGTAGTATCCGTCCCCTTTTCTCCCTTTTCTCTGATGTCGTGAGATGACGAAAGTATTCTCTATAATGGATACTTAAATCCGTATTACTCTTGTAACAGGAGTAGAATTTTGACCACTTTCTCACGGCTCACCAGCACGGCTTTGAGGGGGTAGAAGCCTCTGAAGAGATTTTTTGAGCGATATGGGATGTCAGAATATTACATTTGTTACGGTTCCGACCTTGGAGGGATGGGTAATCTCCTTCTTCCCCACGCGACTCCCAAGGCCTGGGCCCCACTGGTTTTCCTGGTAAGAATATGAGTCGATTTTGAGGATTGAAGAGGGTCTCTGCGGCTTGTTTGGGTGGCCGGCATTGCACTTTACGAAATGTAACCTTTAGAAAGATGATCCGGGTTTCCCGCAGCACAACGCGGACACACCTAAACCCCCTTGTTCAATTTAAATATCGCCAGATTCACTTATGTATCTAATGACTTCCCCCCCCCTTAGACTGTAACTTCTAGCTACGACTCTCTCTTACACTTCCCCTCCCCCCGCCATTCAGATTTTCCACCCCTGTACTGTTGATGACGTCATGCATTCAAAAAGAGGACAGAATAGTTCGGTCTTTGAGGAGGCCTTCCGACCGGCCACGCGACTCTCCGCTCTCTCTCCTCTCCTTTCTGAGGAGGGCTCCCACAACAACTCCAAGGAGATTATGCCAAGTTACAAGCTAGGAGACCGGGAAAGGTCTGGGTTTCCTTTTATGGTGAAGACCGCCGCCCTCCCTACGTTTATTCGGCCATCTCGGCTCGAAATGGGCGATGGCCTTATTTGCGTGGCACCGATTCCAGTTGGAGGGCTATGATCCGTGCTGTTTCCTCTCCTCGACTCCGTTGCGTCCTTAGGTGCATGTTGAGCTGATTAAAATGCCATTTTTGCGCCAGAATATACCCTCTTCTCCCCACCCCAGTTTTTCCACTATCTGGCTTTTTTTGTTTCCCCCCCGCCCCACTTCAGTTAACAACACCCCGACCCCTGACCTTTGCCGTTTCCGGACTCACCCCCCAGAACTTTTCTTGCCCTTCCCGATACGTCGATTTGGCCGTTGGTTTTTTAGGTGTTGTACCCCCTCCACCCCTTTTTAACAGTTGTCAATCCTGACTACTTCTGCAAGCACATTCTAGAGCACCACATCTTTTTGTGTATAATACCCTACCCAATATGGTGATTTTGCCCCATCCACCAGGACAAGGCTTTCTCCTGTCCAAATGCCCTTATTTCCCCCCCCGTTCCGCTAAAATGCCGGGACCTTGCTTTCCGCTAAAGAGAAACTGAAAATTTCTCCATGCCCCCATTCGTAAGGAAATAAAGATCAGGCCTCCTTTCCCCTATTCTTGTCACATCATCGCAAGCCGCAAAACTTTCCCCCCCGTCCCCTTGTTGATTCGACAGTGTGACTTCGTTCCCGTTGACATATGTAAGGTTTATCGGTTCTAAGAAAATATTCAGCCTTATGGTGCCGCTCGACCCAAACCACGTGTGGGATTGCCCATCTAGGAAGCTTTTTGCGGCTTCTTTACTGTATAAATCCCAAGTTTATGTTTTTTCCGTGAATTTGCCTCTTGTGTATTTCTTTCTGAGGACTTCCGTCGTTTAAATCAAGATCGGAAGCATTTCCTTTTCGATTTTTTGGTTTTCGTCTCATCGAGTTAGCGCTTGGTATAAGATAACATTCCCTACATGAAGTGAGATTCCCCCCCTCTTCCCCTGCCAGCAACTCGATCGTGTAGGTGACATGGGGTTTGCGGTGGATTATCCATCATCGCTATATTCCAATATAAGGCGCGGAGTGGATGTTCTATACCCCCACACACTCCCCGTGGTTATCGACGTATTCAGAGATCCTGTCTCACAATGAAGGAGGAGTATTTTAGCAGTTTTTTTTATCACCCCCCTTGTCTTCTTTAATTTTAGGTTGGAAGACTCGCGCGGTACCCTTCCCCCTTCCGTTTCTCCACGTTTCATTTTCCTTTTTCCGGCCCAAACGGTTGCAATATTATACTACCCCGTGTTGTTGTTGAGTTAGCCTATGACCCCGTTTGGGCAGTCACAACTAATCCCCCAAGTTGGCTAGGATCCCTCCAATCTCGATCACGATACTTTTTCCAACCCTCCCCTTATTCCCTCTATTTCTACTCATCTCCCCCTTTACCCTACCGTTGACGTCTCTCTCCTTACTTGCTAATAAAGGTTTGAAAACCTTATCCCATGATGAGTGATAGACTAACCAACTCGACTCTTCCTAGCTGTACCCTATGCCCCTTCCCACCGCCAAACACAGTTAACCCTCCTCCTTTGCTTTTACCTGAACTCTATTCATCGAACCCATGGTTCGCCATTGACTTATTACCGCCCCTTCCCCCCTAACCTTTCCTCTCACGCAACAATGCCCCCCCCCAGGGAACATTTCTTCCGATACTTCACCGCATTGTAAAACGCACCGGAGAGAAAAACAACCTAGATCACTAACTTTACCTGTTCGGTAGTTCCCAGGTATTCTTGCGGGCCGTCCACCCCTTCCTTCTCCGTTTACTTTATGCAATCAAAACCAAAGGGAAGATCAGAGTACCGTACGATGGATTTTTTCTCCCTGACCGGGAAGCCGTAACCTCGGCACCCCTTTCTTTCCTGCCTTAACCTGAATAGATCACTTGCGGGTTACGCGTGCTATTATTGCCAGATGACGGGCGGATGGCCTTTTCTCCCTACAGTTCTTTATTTCCTTGAGCCCAATATAAATGTATGGTGGATGTTGAGCCAAGCCACCCTAATTGATTGCTTCCGCCATTGCATAACTTTTGGACCTTACCTGATAATGTTGGATTAATTCAACCTGGTATCGTCTATCACTCCATTGTCACCAGCTTTTTCTCTACTGTAATGCCTATGAAGGAGCTCAAAAAGGAATACATTCCGGTTACAGTACCATATCCACGATTGCTGGAAGGCCAGCCAGTGTCTTTTCGTTTACCCTTTTTTTAGTAAGGCTTTTTCCATTCGAGAGTGTTTGTTCAGGCTTTGCCCCCCCCTTCCCATACGTTTTCCCTCTTTCTAGCCGTGGCTAAAAAAGTGCGAAGCCCCTGCATCAAGACACACTTCAAAAAAAGTCTCTCACCTATCACAGGAGCGGATCCCCCCGCCCTAACCCCCCTGTAATCTGCCGAGCCAGACTCACCAGGGACTTGATTAAGAACGACCCGATACCCGATTTCAGTAGTAATCTCCTCTGGTTGGGCGTCACCTACTACCCAGACTAGAAGAATGTGGTGCATCGAAGAGATGGGGGATAGCTAGCATTATTGCCCGCCGCCTCTTCCCGGCTTCGCGCCAAGAAGCCAGCCTGTGAAGGCTTCGACCCTTTTACCTCCGCTGAGAGCTTGTTTCTATGCTTTGTCTTCGGTTCCTTCCCTCTTTTTACCCAACCGCACCGGTCAACTCTGCCCTGGAGGCCAGTCCCGCATCACTTCGCGCCCGCCATTCCTTTGGTCTGGAAAAGGTCTTCCCCCCCGACTCCCTTCCTTCGTTCGTTTTTTCCGATTCCATTCGAACGTTTATTTATTGGCTTGTGTCGTTGAATAGCGCAACTTGCTAAAGATTCCAATGGTTTTCTCAACTTTCACTTCCCCTCCCCCCCCAACCCCCTCCGCCAGATCTTAGTAGGAATAAGACTAGACCCCAAAGAGTCTGAGGAGACCATCAAATACAATCAGTCTCTTTCGTTCTGGAGAACCGACAACATCCCCTCCTCCACATTAGGGCGCAGAACACAATTTGCACGGTAACCCCAGAGCCGAGACGCTTCGCCCACCCTCCCCGTTCCTCCGGTTCATAAAATGATTTCGTAATGTAAAAGAGTTATCTTTTTACTTAGGGATTGACTAAGTATCGCTGGACGTAGGCCTGGCCTCTCCGTACATCCCTCCCCTTACTGCGTAGGAAATAGAAGGTATGCAAGCTGCTATCCCTAACCTAGCGCTTCTTTTTCTAACTCGTTTCTTTCCAAAATTTTTTTTTCCGAGTTCATCTTATGCCGGTTAGGTTTACGAGCTTACCACTCCCTCCGTTTTGACCTTTCCTAGGCCGGCACTATTGCTTGTCAATGCGCATAGTGTTCTCCATCAGTCGTCCCACAGAGCTTGTCGTTTTCTTCTTTTTCCCCCTGAAAACAGGTTCCACAATTTTTTTTCTCATGAAGGGAGCCTCTTGCAAGAGTAGCTTCTATGTGCAGTTGCTTTGTAGTCCCTACCTGAGAACCCTTACCATAGGCGCGAGTAAAGATTTTGACCTGTGGTCCAAGCTAAATTTGGTCAATTTCCGGTACACGATCCCCCCCTCGTAGAACTAAAATATGACAAAACCCCCTCACCAAATATTGAGCGACTCATTTTCTCCATGAAAGAGATTTTAGGATTTACAGTTCTAGTGCATAAATCCTAAAGGTAATCATGATCGAAAGGCGGATCGTCTCTCTTCAATATGCCCCCTCAACAAACACCACAAAACACCCCCACAAACCCCCCCACTTATTCAGTGAGATTTGTAAGTGACTGACCTGGATGTTTTTCGACCCTATGATACGCGTCTACTCTTCCTGTGCTGAGTGATCGGACGGATGTGACTTTCCAGCCCAATGTCATCAGCGTTCTTGAAGCTCATGCTGTTGTCCCCTTTCACCTTGCGCTACCATACATATTTATGACCCCTACGGGTGCATCAAATTGACGTGACAGTAGGAATTCCACCCTGCCGGCTCTCCTTTTCGTTGCCCTAAACCCAAAGAATTTTTCGAGTTTTGTATTCTGAATGATGGCTCCTAAAAATTCGTGCCCCCCAGCCGTTCAGTACATAGGACCCCCCCCCCTCTTCAAGCCGCTGGAAAAATGAATTGGAATGTTATTTGCCAGATAAGAAAACCCTAAAGATATGCTCCATGCCCATAAATGAGGCCACAATTTTTTTCGACTCGTTCCGGAGGCGTAGAGGTCTAGGATGTTGACCCCGCGATTTACTGCTAGTTTTTCCCCTTTCTTCCAGCCCCGTTTTCCCTAGAACCGGAACTTCTTGAGAAAAAGCTTCATACCTTTGAGCCTACTGTGCCAGACCTGACCTCTCTTCCGTAAGTCATCCCCCGCCTCCCCGGAAGCCAGCCTCTTACCACCCTTCATCAAGGCTGAATCTTCTTAGAGGAAAAAGCCCTAGGCGCTTCTTTTCCCCCCTTTTCATTTCCTCTATTCTACATTTCCCTTCCGCGGTCCGGTAGGGGGGTAACCCACCTGTGCCCTAAGCACTGCTCCTCTATCTTCTCTACTGTCCGCTCCCATGCTTCCCACTTCCCGTGAGGTTAGCCTAATCACCAAGGTAACGATCCTCGGGATCCCCCAGCCGCTCAAACCGCCCCCCCCCCTTCCCTCATCCCACCCCATCATTAGAGTCGACCCGTTGCTCAGCTTGTAACGATAGGTGCTGGCGACTCTCTGCATCTGCGTCCTGCCTACTCCCGGCATCTAGTCGAAATTTCCCCCATCTTTTAAAATAAAATCCCCTCCCCCCTTGACAGCCTTATTTGAAGCCTAGTAAATTCCTCTTCCCACCCCCTTCCTTTCTCCCGGTCCTCCTAAGAGTTCTGTTGTATGAAAGCAACTAGCGGTTTCATCTCGACGATCATCCCAGGAAGAGTTGTGGAAGGGAAAAAAAGAACCCATTCCCTCTTAATGATCTTTTCATGTCCTCCTTCTTCAGCCGTTCGACTGGTTTGTACTTATTTAGAATATACCCTTAGTCAACCTCCATTTCCCCACCCCCCAGCCCAATTTGCGTATAAGTCGTGGTTGAGACGGTGTCGATTCCCCCGTGACAAGTAGGACATTTTTTACCAATCAGTACCTGAATACAATTCGACTACTTCCTACCGAACGCCACTTGCCTCCTTTTTTTAGTTCTACTTCCCCCGTAATATGAACGAGGAATCCTTCCCACTTTTTTCCGGTATGCAATGTTTCTTTCTGCCCCACATGCTTAAACCAGGACATGAAAAAATTTTTGGACGCTTTCCGTGAGCGGTAGAAAGTCCCCCCCATTTCCAGACGATCGTTCCCTATTAGATGAAAGATTAGTCAATTCCCATTCGTTCTTTTCCCCCTCTCTCACCGTTTCTTTCTCTTTCAGGCCTATCCAGGGGCGACAATGAGAAGCAAGTTTGACTTAACAGCACAATCCCTGTTCTCGAAGCACTAGTGTTGGGCCAGCCCAAATCGTAGCGCGGCCTTCCTCTTAATCACCCAAATTCCTTCTGGTCGTCGTTTCTTGGTCTACATCTCGATCAAAAGTCCGGTGTGACTTAACCTCCTGCATTTTCAACCAACTTTCAATCAGTTGCCCTTTTATTCGTTGTTGACCTAGCCTTTGACAAGGACTTTGAGTATGGCCAATATGTGTTACCCCCCCCCAATTGTTGATAGATGCTCCCCTAAGATTTTGAATAATGCATTGCTGAGTGATTTCCCTCACACCCGCGTTATGAAATTTTGCCGTTGGATGACTTTGAGTTAAGCCATTAATATGAACTTCATTACCCTCTACCAACGAACCCCCTAGACACCCCCCCCACCCCCCCACGCACCCATACAAACACCCAAAACCAACCCCCTCCTACCCCCACCCCCCCACCCCCCCCAGCCTCCCGATGCCCCTCCTTTTACCCCTCCCCCCCCATGAAACCACCCTATCTGCCCCCCTCCCCCCTCAATTCCACCCACCCCCCCTCCCCCTCCCAAATCTTCCCCCATCCTCCCCTATTGTTCCCACTTCTACCACCCCCTATCACTCACATCTTCTCCCACCACCTCTCAGCCCCTCTACTCCTCCCATTCCTTCCCGCTCCCCCCCCCCCTCTCCCTCCTCCTATCTCACTTCCCACCCCTTTCACCCCTACCCACCCCCCCCCCCTACCTCCCCCACCTCCCCCCCCCCCCCTTCCCCCTCTCCCTTTCCTTTTCTCTCCACAAACTTCTCCCTCCTCTCCTCCACTCCCCCCACGACCCGCCCAACACCCCCCACCTCCCCCACATCCCACCATACTTCTTCCTCTCCCCCTCACCTCCCCACCCATCCCCCACCTCCACCCTCTGCTCCATTCTGCCTCTCTACCTTTCCCCTACTCCCCCCCCTACCCCCTCCCTCCCACCCTCTACTTCCCCCGACATACCCTCCATCCCCCCCCACAGAACCCCCTTCCAGACACTCCACTACGCCCCTCTCCCCATTCCTTCTACCCCCCTCTCCCCCCCCCCCTCTACTCCACTATCCACCCCCCGCCCACTTCTTCATCTACCTCGGTCCACACATCCCCCCTCCCACCTCCTTCTACCCAACACCCTCTAACCTTCCACCCTCCCCCCCCATTCCATCCTTCCTTCCCATCTTCCCCACACTCCATACTCCCCCCCTTCATCCCCCTCTTCCAACCCCTTCCCCCCGTGCCCCTTCTCTGCACTGGAAGCTTAACATATGAATTAAACACTACCATCACCCCCAAACCCAACCCCCCCCCCCCCCACACCTCACAAAACACAACCCCACCCCCCACCCCCCCCCCCAAAAAAAACCACACCAAACCCAACCTACAAAATCGATTTATGACCAACATCAAGCCCCCGTTGAGTCCAAATTGCAATTATTTGCCTCCCCTTCCGTGTTTCGTCGGTCAACCTTATAGGTTATTTGTAATAGTTAGATGCCGGTCTCCTTCCCCCCTAACGGTCACCGATTTCCCTTTCTGACTCCCCCACTCCTAAAATCTCCGAGATGGTCAACTTTGTTTCGCGTCACACTGCTGGTCAATCCCAGTGATGCACAAACAATTAGAAGAATCTAGTGATAATATATTACGCCTAGGTGTCTGTCTTTCCCGGATGTGGACATCATGCTCTCGCATAGATGGAGTTCGCCATATCTGAGTAGCCGGTTTGCCATCAACTCGGTTCTTTGCTTCCCCCCATCAACTGTGCCGACGCCCGTGGATGACATGTGCCATTTTTAAATGAGGATCCTGGCATTAGTCAAAGAATGGAAAAACACTATTACACCTCCTTTCCTTTCCGATCTCCTAGCCCCAAGCTAAATGTATTGGAATGTATACCGGAGTTCCCCATTATGCCCAAAACGTTTTCGTCAACCCCCTCCCTCTACTGGTTCACCTGTACCTCCACGGTCAATACATCGCAGATTGTTTTTTACCACTCAAGCAGGGTTCGGGATTCTCTTCTGACTTAATCATATCAAGTTCCTTGACGAGTGTGAACTGCTCCAAATAACCCCCCCCCGATCCCCCCCATACCCTCTGTCGTAGACAACTTTGTCGCCGAACCATCCCCCCGTACTTCCATTGACGCTAAACTCTGCTTCTCAATTAAACACACCATCGCTGATTTGCGCATTTAAGCCTCCCACGCCTTTTTATTCATCGGCACGTCCTCCATAGGGATTGTTCAAGTTCACGGCGGTAACGCTATCCCCCTTCAATGCACTTATTCTCCAGGTGTATTTTTGACATATTTCTTTGAGCCAATTAAATCTTTTTTTTCTTCTGATCTCTTAACGATGTCGAGGTCTTCAGGAAATACCCAATTAAGGCTATGACTAAACTGTTTGGACTGTTGGATGCAAGAGACTTATTACAACCGCTATCACCGTCATTGCCTCATGTAACGTTAACTCGGGTTATATTTATTATGAGTATTCTCATCTTGCCTCCAGATTTGCATGACTTTTTTTTCCTCGATCTATATTATAAATGTCGTGGACTGTATTCGACTTAACTTTATCCTCCCTCAGGTTTATCGTCACCCCCTCTTGGTACATTTTCAAATCTGTCTCGTAACACCTTTGCCTCAAAATCGCTGAAGAAATCCGCTTGTTTGAAGATTTTATTGCCCGACAACGTTACAGTTTCAGTGTCTCAAGTCCCGATCTTAGTGGTGGACGGGTTGATCTTGAAGCGTTAACAAACGTGGAATAACCGTTTATGCCTTGCCAAGCGACCTGGAACGAGGGTGAGGATATTGATTTCCTCACCCTTGCAGACCCGCTTCTTAACCCCATCCTTTTTCCCTTTCTTCAGGGTTTCACGAATAAAGCGCTTTTCATTTCGTCAGGACAATCCTCAGGTAGGGGCCTGTCCGACTCCCTTTTTTTTTCTTTCTTCTCTTTAAGTAACGTTCATGGCGGCTCTGTTCAATTCAAAGATGGCTAATCATTACTCCGCCTTCCCCGATCTTTTACGCTGTTTTTGCCTTAGCCCAGGATTCTTCCCCACTTACAGCAATTTTGGCATATCTTGACCGTTTTCGTCTTTGGGTAGGACAACGTCGGTCCACTAATAATCCCCTATTTTTCGCAGTCCATTTTTCTTCAAACGGGGAAATTTCTTTTTGAAACAATGACAATCCTCCTTGTTCAAATCCCTTCCTTCTTATTCTTGATACCGGGATGAAGTTTTCTTAGCATTTACCTAATTGTTGACCTGTCAACTTTGACTAGAAAGATTAGGAGTTTTTTTACCCACATCACTTTCGCTCCCCCCCACGATGCATGACCCCCAATTGTAAACATTTTCATTAGCCCCCAATCGTTCACTAGTTATTTTTGTTTGTAAGAATACTTTCTCACGCCAAACCCCCATTTTTTTTCCTTTATTGGTCCGGAGTACGGTCTAATTGAAGACCCGCCCGACATTTTCGCTAACCTACAGTAATTTTTCCGCGCCCGACAATGTTTCCACAACCCCCCCCCGTCGGACACTCGCCCTACCTTCGCCCTAGTTTGACCCATAAAATATTCTTTCTTCAGGACTGACGACCCTCCTCTATTGGTTCCCGTCTCTCGCTACTGAATTGGACAACCATAATAACATTTCCAGTGCCATTCCAGCTAAAATGGTCTTCCAATTTTTTCTTTTCCAGCCTCACAACCTCACCCCAATTCACTCATGATAAAAATCTAATCGCTTTTTAATCCTGAGGAAGTTGGGAGTGGGAAAGACATGCACATTAAACTTTTCTGCAGTGACATTCAGCAGCCTTTTTATTTGCTCACATTTGGACGCTCCCTCTTTGAAAGTCCCAAGAGGGCGACCATTACTCTTTTTTCTAACTCCCATTTAGTTATTGTTTTCCCTTGACCCACTACATGATAAGACTCGATTGTTTACGCATTTAAGTGCAATCGGACCTGAGATCGCTATTTAATTTTCAGTACACTAACATATTACACACCGCGTCTTCTTTGCCCTCCCCCCTGCTCCGTGCAAATGACTCACCTTGCTAGGAAGGCAACTAACATTTTTCACAATGTCGTGAACCCCCCCCCCCCCAACCAGTGTATTGTTGGTCCTTCCTCAAGTCACTAAATCACCTGTGACACTTGGTTGACTTTCCTCTTGACGCCCCTGGGGGGTTCTCCCCTCTCTCGACAGAATAGGCAAGTCTAGATTTAAAGTAATTTCCTTCAGGTCATTAAAAAACCCGATGCTCTTCTCTTCTTGCACCCAGAAGCGATGTCTTCTTTAAGCCCGAGCACTCAGGTCTGAAAATATGCGTGTTGGTGGTTTCACGGTGTCCCGCTCTTGCCCTGAATTTTTGCGCGGTGCGCGTAGAGTGATCAAAAACAAACGTCTTATACACCGAGAATTCTTCCCTTGTCGCTAGTGATCTTTGCCACCAGAACCTTCTTCCGAGGATAAATCTCATAATCAAGCAAGTCAAACCTCTGCTTTCCTTTCCTTCTGAGTACCTCCAAAGCCGTTATTCCAGCTCTCCTTAAACGTAACTGACTCCTTTGTTGATCTGAGAGCCTCTGGCACCACGGCCGTTCTCTTAAATATTAAGACACAGGGTCGCGATATGGCCATACTTAAGCCCCCAAGGAGATAAACCCACTCTCCCGTTGCTGTATGAAGTGTCCTTTAATCTTTCCGGCACCGGTTGTTTCCGAGATGTGGTAAATTGTCTTCTTTGTGGTATCTATAACGTCGAGCAAACATTACTGTCAACTCCTCTCCCCCTTGTTCGCTGTGAAATTCGATTAGAAACCCACCCGATGTTAGAAGATCTCACCCACAATCAGTGATGTCTTTTCACGCCCCGTGCTCCTCATATGTAAACACACGTCAACGCACTCCCCTTCCTCGTCCATTTTTTTTACTTTTACGAGAAATGATTCTGTTGCAGTCCGTTTCGATTTTACCTTTTGTTCATCCTTTAACAGCCCCTTCCTCTCCACATGCTCGACTAATCCGAGATTGTGTCCAGTCTAAGGCCCCTTTTTCGCCGACAATCCCTCTAGCTTAAAATAAACCACCCACCCCTCCGCCCCCACCGTTTTACCGTACTCCACTTTTTGATCATTCCCCTCAGTGACGTTTAGAATATTCAGTAAGGCTTTGTTTCCCTTCCATCCCTACGATTAGTTTTCGGCCTCCTGTTTTCAGGCTTCGATATCCCTTCAATAGGGTCCTTTCTGTTATCAGCAGCTTTGCCTTTTTCCCTTTTCCTCAAGCTTTGAAGCCACAAGTCATACCAGTACTCATCCCACGGTGGTGTTTTTCCATTCCTTAGCCCCACTCGTCCTAGCATGAATTTAACTCCCCTTCTCGATCTCTATTCAAAAGTGACTTAAAACACGCTTCCAATTCTCCACGTGCCCGCGTCTCCGTCTTCATTCGCTAATCCACACGCTTAACTTTTACAGGTTTGCTACAAACTTTTCCCTGGATTCATTTGCCCGTAGACCACGGTTTCTCTTCTACTATTTCAAAAAACGCCGCCTTCGTCGTTTTTTCGGATACCCATATGCTGCCTTTCCGCGCGCCCTATTGTGTCTCCCCTACCTTTCTTTCCGGAGCCTGTCTTCGTTCTGTTTCGCTAGGTGATTTGCTCTGAATTTGGACATTATATCTTCCTCATTTCGTAAATCCTCTCCTACGTTACGGTCTTCTATGTTCAACAACGGGCCTACCCTTCCAATAGAATTTTTACATCGACGGTTTGTCGGAAAATGCATTATTCCATAACTCAACTTTTCCCCCATACGCCCTAAAAAACTTTGTGCAGGTGGCCGAATTCTGCATGTTCTTTGTCCTCCCTTTCCCCCCCCGATTTATAAAACGCCATTTTTTGATTAGATCTACTGACTTTCCATATCCTAGGCGGACTTGCTTGCCTATGTCGATCGATCGGTCATCTTGGATCCTTGACTCTGTCTGGAGAGGAAAATTACTATTTTCCGGTTCCCTCCTTCCTTAAAAGACTTACCGATCCGGATACAGAACCTGGCTAATCTTTCCGATTTTCGCTAAGCAGTCTTCTACCTTCTATTTATCCCGCTCTTACGGCCCTCCAAGGACGGTGCCTGCTGTCACTGTTGATTTTTGTTTACCTGACCAAACGCTTCACCTTGATTACTTAGAGACTGACAAATAGGTTTTGGCACTTCCCGGATTACACAGGCCTCTACTACCTCCCTTGCCCTTCCCTCTTGCACCGTGTTTTGGTAAACCCTTGACCCCCCCATTCTCAGGCCTCCCCACTACTTCTTCACTTTCCCCTATGGTGACGCAAGTGTTTTAAGAAGTTAGATAATCGCTTCCTCCTTACATGTAAGTCGCGACTCTTTTCCGATCAAAGGTTCACAACAGATTAACCAGCGCAAATGGTTATCCGTCTCTCTTTGCTGTCCCAGACTCTCTTTTTCTTTATTTCCCCCACTTCCTGTAGTGCAACAAGGTGTGGTAAGAATTCCCTTGATAAGGTGCTGACCAATTACGTTTCCCCTTCTCGTGGTGATAACTTTAGATGCACAGGATTGTACTTTACCAAACACACATCTACGATCTTCCTAATATGAGGACAGAATTTACCAACCCGTTCTGAACCACTGTCCGTCCAATAATTTCCATTATTCCAAGTAGACGTCTAATGACTTGTTGGAGGATGGATTAGTGTAATTAAGTCTGGGCCAATATATTTTTTTTTCTTCTTTTCGCAAATTAGTCTTCTGCTCCGACTTTATGTTTCTCCCCCCCATTCTACCGCCTCCAGTCCTCCGTCTGAATATACAGTGAGACCATACTCCCTCTTCTTCTTTCCCTCCCTCCTTTGCAACCACAGCCGAGCAATTTCCTCGGGACCAGGAAATGACCTTAGAAACAATTGTGACTAAATGCCCTTATTTTGCAGTTTATCATCTAGGGCTCGTTTCTCCCCTGGCGAATATAGCTCCCATCGAATTCGGATTGTCTTTTTTCCCTGTACTTCTTTTCATTACCCCTATCATTTAGTGCTCTATCCCCTGCCAATACCCTTTAAAGCGACAAACAACTGCGTTGGTGCGCCCTCTTTTCCGGCGCTCACTGGGAAGCTATTTTCCCCGCTACATACTTCAGTTGTAATGTCTACCCCCTATTCGACCTTTGAGCTCCTTTTTTTCCCCTGGACAAAAGGAATTGAGCTGAAAAAGTTTCTTTGGCCGGTACAGCCTTGACCCCCCGTCACGATCCCCATCCCCGCCGCCCTTCTACTTCTCGTCTTTCCCAGTAGTTGAGTAAATATTTAAATACCCCCCATCCTGTCATCGCCCCCAGTCCCTCCAACAAAGCTCTAGAACTTTGATGTTTATACTTGCTACCAGCAGCGCCCGTTCCTTCTCAGTTTCGTCAGGACCCCTAAGGTCAATGCGCAGCCCCAACAGACTGCGCGGGTCCTTTCGTTCATTGGCTTTCTTTGTAATGTCCATTTTGTCTAAATTAAAGTCGCGTTGAATCTCTTTACTTTCTTTGTAACTCCTTTAGGAGTGGACCCCCTCTTCTTTGGTCCTTTTTTCCTTCCCCAATTCATTTTTATATATGCACTAAAACATGCACCCCCATTACACTTCTGGAGAGCTCCCTGCCTTGGCCTCCTTTCAGTTCTCCCCCAGCTTCTCATTTGTTTTGGTTCAAGAGACGGGGTTAGCCTTGGTGAGCCTAAAATTATTTGTACTTGATGGCAGCACCCTACTATGCGCCCCTTCAAAAAAATCCTCTTTCCGGACATCTTCCTTACCCCAGCTTAGTTTTTAATATAAGTCTACCCTCCTCCCCTACGAGTTTTTGAAGAGCTGATCGGGTAAGATTCCCACGATCTCCTTTGCGGATACTCTCCCCCCCCCCCCCCCACCTCTTTCCTCCGGCCAAGTAACTTGAGGATTGTCCAGTTCCCGTGAACCTTTTATATCTATCTGATTGGTTCAATCCCTACGCATTCGCCCTCTTTCCGCTTTACTGCCCTAGAATTTTTTTCTTGACAACCAAGGACGGGTGGTTTTTTCCTCTTCTTTCCGAGAGTCGATTTTCTCCTCGTCTTGGATTCAGTCGGGGTGGGTCGCAATACTTTTCGTATTCTTTTCGGGGGTTCCCTCCCAAGCGACCCCTTCCCCCGACCCATTTGTGGCGTCTTTTATTTTGTAGTGTCGAATGGTGCTGAGAAGAGATTCCGGCCTTTTTTCCTGAATTCCCTTCCTCACCCATCAGGTCCCTTTTTCTCCCAGTACCGATGCTCCCCCATTAAGCAAACCCGGGTTTACCACCATCAACCTCTTTCCAATGTTAACTCCCTCTTCCGAAGGACTTCATGTCTTTTGCTCCCCTCCACCCTTTATACCCCCATTAACTGAGAGAGAAACTGATATGAAATATCCCCAAAGAAGGGTCAGCATTTTCCCGTTCGTTTTTCGTCTCCCCCTGTTGCCCACGGACTGACAACCCGCCTCTCCCCTTCGCGAATCTTGCCTGGCTCGAAAAGGCCTATCAAGAGAAATTCTTCTTCCCCCGAGCCTTTCCTTAGTACGAGAGGCACAAGCCCATTTCCCAGGAAGATCTCCCCCCCCGTTAAAAGTCGGCTTCAGGTCCCCTCCCCTTCTTCATCTATGGTTAGGCGTCCATACCTGCGACAGGACGATTCCCTAGCCAAGCGGCCGCTACTGTGAGTTTTATTACACTACATGGAAGTCTTCCCCTTTTTCCCATTCAGGGCTTTGAATTCTTTTGATGTTTTTTTTTCTCATAGACAGTGCAGGTGACGGCTTTGGTGTCTGTTTATCTTTCAATCCCAATGCTCTCAAAGCCGCTGTTCTTCCGATCCGCCATTTCCCCTCGTCAACCCGGCACGAACAAACCTGCCCAATGACCCTCCCCGGGCCGTTCCTTCAGTTTCCAGAAATCGCCCGGCCTTCAAGAACGCTTTTCCGACTCTTTTTTGTTTATCAAAGGAACTCCGTTGCGATACGAATGTGACTATCCCCTTTTTTTAGCGCACCCCTGTTGACTGGTTACCTAGATCCCACGTGATTGACCCACCAAGGAGAGTTGTACAAAGCCTTCTTTAAGGTCGTATCCCATAACCGTGGTGAACGGCGTGTCCTTCCCCTCTCCTCATCCCCCCCTCATAAATGCCCATGAAAGGAACCCCCTGAAAAGTCAGGTATTTTTTCCAATGACCCACGCTTCTGCCACCTTCCTTTCGTCCCTCTCCTTCCACGCCCAGTTGCACCCCCCCTCCCCGGTTTCCTAATTGAATGCCCGGAAGCTTCGTGTTCCCGGTTATGATTATCCCGTCTCCCCTTCAACCTCAGTCTATTTTTCGCCTGATTCAACCCCCCAAACTCCCCTTGTTTTGGCTTCACTTACTTAGGCTAAGCTTTATTCGGTCACGACTTCCCCCCTTCTTCCTGTCCCATCACCTTAAAAAGATTTTTCGTTAAGCCCCCATGGTTTAGTCCAGCTTGCAGACCGGTGAGTTGACCTCGGGTCAATGCTCTTCACTTTCCGGCCCCTGGTTTTTTCTCCCCGACCTTTTTGGCGTTCGTCTGCCCACCTTGTGGGATTCTAAGACCTCGACGATATGAAGTTCTCTTTTTTATCCTCAAGGAAAGCCATCTCGGTCGTGTTGGCGTGTTCGTTTGCTGGTATGTTTCCTATCAAGTCGCTTAGAGAGATTCCGGTTTTTATCTCAGGAGGGATTTCTCCCCTCAACTCTTCACTCTTTTTTTGAGAGTATGGTCCTTGCCTTCGGCGACCCCCTTTTCCTCTTAGTCTGTGTTTCAGTTGGCGACCTGGAATAAAAATTCATCACCCAGGGTTCGTTGGACGTATCTGTCCCTCCGCTGAGTCCCCCTTCTTCCGCCCTTTATTGTTTACGGACAAACTTTCTTTTCTCAACTT